>Ga0111538_10015345_pt1 | contig 10074 bp, 11 predicted proteins | sample SoiMethybrSBSTD1_FD_79669 | JGI IMG/M metagenome (GOLD analysis project Ga0111538, IMG submission 79669) | Bulk soil microbial communities from a Populus tree surrounding site in Tennessee, USA - Soil MetaG P. TD hybrid SBSTD1 (version 2)... | ecosystem: Environmental > Terrestrial > Soil >... | reverse complement strand
TTGACCTTGAGCGGCGGCGTTCGTCGCCGACAACTGAATGCGGCCAAGAGGGCAATTCTCCGCCCGGTGCTTTGACCGGAAACGCGATATGTCCCGCATGGCTGGTCACCTCGAGCAATGCAAGGTCGCCAAGAGCATAGGAAGCGTGGGCAATTTTCAGGAGACTGTATGACTGATCGATCCGACGTCACTGCTCTCGAACAGATGCTTCACTACGCGACCGAAGAAGCCCAGCGCCTGAACGTACCCACGGTGGTTGTTCGCTGCCTTCGCATGGCGGTCCACGAGCTCACAACGTCCGATCCAGGCGCTTCGACCAACTGGCCGACAGATTTCTCCGTGCACTGACCTAAGAGCATCGCAGCACCACACGCCGGCGACAATTTCTGACTGAGAGAAACACCGAAGTGGTCCTCGCTCGCAGCTATCGCTTCAGCTGATCCTGATTCCTCCTCGCTTCCCCACCGCATATTCGAACAGCGTTGCCGACAACATCAGTCCGTTGTCTGCATCGGTGCACCACACGCGCACACGCTATACGGCCCGTGAATACCTGCTCACGAATTTTCTGTTCATATGGCGCTACATGAACACCGCAACGCGATGAGCGCGACGTTCGCATCGTTGCAAATCCGCTTTGTTGCCATGAACGAGTCCTAGGCCGGCGTTTCGATCGCGGGATCGGACATGCCGAACAGCGACTTCATCAGCCATCTCGTCCGCAAGGGCACTCTGCGCAATGCGCAGGAGCTCGATGCTGCCATGGGGGCGAGACGGCGCGATTCGCTTAGCGACATCGACTGGATCGGCATGACCAGGCTCACTCACAACGCCTTCGCGGACGAGCTTGCGACATTCTATCGTTGCGGACGCGTCCAGCGCGCCGACCTGGTCGGCGGCCGCTTCGCCGGCGAGCGTCTGTCGCCGCGCTTTCTCAAGGAGGAGCGGCTTTTTCCTTATGAGGATCGCTCAGGCGCGCTGACGCTCGCCATTGCACGCCCCATCGAAGACGAAACGATCCGCGCCGCCGAAATCGCGTTGCAACGGGAGGTCACGATCGCGGTCGCAACGGCCGACGATATCGATGCTGCCCTTGCCACGACGCTTGAAGCGACCCCAACAAAAGAAGCAACCGCAACCGACGCGGCCGCCACTACTATCGACGACAATCTCGACGACCTGCGTGATCTCGCACGCGGGGCGCCTGTGGTGCGCGCACTCGATGAGCTGCTCAGGCTTGCGGTCGAGCAGCGCGGCACCGACCTGCACATCGAGCCCTTGGACAATGTCTTGCAGGTGCGGCTGCGCATCGACGGTTTGCTCAAGCCGCTGTCGGCGCCGCCCATGAGCATGGCAAAAGGCCTGCTCTCGCGGCTCAAGATCATGGCCGGGCTGAACATCACGGAGCGACGGCTGCCGCAGGATGGCCGCGCGCGTATTGTCATCGGCGGCACCGAGGTCGATCTGCGCATCGCCACTATGCCGACGATGCACGGCGAGAGCGCCGTCATACGCCTGCTCAGGAAAGGATCGGGCTTCGTCACGTTGGATCAGGTCGGCCTCGCCGTGCGTGACGACGCGATCCTGCGCAATGCACTGCAGGCGCCGTTCGGCATGATCATCGTCACCGGGCCAACCGGCTCCGGCAAGACCACCACACTCGCCGCTTCACTCGCGGTCATCAACGAGCCGGCGCGGAAGATTCTCACAATCGAGGACCCGGTCGGGTATCACATTAAGGGCATCAACCAGACACAGGTTCATCCCGCGATCGGTCTGACTTTCGCCACGGCACTGCGCTCATTCTTGCGACAGGATCCGGATGTGATCATGGTAGGCGAGATGCGCGATCCGGAAACGGCGCATATCGGTGTGCATGCAGCTCTGACAGGGCATCTCGTTCTCACGACGCTCCACACCAATACCGCGGCCGGTGCGATCCCACGGCTTATCGACCTGCAAGTCGAAAGCTTTTTGCTCGCATCGTGCGTCCGCGCCATAGTCGGACAACGGCTCGTCCGCATGCTGTGCGAGCACTGCAAGACGCCGCAGCGGCTTTCAATCAGCGATCTCACGCGCGATCAGCGCTACGCAGCGCTCGGCTTCAAGGCGGGAGATACCGTCTACAATGGCACCGGCTGCGAGTGGTGCAGCTTCACCGGCTTTCACGGCCGTCGTGGTGTTTTTGAAGTGATGGAAGTGACGCCGCGATTGCGTCAGGCGATCGGGCCAAAGACCGACGCAGTCGAGCTCGAGAAGGTCGCGCTCTCCGAAGGCATGACCACAATGGCCGATGATGGCGTCACAAAATGCCGCGCCGGCCTGACCACAATCGATGAGGTGTTCCGCGTCACGGCAAGCTTGTAAGGGGGTGGGATGCCGCAATACCGCTATCGCGCGCTGGCGCAGGGCGGAGAGATCGTCGTTGGAGAGGTTGAAGCCCCTTCCGACGACGAGGTCTTGCGGCGTATCGAATATCTCGGACATCTGCCGATCGACACCGAGGTCGTGAAGCCGAGCGTCCTCGGCCGCGGCATCGGCCGCAGGCTGCCGCGAGCGCGTGATGTGACCATCTTCTTGCGGCAACTCGCGCTGCTCATTGGTGCCGGGCTGCCGCTCGAAACCGCGCTGCAGACGCTCGGCGCCGACACCAGCAAGGCGCTGTCGGCATTCGCCGGCGCCATTCGCGCCGCGATCTCCGCGGGCGACAGCTTTGCGGAAGCGCTGGAGCGGCAGTCGGCTGTGATCGAGCCGATCTATGTGGCGATGGTGCGTGCTGGCGAGGCATCCGGTCGGCTCGAGCCGGTGCTGCGCGCGATTGTGGAAGACCGCACCCGCCGGGAGCTGCTCGCCGACCGGATCAATTCTGCGGTGCGCTATCCGCTTTTTCTGGTTGGCACCGCTGTCGCGGTGCTCGCTTTCTTTCTCATCTATGTGGTTCCGCAGTTCGAGCCGGTGTTCAAGGATCTGGGCGGCAAGCTCAATGCAGGCGCGGCGTTCGTGCTGGCGGCGTCATCGTGGCTGCGCGGCAATCTCGATCTGGTGTTGGGTGCCAGTATTCTCATTGTGCTCGGCGTCCTCATGGTCGCCAACAAGCGCGAATGGCGCGCGAAGGTCTTCGCCGCCTTTTCGTCGCTGCCGGGCATTGCTGGAACCGTGCGTGATCGGCGCACCGCCCGCATCATCGGAACGCTCGGCCTGCTCACCGAAAACGGCGTTGCTTTGCCGGCCACCTTGAAGATCCTGCGCGATGTTGTCAGCGGGCCTCGGTATGTGGCGGCCATCGATCGCCTGTTCGAGCAAGTCCGCAATGGGCGCCGCTTCGGCGATGCGCTGGCCGAGACCGATCTCTTGCCGCCGCTCGCCGTGCGCATGCTCAAGGTCGGCGACGAGACCGGCGACCTGCCGTCGATCGCTCGCCATGCGGCGCAATTCTACGAGCACAGGCTCGGTCTTGGGCTCGACCGGTTGATGGCCACCGTCGGGCCCGCCACCATCATCATTGTGAGCTTCGTCATCGGTGCCTTGATCATATCGATCATGAGCGCACTGCTCAGCATCACGGAGGCCGCGCTATGACTGCACTTGCGAACAGGCTTTCGCCGCATCGGTTGCGCTTTCTCGCGTCCGCGAGTCCCGGCTACACCCTGATCGAGATCCTCGTCGTGCTCACCATTATCAGCCTGCTGCTCGGTCTGGTCGGACCGCGCGTGCTGAGCTATCTCGGAGACTCGAAGGTCAAGACCGCGAAATTGCAGATCGAAAGCTTCAGCTCGGCGCTCGATCTGTTCTACCTCGATGCCGGGCGCTATCCCACGAGCTCCGAGGGGCTCGATGCGCTGACGCAGCGCCCCTCCAATGTTTCGGTCTGGAACGGCCCCTATCTCAAGGGCGGCCGCGTGCCCAATGACCCGTGGGGCAACGCCTACCAGTATCGGTCTTCAGCAGAGCGAATACCCCCTTATGAGATCTCATCCTTCGGCGCCGACGGGCGCGAAGGCGGCACCGGCACGGCTGCCGACATCTCGAATGTGGAGCAGTGACCGCAAGGCAGGCTTCACGCTGATCGAGGCTGTGGCGGTGATGCTCATCATCGCGCTGATGGCTTCGCTCGCGATCACCATGATGCCGGGCACCGGGCGGGCGCGGCTGAAAGCGGTCACGCTCGACGCCGCAGCGCTGCTCCGCCGCGAGCGGATGGGCGCCATCCTGACTGGGCGCGAACGCGAAGTCGCGATCGATGGCGAGCGCCGCATCCTGATCGGCGACGGCGGCAGCGCCGTTGCAATTCCGTCCGACGTCATCGTCGATCTGCTCGGCACCAGCATTCCGTCGATCAGCCGAGCGACGGTCGTACGCTTCCACCCCGACGGCGCGTCGTCGGGCTCAGTGCTCAGGCTCTCACGCGAGAAGGCCGGATATGAGATTCGGGTCAATTGGTACACTGGCGGCGTCTCGGTCGAGGCACGCTGAGGCAAGCAAGGGGCGAGCGGACCCGCGATCGGGCGGCTTCACCCTGATCGAAGCGCTGGTCGCGCTCGCGCTGGTGCTCGCCTTTGCGGCGGCGCTGACGCCGCATCTGTTCCAGTCGCGTCGCATCGTGGCCGATGCCGATCAGCGCGTCGCCGCGCATGTTCTGCTGCGCACGCTGCTCGATGCGCCCTTCGATCGCACCAACTTGGCGCAGGCCACGCGTGAAGGAGAAGTCGACGGCCTGCGCTGGCGGGTCGTCACCGCCCCCCTGCCCGCAGTGGCAAGCGGATCGGAGCGCCCGGCCTGGTCGGCCTATCGGTTGACCGCAAGCGTGGCCTGGGGGCGCACCCAGATGATCACAGCCGAGACGGTGCGGCTCGGACAATCTAAGTGAGGACCATGCGTAGATCACTTCACATGGCGGCTGGCGCTGGCTTCACCCTGGTGGAGGTGCTTGCCGCCTTCGCGATCGGCGCAGTGATCATCGCGGCTTGCGCCGGACTCATTCACAATGTCGCGCTCAACTTCGATCGTGGCACCAGAGCCGTCGACGTGGCGGAGCGCTTCGTCCTCGCCATCGACCGGCTCTCTGCCGACTTCGCCTCGGCGCGAGCAGTCGCACGCCGCAGCGACGCGGGCCCTGCGCTCGCGTTCCTCGGCGAGCCGGGCAGCGGACAAACACCAGGCAAGATCGTGTTCGTCGCGGCTGCACCAGTCACGGGTGGCCCGCCAGGCGACGAGGTCGTGATGCTGACAGTCGAGCAGGACGAGAAGGTCATGCGGCTGGTGCGCCGCCGTGCATCCTGGCCCGGCCCCTCCAGCAGCTTTGACGACGTCGCGCCCGACAATCCGGTCGTGCTGATCGAGGGCAAGTGGAGCATCTCCTTCCTGTTCGGCCGTCTGACACCCGAGCGGGCGCTGGTGTGGCATTCGAGCTGGACCGGCGAAGCGATGTTGCCGCGCTTCGTGCGCCTATTGGTGCGCGACTCGAACGGTCGCGATGTGCTCGGCGAAGCCGATTTCGTCATCCGTGCCGACGCGCCCGCCACCTGTGGCCGGTCCGACGCGTCGGTGCCGTGCCTCACGGCCGCGCCCGGTGGCATCGCGGATGTCGGGAGGCCGACGCGATGACCCGGTACGATTCCCGCCGTGGCGCTGTGCTGATAACCGTGCTGTGGTCGATCTCGCTGTTGGCGGCGCTCGCCATGGCGGCATCGGTCACCTTCCGCGGCTTCACCGGCGTGATGAGCGTCGATCGCAATCGGATCGAGCGCGATGCGCTCATCACTGCCGGCCTCGAGGTCGCAGCCAGCATCATTCTTGATCTAGGCAAGACAACACCACTGCACGATCTCGAACGCACGGTTGCGCTCTCGACCGGCTCGGTGAATGTGCGGCTCAGCGACGAAGGCGGCCGTATCGATCCCGCCAAGGCGCCGGCGGAGGTTCTTGCCGCCATGCTGCGGTCAGCCGGCGCGCCGCCTGCTGCAGCGGATAGCATAGCCAAGACCATTGTCGAGCAGCGCGGCAATGCGCCCCGCACAGGCGCGGCACGACGCTCGCCGATGCTCGCAACAACCCATGAGCAGGCGCTGTCGAACATCGGACGGATCGCCGGCATGCGCGCGCAATGGCTCGCCGCGATTGCGCCGCTCACCACAATCTATGGCGGCGAAACCGTCAACCCGCTGACGGCGCCGCGCGGCGTCATCGCCGCCCTGCCCGGTGTCGATGCAAACCGACTTGAGACTTTCCTGGTCGAGCGCCGCCTCGCTCCATCGGATGTCACCCGGCTTGCCCAGATGCTCGGGCCCGCACAGACCTACGTTTCGGCAAAGCCGCAGCGCATCGCAGCGGTGGAGTTGCGGGCAACGCTGAGAGACGGCCAGACGGCGGGCGCGCGCGCCGTGATCGCGGTCCTGCCGCAGGATAGCGAGCCCTATCGCGTTCTGACGTTCACGCCCGTGCGCATAGCCTCGCTGCGCTAGCAGCGCTAAGCCAGAGAAAGGATGGCCGATCGGATGCAGGCGGATGTCATCATAGCGGTGCTGAAACGGTGGATCGAAGTCCTCGCCAAGCTGGTGCTTGCCTGGCGGGAGCATCGCCGCTCGCAGCGCCCGCTGGTGATCAGCGAAGAGAACGGCGAGCTACTCGTACGCCAGTCGGATGCCTCCGGTCGCGACCTCGGGCCGAAGCCAAAGGTGCTGTCTACCGCCACGGCTAAGCGTATTGTGCGCTCTGCCCGCGGTCGTTTTGTGATCCTGGCGCTCACCGCCGACAAGGTCGTCACCCGCCATCTCAATGTGCCGGCGCAGGCCCGTGAGTTCCTTGCCGGGATCGTGCGCAACCAGGTCGAGCGGCTGTCGCCATGGCCTACGGGCGAGGTGATGCATGGCTTTCACGCGAATGCAGAGGATAAGGGCTCGCTCGATATCGAAGTGTTGATGACCTCGCGCACTACCATCGCTGGTGAGCGCGCCAGGTTGGCGGCGGCTGGTCTCGAGGTCGATCGTATTGTGGCTCGCCGCCCGAATACAGACACAGCGACAACAAGCGAGCCCGTCACCCTGTGGTCGCGGACGACAGACGCGCCACAAGACGATCTCGCGACCGCGACCCGGCTGATCGGTGGCGGCATCGCGGCCTGCGTGACCTGGGCGGTCATTCTGAGCATCTTCACCCTCACCATGGCGTCCTCGATCCGTCATGAGAACGAGGAGCTTGCCGCCCGCGCCAAGGCGCTGCAGCGCCAGTTGCAGGCCGGCCGCACGCCCGCCTCCATGGCATCGCTTCCTGCGCCACAACGGGCCTGGGTGTCGAAGGAAACATCGCCGTCGAGCGTGATCGTGCTGGAGGCACTCTCGCGCGCGCTCCCCGACAGTGCGCATCTTGCGGAGATCAGACTCGAAGGCACCACCCTGCGCATCATCGGCAACGCCGACGATGCGCCCGCCCTGCTTGCTCCGCTCGAGCAATCCGGCCACCTGAGCAACGTACACTTCTTTGCGCCGACGACGCGCGGCCCGGACGGAAGGCAGTTCCGCTTTCACATCGAGGCCCGCGTCGAGCCGCGCATCAAGATCGCGGATGAGGCCGCGCCATGAGACTCAATATGACGCTCGATCGCGAACAGACACTCGCACTTGGGGCGCTCGCGCTCATCCTGGTGCTCTGCGCCACTCTGGTCCAATACGCGATGCAGTCGCGCTCGGAAGCGGCCCAACAGTTCGACGAGCGGCGGGAGACAGTGGCGCGTCTGGAAGCGAGAGCGCGCGCCGACAGACCAGACCACGCCATCACCACGGCGCCCGCGAGCGCCTTTCTCGATGCGTCCACGCAGGGACTCGCCGGGGCCCAGTTGCAGGCCTATCTGACGCAGACAGCGGGCGCCCAGCAGGCCGCCATCATCTCCTCGGGCCTCGAGCCCACGAAGCGCGAGGACACGCCCGACACCATCCGGCTGCAAGCCACCTTCGAGGTCGGCCTCCTCGCGCTGCAAGCGATTCTCTATCGGCTCGAGAGCGGCACGCCCTATGTGTTCGTTGAGTCGCTGGTGATCCAACCGGCTGGCGCCGCGGGCGGACGGCCACCCGAAGATCCCTTGTTGCGCGCGACGCTCAGCGTGCGTGCGTTCTGGCGGCGGGGCAGCTCATGAGACATCGCCGACCCGCAGTCATCGCTATCGCGGCGCTATCGTGCATCGTCAGCAACGCGCGTTGTGCGCTCGCACAGCCATCCGAGCAATCGACTGCTACGTTGGCCAATCCCTTGGAAGCACAGTCGCTCGATCAATTGTCGGCAACGCGCGAGCGTCCGTTGTTCTCACCGACCCGCCGTCCAACTCCGCCACCGCCGCCGCCGTCACCCGAGGCGGCACCGGTCGCGGTCGTGCCACAACCTCCCAATGTGCAGCTATTTGGAATTGTGGTGGACAACGAAGGCGCACGCGCCATCGTTCGCTCGAGCAACGACAAAGTCGATCGCGTGCAGATCGGCGACGACATCGGCGGCTGGAAAGTGAGCCAGATTGAAGGGCGCCGTCTTGTCTTGTCTCTCGACGGCCGCTTCGCGACATTCACGCTGTTCAGCAACGACAACGGTCAGCAAGCACCGCGCGACGCCGAAGTCCAAATAGGTCATGTTACCGATCCGTCGTCGAGCGATCCGCAAGCAGCCACTCCGCCAGCAAGTGAGAATCAGTCAAACGCACCGCGCCGCCGCCGACGACAGTAGTGAGCCACCGCAGATCGTTCACGCGGTAGCATGTGCGTGTGTGATCGCAGTTCATTCTCTCTTTCACTCGGAATGCAGCGACATTTTCCCGCTGCGTCCAAAATCGTCCTTGCATAGCCGCATTGCGTCTTCTCATCGCCGCACAATGTCCACCGTCCATGAGATAATGCGGATCATTCGCAAGTAGCGGTGAACCGTCGATGATGATTCGCGCGCGCTGAATTGATGAGGTCGACGAGATAGCGGAACAACGCACCAGTGACGTGCAGGGGCGCAAACAAGAGACAGCACGCATTCGGCGCAACGCAGGCAAGGAGAAATCGAGTGAAGAGCGCGCAGGGGCAATTGGCGCTGACTCTCGTACGGATCTGCGTGATGGGTACGATTTTCTGTGCGCTGCCTGGATGCGCCATGATGGACGCGACCCACTCGGACTTGCGAATGTCGGCCGCGCAACAGCCCGGTGTCGGTGACCAGGTCCGCGGCCTTGATCTCAGCCCGCGCTTTCCGACCACAGTCGACGAGACATCGTCGACGACGCGCGATCCGTCACAGCCGCTGATCTTCCCAGGCGCGGAGAACGATCCCGAGCCGCAACAGGAGCAGAATGCGCATACGCGCGTCGCTTCGGCGCAGCCAGGCGCGGCCCTCGTCGGCCAAGGCGTCGAAATGAATTTCGAGAGCGCAGAGATCAAGACCGTCGCCAAGACGCTGCTCGGCGATGTGCTCAAGCTCAACGTGCTGGTCGACCCGCGCGTGCAAGGCAACGTGACGCTCGCGTCCGCGAGTGCGATCCCGCGCAAGGACGTGCTGCCGGCTTTCGAAAGCGTGTTGCGGATGTCGAATGCCGCGATCGTGCGCGAAGGCAGCCTGGTCAAAATCGTGCCGCTCGCGGAGGCCGGGGGCAACGCCGCGGTCAGCACGGGTGCGGGTCAGCCGGGCTATGGCGTCTCGATCGTGCCGTTGCGATATGTCTCCGCCAGCACAGTCGCCAAAACAGCGGAGGGCTTTCTGTCGCGCCCCGGCGCGCTGCGCGTCATCCCGTCCCGCAACCTGGTGCTGATCCAGGGCACCACCGCCGAACGCCAATCGGCGCTCGATCTCATTGCGACCTTCGACGTGGAATGGCTGCGCAACCAGTCGGTCGGTGTGTATCCGCTCAAGTCGACCTCCCCGGAAACGATGATCGGCGAGCTCGAGCGCATCTTCGAGAACGTCGACGGTGGCCTTGGCCAAGGCGTGCTCCGCTTCCAGCCGATCTCGCGCATGAACGCGGTGATGGTAGTGACCCGCAATCCCAAGCTCCTCAGCGAAATGACGCTGTGGGTGCAGCGGCTCGACCGCTCCGACACGACCGGCACGACCTTG
>Ga0111538_10015344_pt1 | contig 10074 bp, 12 predicted proteins | sample SoiMethybrSBSTD1_FD_79669 | JGI IMG/M metagenome (GOLD analysis project Ga0111538, IMG submission 79669) | Bulk soil microbial communities from a Populus tree surrounding site in Tennessee, USA - Soil MetaG P. TD hybrid SBSTD1 (version 2)... | ecosystem: Environmental > Terrestrial > Soil >... | reverse complement strand
GCTACGGGTTGCTGCGGGCGTGCCGGACCGGCGCCAAGGTCGGCCCGCTGCTCGCTGACGATCTCGAGGCCGCCGACGCGCTGCTGACCGGGCTCCTCGCCGCGGCCGGCCCGGGCACCGACGTCTTCATCGACATGCCCACCGCCAACCCGGCGACCCGCGAGCTCCGCGCCACCCGCTCGATGGAACCGGTGTTCGAGACCGCCCGCATGTACCGGCACGGCGAGCCGCTGGAAGACCTCCACCGCATCTTCGGCGTGACGACGCTCGAGTTCGGCTGAGCTCTCATCGCCGGCTCATCCGCCGCGCCTAACGTGCGGCGCATGCACAGTCTCAAGAAGCTGCTCCTCGGCCTCGCCGCGCTCGTCGCGCTGGGGATGGGAGGAGCCGCCCTCGCCGGCGCGACGTCGTCGGGAGGGGACGACAACCCCGCCCAGGAGCGCAGCGAGGCGGCCGACGACGGCGAGGGCACCCAGGGCTTCGGCGCGGACCTCCGCGCCCGCCTGAAGGCGGCCGCGCTCGCGCAGACCGGCGGCGGCACCGTCGGCGCGATGGAGCGCGACGGCGAGCAGGGCGCGACCTACGAGGTCGAGGTCAAGCGACCGGACGGCTCGCAGGTCGACGTCCGGCTCGACGACCAGCTCGGCGTCGTGGCCGTCGACCCCGACGGCCGCTAGGCGCGCAGCGGCGCGGCGGCGAACTCCCGCATCCCCGCGTCGAAGTCCTCGCCGCCGCGGAAGCCGAGGCGCTCGGCCGCCGCGTCGGGTGACGCGAACACGTGGCGGACGTCGCCCGCTCGCCAGGAGCCGGTGACCACCGGCTCGCGATCGGGCGCGACCGCGCGGGTGAGCGCCCGCGCCATGTCGAGGACCGAGCGCGGCGTTCCGCTGGCGACATTGAACGTGCCGGTGATCTCGCCGGTGAGAGCGAGGACATTGGCCCGCGCGACGTCGCGGACGTGAACGAAGTCGCGGAGCTGGCCGCCATCCTCGAACACACGCGGGACGCCGCCCGCGGCGAGGGCCGAGCGGAACAGGCTCGCCACGCCCGCGTACGGCGTGTCGCGTGGCATCCGCGGTCCGTACACGTTGTGGTACCGCAGCGCCGTGTACGTCACGCCCGTCTCACGCGCGAACGCCGCGCACAGGTGCTCCTGCGCGACCTTCGTCGCGGCGTACACGTTGCGGGGGTCCAGCGGCGCGTCTTCCGGGACCGCGCGCGGTGCCAGCGGCGCAGCGCAGACCGGGCACGGAGGCTCGAAGCAGCCGGCGTCGAGCGCGGCGGGCGGTCGCGCCGGCGGTCGCACGATCCCGTGCTCGGGGCACGCGTAGCGGCCTTCGCCGTAGACGACCATGCTCGACGCGAGCACGATGCGCCCGCGGAATCCGCGCGCCGCGAGCGCCCGCAGGAGCACCGCCGTACCGAGGTCGTTGTGCGCGACGTACTCGGCGATGTCGCCGATGTCGGCGCCGAGCCCGACCATCGCCGCCTGGTGGCTCACGGCGCTCACGCCGGCGACCGCGCGGGCGACCGTATCCGGGTCGCGCAGATCGCCCTCGGTCCACTCCGCGCGGGGGTCGAGGTAGTCCGGCGGCTCGCGGTGGGCGGCCGCCAGCAGCGTGTCGAGAACCCGGACGTCGTGCCCTGAGCTCAGCAGCGCATCGACGACGTGGGAGCCGATGAACCCGGCGCCGCCGGTGACGAGGATCGGACCGCTCATCGCTTCCCGAACGTAGCCGACGTCAGGACTCTGTAATCGAAACAGCTGGGAAACGCGGGCAGTGTTCCCAGGGTGATCACAGTCGTCCTTCCCGTCCTCGACGAGCGCGAGGCGCTCCCGTGGGTGCTCTCCCGGATGCCCACCGGCTACGAGCCGATCGTCGTCGACAACGGCTCGACCGATGGCTCGGCCGAGATCGCGCGGCAGCTCGGCGCGCGGGTCGTCTCCGAGCCGCGCCCTGGGTTCGGTGCGGCGTGCTTCGCCGGCCTGCTCGCGGCCCGCCACGAGGTCGTCTGCTTCATGGACTGCGACGCCTCGCTTGACCCGCGCGAGCTGCCGCGCGTCAGTGCCCCGGTCGTCGCAGGTGCAGCGGACCTGGTCCTCGGCGCGCGCCGCGGCGCCGGACCACCGCACGCGCGCCTCGCCAACCGGGCGCTCGCTTGGGAGCTGCGGCGACGCAGCAGCGCGCCGCTGACGGACCTCGGGCCGATGCGCGCCGCGCGCACCGAGGCGCTGCTGGGGCTCGGGCTGGTCGACCGGCGTTTCGGCTGGCCGCTCGAGATGGTCCTCCGCGCCGCCCATGCCGGCTGGACCGTGCGCGAGGTGCCGGTCGCCCATCATCCACGGCGTGGCCGGTCGAAGGTGACCGGCACGGTCCGCGGCACGGTGCGTGCCGTCCGCGACATGGCGGCGGTGCTCCGTTGACCGCGCTGCTCGTGATCGCGAAGGCGCCGGTGGCGGGGCGCGTGAAGACGCGGCTGACGCCCCCGTGCAGCCCGGCCGATGCCGCCGGGCTCGCGGCGGCCGCGCTCGCGGACACGCTCGGCGCCGTCGCGCGGTCGCGCCGCGCGGCCCGCCGCGTGCTCGTGCTCGACGGCGAGCCGGGTCCCTGGATCCCGCGCGGCTTCGACGTACTGCCCCAGCGTGGTGACGGCCTCGCGGCGCGGCTCGCGGCCGCGTTCTGCGACGTCGGCGGACCGGCGCTGCTGATCGGCATGGACACGCCACAGGTGACGCCCGGCCAGCTCGACGCCGGACTGCGCGCGCTCGCTCGCGCCGACGCGGCGTTCGGACCGGCGCTCGACGGCGGCTACTGGGCGATCGGACTGCGCCGCGCCGATCCGGCGGTGTTCCGCGACGTGCCGATGAGCGCGCCGACCACGGCGGCCGTCCAGCGCGAGCGCCTCGCCGCGCTCGATCTCGAGACGATCGAGCTGCCGCCGCTCGTCGACGTCGACACGATCACCGACGCCCGTCGCGTCGCCGCGGCCGCGCCCGCCACCCGCTTCGCCCGCGCGCTGGAGCGCATCGCGGCATGAGCGCGCTCGCGACCACGCTGCCGGCCGACATCCTCTACGGGCGCCTGCTGGCGACGGCGGCGCGGCAGTTGCTCGACGGCGGCCCGCCACCGCCGGCGCGCGTGCGCGTGGCCGACGGCACGCTGCGGCCGCTGCCGCTCGACCGCTGGGTCGGCGCCGCGGACGCTTCCGACGACGCGGTGCTCGCGTTCGCCGCCGGGCCGGTGCTCGATCTGGGCTGCGGCCCGGGTCGCCATCTCGCGGCGCTGCAGGCGCGGGGCCTGGCCGCGCTCGGCGTCGACCTCTCCCCGATCGCCGTCCGGCTCGCCCGCCGCCGCGGCGCCGCCGCGATCCCGGGCGACGTCTTCGGAACCGTGCCGTACGCCGGCCGCTGGCGGACCGCGCTGCTGCTCGACGGCAACATCGGGATCGGCGGCGCACCTGAGGCGCTCCTGCGCCGCACGCGCGAGCTGCTCGCGCCCGGCGGCAGCGCGCTCGTCGAGCTTGATCCACCCGGCGCGCCGACGACGCGCACGCGCATCCGGATCGAGGCCGGCGGCGAGGTCAGCGAGTGGTTCCGCTGGGCGCGCGTCGGGGTCGACGGGATCGAGTCGCCGGCCACGCGGGCAGGGCTCGACGTCGCCGACGTGCTCTGCGCGGCGGGTCGTTGGCTCGCACGGCTGCGGGCGGCATGAGCGCGCCACCGTTCTTCCGCTCGCCGCTGCGCGGCCCGCGGCTGACGTCGGCGCTCGGCTCGATCCTGCTCGTGCTCGTCGCGATCGTGGCGACGACCGGGTTCCTCTCGCATATGGCGTACGAGCCGGACCTGCCCGGGAACGCGATCGTCCCGGCCGGCCGCGACCTGCCGCTGACCTTCGGCTGGCCGACGAGCCCGGCCTGGCTGTACGCGGTCACCCAGAGCCTGCACGTCAACGCCGGCCTCGTGGCGGTGCCGTTCCTGCTGGCGAAGCTGTGGTCGGTTCTGCCGCGGCTGTTCGAGTGGCCGCCGGTGCGCTCGCCGATGCACGCGATCGAGCGGCTCGCGATCGCGCTGCTCGTGTCGAGCGCGATCTTCGAGTTCGTCACTGGGATCCTGAACGCCCAGTACTGGTACGCGTTCGGCTTCGGCTTCGTCGTGGCGCACTACTACGGCGCGGTGGTGTTCACGGCAGCGCTGCTGCTGCACGTGGCGGTGAAGATGCCGGTGATCGTGCGGGCGTACCGCGAGCGCGGGTGGACCGGCGACGGTGACCTCATCCCCGCGCATCCCGACCCGCCGACGATGACGCGGCGAGGGCTGTTCGCGTTCGCCGGCGGCGGGGCGCTGCTGCTGCTCGTCGCCAACGCCGGCGAGTCGATCGGCGGTCCGCTGCGGCAGGTCGCGTTCCTGGCCCCGCGGCGCGAGAGCTTCCCGGTCAACAAGACCGCCGCGCGGGCGAAGGTCACGGCGGCCATGGTCGGTCCGTCGTACCGGCTGTCGCTTATCGGCGACAACGACGTCGCGCTGAGCCGCGACGAGCTGCTCGCGCTGCCCCAGCACACCGCGCGGCTCCCGATCGCGTGCGTGGAGGGCTGGACGACGACGCAGACGTGGACCGGCGTGCGGCTGTCCGAGCTCGCGGCGCTGGCCGGCGTGCCCGGGGCCGGTACGGCGCTCGTGCGCTCGCTGCAACCGAAGGGCGCGCTCGCGGAGACGTCGCTGAGCGGCGATGCGGTCGCGGACCCCGACGCGCTGCTCGCGCTCAAGGTCAACGGCGCCGACCTGCCGATGGACCACGGCTATCCCGCGCGGATCATCGTGCCCGCGCTCCCCGGCGTGCACAACACCAAGTGGGTGGCGTCGATCGAGTTCGCGGCATGAAGTGGCGGCTGCTCGCCCATCTCGCGCTGCTGCCGGTGTGCGTCTGGGCGCTCGTGCAGGCGTTCGAGGTGTCCAGCCGACCGCTGAGGATCGCGATCTGGCTCGTCGCCGCCGCCGTCCTCCACGACTTCGTGCTGTTCCCGCTCTACTCGGGCCTCGACCGCGGGGCGCGACTGCTGCTGCGCGGGGCCGCGGTCAACTACGTCCGGGTCCCGGCCGGGCTCTCGCTCCTGCTGCTCGTCGTCTTCTTCGGCACGATCGCCGGCAAGGGCGCGGGCGCGTACCACGCGGTCAGCGGACGGTCGTACGGCGGCTACGGCACGCGCTGGCTGATCGTGACCGCCGCCCTGTTCAGCGTGTCGTGCCTCATCTATCTCGTGCGGCGGCGTAGCTCCCCACGCGGTGCGGCCGGGCGCCGTCCGCTAGCCCGAGGAGGCGATCAGGCTGGGTTGTCGTGACCCACAGCCGCCGGTTGACCGGGTCGGCGGCGATGCCGGACGGGCTGCCGAGGATCCCGAGGCGTCGCGTCAGGCGCAGGTGCGGGCGCAGCTCGAAGGTCAGCAGCGCCGCGCCGGTCGTGTCGAGCACGTAGATCAGCCCGCCGCGGCCCGCGACGACGGCGGTCGGCCCGACGCCCGCGTCGGCACGCCCGATCCGGTCGCGCGTGGAGCGGTCGTACACGTCGAGCCGCCGTTCGCGTCCCGAGAGCACGGCGATCGCGCGCCCGCCGTCCACCGTCGCCACGCTGCGGGCGGGCCCCGCCGCCGGGGGCGGCTCGTCGCTCGAGCCGCACCCGGCGAGCACGGCGAGTGCGAGGACGAGCACGATGGCGCGGGCTAGCACGATGCGCCGCAGGCTGGCACGGCCGCGGCGGCTCGGCGAGGAACAGGTGATGAACTCGCTGCCGTGGGCGGTGATCGCCGTCCTCGCGGTGCCCGTCGTGATCGGGCGCATCGCGGACGGACCGCTGGGCGTGACCAACCCGCCGTTCGTCGCGGTGGTCGACCCGCACACCGGCCCATTGCTCGCCGTGTCCGTGCTCTGCTTCGCCGCCGCCGTCGCGTCGGCACCGCGCCTGCTCACCGTCTCGCCGGCGCGGTTCGCCGCCGGGACGTTCGGCATGACGCTGGTTCTCCGCCTCGTGCTCGCCGCGGGCGGCGAGGGCACAGGGATCGCGGCGTGGTGGCAGGTCTTCGACCCGACGCGCTCCTGGGAGGCGCCGAACGAGTACCTGCCCGCGCTCGGCGCGTTCCACTGGGGCCCGCGTGTCTTCCTCGATCGCTTCGCAGAGACCGTCACGTCACTGCCGGTCCACGCGGCCGGCCATCCGCCGGGCCTCCTGCTCACGTTGTACGCGCTCGGGATCTCGTCGCCGGGCGGGATGGCGGCGCTCTGCATCGGGGTCGGCGCCATGAGCGTGCCGCTGACGTACCCCCTCGGCCGCCGGCTGCTCGACGACCGGCGCGCGCGTATCGCCACGCTGCTGTTCGCGTTCGCTCCGGGGGCGCTCATCTTCAGCGTGACGTCGGCCGACGCCGTGTACCTGACGCTCGGGCTGCTGGCCGCGTGGCCGCTGACCGCGGCGCGGTGGCGGTGGCGCGCGGTGGGGGCGGCAATGCTCGCGGCGGTCTCGCTGTTCGCGTGGTCGCTGCTCGCGGTCGGTGTCTGGGCGGCGGTCCTCGTCTGGCGGCGGGACGGGCTGCGGACGGCGGCCACGCTGTTCGCGCTGTGCGGCGCGGCGCTGGTCGCCTTCTACGCGGCCCTCTACGGCTTGAGCGGGTTCGACCCGATCGGAACGCTGCAGGCGACCGAGGAGGTCTACCGCCGCGGTATCGCCTCGATCCGGCCGTACTGGTTCTGGCTGCTCGGCTCACCGGCGGCGTTCCTGCTCGTGCTCGGGCTGCCGATCCTGTGGTACGCGCTGCGGTCGCTCGCCGCCGGACGGACCGTCGCCGTCGCGATCTTCGCGGTGCTCGCGGTCGCCGCGGTCATGGGTTACACGAAGGCCGAGACCGAGCGGATCTGGCTGTTCCTCGCGCCGTTCGTCTGCCTCGCCGCGGCGGCGTCGTCGCTCCCGCTGCGGCCGGTGCTGGCGGCGCTCGCGGTGCAGGCGATCGCCTACGAGCTCGTCGTCGACACGCTCTGGTGAGGCAGCGTGAACCGCACGGACGTGCCCGCGGCCGAGGGCTCGAGCCAGATGCGGCCGCCGTGCGCCTCGACGATCGCGCGCGAGATCGCGAGCCCGAGCCCGGCGCTGCCGTTGGTGCGGCTGGCGCCGGCCTGGAAGAAGGCCTCGAACACGCGCTCGCGGTCGTCATCGGCGATCCCGCTGCCCGTGTCCGCCACCTCGACCTGGACGCCCTCGACGGCGCGCGCCGCGCTGACCGTCACGCTGCCGTCGGCCGGCGTGTGGCGGATCGCGTTCTGGATCAGGTTGAACAGCACACGCTGGATCTGCTCGGGCGCGCCGCGGGCGGGACCGAGGTCGCTCGGGACGTTGACGACCAGCCGCGCGACGCCGTCCGTGCGCATCGCCTCGACGGTCTCCTTCACCAGCTCTTCGAGCCGCACCTGCTCCATCGACCACCGCAGCTCGCCGGCCTGCAGCCGTGACAGCTCGAACAGGTCGTCGATCAGCGCCGCCAACGCGCTGACGTGCGTGCGCAGCTTGGCGAGGTAGGTCTTGCGGTCCGCGTCGTCGACGATGTCGTCGTCGAGCGCCTCGACCAAGAGCCGGAGCGAGGTGATCGGCGTGCGCAGGTCGTGCGAGACCGCGGCCACGAGGTCGTTGCGAGCGGCTTCGGTGCGGGCGAGGCGCTCGACCATCGCGTCGACCTGGCCGGCCAGCCGGGCGATCTCGTCCTCACCGTCGACGGACAGCACGACGTCGCGCCGTCCCTCGCCGACGGCGGCGAGGCCGGCGCCGACCGCCTTCACCTCGCCGAGCACGCGGCGCGACAGCACCCAGCCTGCCCACAGCGCCAGCGCGGCGCAGTAGGCGACCGCCAGCACCGTGAACACGGCATCGTGCGAGGAGACGAACATCAGCTCCACGAACAGCCCGACGGTCACGATCAGCTGGGCGGCCGCCACGCACGCCATCAGCACGGCCTGCTTGCGCAGCCCCGTGCGGCGCTCGAGCACCCAGCTCCCGACGACGACGGTCGCGCAGCCCGCCGGAGCGAGCATCACGAACGTCTGCCACGCCGCGTGGGAGTCGTACGCCACGAACGCCACGGTGGCGAGTACCGCCGCCCCGACCAGCGCCAGGAGCAGGCCGAGCCTCACGGCGCGAAGCGGTAGCCGATCCCGAACACGGTCTCGATGTGCCGCGGGTGCGCGGGGTCGCGCTCGATCTTCCCGCGCAGCCGCCGGATGTGGACGGTGACCGTGGAGGTGTCGGTGTAGAACGAGTAGCCCCAGACGCGGTCCATCAGGTCGTGACGGCTGAACGCCTGCCCGGGATGACGCGCGAGGAACAGCAGCAACTCGTACTCGCGCACGGTCAGCGCGCACTCCTCGCCGTCGACGAGCACGCGGCGCGCGAGCGGCTCGATCCGCAGGCCGCCGAACTCGATCGGTGGCTCGCTCTCGGGCTCCGGGTCGACGCGGCGCAGCACGGCGTCCACGCGCGCGACGAGCTCGGCGGGCGAGAACGGCTTGACCACGTAGTCGTCGGCGCCCAGCCGCAGCCCGACGATGCGGTCGGTCTCCTCCCCCTTCGCGGTCAGGAGGATGATCGCCGGCCGCCGCTTGCGGTCCTTGCGGATCCGCCGCATCACCTCGAGCCCGTCGACTCCCGGGAGCATCAGGTCGAGCACGATCAGGTCGGCCGCCCGCTCCTCGTGCAGGGTGAGTGCCCTGTCGCCGTCACCGGCGACCCGGGTCGCGTACCCGGCCCGCTCGAGGTACTTCGCGACGACGTCGCCGATCGTCGGCTCGTCGTCGACCACGAGGATGTCGCCGCGCGTATGCGTGCCGGGCATCCGTCGATGATGGCGCGGCGCTTGGCGGGCTTCAACGCGCGCGCGCCGATGTCAGCGGTTGTTCACCTCCGCCGTGGCTGCGCCGGAACCGGCCCGGCGGCACGCCGCGGTGACGGCGGAAGGCGCGGTTGAACGCGTACTCGCTGCTGTAGCCGACACCGCGGGCGATCGCGTCGATCGGCTCGGCGGTGTCCTTGAGCCGGCGCGCGGCCAGGTCGAGCCGCCAGCGGGTGAGGTAGGCCAGCGGCGGCTGGCCGACGAGCTCACCGAAGCGCCGGGCGAGCGTGGCTCGCGAGACGTTGACCTCGGCAGCGAGGGTCTGAAGTGTCCACGGGTCGGCCGGCCGATCGTGGAGCGCGGCGAGCGCGCGCGCCACGGTGGGGTCGCGCAGGGCGCTGAGCCACGAGGCCCGTCCGCCTCCGTCCCGGTCCGCCCAGGCGCGCACGACGGAGATCAGCAGCAGGTCGATCAGGCGGTCCACCGCGGCGCGCGCGCCGGGCTCGCGCAGACCGACCTCGCCGGCCAGGAGCGTGACGAGCGCTGCCGTCGCGCTTCCCGTCACGGGATCGGCGGGCACGTGCAGGACCGCCGGTAGGAGCACGAGCAGCGGCTGTGCGATGTCGTGGTCGTAGTCGTAGCCCGCACACACGAACGTGGTCGTGGCGCCGGGCCCGGCGAGCGGCAGATCGCCCTCGGGCGTCATCAGCTCTCGCTTGAGCTCACGATCGAACGGGCGGCAGTCGCCGTCGGGCTCCGAGGAGAGGCGGTGCGCCGCGCCGGTCGGCAGCAGCGCCACATCGCCGGGCATCAGCTGGATGGGATCGGCATCGCCGACGCGCAGCCACGCGGTGCCCGACGTCATGGCGTGGAAGCTGGCCCCGTCGCTCTGCGGCAGCGCGAGCCCCCACGGTGCGCCGGCCCGCACGTTGCCGAGCAACGCCCCGCGCACGCGGCTGAGGTCGAGCACGTCGGCAAGTGGGTCCACGTTTGTGAGACTAACAGACAAGAAAAGGAGCATGTACGTCATTGTTCGTAGTTCACACGAGACGTACCGTGGACGCATGAACATCACCGATCAGATCTTCGTGGTCACGGGCGCCACCCGCGGCCTGGGCCGCGAGCTCGTCGACGAGCTGTTGCGTCGCGGTGTCATCAAGGTCTACGCCGGCGCGCGCAACCCGGGCGCGGTGCGCGTCGACGAGCGCATCG
>Ga0111538_10015343_pt1 | contig 10075 bp, 6 predicted proteins | sample SoiMethybrSBSTD1_FD_79669 | JGI IMG/M metagenome (GOLD analysis project Ga0111538, IMG submission 79669) | Bulk soil microbial communities from a Populus tree surrounding site in Tennessee, USA - Soil MetaG P. TD hybrid SBSTD1 (version 2)... | ecosystem: Environmental > Terrestrial > Soil > Tree... | reverse complement strand
GTTGGAGGTTCCGGGGATTTAATCGGTGAAACAAAAATCATAACCAACAATATCGCCTTAAATGTGAGTGGATCTGGCAGCATGAAAGTCGACGTGGAAGCTTCGGGCAACATGGAAAGTGATGTCTCAGGCTCAGGAAATATTGACCTAACAGGAAAATGTAAAGGCTTCAACAGCGACGTGAGCGGATCTGGAAAAGTGATTATGTCATTGACTGCCACAGGTGATGCTGAATTCGGCGTCTCTGGTTCGGGAAAAATTGAAGCCAGCGGTTCTGCGTCACGCGTAAAGACATCGATCAGTGGATCCGGTAAAGTTTTAGCCGCCAATCTGGAAACCAATAGTTGTGAGGTTCATATTACTGGTTCCGGGGATGTAGAGATCAATGTCAAAAATGAATTAGATGCTATGATCACTGGTAGCGGAAATGTTCGCTACAAAGGGAATCCCAGTAAAGTCAACAGTCATTCATCGGGCAGTGGCCACGTGAAAAAATTGTAAGGCTCATAAACTTTCCAATAAGAAGCGAAGGAATTTAAAATCCTTCGCTTTTTTATTTTGTTTAATTACCAAACCCAATGACCATGGATATTCATTTCGAAACCGCCTTACAATTATTGATTTCATTTGTTATTGGAACAGCCATTGGGCTCGAACGCGAATATCGAAGCAAAGCGGCCGGTTTGCGCACGATGATTATGATTTGTTTCGGTTCGACGATATTCACCGAGATTTCCATTTCTTTAGGTGCGTCATCGCCTGACAGAATTGCTTCAACCATCATCACGGGCATTGGTTTCCTGGGCGCCGGGGTCATTTTTAAAGATGGGCTCACGATCAATGGTATTACTACCGCGACAACGATATGGATTGCCGCGGCCCTGGGCATGGCCGTTGGTGCGGGAGAGTACTTTATTGCATTGATTGGTTCAGTAGTGGTATTGGTCGTGTTGACCCTGTTCGAACATATTCAGCGGGTAGTCGTGCGTCTGCATCAAGCGCGATCTTACAAGATCACATTTGAAGAAGACGAAATGTTTATTCCCACCTTGGAAAAGGAAATCAACAAGCTCCAACTCCGATTTCACAAGGCACGCGACATCAAAAATGAAAATGATTACGCGGTATTATATGAAGTATACGGCAGGGAAGACAGACTCGAGACCTTAAATGTCTTCTTGAAATCAAACCCACAAGTCAAGTCTTATGAGTATTAAAATGCACTTTACCACGGAGGCTCGAAGGCACGGAGTTTCTCTAAGGAATTCATGATTACTTTTGGCAGCGCTGTGCCTCCGCGCCTCCGTGGTAAAATTATGGTCTGCCGAAATCAAAAAATCGTCATGGTAATTTGCAAACAGGCCAACCGTTGCTATCCCATTCGATTTTAGAAATTTTTAATTTCGGCTTGCCTTCGTCTTTCGCATCGTAAGCATGGAAAATCAAGTAGTCAATTCCATCGAAAGTGTATGCTGAATTGTGACCTACTCCCGGCCAGTCCTTATTGCCTTCAATTACGAGCGATCCTCCACCCTGATCCATTCTTGCACCGTTCTTGTCGAGATAGGGCCCGTGAATTTTAGTACTCCGTCCAACGACCACTTTGTAATTGCTATTCACACCCCGGCAACAATAATCAAAGGATACAAAGAGGTAATAATATCCATTCTTTTTAAAAATGAAGGGCGCCTCCACGGGACCTTCGCCTGCACTGTAGTCATCCGTTTTAAAATCACGGGGACGTTTAGAGATGGTGAACCACTCCTGTGGTTCACCAATTTTCGTAAGACTTGCATCAAGTTTAACCAACTTCATTCCACTCCAGAAGGAACCAAATGTCAGCCAAGGTTTTTGTTCATCATCAAAGGCAAGGTTCGGATCGATCGCGTTCCATAGATCACGGCCAGGAATAGATTGAATAAGTTTTCCATGATCGGTCCATTTAAATTCCGATGACGACGGGTCAAGCGTCTTGTTGGTCGCCACGCCTATACAAGATGTATTTTTACCGAATGCCGACACGGAATAATAGAGATAATACTGTCCATTGTGAAAAGAGATATCGGGTGCCCAGATGTGCCCTTTAAATCCCTGGATCGTTTCAAGGGCCCAGGAAGGAGCAGCATCGAATATAGGTTTCTCTTTTTTCCAGTTGATCATATCCGGTGAAGAGAAAACGGAAATACCCATGCCTGTACAAAATAAATAATAGATACCTTTTTCGCGGATCATCACCGGATCATGGACACGAATGTCTTGTGACAGCCCGAAGGACAGGATGTGAATAAACGCGAGCGCTAAAATGACGCGGTATTGCATGTTATAGAATTTACAAACTTCCCGAAAGTTTAAAACTTTCGGGAAGTTTTTTCTTTTCGGAAACCTGATATTTTTTTCTACGAAGCTTTAATTTTCACTACCGACATCGAATGGGCAGGTAATGCGATCGTCGCATTTTTCCCCTTTAACTTGAAAGGCTGTTCCTGCGGACTGATTTGCTTTGGGTTGTCAAGTGAGTTGACGCCATCGAGATTTTCACTTTTCAATATTAACAATCCGCCATTCGACGATACTTTTTTCCCTGTGCTAAGTTGAATATCAGTAGTCTGCGCTTTATCCGACGCGTTAACCACCTTCACAATAATCTCCTTTGTGTTTTTGTCCCAAACGGCTGACGCGTAAAGACCATTTTTTCCGTTCAGTTTTTCAGTACCAGATAAAATTGACAAAGCATGAGTGCCCTTATTGTTAGCAAATAATTTTTGCACGTAATAATTCGGTGTGCCATACGATCTTAAATTATCGAACCAAATCAAGTCTGGCGTCCACTGCCATCCTTCTGCATGCGCGAACAACGGCGCATAAGAAGCCATGTATATCATATCCGCGTTCCTTTCCAGGCCGGTCATAAAGGCTGCCTCAGACATGGCGCACTTCCAATTGTTTTTGTTATCTGGGCTCACCGTTGCAACACTTTGCGCAGCGTACTCTCCAGCAAAAATCTTCGGACCTTTTCGATCATAATTGTCGTACCGATTGGAATTTTCTAAAAACCATTCCGGGTTTCGATAATAGTGTTCATCGACAATATCGGCGTTGAGTTCCTTAAGTTCCTTCGCAGCGTAATCAAAGAGTTCACCTTCTGGAAATGGTCCAACACTTGAGACAATAACGATGGACGGATATTTATCTTTGATGGCTTTTGTGAACACCTTATACCGGTCAATGTAGTGCGGTCCCCACTGCTCGTTTCCAACGCCGATAAATTTCAAATTAAAAGGCGCTGCATGACCCATATCAGCACGAAGTTTTCCCCAGCTAGATGTAACCGGACCGTTAGCAAACTCGATCAGATCCAATGCGTCCTGGATGTACGGGTCGAGCTCATCCATCGGCACTAACTCAGCGGTGTTGAACTGACAAGCCATACCACAACTTAATATCGGCAATGGAGAAGCACCAATATCTTCAGCCAATTGAAAATATTCGAAGAAGCCTAGTCCGAAGCTTTGAAAATAATCGGGAGCAGGGCGATGATTAAATTCCGTATTCCAACGATTAACAATTAATTCGCGGTCCTCGATCTTTCCAACGGTTTTTTTCCATTGATAACGCGTTGCCAGGTCACGTCCTTCCACAATACAACCACCCGGAAACCGTAAGAAACCCGGCTTCATATCTGCCAGCAACTGAACAAGATCAGCGCGCAGTCCTTTAGGTCGTTCCTTCCAGGTATCCTGTGGAAATAGTGAAATCATATCGACGTCAACAGCTCCTTTGCCGTCGAACCAGACATTTAATTTGGCTTTTGCTGCCGTCGCTGTTGCCTTAAAACTTGCTGTGTATTCCTTCCACTGATTTCCCGTTGGACTTACAGTTGTTCCACCAATAACGTTTCCCTGTTCATCGACCAATTCAACGCGAAGGCTGGTGTTCCCCTCGTGCTGACGTGCCCACAGGGAGAAATTATACTGCATATCTTTTTTAATCCCCATGCCACGAAAGCCTTCATTCGTCAATCCATATCCCTTATCCGCATTGGCTGTTACCCGGGCAAAGCGAGCACCCGACGCTTCGTCGTCGCTATGATTAAAAATCGAAGCAAAACCAGATTCCTTATTCAGCGAAAATCTGTCATATTTTTGCTCGGTCCATCCCATCAACGGGTGAGCGAATTCAAACGAACGGTTCTTTACCAACTCTGCATACAAGCCACCATCAGCGCCAAAGTTGATATCTTCAAAAAATATTCCCCACATCGTCGGTTGAATTTCGGCGATAGGTTTGTCAACTTGAACGGTAAGTTTTGTGGATTGTGCTGAAAGTTCTGACGACACCATCAATACAATCAGCACGGTGATTAGTTGTTTAAATCGCATATATTATTATTTATAATAAGTTATTTTTTTCCCCATACTGCTATGCCTTTTTCATTTAAACCGGTGAAGATCAAGCAGGCTTTCTTATTCTCCCAATCTCTTCCACGTTCGACAAACACTTTTTCGTGTGAACCGTTGCTGAAATTTAGTTCCAGCCATGGAGCGGTATAGGACCATATGTTGCTGGCATCTCCGTCAAAGGTGCCGTTGGAATTCAGTATTAAATTTACCGCAACCTGAAAGTCCGGATTGACTTGCTCATTGGCAAAACCCGGGATAACGGTGTATCCAAATTTGATTTTTTCCCACGTTCCTTCAATTTCCGTTTTTGTCACAGGCGTTTGTTCAGTTCCAGCAAATCGTTCGGGTGAAACGATCGGCCAGCCCTCGTCTGTCCAAAACATTTTACGAATATGAAGCACCATAAAATATTTGTCGACACCTGGCCTCCCCTGATGCGCTAAATAATATTGACCGTCAGTTTGAAACACGGAGGGGTGAGAGGTTCCTTGCCAGCCTCCATGGTTCAAAAATTGGTAAGGCGCAAGAATCATGGGAGTATGATCTTCTGCCTCGTTAAGATTTTTTCCATTGAAGTCAAAGAAGGGTCCTTCCGGAGAATCTGAACGCCCAACCCTAACGTTGTATTTTGTTTCAAGCCAATCATAGGCGATAAAAAGAAAATATTTCTCCAATTGCGGATTATAAATAATTTCCGGCCCTTCAATGTTTCCATTGATTGTGTTGCTTGTAAAACCTCGTTGAGCAATGCGGGATCCCTTATCGCCTGTGGATGCAGCCAGTCCCGTGGCCGGATTCAACTTTAAGATATAAATGCCGTCCCAGGCGGAGCCATAATACATCCAGTGGTCACCGGAGGATGTTATGATCACCGACGGATCGATCGCGTTGGTTTGCACGGTATTGTCATCTTTTGAGGTAACTACCAGTCCTTTTTCTGTCCACGGTCCCAGTGGACTCGTAGCCGTCGCCAATCCGATAGCGCTAACTCTTGGCTTGGCCGACGATATTGAGTAATATAGTCTAAACTCGCTTCCCACTTTTAAAACATATGGGGCCCACAGCGAATTAAAGGGTGTTGCACTATTTGCTTTTATGTAATCCGAACCTTGTTTGGGAAGTGCATCAAACGCAAATCCAAAGAACTCCCACTCCACTAAGTCTTTCGATCTCCTAATCTGAATTCCGGGGGGAACCGTTATACCGTAAGCTGCATCCGTACTATAGCAATAGTAATAATCGCCGTCCTTTATAATTGAAGGATCATGTGTATTGTAAGGTCCCCATTTCGCCCGTTGATAATAGGAAGTAATCGTAAGATATGTGTCCGCAATGTCATCGATGTTAAATGGAATCGGCGCCGGCGGCGTGGGATTTGATGGTACCTCTACCGCTGGATCGTCAGAACATGAGAAGATCAGCAGCAAGAGAATCATTTGCGCCGACATCACCTTTACCCATTTTAGCCAGATCATCTGTTCGTACGCTTGAAATTACTTCACCTCTAAAACAATCGACAATGGAGGAATTTTTGACCGTTATCCTCATTTCCGTCACGCCGTGAAGAATGGTCCAAGATAATAATAAGTGTCAAAAAAACACGTTACTTTAATAGATTATTTTCAATCGTTTGAAGGTACCTGGGGCAACAGTTTGCTAGTGTGAGCTTAGATGAATTTCACCCCTACCTCGCTAAGCTTTCCGTACTTCTTTTTATCAAATACGTAATAAAATGCTCCTTTCCGTGAGGTGGCTTTGTTCTTTTCATCCAGGCGATTTAATATCCCAAGTGCTAGGATTTTCCGGGTGAAATTTCTTTTATCGAGCGGGCTTTCGTAGACCGCTTCGTACAAATTTTGTAATTGAGGGAGCGTAAATTTCTCAGGTAACAATTCAAATCCAATCGGATGGTTTGCCACTTTCTGTTGAAGTCGGTCTTTCGCCTTCGCTACCATTTCCAAGTGGTCAAATATAAGGTCTGGGATTTTATTAAGCGGGAACCAACGCGCTTCGTGTTCGAACTGCATTTGTTCGTTGTAATCTGCAATGTTAATTAATGCAAAGTAGGCGATTGAAATTACCCGCCCTGCCGGATCACGGTTCACATCACTAAAACAGTAAAGCTGTTCCATGTAGATGTTGTTCATCCCCGTGAGTTGGTTCAACACGCGAACTGCCGCTTCATCAGTACTTTCATTGTGATTGGTAAAACCCCCCATGAGCGACCACCTACCCATTTCGGGTTCGAAGCCACGTTTGATCAACAGCGCTTGAAGTTGTTTGCCATCAAATCCAAAGATGATGCAGTCCACGGCTACGAGTATTCTGTCTTGACTTTTGTACTTATTTATGTCCACGGGAGAAGAACTAGGTATATCATATAAATAAAAGAAAAAGTTTACCAAACAGAATCCTGTTGGGCTTGTATTAAAATATTTAGCCCGTGAAATACAGGTAGCCTCCTATGATAAACGTTAAAACAAAAATCGATGCAGCAATATCCCGCCAATCCCAGCTCGCGTGCGACTCTTCACGGTGATCGTCTGTTCGCGTGGCGAAAGTCATATTCTTAATTGCAGCATATTCCGGCGCTTCACCCAAATAGCTAACAACGATCATGACGATAGCGGAAATGATCGTGATGAGGATGCTGAAGTACTGAAAGTTTATGTTACTAACAATCCACAAGAATGAACCCTCCTCATAACTTTTAATCCAGCCAAGTGTAATTGGCGTATCTGTTAACATTCGAAACACACCCACGGCGAAACCTACGATCATTGCCCAAAGACAACCCTGCGCATTGAGTCGTTTCCAAAAAACGCCAAAGAAGAATACCACAAAAATCGGAGGCGCAAGATATCCCTGGACCGCTTGCAAATAATTGTATAAACCAGTTGCGCCTTTTACGACTGGGATCCAGGCCATAGCAATGAGCACCATCACGACCGTTGCAATGCGACCCACCCGAACAATTTCCGATTGACTCGCTTTGGGTTTCAGTTTTTCATAGATGTCAATTGTGAACAAAGTAGAGCAGGCATTAAAAACTCCCGCAAGGGATCCCATTAATGCAGAAAGCAAGCCCGCGACAACAATACCTCTCAGACCCGTTGGCAACAGGTACTGAACCAATAACGGGAAAGCAGCCTGGGCGTGAGAAGTAGCCTTTCCGGTAGCAGGATCATACACGGTTTCAAGACCCGGAACTTTCCCGCTTTTTGCAAGTGCAAAACAAATCAGACCTGGAATAATAAATAGGTAAACAGGAAATAACTTGAGCACAGCAGCAAAGATGCTACCCCTGCGGGCTACTTGTTCATTCGGCGCTCCAAGAGCACGTTGTACGATGTATTGATCCGTGCACCAGTACCAGAGACCAATAACAGGTGCGCAAATAGCCATACCCAGCCATGGGAATTCGCCATTAAAATACCATGCTTGCTTTACCAGTTGTCCTGCAGCATTTGTTTCAAGAACAGGAGCCCAGGTACTTTCAACTCCATGTGGAGTAAGTGGCTTCCACAGATTGAACATTTCCGAACCACAAATCTCCCTCAGTGCGTTCCATCCTCCCAGCGTGTTCAATCCATAAAAAGTTAACATTGCGGATCCCATAATCAGGATCACTACCTGAATGGCATCGTTATACGCCACTGCTCGCATACCTCCAAGCATTGTATAGAGTCCAGTGAGCACAATCACCAATACCGAACCAATCCAAAAACTATCGATCACTACGCTACCGATTGTTATCTGAAGCTCTGGCAGCAGCGTCCCGAAAACAACTCCACCTGCAAAAATTCCGACAGCTATTTTTGAAACAATGAAAGTTAGAATAGATACTATTGAAAGAACGTACCGTGAAGAAGTTGAAAACCGTTTTTCAAGAAATTCAGGCATCGTAAACACAAGTGATCGCGCGTAAAAAGGGACGAAAACCCAGGCCAGGACTAAAAGACACCATGCGTGGAATTCATAATGTGCCAATGCCACGCCATCCTTCGCACCTGAACCTGCAAGACCTACAATATGTTCAGAACCAATATTTGATGCAAAAATAGAAGCACCTATAATCCACCAGCTAAGATTACGCCCAGCGAGGAAATAATCGGCGGCGTCATTTTTTTGTTTCTTTACTACCCACCATGCAACGGCCAGCAGTATACCGAAATATGCCGCAATTACGATCCAGTCCAAAGGTTGGAGTACGCCCATCGGTTGATTTTATTTAGGTGGTTGAGATTCGTTTTTTATTGACTTCGCAGAGAAAACATCACCGGTAATAGATCTCATTCCATCTCAGCTCATTCTTGAAACTATATAGATCAGTATTTTTCCCAATGCGAACATATTCGATCCCAATCATTTCTGCAAAATCTTCGAGGTGCTCGGACGAAAGATTTTGACTGTAACATGTATGATGAGCCCCCCCGGCATACAGCCAGGCCGCGCAGCCTGTGGACATATCAGGATAAGGTTTCCATAAAACCCTGGCAACTGGGAGCTTAGGGAGGTCATGCTGGGGCGCCACCGCTTCAACCTCATTCACCAAAAGTCTGAACCGATTCCCCATATCAACGATGGACGCGTTCAACCCAGGACCAGCTGCACTATTAAATACCAGCCGGACTGGATCTGCTTTACCCCCAATTCCCAATGGATGAATCTCGCACGAAGGTTTTCCATCAGCAATGGATTCACAAATCTCGAGCATGTGTGCACCAAGAACCATTGGATTTGAAGGATCAAAATGATAGGTATAGTCTTCCATGAAGGAATTTCCACCCTTCAGTCCGCTACCCATTACCTTCATGGCGCGCACCAGCGCGGCAGTTTTCCAATCGCCCTCACCGCCGAAGCCATAACCATCAGCCATAAGCCGTTGAGCCGCTATCCCTGGCAACTGAACAAGTCCATGGAGATCCTCAAATGTATCGGTGAATCCTTTAAAGTTTCCATCTGTCAAAAATTTTCGGAGACCGGATTCAATTTTAGCCGCATCGCGGAGAGCCTGGTGCCTTTCCCCTCCCTTTCTTAACGGGGAGACGACGGTATACTGTTCTTCATATACGGCAACAAGCTTAGTTACTTCCCCGTCAGAAACGTCGTTGATTATTTTTGCAAGATCACCGATTCCATATCCATTTACCGAATATCCAAACTTAATTTCTGCTTCAACTTTGTCGCCCTCCGTTACGGCGACTTGTCTCATGTTATCACCAAATCGGCAAAACCGGGCGTTTTGCCAGTCATGAAACCCACTGGCTGCACGCATCCAGGTTTGTAGCCGTTGTTGCACATTTTTATCCTGCCAATGTCCCACGACAACTTTTCGGTTTAACCGCATGCGTGACATAATAAAACCAAACTCCCGATCACCATGCGCGCTTTGATTTAGGTTCATGAAATCCATATCGATCGTGCTCCATGGGATATCACGGTTGAATTGTGTGTGCAAGTGCAACATCGGCTTGTTGAGGATCTTCAAACCGCCAATCCACATCTTCGCAGGCGAGAACGTATGCATCCACGCAATGATACCAATACAATTTTTGGAAGTATTTGCTTCCTGACACAATGAAAATATTTCTTCAGGGTTCTTTAATACAGGTTTGAAAATAACATGAAGTGGAATCAATGGAGAGGCATCCAGTTCTTTTACAATTTGTTGG
>Ga0111538_10015342_pt1 | contig 10075 bp, 7 predicted proteins | sample SoiMethybrSBSTD1_FD_79669 | JGI IMG/M metagenome (GOLD analysis project Ga0111538, IMG submission 79669) | Bulk soil microbial communities from a Populus tree surrounding site in Tennessee, USA - Soil MetaG P. TD hybrid SBSTD1 (version 2)... | ecosystem: Environmental > Terrestrial > Soil > Tree... | reverse complement strand
AGGTGCGCGCGAAGGTCCCGACGAAATAGGGTCAGATCCCTTTTCTTGAATCCTCCGGTGCTTGGGCGTATAAGCCGCCTGTCAGCGGGGCGTTATGCGTACATCCTCGATCCTCGTGACCGCAGTGCTCGCGGTGGCGGCGTTCGCCGCGACGCCTCCTGCCACCGCCAGCTGCTTTCCCGGCCGGACTGCGAGGAACTTCAACGCGGACGTCTACAGGTTCTGGTATCCCCCGGCGGAATTCAGGACCGACAACGACGGCCTCGTAGGCAGCTTCTGGAAGCTCGGGAGTTACGCGGCGGGGAACCAGGGTTCCTGCACGCCCGCGTCGTGCGGCGACTGGATCTCCTTCGACCTCGGCGGGATCATCCTGAACGCCAACTTCATGTACCCCCAAGTCGTCGGGTGTCCCACGACCCGGTTGGCGGTGGTCGCCGAGGACATCAGCAACGACGGGAAGTCAGCGGCGTTCCTCGTCGGCACCGCCGATGAGACCCCCTCCGGGTTCAGCTTCTTCGACTACACGCAGTACGGAGATCGGGATCTCGTTCCGATCCCGGCGGTGCAGGTCACGAACCTGACGCGCGGCCCCACGACCATCACCGTGGACGTGACGGTCGCCTCGGCGGCCGCGGCCGCGTTCGGCGTCTCCGGTGCTTCGGTGATCTCGGGGTACCGGATCGTCGATGCGCGCGGATGGACGAATCCGGGCCGCTTCGCGACCAGCTATGGAGCCCTCCAAACGATCCCGGGCTCGTCGGGAGGGATCGCGACGGGAGTCGTGCTCGACTGCTCGAATCCGGAGATCTCGCACTACCTCGCCGTTCAGGTCGCTTTCGACGGCGGCGTCGTCGGGACCCGTTACGTCGGTCCCGTGACGGAAGTCTCTTGCGCGACCAGCTGCGTGGATGCGAGCGGGATCGACGCGGACTTCGACAATCGCGGCGACGCGTGCGACAACTGCCCCACCGCCAATCAGACGCAGACCGATCGAGATCATGACGGTCTCGGGGATGCCTGCGACCTCGACGACGGATTGATCTACGTTCGCTCCCCGGACCGGACCCACCTGGCCTGGCAACCCGAAGTCGGCCGGATCGTGTGGAACGTGTACGAGGGCGATATCGGCGTGCTCCGGGCGACCGGTGTTTACACGCAGACCCGCAAGGCCTGCGGCCTGACCCAGACGTCCTTTGCCGATACCGGGGTGCCCCTCGGCGGGTCCGTGAAGTTCTCCCTCGTCACGGGCGTGAGCGGCAGCGGCGAGGACTCGCTCGGCACGAACAGCGCGGGAGCGCCAAGGCCCAACACGAATCCCTGTCCCTAGGCTTTTTTCCCACTCCGGCGTTTCCCTCGGCCCCTCCCGGGCGATCCCCTCATGGGGCGATGTCACGGCCGCCCTTAGAGTCGATCCATGCGAGCGGGAATCCTCGACCTTGTAACGGAGCAGGTCGCGCGACGGCCGTCGGCCGAAGCGATCAGAGCCGGAGATCGAGCGCTGACGTATCGCGAGCTCGCCGCGCGGAGCCGCGCCATCGCGAGGAAGCTCGACGCCATGGGCATCGGCCCGGAGAGCGCCGTCGGCCTTTGCGTGGAGAGCTCGCCCGCCATGGTCGTCGGGGCGCTCGGGATCCTCGAGGCCGGTGCCGCGTACGTGCCGATGGACCCGTCGCATCCCGAGGCACGCCGGGCGGCGATCGCCCGCGAGGCGGGGATCGAGGTGATCCTCACCACGGCGACGATCGAGGACGGAGCCGAGCCGGACCTCGCGGCGGCGCCCGAGGCGTCCATCGAGCCCACCACGCTCGCCTACGTGATCTTCACCTCCGGCTCGACCGGCCCGCCGAAGGGCGTGGAGGTCGAGCACCGGAGCCTGATGAACCTGGTGCGCTGGCACCTCCGCGCGTTCGATGTGACCGAGAGCGATCGCGCGAGCCTCTTGGCCGGGGTGACGTTCGACGCGGCGGTGTGGGAAGTGTGGCCGTACCTCGCGGCAGGGGCGAGCTTGCACGTGCCCGATCCGCGCGTGCGCGCGGACGCCGCCGCTCTCCAACCGTGGCTTCTCCGCGAGCGGATCACCATCGCCTTCGCTCCGACCGCTCTCGCCGAGCGGCTCATGGAGCTTCCCTGGCCGGCAGACGCGCCGCTGCGCGTGCTGCTCACCGGGGGGGACGTCCTCCATCGCGGGCCGCAGAGGGCGCTCCCGTTCCGCGTCGTGAACAACTACGGCCCGACCGAGGGGACGGTCGTTGCGACCTCGGGCGTCGTGCCGGTCGGCGGCGCGCGCCGCCCCACCATCGGCCGGGCGATCGACGGCGTGGACGTTCACGTCCTCGACGACGCGATGAGAGAGGTTCCGGCCGGCGTCATCGGCGAGCTGTACGTGGCGGGCGCCGGCGTGGCTCGCGGGTACCGCAACCGCCCCGAGCTCACCCGTGAGCGCTTCCCCCTCGTCGAGGGTCGGCGCATGTACCGGACGGGGGACCGCGGCTCCTACCTGGCGAACGGAGAGATCGCCTTCCTGGGACGCGTGGACGATCAGATCCAGCTCCGGGGCCAGCGGATCGAGCCGGCCGAGATCTGCGCCGCGCTCGACGCCCACCCGGCCGTCGCGCAGAGCGCCGTGGTGGCGCGGGGGGACGGGGCCGGCCGCGACCTCGTGGCGTACGTGGCGCTCGTTCCCGAGGCTCGTCCCACGCGCGACGAGCTGCGGGTGCGCCTCGCGGAGACGCTGCCGGATGCGCTGATCCCGACGGTCTTCGTGCGCGTCGAGGGGTTCCCGCTCACGCCGAACGGGAAGCGGGACCTGTCCGCGCTGCCGGACCCTTCGTCCGGAAACATGCTGACCGACGCGCCGGCGGATCCGCCAACGTCCCCCGTTCAAGAGCAGGTCGCGGCCATCCTCGCGGACCTGCTCCACCTCCCCGCCGTGGGCGTGCGGGAGAACTTCTTCCATCTCGGCGGCCACTCGCTCCTGGGCGCCCAGATGATCGCGCGCGTCTCGGAGTCCTTGGGCGTGGAGCTGTCGCTCCGCGCGGTGTTCGACCATCCCACCGTCGAGGATCTGTCCGTCGAGATCGAGCGAGCCATCCTCGACTCCATCCAGGGGGCGGGGGCCTGAGCGCGCCGAGCTTGTACCAGCTCATGGATCCCGAGGTGCTCGCGGATCCCTACCCGCTCTATCGCCGCTTGCGGACCGAGCGGCCGGTCCACTGGGATCCGTACCTGCACTCGTGGGTCGTGACGCGCTACGACGACGTCGTGCGCGTCCTCCACCGCTTCTCCGCGAACCGTACCCCTACGCCCGAGCAGCTCACGACGAAGGGGCTGTCCGCGCTCAACCCGATCGCCCGGATGATGGTGCGCCAGATGCTGTTCATGGACGCGCCGGACCACACGCGGTTGCGGGGACTGGCGGCGGTCGCGTTCACGCCGGCGCGCGTGGAGCGGCTTCGCGCGCACATCGAGGAGATCGCGGACCGGCTCCTCGACGCGGTGATCGCGTCGGGACGCATGGACGTCATCGCCGACTTCGCGGCACCGCTGCCGGCGATCGTCACGGCCGAGATGTTCGGCGTCCCCACCGGCGACCACGTCCGGCTCAAGTCGTGGTCCGCCGACTTCGCCGAGATGCTCGGCAACTTCCAGCACAACCCCGGCCGGATCGAGCGGGTGCTCGCGAGCGTGGACGCGCTCTCCGACTACTTCCGCAACGCCATGCGCGAGCAGGGGGAGCATCCGAAGGACGGCCTCATCGCCGCGATGATGGCGGCCGAGTCGAACGGGGAGCGGCTCGACGAGGAGGAGATCGTCGCCAACCTCGTCGTGACCATGGTCGGCGGGCAGGAGACGACGACGAACCTCATCGGGAACGGCGTGCTCACCCTCCTCCGCCATCCGGAGCACATGCAGCGGATGCGCGACGACGACGCGCTCATCCCGTCCGCGGTCGAGGAGCTGCTGCGCTTCGAGAGCCCGAGCCAGCACACCGCACGCCTGGCACCGGACGACGTGGAGCTCGGCGGCCAGGCGATGAAGAAGGGCCAGGCGGTGATCGCCGTGATGGCGGCGGGGAACCGCGATCCCGACCGGTTCCCGGATCCGGATCTCCTCGACCTGGAGCGCAAGGACAACCGGCACCTCGCGTTCGGATGGGCGGCGCACTTCTGCTTCGGCGCTCCGCTCGCCCGCCTCGAGGGGCAGATCGCCTTTCGCGCGATCCTCCGCCGGCTCGACAACCTCGCGCTCGACCCCGCGCACCGCCTCGTGTGGCGGCACAACCTCGGCCTGCGGGGGCTCGAGGCGCTGCCGGTCACGTTCGGAAGCGGATGAGCGAGCAGCGCGCGCTCCTCGAGCGCTACGTCCGCGCTCGCATCCGTCTCCCGCGTGCGCGAGCGCGCATCGTCCCGCGCCGCGATCCGGGGGAGACCCTGCCGCTCTCCTCGAGCCAGGAGCAGGTCTGGCTGCACGCGCAGCTCGACCCGGAAACGCCCATCTACAACGAGGCGATCACGGTCCACTACGACGGTCCGCTGGACGTGCCGGCGCTTACGCGCAGTTTCCGCGACCTCGTCGCACGGCACGAGGCGTGGCGCACGGGGTTCGAGCTTCGCGAAGGAAGGCCCGTGCAGCGTGTCCGCGACGCCGTTCCGGTGGAGCTGCCGGGGCACGACCTGCGCGGCGTGCCGGAGGAGGAGCGCGAGGCCGAGGCGATTCGGCTCGCGACGGCGGATGCGACGCGACCGATCGCGCTCGACCGGCCGCCGCTCTTCCGGGCGAGGCTCGTGAGGATGGCGGACGAGCGCTACCGCCTCTACCTCACGCTCCATCACATCATCTTCGACGGTGTTGCGATCTACCGCGTCATGCTTCCGGAGCTCGCGGAGCTCTACGAGGCGCACGCCGCGGGGCAAAGGCCCGCGTTGGCGCCGCTGCCGTACCAGTACCCCGACTACGCGTCGTGGGAGCGGCGCCGCGAGAATCGCCCGGCGGACCTCGCGTACTGGCGCGACAAGCTGTCGGGCGAGCTTCCGGTGCTGGACCTGCCGTTCGACCGGCCGCGCGCCGCGCACGCGAGCTTCCGGGGATCGATGCACCCGTTCGTTCTGGACCAGACGCTGGTGCTCGGTCTCCGCGAGCTGACGCGCCGCGAAGGGGTCACGCTCTTCCAGGTGCTGCTCGCGGCGTTCGGAGCGCTGCTGTCGCGCTACTCCGGGCAGGACGACATCCCGATCGGCTCCGTCACCTCGGGCCGCGATCTGCCGGGGAGCGAGAAGCTGCTCGGCTACTTCCTCCGTACGGTGGTGCTGAGACTCGACGCGTCGGGCGAAGTGACCTTTCGCGAGCTGGCGCGGCGCGCCCGCGACGTGACCCTCGAGGCGCTCGCTCACGACGGCGTCCCTTTCGGAGACCTGGTGCGGGAGCTGGGCGTGGCGCGCACACCCGGCATCGATCCTCTCTTCCAGGTCCTGTTCTCGCTCGAGCCGCCGCTTCCGCCGCTCCCCGCCGCCTGGCGGCTGACGCAGATGGCCGTGGACACGGGCGCCACCAAGTACGACCTGTACCTCGAGCTCGACGATCGCGGGGACGCCGTCCTCGCGCGCTTCCATTACGCGACCGACCTCTTCGACCGCACGACCGTGGAGCGCATGACGGGGGAGTGGCTGACGATCCTCGCAGGAGCCGTCGCCGCCCCCGACACGCCGGTGAACCGCCTGCCGCTCCTTTCCGCGGACGAGCGCCGCCGCCTCCTCCACACGTGGAACGAGACCGAGCAGGCCCATCCCGAGACGACGGTGCACGCGCTGGTCCGAGCCCAGGCGCGCCGCACGCCGAACGCCGTCGCGGTGGAATGCGGGTCCACGTCCGTCACCTACGCCGAGCTCGAAGAGCGCGCGACCCGGCTCGCACGCCGGCTCGAAAAAGCCGGTGTCGCTCGCGACGTGCTCGTGGCCTGCCGGCTGGATCCGTCGCCCGACCTCGTGATCGCGCTGCTCGCCGTGCTCGAGGCGGGCGGCGCCTATCTCCCTCTCGACCCCTCGCATCCGAACGCGCGCGTGGACCAAGTGCTGGAGAGCGCGCGACCGGCGATCGTCCTCACGCCGGAAACGTTGCAGGCGCTCTCCCGGGCCGACGAGGGGAGCCGGAAGCGACCGGCGGTCGCGCCGCGCGACCTCGCCTACGTGATCGCGACGTCGGGCTCGACCGGAGCTCCGAAGGGAGTCGCCATCGAGCATCGCTCCTTCGTCAACCTGCTCGCCGGCGCGCAGCGGGAGCTCGGCCTGAAGGAGAGCGACGTCGTGGTCGCCCTCACGACGATCGCGTTCGACATCGCCAGCCTCGAGGTGTTCCTGCCGCTCGTGCACGGTGCGCGCGTCGTGATGGTGCCGGCCGGCGTGTCCCGCGACGGCGTGGGTCTCGCGCGCTTCCTCGACGAGCGACGGCCCACGGTGATCCAGGCCACGCCCTCGACGTGGCGGATGCTGATCGAGGCGGGTTGGCGCGGGGGCCCGGAGATCAGGGCCCTGAGCGCCGGCGAGCCGCTGCCGCGGGACCTCGCGCGGGAGATCGCCGTCCGGTGCGCCGAGGTGTGGAACTGCTACGGTCCGACCGAGACCACGATCTGGTCCCTGGTTCATCGCGTGGATCCCGGCGAGGCGGGGCCCGTGCCGATCGGCCGTCCGCTGTCGAACACGCGGCTGTACGTCGTCGATCACGAGGGAGAGCCGGTCCCCATCGGCGTGGCGGGGGAGCTCCTCATCGGTGGCGAGGGCGTCGCGCGCGGGTACCTGCACCGCGACGATCTCACGCGCGAGCGATTCGTGCCGGATCCATTCCTCCGACGGGACGGCGCGCGGGTCTTCCGCACCGGCGACGTCGTCCGCTACCGCGCGGACGGCCGCATCGATTTCCTGGGCCGCAACGACCGGCAGGTGAAGATCCGCGGCCACCGCATCGAGCTCGGCGAGATCGAGGCGGTCCTGTCGCGGCAGCCGGGTGTCGCGGCCGCCGCCGTGGATCTCCGGGACGGGAAGCTCGCGGCCTACGTCGTCGGGAGCTGCGATCGCACGGAGCTCCGCGAGGGGCTTCGCGAGCGCCTCCCCGACGTCATGGTCCCCACGCACTTCGTCTTCTTGGACGAGCTGCCGCTCACGCCCAACGGCAAGGTCGATCGCCGCCGCCTGCCCGATCCCGATGGGGAAAGCACCGCGGCCTCGGGCTACGAAGCGCCGCGCGGTCCGGTCGAGGCGAGCCTCGTGACGATGTGGGAGGACCTCCTGGGCGTGAAGCCGGTCGGGATCCACGACGACTTCTTCGCCCTGGGCGGCCACTCCCTCCTCGCCGTGCGCCTCTTCGCCGCCATCGAGCGTGCGTTCGGCAGGGTCGTGCCGCTCGCCACGTTGTTGCGAGCGCCGACGATCGCGCGCCTCGCCGAGGTGCTCGAAGGCGGCGACGAGCCGAAGCGCTTCACGTCGCTCGTTCCCATCCAGCCGGACGGAGACTTGCCGCCGCTGTTCGGCGTGCACGGTCATTCCGGCGAGGTCCTCTTCTACCGCCCGCTGTCGGACCGGCTGGGCGCGTCGCAGCCGTTCTACGCGCTCGGCTCGGCCGGCCTGTCGGCCGGGGCCGAGGCGCACCGCACGATCGACGAGATGGCGAGCCACTACCTCTCGGAGATCCGGCAGGTGCGCCCGCGCGGCCCCTACGCCCTCATGGGCTACTGCTTCGGAAGCATCGTCGCGCTCGAGATGGCGTGCCGGATCCTCCGCGAAGGCGACTCGGTCTCGTTCCTCGGCCTGCTCATGGGGTACGACCGCCCGGAGGATCCCGGGCGCGCCGTCTGGAACAAGTTGCGACGACAGTGGGGGCGGGTGCGGCGCGACGGACTGCGCAAGGAGGCGGGCGTCGTCGCGCGCGAGGTCGCGACGCGCTTCGCGTCGGTGCTGCGGCCCGGTATCCCGGAGACGAACCTGCAGGCGGCTCGCGACTATGCGGGCGGCCGATTCCCCGGACGCATGACCGTCTTCTTCAGCGGCGCCCCGCCGGGCTTCGTCTTCGACCCCAGCGTCGATCTCTATCGCGTGGACGCGTCGCAGATCGATCTGCACCTCGTGCCCGGGAATCGTGACTCGATGATGCGGGAGCCGCACGTCCGCGGCCTCGCGCGGAAGCTACAGGAGGGACTCGCTCATGCTCACTGACGATTGCGACGTGTTCTGGCTCGATCCCGCGTCGGGCGATCCCGGCGGAGACGGCCTCGCGCCGGACGAGGAATCGCGCGCGTCCGCGATGCGGCAGCCGAAGGCCCGCGCGGCGTTCGTGTCGACGCGCAGACTGCTCCGCCGGCTTCTCGGAGCGAGGGTCGGCATCGCGCCCGAGCGGCTCGTCTTCGTCACGAACGAGAACGGCAAACCCCGCCTTCGTGACGGAGGCGTGCACTTCAACGTCGCCCACTGCGAAGGTCACGCGCTGATCGCGCTCCGGAAGGCGGGGCCGGTCGGCGTCGACGTCGAGCGGGTGCCGGAGATCCTCCCGGAGCGCGACGCGATGGCGCGCCGCGTGCTGACCCCTCGGGAGCAGCGCTGGCTGCGCGCGCGCCCGGAGCCGGGCCGGACCCGGGACTTCATGCGTCTCTGGGTCGTCAAGGAGGCGTTCGCGAAGTGCCTGGGCTTCGGCCTCTCGGGTCCGCTCCAAGAGCTCGAAGCGGAGATCGACGACGACGGTCCGCGCGCCCTGCGCTGGCTCGGTCACCCCGAGCGGTGCTTCACGGCCACCGTCGTCTCGCTGGCGGAGGGTGTCGTCGCGGCGCTGGTCGCCGAGGCTATCTCTCCTGGAGCACCGACAGGACGTTTCCCGCGGAGTCCTTGAACCAGGCGATGTCCGGACCGCCCTGGGCACCGCTCCTGTGCACGCCCTTGGCGTCGGTCGCGATCTCCCCGCCGTAGCGCTCGAAACGCACGCCCGAGGCCGCCAGGTCGTCCACGGCGGCATCGATGTCGTCCACGACGAAGTTCAAGACCGTGAAGGCGGCCGGCCGGTGGTCTTTCTTGGGATAGAGGAACACCCGCGCGCCTCGGGCGAGTTGCAGCTCGAGGCCCATGCCGTTCTGGTCCTTGACGTCGAGTCCCAGGGTGTCGCGGTAGAAGGCCTTGGCCTTCGTGACATCGTCGACCGAGTAACTGCAGAAGGAAGGGTATTGCTTGAGATTCATGTCGCACACTCCTCGATGTCCATTTTCGGCCCGCGCGGGGCCGTTCGCCATTCGAGGAGGCGCGGGAGGCGCGCCGCGAGAGATCGCGGCGCGCCGCCATCAGAGCGAGCCGATCAGAACATCCAACCCATGTTGAGGCGGAAGCCGTCGAAATCCGTGTTGCCGGCCTTGTCGAAGTCGATCCAGAGGATGTTGTAGCTCCCCTCGACGAAGAACCGGTCGGTCAGCTCGAAGCGCACGCCGGCGCCCACGCCGTACGAGAACGCGGTGTCGGAGAAGGTCGGCTGCCACGTGTCGCAGATGTAACCGAACCACGGATCCCACCAGCAGACACCCTCCGTGGGGCCCGAGGGGATGTTCGAGTCCACCCACGTCCAGCCGAAGCTCGCGCGGACGAACGGAGTGAAGCGCTTGGCCATGAAGTTGTACTGCCCGAAGAACTGCATGTTGGTCGCATCGAGCGTTCCCGCGACGTCGATCGAGTCGTCGGGGATCTGGTCCCCGTCGAAATCCGTGGCGACGTGGGCGTCGTAGTTCGCGTCGAGCCACGTGAACTCCATGCCGAGGAGAATCTTCTCCTGGAGGTGGTAGCCGAACCCGAAGCCGAACCCCACGTCATCGCTCACGTCGATGCTCGTCCCTTCCTCGCTGTCGTAGTTCGAGCCGGACGTGAACGTGATCGGGAACGAGAACTGCCACCTCTCCGCACGCTCGACGTCGGCGGCGGCGGCGAGCGGAGCTCCCAGAACCAAGAGCGTCCCGAGGGCCAGGAACATCGTCGTCGTTCGGCGCATCGCTTCTCCTCTCCGTTGGGTTGAACCCGGCGGGGGATGCTACTCCCAAAAGGGTCAAACCCCATATTCT
>Ga0111538_10015341_pt1 | contig 10075 bp, 10 predicted proteins | sample SoiMethybrSBSTD1_FD_79669 | JGI IMG/M metagenome (GOLD analysis project Ga0111538, IMG submission 79669) | Bulk soil microbial communities from a Populus tree surrounding site in Tennessee, USA - Soil MetaG P. TD hybrid SBSTD1 (version 2)... | ecosystem: Environmental > Terrestrial > Soil >... | reverse complement strand
TACCGAGCCACAATCCGGATCTATTGCCCGCATGACCAATCTTGCCAGAGTAGTTTTGCCTGAGCCTGACCCTCCAGCAAAAACTAATACTTTAGCCCTGTCAAGTGTGAAACTGACATCGTCTACCGCCTTGACAAAGAGGTCAGTTTGTTGTCCTGATTTAAAAAATTGGAGGAAACCCTTATTGAAATGAAAATACTTTCTCAGAGCTTTTGCCTCAAGAAGAATGGTCAAGTGATTGTAGGTTGATATTCCAAGTATATTTAAACAGGCTTAGCCTCCGTTGATGCAGTCAGAATCCTCATATAACGTAAGGATCACCTGTTTTCTTGCCATTGCCGAAATTAAAGGTTTCCGGCTTGAAAGCGTACTATTTCACCGAGAATGGCATAATCAAGGGAGTAGATGGAGTTAACTTTGAGATCTCAGAGGGCGAGTCTCTAGGCATTGTGGGCGAGTCTGGATGCGGCAAAAGCACGCTAGCGGCGGCTCTCATGCAATCAATGCAAGCTCCGGGCAAAATAGTCGATGGAAGCATATTACTAGAAGGCAAAGATATTACTAAAATACCTCGTGCTGAATTTGATAGAAAAATAAGATGGAAGAAGATAGCGATGGTGTTTCAAGGTGCCATGAATTCACTTGATCCCGTATACACCATTGGGAGCCAGCTGCAAGAAATTCTAAGAGAACATAACTTTGAAGGCAAAATACAAGACAAAATAGCAGAATCGCTCCAGCAGGTTGGACTTGATTTATCCATTGCAAAGCGCTATCCACATGAACTTTCTGGTGGCATGAAGCAGCGGGTTGTAATCGCTATGGCCTTATTGCTGAACCCGGATATTTTGATAGCCGATGAACCTACGACGGCGCTGGACATGCTAATTCAGTCACAAATTATCGATTTGCTTAGAAGATTACAGAAGCAAAATGGGATATCGATAATTTTGATAACACATGATCTAGCGCTGGTATCGCAGATGACTGATAAGATAGGCATAATGTATGCAGGGCAACTTGTTGAATTATCCTCAACCAGGGATATCTATACCAACCCCCAGCATCCTTATACCCAAGCTTTAATTGAGGCTATGCCCAGACTCAGATCAACCGATAAGGAAATACGTTTTATCAAAGGAACTCCGCCTTCTTTACTTGATCCACCATTAGGATGTAGGTTCTATGACCGGTGTATTTACGCGATGGACATATGCAAACAAAATCCGCCAGAGTTTGATAGAGTAAATGGTTACGTCCGCTGTTGGCTGTTAAACAACTCTGCTGATAGTCCCCAACCTTAAAAAGAGTGATACGCCAGAGACAACGCTGCCTGTAGGGAATTTCAAGAATGTCGAATACGCTACTATCACATTTTCCTTTCCCCGAGATAAGGGATAAGCAAAAGAAAGTCCTTGATATGATCGATTCTGCATTCAAGTCGGATTACAAACAAATCTTTCTTGAGGCTCCTACAGGTTTCGGAAAGACACCTGTGGCAATAACACTTGCCCGTTACCTTGGAAGTTCTCATATATGCACCGCGACAAAAGACCTCCAAAGCCAGTACCGGCGTGATTTCCCATTTGTGGTAGACGTAAAAGGAAGAAGCAACTTTTCGTGCATTGTCAAGGAGGATATGGGCCTTGAGGAGAGTTGCAACTATGGACCTTGTATTAAGGATGATTCATACGATTGTTCCTACAAGACTCGGCTCTCAGATTATAGGGTCGAGGGACAAAATACTCTCCATGAGTTAGTCAAACTTGATCCTTTTGCAGAGCATAGATATATCGATAAGCTAAAATCAAAACCAAAGCTAGTTGAGTTAGATTGGCACCCGTGCCATTATTACCACCAAAAGTGGATAGGCAATCACTCATCACATACTGTGTATAATTATAGATATTTTCTATCTGACATTTTCTATGCCGGGGCAACACAAAAACGTAAACTGCTGGTTCTAGATGAGGCACACCAGCTGGAAAATGAGGTTGGTGACTTCAGGAGTTTCACTGTCCGCAAGAATATGTTACCTTTCTTGAAAATGCATATGCCCGATAGCAATGTGGATGATCTTGAAACTTGGCTTGACCTCTGTGTTAGGCTAAAGGAAAGGTTGTTTGAATTCACAGAAAAGGCGCAGGGCATAATCGAACGTAGCAATCAGAGAGTGGCTTTGGAGCCGTACACAGAAAAGAATTTAATAGACGCGCTAGAACTCGACAAGAATCTTGCGGCTGTCATTAATGACATCAAAGAAAACAAGGATAATTGGATTGTTTCTGGCATTCAGCGCGATTCTACCAACCAACTTTTGAAGGCAACACTGACACCACTTGACGTCTCGAGCTACTTTGACGCTATCCTTGACAAAGGTTCTGTTTCGCTTTTCATGAGCGCTACGATCCTCAGCAAAGATTACCTATGCAGGACGACAGGCCTTGATCCGGAAAAGGTCAAATTCATCCGGATTGAAGATTCTGACTTTCCTATCAAGAATAGACCTATTCACATGATGAACGTTGCATGGCTTAGCGCCAAGACAATGAATACAAATATGCCTAAAATTGTTCAGGCAATAGATAACATAATGTCGATACATAGCAATGAAAAAGGTATAATTCATACGACATCATACACGCAGCTGAAATTTATAAAAGACAATGTCAGCAAGGAAAATGCAGGCAGGCTAATAGAGACTGCATTCAACCTGGACAGGAGCGAAGTACTAAGAAAGCATTACGAGAGTAAGAAGCAAACAGTTCTCATATCTCCGTCCCTTCATCTTGGGGTAGACTTAAAGGACGATTTATCTAGATTTCAGATAATCGTCAAGGTTCCATATCCTGACCTTACAGACAAGAAAATAGCTGCCAAAAAAAATCGTGACCAAAAATGGTATACTTGGAACACAGTATTGCGCCTAGTTCAAGCTTACGGCAGAAGCATTCGAAGTAGTGATGATCATGCGACAACATACATCTTGGACAGTAGCGCATCATTTCTTCTCAAGAATGCAAACAGTTTGATTCCTCGATGGTTCACAGAGGCAATCATGCAGTCGTAAAAGGTTTTTATGCCCACAGTCTCGGATAGGAGAATGAAGTTTGTCGGGCGACGACAATGTTGCCTCCAATAGGCGAGCAAAGTACATCGCATTCGGATTCAGTTCGAGCTTAACGGCAACTTTGATACTTATATCGCCAATTTTATTTACACTCTTAGCTTATCCTGAAACGTTTACTCTCTCCTGGAATGAGGGCAGGGGTGGATTTTTGTTCGCTATGGTATTTATTGCAGCAGAGCTTGTAGGACTAAATTACTGTTTAAGCACCCAGAGGCTTTTGGTTGGTGCTGGGATGGCAGCGCTGACTATATTGTATTTTATTGCATTGCCCTACGGTCTTTCTGACTATATCAGAAATGCAAAAGATGTGTATAATGTCTCGCTAGAAAACAGCTGGATGTGGATGTGGGATTTTGTTGTTATGACCATATTCACAACAAGCGCGCTGATTTTGTTCTTTGGCAAAAAGTGGTACAAGATAGCATCTGCAGGAGCAATATATCTAGGGGGCACTGCGCTGATACTCGCTCTTGATGCATTTTTTCCTTTCGATTCGCTCGGCCCCCTGCAGGTCGTCGTTCCGTTTTATTTGCAGTTCGATGAGGCAGTCATTAACTTCATAGACACGTTCATCGTCAACATTGGGCCAGAAGCAGTGACTAATTTTGTTCAACCTGCATTGGCAAAAGGTAATCTCCTTTTGATGAATGGGCTTCACGGTCCCTTCGCACTGCAGGTGTTTTGGCCATCTGCAGGAGTTCATAGCATGATTATATACACACTCGTCATGTTGGCGTTGCTTGTGAAGATGGATATACCCTTGGCCAGAAAGCTAATATACTTTGCTGTTGGAACCTTCGGTACCGTCGTTACTAATTTGGTGCGAATAGTTTCGCTCTCATTGTATGCGTTGGTGGTTACCACGAACGTACAACAGTGGGAGGCTTTTCATTCAGTAGCTGGAGAAATAATGTTTCTCCCTTGGCTTGGAATATATCTCTCGGTAGTAATCTATATTGAAAACAAAAGAACCAGGAGACTTCGTACTGGACTAGCCAGTGCTGCAACATCTAGTCAATCAATTCGCTAGAATCAATCATCATGGCTTTTGGCTTGGATAATATCCGGTTTAAGGTTTATACGAGATAAGGAATAGCAGGAAATACAATTTGGAAGAATATTATTACTAAGTAGTATCCTTATCTCTCAACCAGTCAGATTATATATAAGCCGTGGTGTTTTATGTATAGAGGTTTTTTGATTGGTACAAAATAGTTTTCCGATGAAAGAATGGCATGTTGAACACATGGAAAAGACAGTTGTAAAGTATGTCAAAGGTCTTTCAGAAAATGCATCAGGCTGGGAGAAGAGAAATCACAAAAAATATGGTAGCCTTGCAAACATCTGCAGGCAGATTGAATATGACATTAAGCACGGAGTCAGCAGCGAACAAGTTATTTCCTTATTTGAAAAAATTCGAAATGATTCATCTTTTTCTGCTCTGAGGAAAAACAGCGGTTCTATGGAAAGGTTGACAGAAATCGAAAACCAATTTAGCAAACCAAAGATAACGGTCTCACATTGGAGCTAGTGTCCCGATACATACTCTTCTTTGGATAGTTAATACTGACGGTACTAGTTCTGATTCTTCCGATAACAGTTTACCATTACTTGCTTTAACCAATGAAGGATTAAACATCAGATAAAGCGGTGCGATAAAGAGAATCAAATATAACTGCAGTCTTGAGGATAATTGTTGTTCTATCATCCTCAACTTAAATAGCCACATTTATGAAGGATTATCAGATGGCTGCAGAAGAAGACAGTCAGTATCCCATTGTGCCGGAAATCGATGGCATTAAGATCAAGACAGAAAAAATGATCATTGATAAACTTTATTACTGCATCTACGACTACAAGGTTTTCTTGTTTTATAAAGATGAACAGTCATTGCTTCATTGTTATGAAATACAAGACCCTGAGGTTGTTAAAGAAATAGCAGAAAAGCCTTCTGAGCTCGATAGAATTCTCAGAAGACATGCTAACATTCATCAAGAGTAGCCGCAACAAACGTTATATTATAGCATGCTGAATTATCTCGCACGATGTCGACAAGCACTAATTCAGTCAGGCAAAGCAGTTCCAGTAATGAGATATTCATCGGCAAAAAACCGCTTATGACCTACGTCACTGCAACGCTAGTTCAGCTGGCAAACGAGCCGACAGTTATAATAAAAGCAAGAGGAAAAAGTATAACCAGAGCAGTTGACGTAGCACAGATTATTGTAAAACGAATGGATACACTTGGATACAAGATCGGACCCGTCAAAATAGGATCCGAGACCGTGCAATCCGACGACGGCAAAGTGAGAAATGTTTCTACAATAGAAGTCCCGATCTCCCGTGCTAAATAGAAACCTGCGTCAAGAATTGGCGTCAGTATTCATATACCGGCCATAGCCAGATTTCTTTTACAGTAGTACCTAATCAGAACCTGCAGGTCACATTCTTCGACGATGAGAAAAAATTGCTTCAGTGCATTACCGGATAAATTTTAAACCGAGAACGCCTGACCGAAATAAGAAAACTCCCCAAGAATGCCTGAATGACCGCTAAAAGCTTTCAAATAACTCAAGATGAAAATTAGGAAACCGGCATACTCTGCGAATGGATATCAATCATTGTGAAACTATAGAAGAAATAAGTGAATCGAGAAGAAGAATACTATCCTTATCTAAAGTAAGCACAATTATGCGGGTCAACATATTCAAGTTTGGAGAAAGCACTTGATGCGCTTTTTAGAAAAGATTGACGGAGATATGCAGATATACATGATTTCATTTTCTTCTGAGCTGAGATAAAAGAAGCCAGAGTTCTTGTCTTGGGTTTGCTCAGACTCTGAGGGTTAGATTCTTTCTGGCCCAGTGGTCTGTTGACTTGCTGCTTGTAATAGATAACTTATTCCATAATATATCATTAGGGCGGAGAGCAAGAAGAGCAAAACTCGGTAGTATCTCGATTTAAGAAGCCTTGCTCCTCTCGAAGCCAAATATGCGGTCAGAGCAAGCCACGCATAGTCCATCCAAATATGAAACGAAAAGAGAATCATTGCACCCGTAATAAGGCCAAATTGCGCAGAATCGGCTATCAATTTTAATCCCGCCGTAAACCACCAGAGCATGAAGAAGGGGTTTAGCAAAGTGAAAGAAAGCCCTGCTATAAACGAGCCTTTACTGTTTGTGATGTGTTTAACGACATATTCCCTCCTTTTTCTTAGATTGCTGGCTATTTGAAAACCTGCAAAGCCAAGGATAGCGATGCCTCCCAGCAAGGCTATGATGGACATATATTTTCTTGGAGCATCCAATGTAATGAGTCCTCCCACTAGTAAGATGATTAGAGGTAGCTCAATTATAGCATGGCCATGAGCAACCTTCAGCCCCGACCATTTATTGCCCTGACTGCCCCAGAACACACTTGCGAAAAAAAGAGGTCCTGGTGCGAGAACGCCAGATGCTGAAATAGCGATAACCTCGATCCCAAATTCTACTATATTCATCTTCTTTATAATGGCATTTTGCTCATAGTGTTAAAATTTTTTGCTACAGGAAATTCCTTAAAAGGAACCATTGACACAGTTCTCTTACATTGGTTGATACTATACGGACCATAAAGCTGATTACTAAATGGGGCGCAAATATAGCACTAGGGAGACGGCGTCCAGTCATTGCAGTGTTCAGCATGACTCACTACTGCAATTTCTACTGTCCGATGTGTCCTTTCGGTAATCCAAACAAGGAGGGGCAGATAATGCTCGCCAATAAGGCCGATCTTACTACACAACAATGGAAGGAGGTCTTTGACAAAGTTTCAAAATATTGTGTTTGGTGCATAATAGAAGGCGGAGAACCCACGAGCAGACCGGACTTCATGGAGCTGGTTGAATATCTGCACAGCATCAATATGCCTATAACTCTCATCACGAACTGTTCGCTCCTGCACACTGTCAATCTAGAGAAGTTGAAAAAGTGTATTGAATTTGTAACGTGCAGCATCGATTCTACTTATGAAGAGCCATATTGTAAGGTGCGAGGAGTATCTCCGCAAGTTTTTAGAAGGGTCGTTGACAACCTGGACCTTCTGACAAAACACGCGGTGCCACACTATCTTAATAGCGTAATAACAAAATACAATTCTGAAGAATTCATCGATCAGTCTTACTTTAACAGAGCAAAAGGTCTTGGAGCTAGCGCAATTTCGCTTACCTTTGTAGAAGATAGATCTGACGTTCACTATTCGCTATTGCCCGACAGCCAAACAATGATTGAGGTCTGCAGAAGCATCCTTGATTATATGAAAAAGTCTAATTCTATTAAGATGCTGATACCTGCCGAATACTTTGAACAGATTATAGAGCATGGTCGAACACTCTTTGACGAATGCGGAGTGTGGAAGAGTATATTCGTTAACGGAAATGGAACGGTTATGGTACCTTGTTGGAAATTCAATTCTCCTGAAAACACGTATAGTCTACTTGATAAAGATATAGAAGAAATATGGAGCGCTCCCCAATGGGATATAGCAAGGACATGTCACGATTGCAAGGTGCTTGGCTGCATTTGGACTTCCTCACAACCCATAACAACACTAGCCAGGAGCTATATGAGAGGCATGCCAAAAATGATTAAGGAATATCGCCCTGATCTCGTTGAGGTATCTTAACACAAACTCTCATAAGACCTCGCTTACTCCTCTTTTAGTATTCAGTTAAATCCATGTAATGGAGCCAAGATGGGACAAAAGTAAAAACAATCACTATAGGGCTTAGCAGTATCAATAAAAATCAAAGAGGTAGAGTCCAAAGGATCTTCGAAGTAGTAGTCCTGATAGTCTACTTGTCCATACATGCAGAATTCGGAGAAACCTATTCCTATTAGATAAATTCATACACTATACAGTTAGATAATTCTACTTACTGATTACTAAGAACTATTCGTTAGAGACAGAAACAACCTGTAAATATCAAATTCGGAGTTAATATAATACGATATGTTATCCAACGATGGCGAAGGCCTCAAAGCTCCGCTAGAATATCCTGCATGTCAAGTAACTGCATGCTTTGAGCGTGCGACTGTCTACGTCGTCATCAAGGAAAGTGATACTAACGCTCTGAGCGTTGATAGTGGCGAAAAACAGATGATGCTTGAGAAGGATTCGTTCGCTGACGTCAATGCTTTTAAGCTTATATTGTATCTTTGCGCACGACATGATTACGACCTGAGGTATCTGCTAGGTGAAAACGAGCTCGAAATAACAAAAAGGCATCATTTGGTTCTTAATAAAACCGATTAGACATTATATGACAGAGAATGCTGTCGAGCCCGATTAATGCCGACAGTTTCAAGTCTCTATGCCTTTTATCGCAAATCACAAATCATCTAGGCGCTGCTCACTGCAAACAACCATGCATCAGAAACTCAGAATTTCAGAATCGTATGTTAAGCCTCTAATAAGAGACTCTCTATTCTAGTGGCTTTGCGAACCAGATAATAGGTATGATTATCTAGCCGCACAAACATTAAGGTTTATGTTAATTAGTTGTTGACAATTGAAGTCCTTTCGCTATATGCACTCCAATCTTAACTTAATTGCACCAATTCTTGATTTGCGCACCCACTGTAGCGGAAAGGAGGTTGCAATCATAGGAGATATCCATGGCTGCTACGACGAAGTTAATCAGCTTCTAGATGCAATCGATTGGTCGCCGACTAGCCATGTTCTGATAATGACGGGGGACCTTATCGATCGCGGCCCCAAGATCAAGGAAACCCTATCGTTTGCTAGAAATACTTCGTCAGTCTACACATTAATGTCAAATCATGAACAGAAACTTTTAAGATACCTTCAGGATGGACACATTCAAAGCAGTGCTCTTGTCAAGACAATTCAGCAATGCGGAGACGCATTCCTTAAAGAGCCCTCGTTTTTAAAATGGTTGGAATCGCTTCCGTGGATAGTCAGATTTGCAGATAATTCATATGTCATACATGCAGGGATAAGACCAGATAGGCCCATCAATAAACAGCACAAGGATCATTGCATCTATATTACGACTTGGAACCCTGTGACCCGGAAAATTTCAAATGAAGGATTAGATCCATGGTGGTATGAGTATCCATATCTTTATTCATCACAAAGGCAGCATTCTGCGAGCCAGATAAAGATCTTTTTTGGACATCAACGACATGATAAAGCATGGGTATCTCATTGGGCATGTGCATTAGATGGGGGTGCTGTATTTGGAGGAGCCTTGCGAGCATACGTGCTAAATAGAGGGATAGTAGAGGTTAATGCCAAAAGTGTCTATGAACCCGACAAACGGAGGAATACATAGTCGTGATAGAGTCTTCCAAAAAATTGTAGTTATGCCTATTAGCAAAGACGTGGTAGGATGTCTATGAAATATGGTGTAAACGAATGAATCCAAGTCTCGCGAGTTACGTCCAAAGTTAAGTATTCTATGTAACACTTCCGCAAGAAAACCTTGAAAGTCTAAAGGCCTGGCGCTAATGTTATTTATAGTACTCTCCTCCTGGGTCAGGAGAAGTTATGATATCAATGCAGAGGATGTCTATTGAGCAAAGGGTTGTTGTTTTGGACTAATTATGGAATATTGTCTTTGATTTTCTGAGCGATCTTAGTTATGTCCTCATAAGTCGCAACTTTCCTTGAAGGCCATTTTCCGTCTGGGCTATCATCATTAAACCTGGGGACGACGTGAATGTGCACATGCGGGACAATCTGGTTCGCTGCTATTCCATTATTTTGCCCCACATTGAATCCGTCGGCCTTCACTGCGGAAATTATTGCTCTGGCAATTCTGGGTACCAGCGAATATAGTTTTCCTACTTCTGTAGGAGGCATTTCCAGCAATGTTTCATAATGCTTTGTTGGCATCAGTAGCGCATGCCCAGGGTTGATAGGATATTTATCCATAAGAACCAG
>Ga0111538_10015337_pt1 | contig 10075 bp, 7 predicted proteins | sample SoiMethybrSBSTD1_FD_79669 | JGI IMG/M metagenome (GOLD analysis project Ga0111538, IMG submission 79669) | Bulk soil microbial communities from a Populus tree surrounding site in Tennessee, USA - Soil MetaG P. TD hybrid SBSTD1 (version 2)... | ecosystem: Environmental > Terrestrial > Soil > Tree... | reverse complement strand
GCGGTCGTCGCCTGCGTCGGCGGCGGCAGCAACGCCATGGGGATCTTCGACGGCTTCATCGACGATCGGGACGTCCGGCTCATCGGCGTCGAGGCGGGCGGAAAGGCGATCGCCGCCGGCCTGCACGCGGCGCGCTTTGCCGGCGGCAGCGCCGGCGTGCTGCAGGGCACCCGCACCTTCGTCCTGCAGGACGATGACGGGAACATCAACCTGACGCATTCGATTTCCGCCGGCCTCGACTACGCGGCCGTCGGCCCGGAGCATGCGTGGCTGCGGGCGCTCGGGCGCGCGGAGTACGCGTACGCCAGCGACGCCGAGGCGCTCGACGCGTTCCAGATGCTGGCGCGGCTCGAGGGCATCCTGCCGGCGCTCGAGTCGTCGCACGCGATTGCCTACGCGCTGCGGACGGCGCGCGAGTTCGGCCGCGCCGCGACGCTGCTGGTGAACCTGTCGGGCCGCGGCGACAAGGACGTGCACACGGTGGAGAAGAGTCTTGCCAACAGGGTCTAGCCGCATCGCGGATCGGTTCGCGCGGGTGCGGCGCGAGGGACGGCCGGGTCTCGTCACCTATACGACCGCCGGCGATCCGGATCTCGCGCGGTCGGCCGAGATCCTGAAGGCGCTCGATCGCGCCGGCGCCGATGTGCTCGAGGTGGGCGTGCCGTTTTCCGACCCGCTCGCCGACGGCCCGGTGATCCAGCGGGCGACCGAGCGCGCGCTGGCTGCCGGCGGCAGCCTGCGGTCGGCGCTCGCGACGATCGGCCGCGTGCGAGGGGACATCGCGGCGCCGATTGTCGTGTTCAGCTACGCCAACCCGCTGCTCCGCATGGGGTTCGACGCGTTCACGCGCCAGGCGGCGAGCGCCGGCGTCGACGGCGTGCTCGCGCTCGACCTGCCGATCGAGGAAGCGGGCCCCTTCCGCGAGACGCTCGCGGCGGCCGGCATCGACATGATCTTCCTGCTCAGCCCGACGACCACGGATGCGCGGATCAAGAAGGCGGCGCAGCTGGGCAGCGGATTTCTCTACGGCATCTCGCGGCTCGGCGTCACCGGCGCGCGCGCCGAGGTGGCGTCGGGCGCGCAGGCGCTGGCGCGCCGTATCCGCGCGCAGACGACGCTGCCGATTGCGCTGGGGTTCGGCATCTCGCGGCCCGAGCACGTCGCCGAAGTCGGCGCCTACGCCGACGCGGCGGTGGTCGGCAGCGCGCTGGTGTCGGTCGTCGCCGAGGCCGGCAACAGCGCCGAGCTGATTCCGCGGGTCGAGAACTACGTGCAGTGGTTGAGGGGAGCGGCAGCACTCAATGCCCACGCTTGACGATTTGCGCGACGACATCGATCGCGTCGACGAGGTGCTGGTCCGGCTGCTGAACGAGCGCGCGCGGGTGGCCTGCGAGATCGGACGGCTGAAAGAGGACCTCGGGATCGAGGTCTACCAGCCGGAGCGCGAGAAGCAGGTGCTGGCGCACGTGCGCAGCGTCGCCGCCGAGGGACCGCTCGGCGCCGACGCGATTGCCAGGCTGTTCGAGCGGATCATCGACGAGGCGCGGCGGCTCGAGCGTCGGCTCATTCACGGCGAAGACGAAGCCGTTTGAACGGCAAGGTGAGGTCATGGTTGTAGTGATGGAAGAGCGCGCCACCGAGGCGCAGATCGAACAGGTGGTCAAGCGGCTGGTCGAGATGGGCATGGACGTGCACCGCTCGACCGGCGTGACCCGCACGGTGCTGGGCGCGGTGGGGCGCGGCACGCCGGACAAGGCGCTGCTCGAGCTGCTCGACGGCGTCCACGAGGTGCTGCGGATCACCGAGCCGTACAAGCTGGCGAGCCGCACCTTCAAGGGCGAGCCGACGGTGATCAACGTCGGCGACGTGCGCATCGGCGGCGACGAGGTGATCGTGATGGCCGGCCCCTGCTCGGCGGAGAGCGAGGAGCAGGTGCGCGCCGCCGCGGCGGCGGTGCGGCGCGCCGGCGCGAAGATCTTCCGCGGCGGCGCCTTCAAGCCGCGCAGCTCGCCCTACAGCTTCCAGGGCCTCGGCGAAGAGGGGCTGCGGCTGCTGCGCGACGCGGCCGCCGCGGAGAACCTCAAGCTGGTCACCGAGGTGATGGACCTCAGCCAGATCGAGACGATCGATCGGTATGCCGACATCTTCCAGGTCGGCGCCCGCAACATGCAGAACTTCACCCTGCTGCGCGAGCTCGGGCACGCGCGCAAGCCGGTGCTGCTGAAGCGCGGCATCTCGGCGACGATCGAGGAGTGGCTGCTGTCGGCGGAGTACGTGCTGAGCGGCGGCAACAACGACGTCATCCTGTGCGAGCGCGGCATCCGCACCTTCGAGACCGCGACCAGAAATACCTTCGACATCTCGGCCATCCCGGTGGTCAAGAAGCTGAGCCACCTGCCGATCGTCGCCGACCCGAGCCACGGCGCCGGGCGGCGCGACATGGTGGCGCCGATGGCGCGCGCGGCGGTGGCGGCCGGGGCCGACGGCCTGATCATCGAGGTGCACTGCGACCCCGACCACGCGCTCAGCGACGGCGCGCAGTCGATGTTCCCGTCGCAGTTCGATCGGCTGATGGCGGAGCTGCGGATCATCGCGCCGGCGATCGGGCGGAGCATCTGCCTCGAACCGGTGGCGCGACGCGGATGGGGCTCGTAGAAATAATGAACCTTCGTGGCTAAAGAGCTTCCCGTTATTCAACCAGGCGCCAGGCCACAGCCTGGTCAGCCGCCGATTTTTTCCAAGATCGGCATCGTCGGCCTGGGGCTGATCGGCGGGTCGATCGCGCTGCGCGCGCGCGAGCTCTGGCCGTCGGCGCTGGTGATCGCCGTCGACAACAAGGACGTCCTCGAAGACGCGATGCGCCGCCACGCCATCGACGTCGCCGCCGACGATCTCGTCGTCCTCGCCGAAGCCGACCTCGTCATCCTCGCCGCGCCGGTGAAGCAGAACATCGCGCTCGTCGCCGATCTCGACGACAACGTGCGCGTGCCGGCGGTGGTCACCGATACCGGCAGCACCAAGCGCGAGATCGTTGTCGCCGCGCGCGATCTGCCGCCGCGATTCACGTTCATCGGCGGGCATCCGCTCGCCGGCGCGGCGCAGGGCGGCCTCGAGCACGCGCGGCCGGATCTGTTCGAAGGGCGGCCGTGGCTGCTGACCCCGATCGCGAAGAGCGATCAGGGCAGCGCCGCGCTCGACTCGTTGTCGCAGTTCGTCACCGCGCTCGGGGCGCAGCCACGCGTCCTCGAGCCGCGCGCGCACGATCGCCTGCTCGCCTTCCTCAGCCATCTGCCGCAGCTGACCGCAAGCGCGTTGATGCAGGTCGTCGGGAACGCGGTGGGTGAGGAGGGGCTCGCGCTCGCCGGCCGCGGGCTCGCGGACACGACGCGGCTCTCCTCGAGCCCGCCCGACATCTGGCAGGACATCGCCGCCACCAACGCCGACGAGATCGGTCCGGCGCTCGACGCGCTGATCGCGGTGCTGCAGGATCTGCGGCGGGATCTGCCTCAAGGGGAGCGGCTGCACGACGTCTTCGCCGAAGCCGCCCGGTGGCGATCGACCCTGAAGCGCTGACTGGCCTACCGCAGGCCGACCATGCCCTGCACCGAATCGATCAACTTCTTCGGATCGTAGCCCTTGCCGTCCTTGAACACGATCTCCACGTTCTCGATGTCGGCGATGCGGACGCTCGGGTCGCCGTTCACGACTGTGATGTCCGCCTGCTTGCCGGCCCTGAGGGTGCCGATCCGCGATCCCTCGCCGAGGAAGCTGGCGCCGTTCTCGGTGTGGATGTGGATGGCTTCAAGCGGCGTGAACCCGGCTTCGACGAGCAGCTGCACCTCGCGCTGGTCGCCGAAGCCGGCCACCGTGCCGCCGTTGCCGGTCGGATCGAGCCCCGCCAGCAGCAGCCCGCCGGCCTTCACGAACGCGCGCTCGAACTCCATTTCCCGCTTCAAGCGCAGCCGCCCCTCGTCGGTCGTCCTCGTCCGCGCCAGCAGGTAGTCGGTTCTCGCCAGCGGCGAGAGCACGTCGAGGAACTGCTGCCGCAGCGGCGGACGGTCCGGCACACCCGCCTCGGCGACCGGCAGCGTCGACACGATCGCGACCTTCTTGTTCACCAGGTGCCGAATCAGATCCTGAATCTGCGGTGAATCGAGGGCCGGCTCGACGAATCCCGGCGGCCGCACCGGGCATTTGTCCGGCTGCTTGCCGGGCACGAAGTCGGTGCTCGCGCTCAGGCCATGCTCGAGGCTGTCGATGCCGAGATCCGCCGCCTCGCGAAAGGTCACCGAGCACAGGTGGCCCGTGAGCTTCAGGCCGCGCGCATGCGCGGCCTTGATCGCGGCGCCGAGCTGATCGCGGGTGATGTCGGTGTAGGCCTTGAACGACGTGAACCCGAGGTCGGCCCAGTAGTTCACCAGCCGGACCGCATCGTCCGGTCCGGTCAGCGTGTGAAGCTGCAGCAGGTACGATCCCGGTCCCTGCAGGTACGGGCCGGTGAGGTGAATCTTCGGACCGGGGATGCGCCCGGCGTCGATGTAGCGCTTCACTTCGAGGTCGGCGTACGGCTCCATGCTGCCGCCGGTCTTGATCGTGGTCACACCGGCCGCCAGATACAGCCGCGGAAAGCTGTACACCATCGTCGGGTAGTACTCGGGCACGCCGGCGATGCGGCCGCGTCCGGTCGACCCGGTGTAGAAGAGATGCTCGTGCATCCCGACCCAACCGGGCATCACGGTCCGGCCCGCGAGATCCATGACGCGCGCGCCGGTGGGCGCCTGCGTCGAGGCGCCGGGACCGATCGACTTGATCATCCCGCCCTCGATGACGAGGGTCTGATCGTTCAGCGCCGGCGCGCCGGTGCCGTCGATGACGCGCACGTGCTGCAGCACGATCACCGGCGCGTCAACCGAGATGAACTCCTGCGTCACCTGCGGCAGCGCCCGCGACGGCGCCGGCGGTTGATTCGCCGCAGGCGGCTGCGCGCGGCTGTCCGCGGTCGCGATCAGCGCGACGACGAGAAACAAAGCTGCTGCGGTTCGTGACATCTGGTCCCCTTACGGCAGTGCCAGCGCCACCAGCTCGCTCGCCACGTCTTTCCAGCCCGTAGCGACGACGATGTATTGCTTGCCGCCGTAGAGATACGTCATCGGCGCCCCGGTCGTACCGGCGTCGAGCGTCGTCTCCCAGATAACCGCGCCGGTCGTCTTGTCGTAGGCGCGGAATTTCTTCCCGCCGCCGCCGGGCGGCAGCGCGACCACCGCGTTGTTGCCGCCCTCGCCGAGGAAGACGAGCGTTCTGGTCACCAGCGGCGAGACGCGGCCGCCCTGGCCGAGCGGCGGAAGATTGAGATGCTTGACGGCCGGATGATCGCGCGGGCCGTCGCCGTTGGCGACCGTCCACTTGATCTCGCCGCGATTCAGATCGATCGCGACCAGCCGGCCGTACGGCGGCTTGAAGATCGGCAGTCCCTGCGGGCCCTCGAGCCACGGACCGGTGACGCCGGCGCCGCGCCGCGCCGCCCACTCGATGTCGTTCGCGGCTGCGCCGCGCGGGTGGTTGACGCTGCCGGCCTCCGGATCCTTCGCCTTCACCATCTCGGCGATGAACGGCGCGTGCACCGACGGGACGTAGAGGATGCCGGTCTCCGGGTCGACCGCCGCGCCGGTCCAGTTCGCACCGCCGACCGCGCCCGGCATCTGCACCGTGCCTTTCGTCCGCCCGTCGGCGATCGTCGGCGGCGTGAACAGGCCGCCGTAGCGGTACCCGCTGATGGTCGCAATCGCCTGCTGGCGGAGCTCGGGCGTGAAGTCGATGAGATCGTCGATCGTCGCGCCCTGCTGATCGAATGGGGGCGGTTTGGTGGGGAAGGGCTGGGTCGGCGCGTACCATTCGCCCGGTGTGTTGCCGGCGGGCACCGGCCGCTCGACGATCGGCCAGACCGGCTGGCCGGTGACGCGATCGAGCACGTAGACGAACGCCTGCTTCGACACCTCGGCGACCGCCTTGATCCGCCGCCCCTCGACGGTGATGTCGACGAGGTTCGGCTGCGCGTTGAAGTCGTAATCCCAGATGCCGTGGTGGACCGCCTGGAAGTGCCACTTGCGGCGGCCGCTGCGCGCATCGAGGCAGACGAGGCTCTCCGCGAACAGGTTGTTGCCGGGGCGCTGACCGCCCCAGAAATCACCGCCGCGGCTGGTCGGCGTTTCGGTCGCCACGTAGACGAGCCCCAGCTCGTCGTCCGCGCTCATCAGGCCCCAGACGCCGGCGCCGCCCGAGTAGGCGTATGAATCCTTCAACCACGTGTCGTTGCCAACCTCGCCGAACTCGGGGATGACGTTGAACGTCCACACCAGCTTCCCGGTGCGCGCGTCGTAGCCGCGCACATCGCCCGGCATGAAGTTGCCGTCGGGCGCGGTCGGCAGGCCGCCGACGACGATCACGTCGCCGACGACGAGCGGCACAGAGGTCCAGCGCATCGACGCCGCGGGACGGCGGTAGCCTTGCGATAGATCGACGGTGCCGGCGACGCCAAAGCCGCCGGCGGGCACGCCGCTCTTCGCATCGAGCGCGACGAGCGACTGTCCGGTGATGGCGACGACGCGCGGCTCGCCGCCGCCGGACCAGTAGGCGACGCCGCGGTTTGCCGAGCGACCGACCAGCATCTCGCCGGGCGGATCGTTCCGGGTCTCCGATTTCACCAGGTCCGGCGGCACGTAGCTCCACACCACCGCACCGGTGCCCGGGTTGAGGGCGAACACGGAGCCGTCGCCGGCGCTGGCGAACAGCAGGCCGCCGGCCATCAGCGGCGTCACTTGATAGTTCGTCGGGACGGCGACCTTGCCGCGGCCGCGGCGCACCGGCTCCGGCATCGACGACTGCCGCCACGCGACGCGCAGCTCTTTGACGCTCGCTCTGTTGATTTGATCGAGCGCCGCGTACTTCCCGCCGGCGTTGGTCGCCGCGTAGCTGCGCCACTCGCCGACAGGATCGGTGGCGCCGGACGTCGCGAGCGTTACCGCAGCCGCCGCCGCGAGCGTTGCGCCGGTGAGGCGCGCAATCTTCATCGGGGGTGCGCAGATGTTAGATGCGCATAGGGGGGCGGAGCAAGCTCCGCCCCTACGGGGCCGGCACGAGCGTGACGACTGTAGAACGATCGGCGGGGAAGTACTTCCGATAGACGTCCTGCAGCAACTGCGGCGTGATCGTATCGATCCTCTGGTTGCGGGTGAGGATCTCGTGCGGGTCGCGGTCGTACAGCTTGATCGTCTGCAGCCGCCCGAGCCAGTAGTCGTTGGTCTTCAGCGCCGTCTGGTAGCCGCGCCTCGCGGTTTCCTTCGCCCGGCTGGTCAGATCCGCCGACGGCCCCTCGTCCTGCATCCGCTTGATTTCCTGCATCACCCGGGCGGTCATCGACGCCAGGTTGTCCGGGTCGGCGCCGAACCGCACCTGCACGTGCCCGCCGCCGCGCTGCGGCAACGGCTGCGCCAGGCCGACGCCGACCGTGTAGGTCTTGCCGAGCTCCTCGCGCAGGATGTCGCGCAGCGCAATCTCGAGCACCGTGGTCGCGGCGATGATCTTTTCCTGCTCCGTCGGATCGATCGACGGATCGGCGAAGAAGCTGATCACGGTCTGCGCGCGCGGCTCGCGTCCGAGCTCGACCCGGGCCTGCTGCGACGTCTCGGGAAAATGCAGCGCCACGTCCTTGAAGGCCGACGACGCCTTGCCGGTGGACGGGAGGGCGCCGACGTACCGCGCCAGCAGCGGCAGCGCCTCGTCGACCTTGAACGCGCCGACCATGAAGAAGGTGAAGTCGGCGGCGTTGGCGAAGCGCTCGCGGTAGAACGCGATCATCTTCCCGCGGTCGAGCGCGTTGACCCGCTCGGGCGTCAGCGGCTGGGCGGTGTAGTGGTTGGAGGTGTTCACCTGGGACAGCCTTTCGCCGAACACCTGGCCCGGCGCCTGGCCGCGGTTGGCCACGGCCGCGCCCAGCTGCTTCTTCAACAGGGCGAACGACTCGGCATCCGAGCCCGGCGCGGTCAGCTCCTGGTGGAGGAGCTGCAGCGCGGTTTCGAGCTGCGCCGGCGCGGAGCTGCCGGCGATGCCGTGCGACGACAGTGTGATGAAGGGTCGCGCCGACACCAGCTTGCCGGTCAGCAGCTTCTGCAGCTCGGTCGCCTTCAGGCCGCCGGCGCCGGCGGCGCTGACCAGCGCCGTCGCCAGCGTGGCCTCGGGGTAATCCGACGGCGGCGCGAGGGAGCTGCCGCCGGGAGCGGTCATCGAGAACACCACCTGGTCGTTCTTGAAATCGGTGGGCTTCAGCCAGATCTCGACGCCGTTGGACAGCCGCGCGATGGTGACGCCGAGATCATCGAGCGCGCGCCTCGACGTCACGGTGCCGCCTTCGGGCGCCCGCTCCATCAGGGGGCGCGTCGTTTCGGTGTCGGTCCACGCGGTGACGCGGGTCGAGGTCGCGGCCGAGAGCGCCGCCTGCAGCTCGGTGTCCGTCGGCACCCTGACGCCGCTCTTCTGCGGCGAGATCGCCAGGATGACGCGGCTCTCGTCGTTCAAGAGCGAGCGCGCCATCGTCGAGGCGTCGGCCTGGGTGATGGTCGGCAGCAGCTGTTTGGCGAGACGGTACTCGTACTCGATGCCCGGGCTCGGCTCGCCCTCGAGGAAGTAGCTGACGTACTCCCGTGCAAACGACGCGCTCTCGGACTTGTCGCGTTCGTTGTAGGCGCGCTCGTACGACGACTCCATCCATTTCTTCGCGCGCTCGACTTCCGAGGCGCTGAAGCCGAACTCGCGAACCCGCAGCGCCTCGGTGGCCAGGACGCCGATGCCGTCCTCGAGCTTGCCGTCCTCGACGCGCGCGCTCATCGAAAAGGTCGAGACGTCGCGGGTCAGATCGCCGCCGCTGACGCTGGCGCCGAGGAACTTCGCGTCCGGCTTGCGCTCCAGCTCCGAGAAGCGCTCGTCCATGATGTGATCGATGGTCCGGGCGACCAGGTCGCGCCGGTAGTCGCCGACCCGCTGCTCACCTTCGTGCGCCCGTTTGCGGACGATCGACACGGTCGACTGCGTGACCTCCGGATCGGCGACGACGCTGACCAGCGGCTGCTGGTGGAGCGGCACCTTCCGATCCGGTTCGGGCGCTTTCGGCGCCCGGGCGGCGATCGGCGAGAAGGTCGTCCGGATCGTCTGCTCGATCTCGGACGCGTCGACGTCGCCGACTGCGACGACCGCCATCAGCTCGGGGCGATACCACGTGTCGTAGAAGGCGCGCAGCCGCGCGGCCGGCGCGTTGCGCAGGATTTCGGGCTTGCCGATCGGCAGCCGCACGGCGTAGCGCGAGTCGTGGAAGAGCACCGGAAACTGCTTGTCGCGAATGCGCGATTGCGCGCCGAGGCCGCCGCGCCACTCTTCGATGACGACGCCCCGCTCCTTGTCGATCTCCTGCGCGGTCAGCGACAGACCGCCGGCGACGTCGGCGAGCGCGGTCAGCGCCTTCTCGACCACATCCTTGCGATCGGTCGGGACGTCGAACATGTAGACCGTTTCGTCGAAGCTGGTGTAGGCGTTGACGTGCGGCCCGAGCCGCGATCCGATCGACTCGAAGTACGACACCAGCTCGCCCGGCTTGAAGTGGGCGCTGCCGTTGAACGCCATGTGCTCGACCAGGTGGGCGAGGCCGAGCTGATCGTCGGCCTCGTGCAGCGAGCCGGCCTTCACCGCCAGCCGCAGCGCTACGCGCCCGGCGGGGCGGGCGTTCTTCCTGACGAAGTACTTCATGCCGTTCGGCAGCGTCGCGGTGCGGACCGCGGAATCGAAGGGCAGCGTGTCCCGCAGGTTGATCGCCTGCTGTCCCGCCAGGACGGCAGTCCCAACCAGCAGAACCAGCAACGCGGCGACAGATCGGCTAACGCGGTTCTTCATGGTTCTGATGTGTCACGGTCCGGCTGCTTGCCCGCCGTAACTCCGTGCCAGGTAACGGAGCGGAGGCGGGAAGCCGGACTCTACTGATCCGTGGTTTTCTTGGGGTCCGCCGTCTCGGCGTCCTTGCGCTCCGGCGCTT
>Ga0111538_10015336_pt1 | contig 10075 bp, 11 predicted proteins | sample SoiMethybrSBSTD1_FD_79669 | JGI IMG/M metagenome (GOLD analysis project Ga0111538, IMG submission 79669) | Bulk soil microbial communities from a Populus tree surrounding site in Tennessee, USA - Soil MetaG P. TD hybrid SBSTD1 (version 2)... | ecosystem: Environmental > Terrestrial > Soil >... | reverse complement strand
TTGTCAGTATCTTCATCTGCTACTAATAATATTTTTGTCTCATTGTTACTTCTTTTCACATTAACAATTAACATCGCTCTTCCGTCGAGTGCAACTTGTTGACTCATTATTACAACATGAACCTTTTGGGTTCCTAATTCGTTAATTTTGGATAAGCATTCTTCTGCTGCAGTCGCTTTATAGACCTCATAACCCTTTAGCCATAATAAGCCTGCCAAGTTCGTACTGGCATCATTATCCTCTAGGACTATCATAACCCGAGGTTTTTCTAAGGACAATCTACTTCTATTAGATGATATCAAGTAATAAGTGTATAGTGAATTTTGACTTCGTACTATTATCATAGCAAATGTCATTTTGCTTCCAGATGGGCATACAGCATTATTACCTTCAAAAAAGAATTACCAAAACGTTAATTCATTTACGGAATAGTCGGAAACATACAGTCTTTACACTTCTAATTGATTGCTAATTCTTATTTACCAAATCTAGCATCGATTTTTCAATTTTATCTAGTTTTACCGGTTTCACAAGAACTTGAGTATTCTTGCCATAGAAGATTGGGTTGTTCGGAATCTCTATTGTTGTCATAAGTGTTCCTATCATGCAGATGCTTCTTGTTGATGACACTCGCTTTTGATTGTCAAGGCGTTGTGATAGTCTTAGCAAAGATCCTAGATCTAAATTACAATATTTCAAGAATTTTGACATTAAGTATTCGTAAGTTTTTCTGGTTACCTCAGAATGAATGGAGTTGACAAAGTTAAAGTATACATCCTCTTTTTCTTCTTGTACGAGCATACCCTATACACTGAAAACCTAGAATATAGAACTAATTATTAAAGTAGTTTTATCTATAGTTCAAGCAAAATTGTGATAGTTTTTTGAATTGACATCTGCAATTCTTAATGGTTCAGGTATCCTTTCTCCATTTTTGGTTAAGTCTTGAACGATTTGTATGGATTTTCTTAAACTAATCTTGTGTCCAACACTAACGTAGATTGGCTTTTTTCCCTCTTTTTTAATCCTATATCCAAGAACATTGTCACGATATTCTATAAAATGATTCTCCAATAAAGATCCACAAATAAGATTCTTGGCAATTCCAATAGTTGGTTTATCAATAGTATAACCAACATAACTAGCTAATCCACATCTCCTTGGGTGCAACACTCCATGCCCATCAATAAGTAGAATATCAAAATCAGATTCAGATTCATTTTTTAGTAATGCCAAAGTTTCTAGTAATGGACCAGATTCTCTTAAAAAGAATAAACCTGGCAGATATGGATATTCCACTTTGCATTTAAGATTTGCAGTAGCTATCAATTGGAAGGTTATATTAGTTATTACAGCAGAACAATATGCTATATTATCTTTGTAGGACACGTCTATACCGCAAATATTTTCAATTTTGTCAATGGTATCACAAGTTATTATCTTTCCTGAAATTTCTTTTTGAATAGTAATGGCCCGAGAATAATCTTTTTTCACTGTGTCTAATTTAATATCATGACTCTTAATGTTGACTATTCTCAAATTATTTATGGCACTATAATTTCATCATCCTGATCCTAAAATGAATTTAGATTCTTAAAAGGAACAAACGGAATTCAATAATAATAAAACAGTGGGGTTGATGTAAGTCTTCATTATATCAAATATCTTGTAAAATTAAGCATGTTTTTTATATGATTGTTTGGATTACCCTTCTGATACATAATGCCGGAGGAGATTTCCCAAAGAAAATTACCAGAAGAACTTGAATGGCAGATTACTGAGAAAGTCAAGGAAACGCATGATACTTATACTTACACTTTAAGACCTTTTTCTGCCTCACAAAGATTCAATTTTTCCATAGGCCAATTTGTAACTTTGAGTGCAATACTCAAAAGGCCTACAGCATCGGGAGGTGTTGAGGAGACTACCGTTAACCGTGCTTATTCAATCGCATCGTCACCAACGAGAGATTTTATCGAACTTACAATCAAAGAAGAGAAGCCATATGGGTATATCAACCCTGTTACAGGGAAATCGGATGCCTTTGCAGCTTATTTTAATCAACAGGTTAAGATCGGAGATAGAATCAAGTTAAAATTAAATCCAGTTAAAGAGCATTTCTTATGGAAAGTAGCTGCAGGAATTGAGAAGAACGTAGCATATTGGTCGGGTGCAAATGGAGCACAATCTGCAAGATGTTTGATCCAGTATATGGAGGATAAGAAGGATCCTGAGTTTAATCTTATACTATTTTACAGTAACACAAAGTTATCCGTCGAGAAGGCGGATAGTATGATTGGTGATGTTGAACATCATCCTATTGACTCCCTGAATGTGATTTACTATAATTGGTTGATAGATATGGCAAAAAAACTTGAGAATGTGAAGGTGATTTTTACTTTCACAAGAGAACAAGAGATAACTACGGCATCCAAAGATGCCAGGATTGTATTTAGGAAAGGAAGATTCTTCCTAAATCCTGATGGTTCCTCAGAAAGAACTTTACTTAAATATGGTCACAATATAGAAACATCATTTAATCCAATATGTGGTAGCAGCGCGTTCATAAACGGCACCGTAAGGCTACCAGATGGTAAGATAAATAAAGGAAAAGGAATTTTACAAAATTTGATGGAACTGGAAGGAGTAAAGCCTGAAAAGACTGATAAAGAACAGTTTTATCTACAACAAGTCAGTGCAAATTAGCGAATCGAGAAAAAGCTTTAGCTTTAAAATATTAGAAATTATTTCCTAAAGAATCTATTATCAACTGATATCTTGTCTCACATTATTGCTAGAACAAGAATTCTTCTCTATCGCTAACTGAAAGGAATGCGTTGAAAATCAGACATTAATTGTAATGCATTGAGAAGTATCAGATAATCTGATATCGAGTACACAAAGTGTAAAGTATATGGGTCAAATTGAAAAATGATTATTGAATAAATGATACGAAGATTTAGCTATAAGATATTGAGTCAACAGTTAATTGTGTTAGCTTTTAGAAGATATCGACATATGAATACGAAGAAGGGAATGTCACTTGCTGTCATGTTTCTTGCAGCAGCTATCATCTTTGTATCGTCAACTCCTATGGCAAACAATGCTTTCGCACAAACTGAAGGAGAAGAAGAGGATTTAGTTCCAACAGAACGCGAAGATAATTCAGCACAAACACAAGGAAAAGATTATTCAGGAAGCAAAAACTATGAAAATTTCCTAAATTGTCTGTCCGATGCTAGCGGGGAAAGCGGAATTCCTGCCGGCGATGAGATAGTGAATTGTCTGGGAGAAAGTGGTTACATTCAGGGAAGTTCCGATGCTAGTAACGCTGTAGATACAGAAAATGAGACTGAAAATGTGCAAGTAAGTGTAGTAGGTGATGAAAGCGATGAAGACGAAGATGAAGACGAAGATGAAGACGAAGATGAAGACGAAGATAAAGAATAGACTAGCAATGAAATTGATACCAGAAAGTTTCCTTTTCTTTCTTTTTTAGTAGCAAGCATTATTTCTCAATCTAATTCATTTCCGTAGTGGTCCAAGCAAAGACGGGACGTTAATTCTGGTATAGAATACTTATAATATCCAATAGTCATGTAGATGACTAGTGCAGCACCTTCAGCCATATCAATTTGATAAATTACTATCTGAAGCAAAAATCAATTTGGTCATGTTTTATACTGATTGGTGTCCTTTTTGTCAGAAATTCAAACGAACATTTGAAACCTTCGCAAGTACCTATAACGATAACATTAATCTTTGTGCCTCCATGATTAATGATGATGATAACCCCTTGTGGGATAGATTTTCAATAGATACCGTTCCCACACTTATTGCTTTTAACAAGAGTGAAATTATTGCGAGAAGAGATTCAAAAATGGGATTTGGTTTAAATAAATCAGATCTTGATTCTATACTAAAAGAGATATCAGGACAATAATGTCTCGCGGTTCTGTATCATGATTATCATAGTTGAAGCATCGTGATTAATAGATGAGTTATGGTTATCCAGGTTGCATCATTACCATAACTATCCATGTTTTAGAAAGTACATCTACTGGAGCATATGAGACCAAAAATTCTTTGCCATTAATCACTTCTGAAGTATTTCCAGACTTTCCAGATTTTCCTGATTTGAAGCTATTTAGGTCTGCAAAAGATTCAGATTTGTTTGACAAAAGAGAATTTGAATCAGCTATTTTCTGACCCTTACCGTCCACGTATACTACTCTCAAATCATTTGGGAGATTCAATGATTGAAGTATGTTATTAAATTTACTAAGGTTTAATGTACCGCTCCAAATCCCTAAGAGGGATGGATCCTTATTCAGATATATTGGAACAGAAATAAGAGCTACCTTCTCCCCAGTAGAGGAAGATACTATTACATCCCCAAGAAATGCCTGTTTTGTATTAATAGCTCCTTGATAGTAATCCCTAAATGCAAAATTATCTCTACTGAGACGTAACTGACGATCGTAGGGCTCTTCCATGTACATATCTCCATTGGGAAGTAAAAAAGTAATTGCCTCAAAAGTATGAGCGTGTTTCAAAATGCTATCTGCTATCTGTCGCTTCTCAACATCATAACTATCAGATATTCCATGTAAGCTACTATTAATTTTATCTGCATATTGTGCGTTGCTAACTTCTGGTATCATACTAGTTATTTCCAAAATCGAGGCCGACTCATTTAGATAATTAACTAAATTACCAGACAAAATTTTCGCTAATATGCCACTATTTGCCAGTTCATAAAGAGAGGAGATGTTATTTTTAGTACCGTCCTGTGCATATACAATATTCGAGAAGTGAGTCCAAACCGTGTAGCTGATAGACCCAAGAGTTATTAGCATAAGGAAAGTCACGGTGATGTTTTTCCGCAGACCCTACAGAGTGTGTGATAACATGTATTTAATTATTAAGTTTGAATAATTAACAGCATTTATGGTAATAACCAAATTCATTATTGTCTTTTTGGTTAGCAACGGTCTACGGAAGTTTTCGATTACTCTGATTCACAATAACTTCTGGAGGGACGAACATTAACTGGATTGGTAGCTCAGTATCCTTTGTTTACTTGTTTCTAGATAGGTCTTGTCTATATCAAAACCTATACATGAAACCCCTGATCTTATTGATGCTATTGCAGTTGAACCTATTCCCACGAATGGGTCCAGCACTACTCTACACCTACTAACTCCATGTAATTTGATGCACATTTCTGGAAGCTTACTTGGAAAAGTGGAAGGATGTGGTCTCTGTTCTTTATCCCAAATGGTCTCATATGGTATAAACCAAGTGTTACCACGATCTCTCAGATCGCGGGTTGCCCTTTTCCAACGTCCAATATTTGTTTTATCTTGGTAGGGAACCCCAATGGAAAGTTTATCTAACTTGACATTACCGTTTTTAGTAAAATGAAAGATGAATTCAGAACAATCATTTAGATATTTATCACTAACAAGTGGTTTAAAATGACCAACGGCTATGTCTGATATTACAGATGGATATTTTCCAACATCAGATTTTGGAATGGCTATGGACTTTATCCATACGATGACATTTTGTAATGTGAAATACTTTCTCAAAACATTAGCAGCATCTAAAGGTATCCAAGGATCAGACGGCTTGCTGCCAATATTTATAAAAAAAGAACCATCATCTGACAGAACTTTTTTAATTGCTCCACCCACATCCGATAGGAATCTCAAGTAATCATTTCTCGGCAGTGTATCCTTGTAGCGATTATACCTGACACCAATATTATATGGAGGAGATGTGACAACTACATCAATTGTTTTCTGCAATAAATGATTTTCAATTCCACTGATACAGTCACCATGGTATAACTTTATGAAGATACCTTTCCTCTTTAATTCAAGAAATTTTACCGGGATATCTTGCTTAATTTTGATTCAACTTCTTTTCAGAGATTCGGAGGCAAAAGTCAAATTAATTTGTATTACCTAGCCAACAGTAGAAGAGAGGAAGAAAGAATCAATAATTTAAGATGTTCTCAGATCAATACAAGATCATCTACTGCGGATATCATAACAACAGCTTTATTTCCTGCTAGACTTTTCTTCATTCTGCTTACCACTTCTTTGACATCAGAAGAATTTACAACAGTAGCTATAACTTTTCTAGAATTGTATGCGAGTTCAACTGTACCACTTCCTCTACCTGATGCGACTGTTTCTTTATCTTTGGTTACGCCCTTTACGTCATAAATTGTGGCTTCAAGATTCAATTCCTTTAATGAAGTGAGGATATCACTAACATTTTCCGCTTTTACGAGTACAGCCAGTCTCTTCATAGTTCTCGATTCTTTTCCGGGCATTTCTGCGTATGTTACCTCAAATGGCAAGGTCGTATTGTCTTTACCCATTTCTTTAGAGTAGAAATGCGAAGTATAAAAAGTTGATGTAAATATGAAATTGGGATCAAGTGTTGCGGTAGACAAATGATACTTTTTTTGATATAATTTTCTTTATTAAGATACGAAATTATTGTTGTAAATATTTATTTATGTTGTTGATACTACTACTTTTATGGAAAGTAACCATTTTATAAAAACAATGATTGTAACAAGTTTCATTTTCACAATAGTGTTGGTAAACGCCAATTTATTGGCTAAAGCAACTGCAGAAACTGGAGTTGGAAAAGATGTATTTAAGGTGATTGTCACGTTATTTGGCATAACAAATTCAACAAAAGACATTACGACAATTGTTAACGTGAAGGATCAAACTAAGGTAAAGGTGTTCAACGCCGAAAATCCCGAAAGCGAAGTAGAGGATAAAGTTAGTTACACAATGACCTTTCCTAATTTGACAGTAGACGATGGGGATCCGTACAGTGTATGTACAGTGAGCGTTGAAGATTTTGAGCTTAACTGTGTAGAAGGAAACAATTCTCCCTTGAATAGACCAGAATTTGTTGATATAGACGTATCGGGAGGAGGCAGTAGCGAAGGAGATCAAGAGGAAGGTTCTAATGAAGAAGATTGAATGCTTCCTTCAATGAACAGAAATACGCATAGACAAGATCTGTTTTTCATTTATATCGATATAGCAATTTGTGGGATTAACAACTTTAATGAATATGAATAGAACAATGAAATCGCTAGTTTATGGTGCTGGCGCATCTACTCTTATAGCAGGAGTATTACATCTTGCTCTTGTTCCGATGTTCTTCAATCAAATGACGCCAGATGTAATAATATTCTTTATAGGTTCTGGTCTTGCTCAGCTCTTCTGGATTATACCTACCGTCAAGAGATGGATATTCCCCTGGTATTATATCGGTATAGGTGGAACGATTATCTTGATCATAATGTGGATAATTGCAATACCTGGAAGCGGATATCCGATAGGTATGATGGATGTGGCTATCGAAGTCTCACAGATCGCTTTCGTAATTTTGAGCGTAATAGTAATCAAGAAAAATAGAGAAGAATTGAATAAGTATAGTATGTAAACTATGACATCTTTACCCTATACTAAAACATCCCTCCTATGTTACTACAAAATGAACTCGAAGTATACTTGCTATGATAACATTATAGAACATCATATGTATAATTAATGTTTACCATAACTAGGTATTTAAATAAGGTCCTAAGAATCATTTTCAAGTATGGACAAGAAATTTCCGGCAGGATCTTTAAACCATGCTATCTTTGGTTTACCTTGGAAAATACCTTTGTCATCAGTTTTTAGCTCACCATTGTTGTAGATTTGAAAACGAATTCCTAATTTAGAGAGTTCGTCTACTGTTCGATTAACGTCATCAACTACAAAATTAAGTACGGTAAAAGTTGCAGGAACGTGATCGGGTTTGGGATAAATGAATACATCGTTACCTCCTTTAATTTGTAAGTTTAGCCCTTCCTCCGACTCTGATACCTCAAGTCCCAAAGTTTGTCCGTAAAACTTCTTGGCTTCTTCTAAATCATTTACGGAAAAACTGGAAAAAGCTTTTGTGTTTTTGAAAATCATATACAAAAATTAGAATAAATTAACTATTAAGAGTTATACTATTTCGCCTCAATTTGACAAGTTTTGAGTTTGGCAAGTATCATTGGGCTAACCCTTGGTGGAATCTTGTACAGATTTCTTGAGTCGACAACTTTCTTAGTTAGTGCTGGAGTAATATTTGCAATATCTATTTTAGAATTCTAAGAATGAAATACTCTTTTAGTTGTTTACATTTTATGGAATTAGGTTTACAGCTAGTAGATATTCTTTAGTCCTGAAGATTGCTTACTAAGATTGTCTGTGGATTTGATCTTTGCAAATCGTAACACTTTGGACAGATCATACTTCCGAACCAGTATTTCACCGAATCCGTTTTCTTTTCACATAATTCACATCTTGCAAAGTTAAACATTTCTTTAGTATGTAAGATATCATCTTATATAAAACTTTTCTAGTAGATTTAGCTGGATGGAACTCGGGATTCCGGGTTGAAATTTGATTTTAGGATATGATTGGCTTCTAATACCATTTTATGTCTTTAATGACCAGTGTAGTTTCTTCAAAAACAAAAAGTTGAACCCACACTTGGCTGTATGAATTTTCCTGGCATTTTGTTTATGATTTCATTTGCTGCTTTCCAACCCGTACAGTGACATGGAACAACATATTGTGGATCTTCTCTTTTCAGCTCAGATATTGTCAACGGAATGGATTCTTCATATCCATGCCCTGATAAATGAAATCCACCGATAACACAATATATTTTTTTCACGCCAGTAACTTTTTTTGCAAATTTAATTGTGTTTATTATTCCAGCATGTCCACAGCCAGTCAGAATTATCAGTCCCTTTTTTCTTATGTTCATGATTAATGCCTGATCATCCTTGACCAACGGATCAGGTACTAGATCAGATTCATTTTTTTCTTCTTTATATTGTAATGGAAAACCTTTCTCAAAATCAGTAACTCTTGGTATTGCTCCAGTTATCATGACTCTGTTATTTATCAACTTGCTTCTTTTCTTTTTGATTTTGTTTTCACTTCTTGGGAGGAAACTTATCTTGTCTATTTTTCTTAGAATTCCACCGGCCTGAAGTATTTCCCCCTCATTTAAAAAGTCCATTCTTGCTCTATTACCATTCGGATATACAAGCCAGCGTCTCAGAAAGGCTTCAGGATGCACTATGATTTCTATCGGCTTTTTTATTCTTTTCAGAGTACTTATCAATCCTGAGATGTGGTCAAAATGTCCATGACTTAATATTATAGTCTCAATGTCTGCTAGATTAATTCCTAGCACATCGGAATTGTTGACTATTCCGTCTTTACTAACTCCGGTATCAAAGAGAAATTTGTTGCGCTTGACCGTGTTTCTATGAATATAAGATATTTCCAATATGATTGAAAATCCGTGTTCAGCTATAGGAGCTCTGGCAATCTTCTGGTTTCTTACCATAGGAGGCCTTTTTACCTTGGAGGAACTAGGGAGTAATCTATCAGTAATATTGTCTACCAAGATGGTTATTTTTGCACTATCAATCTCTTGTAAATTCATTCATAATAATTATAAAAGCATAATAATTAATGTAATCGATTGTTTGATTTCATTCAAATTGATGTGACTTAGGACGAAGCGTGGCCCTTTGTAGGAGTTATTCTCCTTGATACGCTTTTGTTAAGGCATTGATATCAAGCTTGTGCATTTGTAGCATTGCCTTCATGACTCTCTCCGTTTTGTCAGAGCGTTTGTCTTGTAGCATCTTTATCAAAACAAGAGGGACAACTTGCCATGAAACTCCAAATTTGTCCTTGAGCCATCCACATACCTGCGCATTTTTATCACCACCTTCGGTAAGTTTTTCCCAGTAATAATCAATTTCTTCTTGCGTATCACAATAAACCTGAAATGAGATAGCTTCATTAAACTTAAATATGGGTCCTCCGTTCAGAGCCAGAAATTTCTGTCCCTCTATTTCAAAATCAATGGTCATTACAGTACCTTCCTTTTTCTTATGAATCTCATACCCTTCTTTTCCGTATCTAGTAACGTTACCAACCTTTGCGTTTTTAAATATCGAGACATAAAATTG
>Ga0111538_10015334_pt1 | contig 10076 bp, 10 predicted proteins | sample SoiMethybrSBSTD1_FD_79669 | JGI IMG/M metagenome (GOLD analysis project Ga0111538, IMG submission 79669) | Bulk soil microbial communities from a Populus tree surrounding site in Tennessee, USA - Soil MetaG P. TD hybrid SBSTD1 (version 2)... | ecosystem: Environmental > Terrestrial > Soil >... | reverse complement strand
TGAAGGTCTGGTACGTCGCGGCCGCCACGACACGGTATGAACAGGTGTCGAAAGACCCGGTTCGGACACGAACCGTGCTGAGCGAACTGCTACAAAACGCCGAGCTGCGAAATGCGATGGCAGAGCTGTGGTTTCAGCATATCTGGCAACCGATCACGTTTCACCTGAAAGAAATGCAGAAGGTTCGCGAGGTTCGCAGCAATGTCGACATCGAGGTGCTGGCGCGAATGATGCATTATCTCCAGGCGGGCTTTTTCCTTTCGCGCCACGTGTTCGCGCCCGGCCTCAAGTGGGACGTCGAACACGAGTTCGAGCAGATGGGCGAGATTCTGGCGCATGGCGCGAGTCGCCGGGCTTGAACCGGGGCGCCGCTAGCCGCCGAGATAGGCCTGCCTGACCTTCTCGTCCTGAGCCAGCGCCGTCGCGCTGTCGGCGCCGACGACATGACCATTGTCGAGCAGATAGCCGCGATCCGCGATCGCCAGGCTCAACTTGGCGTTCTGCTCGACCAGGAAAATGCCGACACCGGTGTCCTTGATACGGGCGAGCGTCTTGAACAGCTCGCGGCAGAGCAGCGGCGCGAGTCCGAGCGACGGCTCGTCCAGCATCAGGATCGACGGCGCCGACATCATGGCGCGGCCGACCGCCACCATCTGGCGCTCGCCGCCGCTCATGGTTCGCACCAATTGCCGCTTGCGTTCGGCGAGCCTGGGAAACAGCGAGAGCACCCGGTCGAGATTCTCCGCCTCGCGCGGCCGCGCGCGCCTGGGATGCGCGCCTAGCACCAGGTTCTCGTGCACGGTCAGGTCCGCAAACACGCCGCGGTCCTCCGGCACCAGCGCGATGCCGGCCTCGACGATCTCGTGCGGCGGGCGGTGCGAAATGTCGGCGCCGTCGATCGTCACGGTGCCGCCTTCGCGCACCGGCACCTGGCCCGCGATGGCACGCAGGAAGGTGCTCTTGCCCGCGCCGTTGGCGCCGAGCATCACCACGATCTCGCCGGTCGCCACCGTTACGGACACGTTCTCGACCGCGCGATGCCGGCCGTAGAACACCGACAGGTTCCGCGCCTCAAGCATCGTCGTCCCCGAGATAGGCGCGGATCACCTCGTGGTCGGCCAGCACCTCGCGGGCGGTGCCCTCGGCGATTTTCCTGCCGCTGTTCATCACCACGCAGCGGTCGCACAGGCTGCGGATCGCATCCATCACGTGCTCGACGATGATGATCGTCCGCCCCTCGCGGCGGAGCTGTTCGACCAGCGCGATCCCGGTCTTGAGTTCGGTCGGGTTCAACCCTGCGAGCCATTCATCGAGCAGCAGAACCTTGGGATCGGAGGCGAGCGCGCGGGCGAGTTCGACCCGCTTCTGGTCGATGTAGGTCAGTGCCGAGACCGGAGTTTCGGCGCCACGATCGAGACCGACGCGGCGCAGCAGCCCTATCGCGTGCTCCTCGAGCTCGCTGCCCCAGCGCCGGGCGTGGCCGAACACGCCGCCCGCCGCGACGTTGTCGAGCACCGTCATGTCGGGCAGCATGCGCACGATCTGGAACGTGCGGGCAATCCCCCTGATCGCGATCTGGTTCGCGGGCAGCGCTGAAATCTCGTCGTTATAGAGTCGAATTCGCCCGGAGCTCAGCTTCAGCGCGCCAGAGATCAGGTTGAGCATGGTGGTCTTGCCGGAGCCATTCGGCCCGATCAGACCGAGCACCTCGTTCTCGCCGAGCTCGAACGAGACATGATCGACCGCGACCAACCCGCCGAACTGCTTGCTGACATCCGAGACCGACAGCGCGGTTATCGCGGCGCTAGCCATGGCGGCCCTTCCGGATCAGGTTTTCGATCAGGCCGACGATGCCGCGCGGAATGACATAGACGATCAGGAGAAACGCGACGCCCAGCAGCAGCGTGGTCTGGGCCGGAAATTTCGCCGAGATGAATTCCCAGAGCAGCGTGAACGGGATCACCCCGAGCAGCGGCCCCCACAGCCGGTGCACGCCGCCAAGCAGCGCCATGATCACGACCTCGAAGGTCAGGAATGGGCTGAACGCGATCGAGGGCTCGACGTAGCTGTAGCGCGGCGCGACCAGCGCGCCGGTGATCGACGCGAAGGCCGACGAGATGATGAACAGCACGACCTTGGCGTGCGCGGTGTTGATGCCGGCGTGGACCGCGACCACCTCGTCATTGCCGATGATGCGCAGCGCGAAGCCAAGCCGCGAGCGGCCGATCAGCCAGCCGACCAGGAACACGATGGCGGAGAGGCCGAGCAGAAGCCAGTACAGCACCGCGTCACTCATGGTGATCAAAACGTAGAGTCCGCTGCTGGTGCCCATGATGCTCTGCGCCCAGGCCACGATTTGGCGCACCAATTCGGCGAGACCCAGCGTGAAGATGACGAAATAGACGCCCGAGATGCGCAGCGTCGCAAGCCCGACCACCGCGGCGAAGATCGCACCCGCAACACCCGCGACCGCGATCAGCGCCGGGAACGGCAGATACGGCAGGCCTGCTGCGACGATGTACATGCCGACGCCGAAGAACGCCGCGGTGGCCAGCGAGATGTAGTTGGTCGGGCCTGAGAACAGCGTCCATGAGGTCGCCAGCACGGTGAACATCGCGGCCGAGACGCCAAGGGTCAACCAATAACCCGAGCCGAGCGCGGGAAGGCCTGCGGCGACCGCGAGCAGCAGCACCGACACAGCGAATTGCCGCTTCTCCCGGCCGGAGAAACTCAGCGCGGAATGAACCGCCGAGGCCGGCTTCGCGGCCGCAGTCGCGTCCGCATTGGTGGCGTCGGTCACGTCGAGCGTCTCCCGAACAGGCCTTCGGGCCGCAGCAGCAGGATGACGATGAACAGCGCGTAGGCGGCCGCGAGCGTCAGGCCCGGGTCGATGAAGGTCGCGACGAATGTTTCGGTGAGTCCGAGGATGAAGGAGGCAAGGATCGCGCCGCGGATGTCGCTGACGCCGCCGAGGATGACGATGACCAGCGCCTTGAGCGTGAAAATCACGCCCTGCGAAGCGTCAAACGTGAGAAACATGCTGAGCAGCGAGCCGCCGGCCGCGCTGACGGCGCCGCCGAGCGCAAACGCCATCGCGGAGGCGCGCTCGACATTGATGCTGACCAGCGCGGCGGCGCCGGGATTGACCGCGACCGCGCGCAGCGACAGCCCGGCGCGGGTCCAGTGCAGCCAGCCATAGAGACATCCCGCCAGCACCAATGAGCCCAGAAACGCCGCGATCCGATTGAGTGCATAGGGCTCGCCAAGGATCACGAACGGCCGCGCCAGGTACGAATAGGTCAGCATCTCGCCGCCGAGCACGGTGAGCAGGATGCTGATGAAGACGAAGCTCAGCCCAAACGTTGCCAGGATCGAATCCACGTCGAGCTGCCCCTGGTTCTTGGCACGACGCACCAGCGGCAAAATCAAAATGCGGTACACCGCCCAGTTCACCACGAACGCGACCGGCACCACGCCGATCAGGGACCACAGCGGACTCAGCTGCGTCGCGGCGAAGAACCAGAATGTCGCAAAAGCGCCGGCGACGATCACCTCGCCATAGGCCAGGTTCATCACCCGCGCGACGCCGTATTGCAGCTGCAGCCCCATCGCCATCAAGGCGTAGATGCCGCCCAGCAACAGACCGACGATGAGGACACTCATCTTTGGTCGCGGTCCTTGGGGTTAATCGTACGGCGCCGGATGCAATCCGGCGCCGTTGGGCGTTGGCGCATGTCCGAAAACCGTTTCGCAGCTTTCGGCGTCATGCGCTATGCGCGAGCGCCTACCAGCCGGACTTCAGCTTCACGGGCTGGTAGTTGTCGAACCCCACGCCATTGACGGCATGGAAGATGCCACCCTGCCACTGACCGACGGTCCAGACCCGCTTGAGCTGTTGGCTGCGGATGTCGGCCTCGCCGATGATGGTCTTGTAGGTGTTGCTCTTGAGATGTTGCGTGATCTTCTCACGATCCATCTCGCCGACGCCTTCGATCGCCTGCGTCACGGTCTGCAGCAACGCGTAGTACATCGGGCTGCCCCAGTAGTCGGCGTCGACGCCGGTCACCTTCTTATGCCGCTCGTAGTAACCGCGGATTTCAGGATTGTCCTGGATGCCGCCCGCGCCCAGCACATTTTCGATCGACGCACCGAACTTGGCCTTGAACGTTGCGAAGCCGACCGCGACCGCGCTGTAGTAGGCCTTGACGTTGAGGTTCTCGATCTTGGCCTGCTCGGCGAGCCCGAATGTGTCCGACGGATAAGACCACGCGACGAACGCGTCCGGATTGGCGGCCTTGGCGGCCTTCACGACCGGCGCGAAGTCCTGCGCGGTGTTTGGATAGGAGCGATCGAACACAATCTCGAAACCAGCTTGGTTGAAGATCGACCGGCCCGCGTTGGCGAGTTCGATGCCGAACGCGTCGGCAACGTTGACGATCGCGATTCGGCTGCCGATCTTGCCTTCGTCTTTCAATTTCTTGATCACCTGCGCGGCGGTGGTCGCGTATTTGGTGGTCGAGGCCTGGAAGAAGAACAGCGTCGGATAGCGTGCCGTCAAAGCGTCCATCTGGTCGGTGACGGCGGCCTGGGTGACCTGCGGATAGCCGTACTTCGCAAAGATCGGCGCGACTGCGAGATTCCAGCCGGTGCCGTAGACCGGCATGATGAAATCGACCTTGTCCTGGGTCGCCAGCCGCTCCACCGCCTTGATCGTCTCGGCGGGCTGGCTGCGGTCGTCATATTCGACCAGCTCGACCTTGCGTTGGCCGGCCTTGAGCTTGAGGCCGCCGCGGTTGTTGATCTCTTCGGCCCACAGCTTGAAGTTCGGCCAATGCGTGACCGCGCCACCGGCCGCCATGAAGCCGGTCTTCGGTCCGATCACGCCGATCTTGACGGTCTCCTGAGCGCTTCCAGTGCTGAGCGCGCCGGTGAGCGCGAGGACGCACGCCGCGACGCCGGACCCGATCAATGCTCGTTGCATGGGTACCCCTCCCCTGTTCGATTATGTTTCACTGGTAACCAAAATACTTTCAGGGCCGCCCACGGGTGTCAACTTGTGCGGGCCCGGAATGGCAGCAATCATGCCGTTTCGGCTGTGCTTCAAAAGGTCTCGTTGAGCCATGCGTTCCCTGCTTTTCATTCCCGGCGACAGTCCCAAGAAGCTCGACAAAGGCATCGGCAGTGGGGCCGACGCGTTGCTGCTCGACCTCGAGGATTCGGTCGCGCCGCAGCGCAAGTTGGAGGCTCGCGCCATCACGCTGGCATTTCTCAAAGCGGCGCGCAGCGCCCAGCCCCGGCCGCGCCTTTATGTGCGCATCAACGCGCTCGCGACCGGGCTTGCCAATGACGACCTTGGCGCCGTCATGGCGGGAGCGCCGGACGGCATCCTGCTGCCAAAGGCAGAAGGCGGCGCCGCGGTCTCCGACTGCGACGGCCGCCTCAAGATTTGGGAGGCGCGTCACAACGTCAAAGAAGGCACGACCGACATCATCGCGATTGCGACCGAGACCGCGGCGGCGCTTTTCCTGGCGGGCAGCTACACCGGTGCCAGTCCGCGTCTGAAAGGGCTGACCTGGGGCGCCGAGGACCTTTCGGTCGAGCTCGGCGCCGAGGCCAATCGCGACCGCGACGGCCATTTCCTCGCGCCCTATCAGCTGGCACGCAGCCTGTGCCTCGCCGGCGCCGCGGCCGCGCAGGTGCAGGCGATCGACACGGTCTATATCGATTTCCGCAACGACGCAGGCTTGCGCCGCGAATGCGAGGAGGCGCGCCGCGACGGTTTCACGGGCAAGATGGCAATCCATCCCGCGCAGGTGGCCGCCATCAACGAGGTGTTCACGCCGACCGCCGAGGCGATCAAGCGTGCCGAGGCCGTGATCGCGGCCTTCGCGGACGATCCCGGTGCCGGCACGGTCGGCATCGGGGGCGTGATGTATGACCGCCCGCATCTCGAGCGCGCCAGGCAACTGCTGGCGCGCGCTGGAAAGCACTGACGAGTCCCCCCGGCGCGCCGGGCATCCTGTCGGATTATTCTGCCGCCTCGGCGGGCACTCTTTCGCGCCCCTTGCCGTCGCGAATCTGTTGGAGCCGCTGCGCCTGCGCCAAGTAGGCGCGCGCCGCGTCGGTTGCAAACAATTCGTGCGTCTGCGCCTCATCGGCCGCGACCGCGGTCATCGCCGTATCGGAGTATTCGAAACGGCGCGGGTCGTGTTTGATACGCAGATAGATACGGCGCAGCTCGAAATAGAGGGCCAGCCAGCGCACCGTCTTGCTGACAACTTCGCAGCCGTACTTCGGATAGAACCACCAGGCCGGTTCAACCGCAAAGCTCGGCCGCCGGTCGCGGCGGAACTTGAGCCGCAGCAAGCCAGCTTCCAATGGGTGGGTGTTTTCGATGTTGGTGCTGCCCATGAACCAAGTCAGCAAGAACAGGACGTTGCTGACATTGACCCGGGTGAGCGCCGCACGCCGCATGATGGTTTCGACGTGTTCACGGGTGTAGTAGCGCTGCCAAGCCGCGTGGTAAGCGCGATCCCATTCGCTGCGCGACATTTTCGAATGCGTCGTGCAGATATGCGTGAGATCGTACTTGTTCATGTCGGGATCGAGCGGGGCACCGGCGCGCAACAGCTTGAGATGATCCTCCGAACCAGGCAGCGGCGTGAGATAGAAGAACTCCAGAAGGTCGACCGGCAGCTCACGCTTGATCACGTCGATATCGTGCATGATCGAGTCGTGTGTATCGTTCGGGAAGCCGAGGATGTAGCCAGCGTAGGTCAGGACCCCGGCGTTCTTCCAGCGCAGCAGCATGTCGCGATATTCAGTGATCTTGTTCTGCCGCTTCTTGGCACCGAGCAGATTATCGGGATTGATGTTTTCAAGTCCGATGAACACGCGCTTGACGCCGGCTCGGGCGCACTTCTCGATAAAATTCGGCAGCTTGTGGCAAAGCGTGTCGACCTGAATGATGAATCTGATGTTGAGTTTCTCGACCTGCCGAAGGTGAACCAGCCGGTCGAGAATGGGCTCCCAGTCCTTGTTACGCGCAAAATTGTCGTCGGTGATGAAAAACGCATTCAAGCCTTGCCGATAGTTCTCCCGCACGATCCGCTCGACGTCATCGGGCGAGCGGCGGCGCGATTTGCGCCCCTGGACGTTGATGATGGTGCAAAACGAGCATTGATAGGGGCAGCCACGGCCCGCGTCGAAGCTGGTGGTGTGCGCGATGGTGCGTTGCGCGCGCTCGACCCGCAGCAGCGGGGCCGGTGCGCCTTCGAGCGAAGGCAAATCGTCGATGAAATTATACAACGGTTTCAGTGCGCCCGCCGCCGCATCGCGCAGCACCGTTTCGAGCCGGCCTTCGGCCTCGCCGACAAACAGTGACAAGCCCATGGCCCGGGCGCGATCGAGGTCGGGATCGGCACCTTGCAACATCGAGTACACGCCGGAGACGTGGAAGCCCCCGACGCCTACCGTGATGCCGCGCTCACGCAGCGGCGTCGCCAAGTCGAGCGCGCGTGGGAACTGGTTCGATTGAACGCCGACCAGCATGACCATGCCGGCGCCGGCTTGTTCGATCAGCTTGGCCAAACGCTTGGGTTTGATCCGAGTGTTGATTTCATCGAACGCGTGAATGTCGATGTCGACATCGTCGCCGAGAACTCGCCGTTCGGCACAGTCTTTGGCCAGGCCGTAAAGGGCGGCGAGCGAGTTCGACGGAACCGGCGAACGCAGCCACTGGATGACGTAGCCGTCGTCGTCATAGTGCGACGGCTTGACCAGCACCAGGCAAAAGCGCCGTTGTGCACGTCGTGGTGCCAGTTCTGCCATCATGACCTGCTGTTGCGAAGAACACCCAAACCAATTCGCTGGTCAGGTTATCATTCTACAGGTTATTGCCGGGTGAAACAGCCCAAACTGCTGGCGCTTACGCAGCGTAAGGCCGCTTTGATCTCAGCGCTTGCGCGCCAGGAAAGCGCCGAGCATCCGGCCAGGCTCGTCGGTTTCGAAGGCGCGAACCAGCGCGTCGATTCCGGCCGCGATGGCCTTGTCGGCCGGCAACTTCTCCCATTCCTGAATCAGCCGCTTCTGGCTGCGCACCGCGTGCGGTCCGGCCGCCAGCAGCGAAGCCACAATTTTCTGCACTTCGGCGTCGATCTCGGCCGGCTCGACGACCCGCTCGACCAGGCCCCAGCGCAACGCGGTTTCGGCGTCGATGATCTCGCCGAGATAGAGGAGTTCCCGCGCGCGGCCCCAGCCGATCAATCCCGGAATAAGCGCGGCCTCCACCACCGACGGCAGCCCGACCTTGACCTCCGGCATGCCGAACTTGGCGCGCGCGGTCGCGACGCGCAGATCGCAGGACACCGCGACCTCGAGCCCAGCGCCCAAAGCGTAGCCGTCAATGCGCGCGATCACCGGCACCGGCAGTTGCCGTAGGCAATTGCAGCAGCCATGCACCAGCCGGATGAAGGCCTCGGCTCCGGAGCGGCCCATTGTCGCCATTTCGTCGATGCTGGCGCCGCCGATGAAGGCGCGCTCGCCCGCGCCGGTCAGGACCAGCGCACGCAGATCTTCGCGCCCGGCCAACGCCTCGACCTGCGCGATGAAGGCGCGCATCAGCGGGCTGTCGAGCGTGTTGAGCTTCTTCGGGTTGTCGACCGTGAGGGTCGCGACGGTGCCGCGCGCATCGGAAGCGAAACGAACGTCGATCCCGGGCGCGTCGGCCATCGCTCAGCGCTTATAGACCGCGTCCGGATCAAACGCCCGGTCGGCGTCGCGGAACTGCAGCGTTACGGCGCCGGCCTTGCCGAGCGGCACCGCGCGATAGAAGCAGGAGCGGCGGCCGGTGTGGCAGGCGCCGGCGCCCTGCTGCTCGACTTTGATCCAGATCGCATCCTGGTCGCAGTCGACACGCATCTCGACGATGCGCTGAACGTGCCCGGAGCTTTCGCCCTTCTTCCACAGCGCGCGGCGCGAGCGCGAATAGTACCAGGCCTCGCCGCTCGCGATGGTGCGGTTGAGCGCCTCCGCGTTCATGTGTGCGACCATCAGGACGTCGCCCGAACTGACATCGGTCGTGACGCAGGTCACGAGCCCGTCCGCGTCGAACTTCGGCGCGAAGTCCAACCCCTCCTCGAGATCTTTGGTCGATGAGCCCGACATCAATTGACGTTACCACAAAACGAAAGGCGCCCCACCCGGTGAGGCGCCCCCGCCGCAAAGCCAAGATGCTCAGCGCTGGATGCCGCGCACCATCGAGGTGAAGCGGAGTTGCTCGTTCTGATCCTCGCGGAATACGCCACGAAACTGGGTGGTCACCGTCAGCGCGCTCGGCTTCTCGACGCCGCGCAGCGACATGTAGGTGTGCTCGGCCTCGATCATCACCGCGACGCCGCGCGGCTTCAAAATCTCTTCGATCGCGGTCGCGATCTGCGCGGTCATGTGCTCCTGGGTCTGCAGCCGCCGGGCATAGACGTCGACCAGCCGCGCCAGCTTGGATAGCCCCACCACCCGGTCGACCGGCATATAGGCGACATGCGCCCGCCCGGTGAACGGCATCATGTGGTGCTCGCAGTGCGAGTTGAAACCGATATCGCGCACCAGCACGAAATCGTCGTAAGCGGCGGTCTCCGAGAAGGTACGCTCCAGCGTTTCGACCGGCGATTCGCGGTAGCCGCGATAGAGCTCCTCGTAAGCGCCGACCACCCGCTTGGGCGTGTCGCGCAGGCCCTCGCGGGTCGGATCGTCACCGATATAGGCGATCAGCGTGCGCACGGCGGCCTCGGCCTCGTCGCGCGACGGCCGCGGCGACACCGGCTGCGGCGGGTTGCGAACGTGCTCTGAAAGGGCGTTCGAGGTCGCGGGACTGTTGCCCTTGGGCCAGGGCTTGACGATGGCGTCCATCGGTCTCTCCGTTCGACCGGCGCCTCGGCTGGCAAGCCGGGCACCGGGTGTGTCACCGGGGGCCGCGTCGCCGACGCGGCCGAACGTGATTAGCACGCCGTCGCCTCTACGCCGCATTCCCATTTCGCATGTCTCTCCTCCCGGAACGAATTTGCCCAGGGGGAGGCGCG
>Ga0111538_10015332_pt1 | contig 10079 bp, 6 predicted proteins | sample SoiMethybrSBSTD1_FD_79669 | JGI IMG/M metagenome (GOLD analysis project Ga0111538, IMG submission 79669) | Bulk soil microbial communities from a Populus tree surrounding site in Tennessee, USA - Soil MetaG P. TD hybrid SBSTD1 (version 2)... | ecosystem: Environmental > Terrestrial > Soil > Tree... | reverse complement strand
CGGTCAGCGGAGCTTTCACCCTCTGCCCCAGCGGCTGCGATTACACGTCGCTCACCGATTCGGGGGGCCTCTTCGAGACGTTGAACGGCCGCGTGTTCACGGGCAATGTGACCGTCGACATCCTCGGTGACTCGACGGCCGAAACGGGTCTCCACGCCCTCAACCAGTGGCCCGAGGACCCGGCGGGCAACTTCACCCTGACGATCCGACCCGGCGGTGGAGCCGCGCGCACGGTGTCCGGAAGCTTTGCCGGGGGGCTGCTCCGGCTGAACGGCGCCGATCGCGTGACCATCGACGGCCTGAACACGGGCGGGAACAGCCTGACGATGAGCAACACCAGCGCCGCGAACCCCTCGGCGACGATCCACCTGCTTCCCACCGGGGTCTTCGGAGCAGGCGCCTCGAACAACACGATCCGGAACCTCAACATCGTCGGTGGCGCGAATACTCTCAACGTCGTTGGAGTCGCGATCTCGGGAACGACCATCAATACGCCCGGCCAGGACAACGATGGCAACACGATCAGCGGGAACACCATCACCCGGGCGTACTACGCGATCTACGTCCGCGGGTCGTCCTCCCCCCAATCGGCCGCCATGGACAACCTGGTGATCTCGAACAACACCCTCGGGCCGGTCTCGCAGGGGGCGGACAGCCTCGGCCTCGCCGGCATCTACATGTACGGCGCGAACAGCCCGACGGTCTCGGGGAACACCATCCGGAACATCACGGCAGGAGCAGGGTCGGCGGGAGGGATCTACCTGGTCCAGGAGGTGGCCGGAGGCTCGATCACCAACAACACGATCTCGAACGTGACCTCCGCCATCAACGCGGGAGGAACGGGCTCGATCACCGGCATCTACCTCGGCAGCCTCGTGTCGAATCTGACCGTGTCCGGGAACAGGATCCAGTCGGTGTCGAACACGAATGCGGCCGGGTTCGGCGCGCGCGGCATCATCGCGAACAGCGACGGGGCCGGCATCCTCATCGCCAACAACACGATCTCCGACATCGTCTCCTTCGCCGCCGGGTCCACCAACAGCTGGCCGCTGGGCATCCAGGTGGAGCTCGCCTCGTCCACCGTCCGCGTCTACCACAACTCGGTGAACCTGTACGGACCCCACGCCGGCGTCAACGCCGTCAGCGGGTCGGCCGCGATGTGGGTCGGCGGCGGCGTCCTGAGCATCGACCTCCGCGACAACGTCTTCGCGAACAGCTACGACAACTCGACCGTGACGACCGAGAGGACGTTCTCCATCAACGCGACGAACGTCGCCAACGCGTCGTTCGCGGCTCTCAACTACAACGACTACTACGTGAACGGCCCGAACCCGGCCAACAACTTCGTCGGGGCTCTCGCAGGAGTCAACATCGCGACCCTCCCCGCCTGGCGCACCGCGACCGGCAAGGACGCCAATGCGATCGCGGCCGATCCGCTCTTCACGTCGACGGCCGATCTCAAGCCCGTGACCGGCTCGCCGCTCATCGGGGCCGGAACGGCGCTCGCCGCGGTCACGACCGATATCAACGGGGCGGCCAGGAGCACCATCACGCCGACCATCGGCGCGTTCGAGGACAACGCCGACCTGTCGGTGACGATGACCGATGTCCCTGACCCGGTCGCAGCGAACACGGACGTGACCTACACGGTGATCGTCACCAACAACGGGTTCTATTCCGCCACCCTGCCGGTGCTCACGCACACCCTGCCTGAGAGCCCGGCGACCACGTTCGTCTCGGTGACCCCGGCTCCGGGCTGGACCTGCGCACCGCCGTCGGGGGGCCTCTTCACCTGCGCGCCGGCGGCCGGAACCCTGGCCCCAGGTGCCTCGGCGGTCTCCACCGTCCTCGTCCACGTCAACCCCTGCGTCGGTGAAGCCACGATCACCAGCACGGCCGCGGTCGCGAGCAGCACGCGCGACCTGACGTCCTCCAACAACACCGCGGCCGCGACCACGACGACCACCGACGACGGGATCTGCAATGACGGCAACGAGTGCACCGTGGGCGACCACTGCACCGCCGGACTCTGCGGCGGAGCGCCGGTCGTCGACGGAACGAGTTGCGGGGATGCCGGCACGGCCTGTGTGAACCAGGATACGTGCCAGTCGGGAGCCTGCCAGGACAACGGCTACCAGGCGGACACCACCGCGTGCGGCAATGCGGGCGATGGGCTCTGCGACCTTCAGGACACGTGCAGCGGCACCGATGGGACGTGCGTGAACCGCGTGGCGCCGCCGACGACGACGTGCGGCGATGCCGGTGCGACCTGCACGAACCAGGACTTCTGCGACGGGTCCGGCGCATGCCACGACAACGGCTACAAGGCGGCCTCCACACCGTGCGGCAATGCGGGGGATGGGGTCTGCGACCTCCAGGATACGTGCAGCGGCACGGACGGGACGTGCGTGGACCGCGTCGCAGCGGCCGGGACCGAGTGCCGTGCCGCCACCGGCGAGTGCGACCTCGCGGAGACGTGCACGGGGACGAGCGCGGCCTGCCCGTCCGATGCGCTCGCACCGGACGGAACGGGCTGCGGCGTCTCGAGCGGCTGCGAGGCGTCCGTCTGCCAGGCGGGACTGTGCCGGTCCTCCAACGAGGTTGACACGCTCGACCTCTCACAGTCCGGCGGAACGACGACCCTGAGCTGGAGCGACGACCTCGTGACGCCGACGTTCAACGTGTACCGGGGCGCGATCCGGCCCGGAACCGCAGGGCAGTACAACCACGCCTGCCTGGCGCCGGACGTTGCGGCGACGACGTACGCGACGACGGAGGAGCCGCCCGTCGGAACGGCCTACTACTACCTCGTGTCGCGCATGGACCCGGGCTGCGGTGAGTCGGTCCTGGGATACGACAGCGCCATGAACCCCATCCCGAACGAGCACATGTGTCCGGACATTCCGGGGGATGCGGACGGCGACACCATCTGGGACTATCAGGACAACTGCCCCCTCGTCTCCAATCCCGGTCAACAGGAGTCGGACTGCGTGGTCTCCGGGTCGCTCATCACCTGCGACAATCATGGCGATGCCTGCGACAACTGCCCGCTGACCCTCAACCCGACCCAGCAGGATGTCGATGGCGATCAGATCGGGGATGCCTGCGACCCCGACATCGACAACGACGGTGTTCTCAACGGTGCGGACAACTGTCCCTCCCAGGCCAATCCCCTCCAGGAGGACAGCGACAACGATGGCATCGGGGACGCTTGTGACTCGTAGGTGACCCCCTCGTCCTGAGGCTCGTGCAGTCGCTTCATCGGAGCCGGCCTCCACCTCCCCGGAGGCCGGCTCCACCTTCGGACCGGTGGTAGCATCACCTCCTCCCTGTGAACTCCACGGATCGAGGTGACGAGGTCGGCGGCGGCGTGACGGGCCGGCTCGGCCTGTGGATGTGCGTTGCGCTGGTGGCCGGCAACATGATCGGCTCCGGCATCTTCCTGCTCCCCTCCTCGCTGGCACCCTACGGACGGATCAGCATTCTCGGGTGGCTCATCACGTCGGCGGGGGCCGTGGCGCTGGCGGTGGTCTTCAGCCGGCTCGCGCGCAGGGCGCCCGCGGTGGGCGGTCCCTACGCGTACACGCGCGCGGTGTTCGGCGACTTCGCCGGCTTCATCGTCGGCTGGGGCTACTGGATCTCGATCCTCGCCACCAACGCCGCCCTGGCGGTGGCGTTCGTCAGCTATCTCACCCGCTTTATCCCAACGCTTTCGAGCGACCGGGTGGCGGCGGCCCTTGTGGCGCTCGGCGCCGTCTGGTTCCTGACCGGAGTCAACGCGCTGGGCGTGCGCGCCGGGGGCCGGATGCAGGTGGTCACGACCGGTCTCAAGATCCTGCCGCTTGCCGCCATCGCCCTGTTCGGGCTCGCGCACCTCGACACCGCCAACTTCGAGCCCGCGGCGGAGATCGCCAGCCACCCCCTGAGCTCGACCACCGCGGCGGTGACGCTCACCCTGTGGGCCTTCCTCGGCCTCGAGTCGGCCACCATTCCGGCGGAGGACGTGCGGAATCCGCGGCGCACGATCCCTCGCGCCACCTTGATCGGCACGGTGGCGACCGCGATGCTCTACATCGCCGGCACCGCCGCCGTCATGGGGGTGATGGACCCCGCACGGCTCTCCCGGAGCGAGGCGCCGTTCGCGGAGGCCGCCTCCTTGATGTGGGGGGGATGGGCGGGGGACGTCGTCGCTTTGGGTGCGGTGATCTCCTGCTTCGGCGCGCTGAACGGATGGATTCTGCTGCAGGGCATGATGCCGCTCGCCATCGCGCGCGATGGTCTCTTCCCGGCGTTCTTCGCCCGCGTGTCGCGCCACGGCACGCCGCTTTACGGCATGCTCATCTCGAGTGCCTTGGTCACCATCCTGATGGCGATGAACTACACGCGCGCCCTCGTGCCGCTCTTCACCTTCGTGATCCTCCTGGCGACCCTCTCCTGTCTCGTCCCCTATCTCTTCTCGGCCCTGGCGGAGATCGTCGTCACGCTGCGCGAGCGACGAAGCGGCGGACGCACCCACGCCCCGCTGTACCTCCTGGTGGCCGCGACCGCCTTCCTGTATGCGATCTGGGCCGTCGTCGGGGCTGGCAAGGAGGCCGTCGGCTGGGGCCTGCTCCTTCTCGTCGCCGGCATGCCGGTCTACGGGCTGATGAAGCGGCAGACGCGAGGCGTTGTGTGAACCGGTGAGGCTGGCCGTCGTCATGTCCACCGGCGGCGTGGGCGGAATCGCCCACCTGGGGGTCCTGAGCCGGCTTCAGGAAGAAGGCGTGCGCATCGACGCGCTCGTCGGCGCGAGCGCCGGGGCGCTGGTGGCGGCGTACTACGCGGCGCTCGGTGATCCCCTTCCTGTCCTGATCGAGGACGCCGCCCGGACCAGCCTCGGGCGCCTCGCGGCCTTCGCGCTGCATCTGCGCCGCCTGCCGGTGCCCGGCCGGGAGGCGCGTGAGCACTGCCGCCGCCTGCAGGCGCGCCTCGAAGCGCTCGATCAGGTGGCGTTCGATGGACTGCGCGGACCGGTGCGGGCGCTGGGAGTCCTGGCCTTCGACTGGCGCAGGTTGGGGGCCTTCTTCGCCTGCACCGGCTCGCCGGAGACCGGCGCGCTCTCGGTCGGCCGCGTGGTGCGGGGCAGCGCCTCGATTCCGATCGTGTTCCCTCCGGTCCGCCTGCGTGACGGTCGCGCGACCCGCTTCATGAGCGACGGCGGCCTGGTGCGCTCGCTGCCGCTCGAATGGGCCTTCGCCCCGCCGCTGTCGGCGACGCACGCGCTCGGTGTCCAGCTTCCCACGCTCCGCCGCCATCTGGATGCGCTGCTGCCGGCGCGCCGCCGGTTCCTGCGCGCGCACGAGCGCCGTCTCCTCGTCGTCGAACCACGGATCAACCTGGGGCGCAACGCCTTCCGGGGGCGGCGGGGGCTCGAAGACGTGTTCCGTGCCGGCCGCGAGGCGCTCGACGAGCGCGCCCTTTCCGTCCTGCTCCGCTGGCAGGACGACCGGCATTTCCCGGAAGGCCACCAAAGCTGATGCTCCATGCACCACGACGCCTGCTGGCGGCCGCTCTGATGGCGGCGGCGCTCACGGCGGTGACGGCCTGCGCGCAGCCCCCCGGTCCTGCGGCGGAAGACCGGCCGATCATCGTCCTGGTCCACAGCCCGCTGGTCGGCCCGTCTTCATGGGCGCCCGTGGCGGCGGTCCTCCGCCGGCGCGGGGAAAGCGTCCTCGTGCCGGACTTGACGCCCGGCACCGAACAGGGTCCGCCCTATTTCGAGCACCACGCGACCATCGTCGCCGAGGCCGTGAAGGTGCTCGCGCCGAAGGACCGCGTGATCGTCGTGGCGCACAGCGGCGCCGGGGTTCTGCTGCCGCCGATCGAGGCCGCGCTCGGGCGACCGGCCGTGGCGCGGATCTTCGTCGACGCCATCTTCCCCCAGGACGGACGGAGCCGGCTGGATCTGTTCGCCACGCCCGAGGAGGCGGAGGACTTCCGGCGTGCGGCGAAGGACGGACACTTGCCGGTCTGGACCGATGCCGACCTCCAGGGGGCCGTCCCGGACGCCGGCGTCAGGCGTTCTCTGGTCGCGGAGCTGCGACCGTTGCCGCTCGCGGTCTACGAGGAGCCGATCCCGGTCGCTTCGACCTGGAATCCGGCACCTTGCTGGTACCTGCGCCTCAGCGACAGCTACAGAGCCGACATGGCGCGCGCGGCCCAGGCGGGGTGCCGGACGGAGGAACGACCGTCGAGCCATTTCGCCGTCCTGACGGAGCCGGAGCCGATCGCCGACCTTCTCGCGACGTGGATCGACGCCGCGGCGCGAGGCGCCGATCCTTGACGCCACGACCGTCTCCATCCGGTGACCAGTGGTAGCATCACCATTCCTTGTGGACCGGCCTTCGCAGTCCGACGTCGGCACGCTGAAGAGCGTCCTGCTGAAGCACGCGCGCGATGCGTTTCGCGACGCGGCGACGGTGGACGCGGCGTGGCGGGGGCTGAACTATCTGGCGCCGCCCGATCCCGGCCGCGCCGTCGCCGAGTGCGACCACTTCGCGGCTCGGATCGAAGAGATGGGGGCCCGCATCCACTGGATGCCGCGCGACGAGGTCACCACCCTCGACTCCCTGTACGTGCGCGACGCCTCCATCGCATCGAGCGCGGGCATGATCCTGTGCAACATGGGCAAGGCGGCGCGCTCGACGGAGCCGGCGGCCCAGGCCGAGGCCTTCCGCACGCTCGGGATCCCCGTGGCCGGCGCCGTCACCGGAGCGGCGAAGGTCGAAGGAGGGGACGTCGTCTGGCTCGACCCGACGACGCTGGCCGTGGGGCGCGGCTACCGCACCAACGACGAAGGCATCCGGCAGCTGCGGGGGATCCTCGGCGAGGGGATCGACGTCGTCGTGGCGCACCTGCCCCACTGGCGCGGTCCCGCCGACGTCTTCCACCTGATGTCGATCCTCAGCCCGATCGATCGCGACCTGGCGCTGGTCTACTCTCCCCTGCTGCCGGTCCCGTTCCGGGAGCTTCTGCTGTCGCGCGGATTCGAGCTCGTCGAAGTGCCGGACGAGGAGTTCGAGAGCATGGGATGCAACGTCCTGGCCCTCGGCCCGCGCCGCTGCCTCATGCTCGACGGCAACCCCGTCACCCGCACGCGGCTGGAGCAGGCGGGAGCGCAGGTCGCGATCTTCTCCGGCGAGGAGATCTGCCGGAAGGGATCGGGAGGCCCTACCTGCCTCACGCGGCCGATTGCGAGATCGCTGTGACAGTGTGCACGACGTCCGGAAAGTATCGCCACCGTACCCCTACCTTGTCACCGTGGCCCAGAAGGGGAGGAACTTCTTCGCGTCCTTCACGCCTTGTGCCGTGACCGCGGTTCCCGTCACGTTGAGCTTGGTCAGCTTCGGGAGCGGCTTCAGATGGATCAGGCCGGCATCCGTGACCTTCGTCCCCGTGACGTTCAGGCCGGCGAGCCCGGGCATGCGCCCCAGGTGCGCGAGACCTGCGTCGGACACATCGTCGTTCGAGAGGTTGATGGACTCGAGGCGCGTCAGACCGGCGAGGTGGACGAGGCCAGCATCGCTCACTTTGGTGTCGGCGAGGTTGAGGTTGTTCAGACCGGTGAGGGCTTTCAGGTTGACAAGGCCCGCGTCGGTGACGGCCGTGCCCTTGAGACCGAGATACTCGAGCGCGGTGAGATCCCGCAGGTGAACGAGGCCGGCGTCGGTCACCTTCGTCCCCGAAATGTTCAGGATGCGCAGCGCCGGGAGCTTCTTCATGACCGCGATCGCCTCGTCGCCGACAGGCGCTCCCATGAGGCCGAGGCTCTGGAGCTTCGGTAGTCCCTCGAGAGCACGGACGTCCGCATCCTTCACCGCCGGGTTTCCGAGGTTCAGCTCTTCGAGATCGGGAAGCCGGGCGAGGAGCGGCAGGACCGTCTCGATCCTGGTCGCCTTGTCGAGGCCGACGCTGACGATGCGCGTCCCCTCACGCTTGACACTGCCCCCCGCGGCCTCGAGCGCCGCCTGCACATCGGCGGACGCCGCCGGCGGTGGAGTGGCGGCTGGCTTTGCGGACGCCGCTCTCGTCTCCGTCTTGCCCGGCTTGCCCCCCGTCGCATCCAGCCGGAACTCCAGATAGTCGGTTCGAACCGGCCGCACGAGGCGCTCATTGCCGGGGTACGGCTCGTCCTTGAGGTAGTAGCTCAGGCGCACCCGGCGATCCTCCGGGTAGTAGAAGGCGTGCCAGAAGGTGCGTTCGGGGGGCTCCGATGGGTTCGCGGCCTGCGACATCTGCGCATCGACGTTCTGATGGAATCCGCGGATGGTCTTGTCGTCGAGTTTCGCAGTTGCGAGCTTCTCGCGGAGATACGCGTAGCGCTTGCACACCGCCTTCGCCTTTTCGGCCGAAGGCGGCTTGCCGTCCTCGAGCTGCTTGTGGAGAGTGAAGTTCGTCATGACGAGCGGCTGCCCCGGACTCTCGATGACGTACTCCCTGTTGTGGAACTCGGAGTACTCCCAGACGAAGGCGTCGCCGTTGCGATCGGCGATCAGGTAGTGGACCGGGACGTACTGGTAGTACTGCTTCGTCGCCAGGAGCATCCGCTTCGCCTCCTCGACCGTGGCGCACGTGTCGAGGAGCAGCCGCAGGGTCTGCAGCTCGCCCAGCCCCACCGCCGGGCCCCGCGTCGGCTCGTACCCGGCCTCCTTGAAGATCGAGGCGTCCATCGCCAGCGTGACGGTGAGCCCTTCGGAGTTGATGCCATCGAGCACTCCGCTGAGGAGATCGTAGGCGACCATGGCGATCGACGCGTACCCCTGATCGGGGTGCAGCTCCAACAGGTACGGCCGCGCGGTCGGATGCAGCATCCCCGGCGGCAGGAAGCCAAAGCTCAGCGCGCCGGTCGTGAAATCATAATCGCGGCTCACCACGCTCTTGCCGTCCGCGGTGGAGGAGGGAGGCAGGTGCGCGATCGAGCAGGCGGCCTTGAGATCCATGAACCCGAGCGTCGCGAAGTCGTAGTCGTCCTCGTCGACCGTCTTGCCGAACGCCGCCGCGACCCCGCGCATGCGGTCGAGGAGCATCGGGTAGCTCCGCTCCAGGAAGGTGCGCTGCGCTTTCACCTGGAGCGGATCCCTGGTGCGGTCGAGGCGGACGCCGTAGCGCTCCTTCGCGATCTCCGCCAGCGCGCGCCCGATCTGCTCGTTGGTGCCCCGGAGGACGAGATGGCGGACCTCCAGGGAATCGCCGGGGCCACCTGCGATGACCCGATCTTTCTGGACGACATCACCGGGGGCCGCCGCGGAGAGGCAGCCGGTGCCGGACAGGAGCAGGACGAGACCGAGCGACGGGATCGCGCGCGCGAGGCGATGATGCATGAATGACCTCCTTGGCTCTTGCATTCCTGACCAATGGTCAGTATTATGACCATCGGTCATGGCAGCAAGTCAAGAGGAACTTCGCACCCCCCGCGAGCGCTATCGGGACGCCCTGCGCCGGCAGATCCTCGACGCCGCCCGGGAGGCCTTCGTCCGGCACGGCTATGAGGGCGTCTCGATGCGACAGGTCGCCGAGAAGGTCGGCTGCTCGCACGGCAACCTCTACCTGCACTTCAAGGACAAGGAAGCCCTGTTCGACAGCCTGGTCGAGGAGAGCTTCGAGCAGTTCGCCGACGGCCTGCGGAAAGTGCCCGAATCGGCGCGGCGCGGCGATCCGGTCGAGTTCATCAGGAAGATGGGGCGCGCCTATGTGGAGTTCGGCCTGGCGAACGCCAGCGTCTACGAATTCGCGTTCATGATGCGCCGTCCGGGCATCAACAAACCCGGCGTCACCTATGATCGTCTGCGGTCTCTCGTCAAGCGGTGTATCGACGAGAAGCGTTTCCGTCGCATGGACATCGATGCCGCGAGCCAGTCGCTGTGGGCCGCCGCGCACGGCATCACGTCACTCTTGATCCATCGTCCAACGTATCCCTGGGCCGACCGCGACACGCTGATCGGTCAGATCATCGACGCGGCCGTGGACGGTCTTCTGGCCTGAGCCGCGCCACACCGCGGGCGCCCGCGAACGGACCAACCCTCCTGTTGACATTCGTGAGG
>Ga0111538_10015331_pt1 | contig 10080 bp, 3 predicted proteins | sample SoiMethybrSBSTD1_FD_79669 | JGI IMG/M metagenome (GOLD analysis project Ga0111538, IMG submission 79669) | Bulk soil microbial communities from a Populus tree surrounding site in Tennessee, USA - Soil MetaG P. TD hybrid SBSTD1 (version 2)... | ecosystem: Environmental > Terrestrial > Soil > Tree... | reverse complement strand
CGAAGGCCTCGGCGCGCTCGTCGCGCAGGTTCTGGTGCTCGTACCACGGGCCCCACCACCAGCGACCGCCGCCACGCGGGTCCTTCGGGTCCTTGGGGATCTCGCCGGTGACCGCCAGGGCCGGGTTCAGGATCTCGAGCCCGGCAGGGAGCGGATCGACCAGCGCCACGTGCGTGCGGCGCGCCGGCGCGACCATGGTCACGCGCACGCGCACCCGCGCGCCCGCCTTGACCCTCCAGGTCCCGTCCTGCTCGCGGCGGACGTCGGCCTTGTCGTCCACCGCCTCGTATTCCCGCGTCACGGTGAAGCCGTTGTCGCGCGGCGGCATGCGTAGATCCGTCGGCGCGTACGACATGCCGATGCGGTAATAGAGGCGACCTTTGCCCGGGTCGTCCTTCATCAGGACGAGCTGCGAGACCTGGTTGCCCTTCTCGGCGAGCCAGCTCATGGGGATGTCGATGCCGTGCCGCTCGGTGGTTCGCCCCTTGAAGGCGTGCTCGCCGGCGTACTGGTCGCCCAGCCATACGCGCGCCACGAAATCGGGCGTCACCTTCTCGTAGGTCTCGAAGTAGCGGTCCAGCGCCAGCAGCACCCAGGCGCTCTCCTGCGTGTTCTCCCAGTGGCCCGCCTTGCGGTGGCCGAGGAGGCCCTCGACCAGCTTGGGGATCACGTCGTTCTTCGGCTGATCGCCGATGAGCGCCTCGAGGAACAGCGCGTCGACCCGCCGATCCGAGTGCAGGAGCAGGTAGCTGCCGTCGGCGTAACCGGTGACGAAGTGCGCCGCCGCCGCCGTTTCCTCGACCTTGTTGTCGACCAGCTTGCGGATGGCCGCGAGCTCCGCGGCGGAGCCGGCGTCGCCGGTGAGCACGGGGTAGATCCAGGCCACCGCCTCGAAGGGCAGCTTCTCCACCGAGCCCGCCTCGGCGATCAGCCGTCGGGCCTTGGCCGTGTCGCGATCGCCGAGCCGGTTCCTCACATAGAGCGAGTAGGCGACGATCGAGCGGCGCACGTCGACCGGATAGAACGACGGGATGTGACTCTCGATGTCGCGCAGGTAGGGCTTGGCCCGCTCGATGGTCACGGCCGGCACCTCGAAGCCCTTGTCCTTGGCCCGCCCCAGCGCGTGAGCCACGTGCAGGGTGAGGAAGGCCCACGACTCGTCGCCGCGCCGCCAGAAGCTCCAGCCGCCGTCGGGGTTCTGCAGCCGCTGCAGCATCTCGACGTCCTTCTTCACCGAAGCGACGATGACCTCCGGTTTGGGCAGGCCTTGCGCGTCGAAGGCGGCGAGCACGTCGCGCAGCGCGGCGACCGCGAGCACGCGCGAGGCCATCTGCTCGGAGCACTCGAACGGGTAGCGCACCAGGTAGAGCACCGCGTCGGAGAGCGCCTGAAGCGCCGTCGATGAGGTGGTCACCTCGACGCCGCCGAACTGCGGGAAGACGCCCTCCGGCATCTTCACCGGCTGCGCCACCGCGCCGCGGGGGCCCGGCTCGTCGACCACGCCGTAGGTGGCGAACGCCTCGGTGGTCGCCGGCGTCCACACCGGCAGCTCGACCTCGGCGGCGTCGCTCCACGATCCGGCCACCGCGCCGAGCTGGAAGCGGGCGATCCCGGCCTGGTTGGCCGCCGCCGGCAGCCGCACCTCGACGCGATCGTTGGCCGGCACCGTCACCCGCCGCCCGGCGCCGGCGGTGAGCTCGAGGTTGGCGGTGCGGGCCGCCAGCGAGACCTCCATCGGCTGGTCGGTCTGGTTCTGCAGCACCACCGGCAGCTCGAAGCGATCGCCGAAGTTCAGGAAGCGCGGCGCCGACGGCCGCACCATGAGCGGCAGGCGCGCGGTGATGGTCGCCTCGCCCGCGCCGAACTGCCGCGGCCCCGAGACGGCGATGGCCATCACCCGGTAGCGCGTCAGGTTGTCGGGCAGCTTCACCGCCACCTCCGCCCTGCCCTTGGCGTCGGTCCTCACCGTCGGGGCGAACAGCGCCAGGGCGTTGAAGTCGGTGCGCACCTTGATGGCCGACTCGGCGTTGACGCCATCGACGATGAGGTTGGCCTCGGCGAGCATCACTTGCGGCGCGGCGCTCGGCGACGGCGGCGGCATGCCGCCCGGGGCCATCGCGCCCGACTTCATCATCGCTCGCCGGCCCATCGTCCCCTCGGCGGCGCCGCCCGCCGCGCCGGCCAGCTCGTCCGGCTTGGCCAGGAGCAGGTTGACGCGCAGGTGGTAGTCGCGCCCGCCGTCGTCGCGCGGGCTGTAGAAGACCGCCAGCGGATCGGGGAGCTGGTAATTCGACAGCGAGAGCACCGCCTCGTCGACGATCACCACCGCGACCTCGCCGCCCTCGACCGGCTGTCCCTCGGCGTCGCGCAACCCGACGGCGACGCTGGTCTGGCCACCCGGCTCGAGCGCCGCCACCCGCGGCTCGACCGACAGCTTCAGCTCGCGCGAGAGCGGCGGGATCGACAGGCTCACCTGACCGGAGGCCACCGCCGGACGGCGCGGCAGGCGGTCGTCCACGTTGCCGCTGTCGTCGGTGCGTGGGGCGGCGCCGACCAGATCGACCTGGACGAATACGTTGGGGGTCCAACCTTCTTCGATCTTGATCTTCAGCGTGTGCGAGGCGCCGGTGACGGTGAAGCGCTCGACGCGGAAGATGCCCGAGCGGCGCAGCGTCATGACCCCTTCCGCCGGGTAGAACGGCGGCACCACCAGCACCTCGGCGGTCTCGCCGCCGCGGTACTGCTTCTTGTCGGGGAGCAGCCGCGCCTCCTCGACCTGCACGCCGCGCTGCGGCGGCAGCTTGCCGCCGGCCATCCAGATCGAGAGCTGCGACTGGTTCTCGCGCCCCTGGTCATCGGTGACCGTGGCCGTCACCCGGTAGAGGCCGCCCTCGGCGTGGTCGAAGCGACACTGCTGCGCCGAGTCGCCCGAGCTGACCTCGCAGGTCTTGACGTCGGCCTCGCTGGTCTCGATGCCCTCGTCGGTCCACTCCCAGTCCATGCGCGCCGAGCGCACCGCAACCTTGCGGCCGGTGACCACCTTGCCGTCGAGATCGACGACGAGGAGGTCGATCTTCAGCGTCTCGCCCTTCTGCACGTAGCTGCGCGCGGTCTTCATGCCGACGTAGACCGCGGCCGGGTGGACCAGCAGGTTCGACGACGCGCTCAGCGCCTGCCGGTTCACGTCCATCACCGTCGCCTGCGCCACGAGGTTGGTCGCCTGCGGCGGATTCACTCCGAGGAAGTCGATGCCGAGGACGTGCTTGCCGCCGTTGTCGGTGTGCGCCTCGAGCGTCTGGCCCTCGCCGCCGCCGCGGCCAGGGAAAGACCGCCCGCGCCCCCGCGAGACGCCGTAGTTGTCCCACCACGAGGGCTGGCGTCCGAAGACCCACTCGTCGCGGTTGGGCGGGCTGAAGCTGCCCGGGGTCGTGTGCACGTCCCAGCGGGTCTCGGCGTTGGCCAGCGCGCCGCCGGCGTAATACTTCGCGCTCACCGTCACGGTGGCGCGCCCGCCGACGAAGTAGGGCCCGTCGCTGGGCTCGTTGCTGACCTCGTACTCCGGGCGGCGGAACTCCTGCACCTCGAAGCTGTGCGCCAGGTCGGAGCGGCCGAGCTTGGAGTCGGTGGCCTCGAAATTCACCTGCGCCGAGCCCAGGTTCATCGTCGGCGGCAGCTTGATGGCGAGATCGAAACCGCCCAGCGCGTTCACCTGCGTGGTGCCCTTGGTGATGTCGTTGCCGCGCGAGTCGCGGAGCGTCCAGTCGACGCGGCTCACCGCCCCGTCGAGCCCCATGACGTCGCCCGCCTCGCCGCCGCCGATGCGCCGGAGCCAGCCCTTGAGCTTGACCTCTTCGCCCGGCTTGTACATGTGGCGATCGTCGGCGACGTACCAGCGCAGGAAGTCGCCGCGCTCGTTGCGCGCCCAGGTCGCGTTGTCGTTGTAGAAGTGCGTGTTCTCGGGGAGGAAGGCGACCTTGTTGCCCTGCCTGGCGACCAGCATCTTGCCGGGCTTGTCGCCCAGCGGCAGCCGCACCGTGCCGCTCTTGTCGGTGGTGCCCTTGATGCCCGCCGGCTCGATGGCGAGCTCGACGCCGTCGAGCGGCTTGCCGTCGGCGAGGTTGGTCGCCCAGCCGATCAGCTCCTCGTGATCGAGCATGGCGTCGAGGCCGATGGGGGTGACCTGCGCCCACACCAGCGACGGCCGCCACTCCCAGCGGTTCTTGGGCCGCGTCGGCGGCTCGACGAAGATGACCACGCTGCCGGCGCCGTCGGTGAGCGCCTTCGACAGGTCGAGGCGCGTCTCGGTGAGCTCGTCGGGCTCGCCCTTGACCGACACCGTCTCCGACGAGATCAGCTTGAGCGGCGGATCGGCCGGATAGGCCTCGCGGTGGAACTCCTCGCGCGCGTATTTCAGGAAGCGCTCCCAGTCGGAGGGCGACGCGGCGAAGAGCTTCACCTTGAAGCTCGAGTAGTTGATCGAAAAGACCGAGTAGCGCGCCGCCGCGGTCGGATCGAGCACCACGAACTCGCCGCCGGTGGTGAAGAGCGCCTTGTCCGCCGGGCCGGTGACGAAGCTCAGGTTCGCGTCCTGACCCATGGTCTGGCCGAAGGTGTCGGGCAACGCGCCCGAGAGCGTCACGCGGTAGGTCGAGCGCCCCTTGGTGGCGCCGGTGATGGAGATGCTCTCGCCGCGCGCGGTGACCTTCATCGCCGGGATGGCCGGCTCGACCGACACCATCTCCTTCTTGAACTTCTTCGTGTCGACCGGGTTCGACATCTGGATCCAGAACGGCGCGAACGGGCCGCACTCGTCGGCGGCGCTCTTGCAGCTCTGATCGGTGACGCGCATGGCGCCGTAGGTGTGGAAGCTGAACGCCTGCTTCTCCTCGGTCTTTCGCGGCCCCTCCGCCGACGGCGTGCCCGGGCCGATGGCGATGGTGACGCTGGTGTCGACCGGCAGCGGCGCGATGGGGCGCGCCACCAGGTAGCGGTCGCGCTTTCCGTCGGCCTCGAGGGCGGCGACCATCTCGCTCACCGTCGGGTCGGCCTTGACCTCGTCGCTGGTGGCGAGGCGAAGCTTGGCGCCGGTGATCGACGCCAGCACCGCGGCCGGCTCGATGGCCTGATCGAAGGCGGCGAAGATGAGCGGCTCGCGCGTCGTCGGGCCGTCTTGCGGGTAGAAGCTCTCCACCTTCACCGGCGGGGTGGCGAAGCTCCAGGTCTCGGCCTTGGCCAGCGCGCCGCCGGTCGCCGACTTCGTGCCGGCGGGAACCTCGACGGAGTAGACGGTGGCCATCGGCAGCCGCTCGGCACCGGCAGCCTCGAAGAGCACGGTCTTGGCGCCCACCCAGCGCCAGCGACCGGGCGGCTGCGGCGTGAGCTTCACCGGCGCAGCGAGCTTCTCGAGCTCGGCGTACGAGGTGACGGCGACCATCGGCTGCGAGAAGGTGACCGACACGTGCGGCGCGATCGGCACCTCGCCGTCGGGCTGGTGACGCAGCACGCGCAGCGGCCCGGCCTCGGCCGGATCGGGGGCCGGCGCAGCCTCGCGCGGCGGGAACTCGCCTTTCACCGTCTTGCCCGGCCGCGGCGCCGGCAGCGATCGTTCGCGCAGCGCGAAAGGCTTCTCCTCGTCGCCGGTCGTCTTCATCGGCGCCAGGCGCGCGAGGATCTTCTGCACGGTGGCGTCGTCGAGCGGTGCCGCTTTGATCGCGGGCGCCCGCGGCTGCGCTTTTCCTGCCTCCACTCCCTCGTGCAACTTGAAGCTCAGGCCGGGGGTGTCGCTGGCGATCATGTTCAAGCCTCCCTCGGGTGCGCGCGGGGACGTCGCCGGCGGGCGACCATCCGCGCCTTGCGGCTTGGTGCCCGGGCAGCCCGCGAGCGCGACCGTGAGAAAGAGCAGTCGGCGCATGTCCATCCTCATGTCAACGCGCGACCTTAGCGCGCGGGTGTGACAAAAGGGAACTTAGCCGAGGAGGGCGGCGTCGGCGAGGTTGCGGACGGTGCGGCCGGTCTGGTTCGGCTCGAGCGCGAACGCCTGGATGCGCCGCTCGCGCAGGACGCGGCGCAGAACGCGGGCGCCGGCCGGGCACGAGGGATCGAGGAAGACCAGGTCCATCCCCGGCGAGCCGGCGATCACCTCCTGCGCGTCGTTGGCGGCGGCGACCACGTAGCCGGCGGCGGCGAGGGGCCCCATCAGCACCCGCTGGCGCGCCTCGTTGGCGGCCACCAGCAGCCGGCGCGACGCGCGCAGGCCGACGCGCTCGACGAAGGTGGCGAAGCGCTCGGCGTCGCCGGGCGCGAAGTCGTGGAGCTCGATGCCGCTGCCCGCGGCCACGCCGCGCAGCTCGGCCGAGCGGTCGTCGACGGTGCGCGCCACCCGACCGCGCGCGCGCAGCGCCGGCCCGCCGTCGTCGGGGGAGACGGCGACGGCGACGTTGTCCAGCGCCGGCAGCGTGGCGCCGACGAAGAGGCCGTGGCGCGAGACATCGAGCGCCGGACAGCTCTGCTCGGCGCCGTTCAAGGTGACCGGCCAGCGCAGTGGATAGCGCGCCTCGCGACGCGGAGGCGCCGGACGGAGCGCGCCGAGCCCGTCGGTGCGGCCGGCGACGACCAGCGCCTCGAGGGCGTGGCGCTCGGCCTGCCCGGCGAGCATGAAGCGCGCGGCGAAACCGGTGCCACCGACGGTGGAGGCGACGTCCTCGGGCGTCGCGTGCACCACCACCGCCGGGACCATCAGGTTGGTCTCGCCGCAGCGGAGGCGCAGGGTGACGGTCTCGCCGAGGCGCGGCACGCTCCCGGAGTAGAGATAGATGCCCTCGCGCGTGAGGCTGCGCGGCCGCGCCAGCTGCCAGCGCTCGCCGCTGCGGTAGCGAACCTCGATGCGCGGCGGACCCACCGGTGGCGTCGAGTCCATGCTCATGCCGAGGTCGCCGGCCACCTTGCGCACCGCGTCGGCGACGGTGGGAAAGTTATGGACCTGCAGCGGGTAGGCCGCGAGGTGCTCCTTGTAGAAGCGCTCGCGGTCGGCCTCCTCGAGGCGCGCCGGCTCGAGCACCGCGGCGCCGGCCATGGCGGCCTCGGAGTGCAGCCGATCGATCAGGGTCGCGGTGGCGGTGCGCACGTCGAGGCGCAGGTTGAAGAGGACCGTGTCGGTGTCGGAGCGGTAGTACACGTCCACTCCGATCACACGGGCGATGGCGTCGAGGCCGATGGCCGAGAGGTGACCGACGCTGAGGCTCGCGGATTGGACGGCGAGAACGATGTCGTAGCTCCGGGTCGACATAGCGGTGAAATGACTAGGCACGCGACATGCCCCGCGACCCCCGTGTCACCTCAACTACAAAATTTCACATAAAGACTGGAAAGATCAACGGAAGTAAAATTCCGGATTGGGGTGGTCGTGCCACGCATCGGCGTGGCTTACGTACCACGATCAGATGATGCTGAAGACAAGCATGAGGATGCCGTCGACGATGGCGACGAGGCCGAGCATTCCCTGCTTGGGCGCGAGGCGGGCGAGGAACTCGTCCATCTTGGCTTGGGCGTTCGCGTCCTTCACGAACCCCTTGATGACGCCGACGCCGAGGAGGAAGCCGAGCGCGATCGAGGTGAAGACGAACACGGTGTAGACCGCCCAGCGGATCAGGATGCCGAAGCCCCCGCCCAGCCAGCTGAACATGCCCAGCCAGCCGATGAACCGGACGATGCCGTAGATGGCCATGCCGGTGCCGATCCACCCCTGATACGGCGCGAGCTTGTCAATGTACTTCTTCGCGTCGGGTCGTTTCGCGATGATGAGCCCCGGAACCGCGAGCACGCCGAGCACGATGAGCAAGAGCCCGTCCACGATCCCCATGATCGACCCCCGTTGGTGGTTTGGGGCATCGTACGCCGGTTCGAGATTCCAACCTAGGGATTCTTCAACCACTCTCCCGAGGAGACGACGGGGATCTGGAGCGCGCGCTCGCGATCGAGATCGAGATTGCCGACGTGCAGTCCGAGGGGCGCCTGCACCCATTTGTAGATCGATTGATTGAACATGCGGACGAAGCGGGTGACATGGCCGGCCATGGTCTCGCGCGCGACCTCGGGGAAGATGCTCGCCAGCGCCTGCTCCAGCTCGGCCGGTCCGAGCTTCTCGCCGGCGTAGAGCGCGAAGCAGGCGTCGAGGATCGGGAACGGCATGAGCTCCTTCTCGCCCTCCTGGTTCTCGGCGAGCTCGGGGCCGGCGGGGTGCGAGAGGACCAGGCGGATGCCCTCGTGACCGGTGGTCTCCTGCAGGTACTCGAGGAGGTGGATGACCACCGTCTTGGGCAGGTTCGAGATCACCGAGAGCGCCCCCTCGAGGTCGCCGCCGATGGTGGTGTAGCCGACCGCCTTCTCGCTCATGTTGCCCGTCTGCAGGAACAGCCCGCCGGTCGAGTTGGACCAGTTCCACATGCGCGCGCCGCGCACGCGGGCCTGGATGTTCTGCACCGTCACCGGGCTCACCTCCTCGCCCGGGCCGAGCATGGCCTTGGTGGCCTCGAGCTCGCGGGCGAAGGCGTCCTCGATCGAGATGATCTTGAAGGGCACGCCGAGGTCGCGGGCGATCTGCTCGGCGGCGCGACGGGTCTTGTCCGACGAGTAGCGCGTCGGCATGTAGAAGGTGCGCAGGAGCTCGGCGACGCGCGGCAGGCCGTGGCGCGAGACCACCATGCGGTGGGCGATGAGCAGCGCCAGCAGGCTGTCGCGCCCGCCGGACAGCGCGATGCCGATCTGCTTGAAGCGGTTCTTCTCGAAGTAGTCGCCGACGCCGAGGGCGAGCGCCTCGAGCAGCTCCTCGCAGAACTCGCTCCTCACGTCCCGCGGTGGCGGCGTCGCCGGCAGGAAGAAGCTGCGGCCGGGCGGCACCGGGTAGCGCAGGTGGCCGCGGTCGGCCCCGGCGCCGGGGGCCTCGAGGACGCGCAGGCGGCGGTGGCTCTCGAGGTGGCGGATGGCGTCCTCGCGCCAGGTGGTGTTCTCGGCGCGCAGGCGCACGGTGCGGTCGAGGTCGACGACCTGCGCCGTCCAGCCCTGGCGGAAGCGGGGCGCCTCGAGGAGCAGGCGGCCGTTCTGGCAGAGGAGGCCGCCGCCGTCGAAGATCAGGCCGTCCTGGCCGCCGAAGCAGTTGGAGTAGGCGACGACGCACTGGTTGTCGGCGGAGCGGGTGGCGATCATCTCGCGCCGGGTGGCGTTGACGCCGACGCGGTACGGCGAGGCCGAGATGTTGGCCATGATCTCGGCGCCGGAGTAGACGCGGCGACGCATCGGACCGTCGGGGGACCAGATGTCCTCGCAGACCTCGACGCCGAGGACGCCCCAGTCGAAGCGGAAGAGCAGATCGCCGAGCGGCACGTCGCCCCAGGCGCCGCCGGCGATGACGTCGAGGTACGGGTGGCCGCGCGAATACGTGCGCGCCTCGTAGAAGACGTTGTAGGTCGGCAGCTTCTCCTTGGGTACGAGCCCGAGGATGCGGCCGCGGTGGACGACGGCGGCGCAGTTGTAGCGGTGGGCGTCGTGGGCGACGACGACGCCGAGGACGTAGACGCAGCCGTGGCCGGCGGTGGCGGCGGCGAAGCGTTGCAGCTCGACGCGCTGCGCCTCGACGAAGGCACCCCACTGGACGAGGTCCTCGGGCGGGTAGCCGCCCACGAGCTGCTCCTGCATGACCGCGAGGGTGACGCCGCCGGCCTCGACCTCGGCGGCGGCGGCGATGGCAGCGTCGACGTTGGCGCGCACGGCGCCGACGGTGGTGCGCAAGGACACGACCGCGATGTTCACCAGGCGCATGGCGCCTCCATGATACCGGTTAGATGAACGAGAGGCTTTGCAGCATCGCGTCCCCGGCAGGCCAATCCGCTTCGGCGTGCTGGACCACGATGAGCAGCGCGGCGTGGATCATGAAATCGGGGTGGCCCAGGGCCAGGACCGATTTGTACGGGAACGTCGGCATGTGGCCCGAGGCGTCGCGCGTCACGGTCATGTCGGCGCGAAAGGCCTCACCGGCGGGCAGGGTGAGCGAGCCGGTGGCTCCGAGGTAACCGTCCCGCGGGGCGG
>Ga0111538_10015330_pt1 | contig 10080 bp, 10 predicted proteins | sample SoiMethybrSBSTD1_FD_79669 | JGI IMG/M metagenome (GOLD analysis project Ga0111538, IMG submission 79669) | Bulk soil microbial communities from a Populus tree surrounding site in Tennessee, USA - Soil MetaG P. TD hybrid SBSTD1 (version 2)... | ecosystem: Environmental > Terrestrial > Soil >... | reverse complement strand
ACGGCGCTAACTCTGGCATGACCAGAGATCGGACGTTCGTGATCGTGGGCGCCAGCCTCGCCGGCGCCAAGGCCGCGGAGACGCTGCGGGAGGAGGGCTTCGACGGTCGCATCGTGCTGATCGGCGCCGAGCCCGACCGGCCCTACGAGCGCCCGCCGCTCTCCAAGGAGTACCTGCGCGGCGAAGCCGGGCGCGAGAAGGTCTACGTGCACGGCGAGGGCTACTACGCCGCGCACGACATCGACCTGCAGCTCGGCCGCAGCGCTGTGTCGCTCGATCCCGGCGCCAAGGAGATCGAGCTCGACGACGGCGAGCGCATCGAGTACGACCGGCTGCTGCTCACGACCGGCGCACGGCCGAACCGGCTGCCCGTCTCGGGCAGCGACCTCGACGGGGTGCTCGTGCTGCGCAGCGTCGAGGACTCCGACGTGCTTCGCGACCGCCTGTCGCGCGCGGAGTCGCTCGTCGTGATCGGATCCGGATGGATCGGTGCCGAGGTCGCCGCCTCGGCTCGCCAGCTCGGCGTGGACGTCACGATGGTCGGCCGCCAGGCCATGCCGCTCGAGCGCGTGCTCGGCCCGCAGGTCGGCGCGGTCTACCGCGACGTCCATGCCGACAACGGCGTGCGCATGTGCATGGAGACCGGCGTGGAAGCGTTCGAAGGCGTCGGCCAGGTCGAGCGGGTCCGCACCAGCGACGACCGCGAGCTCGCGTGCGACCTAGTCGTCGTCGGCGTCGGTGTGCACCCGCGCTCGGAGCTCGCCGCCCGCGCGGGACTCGCGGTCGACAACGGGATCCTCGTCGACGAGCACCTGCGCACCACCTCGCCCGGCGTGTTCGCCGCGGGCGATGTCGCGAGCGCCCGTCATCCGTTCTACGACCGGCGCGTGCGGGTCGAGCACTGGTCGAACGCGCTCAACCAGGGCCCGGCCGCCGCGCGGAGCATGCTCGGCGGGCGCGAGCCCTACGAACGGCTGCCGTACTTCTTTTCCGACCAGTACGGCGTCGGCATGGAGTACACGGGCCTCGCGGGCCGGCAGGACCGCGTGGTGTTCCGCGGCGACCCGGCGGCGCGCGAGTTCGTCGCGTTCTGGCTCAGCGGCGACCGCGTCGTCGCCGGGATGAACGTCAACGTATGGGACGTCGTCGAGCCGATCCAGCAGCTGATCCGCGATCGCGTCCCGGTCGACGTGGATCGCCTCGCCGAGCCCGACGTCGCGTTGGAGGACGTAAGAGCTCGCACAGCGTCGACGCCAATCCCATCAGAGCGCCCCCGGGCGTAACCACGACGCAAGGAGACCGAGATGGCGTCCACGACCGTCCCGCAGCGCGGGACGACCGCACCCGCACCGGCCGCAGGCCAACCGCTTGCCGCCGCCCACGACTGGCGCGATCCGCGCTATCAGGCGTTCGCGCTGCTGCGCATCGCGTTCACGGTCGCGCCGATCGCGTTTGGCCTGGACAAGTTCTTCAACGTCCTGGTCCACTGGCCGAATTACCTGGCGCCGTGGATCAACGACATCGCACCGGGCAACGCCCAGCAGTTCATGTACTTCGTCGGCGCGGTCGAGGTCGTCGCCGGGATCTTCGTGGCCATCAAGCCGCGCTACGGCACCTATCTGGTCGCCGCCTGGCTGGCCGGGATCATCAGCAACCTGCTGTCGTACTCCGGCTACTACGACATCGCGCTGCGCGACTTCGGCCTCATGCTGGGGGCGCTGACGCTGGCGCGCCTGGCTTCCGTGTACGACCGCTAGAGCCGAGCGCCTCGGCGCGGCATCCTGTGGGGGCGTGCTCACCGACGCCTTGACCGTGTTCACCGTCGTGGGGTGCTTCGCCGTCGTCGGCTGGCTGATCTGGGTCCTGGCCCACGGCTCGGGCGAGGACGACCGCCGCGCCGAGGAGGCCGCGCGCGAGTACTACGACCGCCACGGTCGGTGGCCCGACGAGTAGGGCGCCGACCGTGGCTCAGCGCCGGCGATCCGCGCGTTGGCGACGAGCTGGCTCTCCCGGGGGCCGGGCGCGACGCGGGCCGACACACGCAGGTAGTAATATGCGTGCACACGCATCCGGCGTCACGTAAGTGGCGCCGCCTTCGACCGCGATGCACTACCAGTGTCAGCCGCGCCCGGCGCGGGAACCATGAACCGGATGGCACTCACGGACGAGAGGACAGCGTCCCCTGGGCGTGCCGAGCTCTTCGACGTCTTCGTGGGGATGCTGTCCGAGGTCGACGCCGACAGCGACGGACCGCCGTCCAACGCATTCCACGATCGCCTGTGCGAGGCGGTGTGCCGGCTCACGGCGATGGAGCGCGCCGTGCTGTTCCTGTACGACCCGACCGTCCGGCGCGCCGAGGTCGCCGGCGCGCACGGCATCGACCTCGACCGCCTGAGCGAGCTCGACGTCACCCTCGACGACGCGCCCATGGCCCGGCGTGCCCTGGCCGAGGACCGCGTCGTCGTGGCCTCCGAGCGCATCAAGGACGAGGTCAACGCGGCCTACGCCCGCCTGTTCGGCGTCACCACGCTCACCTGCACGCCGCTCTCGGCTGGCGGGCGCTGGCTGGGCGTGCTCTTCGCCGACCGCGGCGGCGGGCGGTTCCACCTGAACGACGAAGAGCGGTACGCGATGTGGACGCTCGGCAAGACGGCCGCGCTCGCATCCAGCGCCTGGCTGGTGACGCGCGAGCAGGAGCACGCGCGCCGCCTGTCCGACCGACTCGAGTTCGCGCGCGAGATCCACGACCGCGTGATCCAGCGCCTGTTCGGCGTCTCGCTCGTGCTGGGCGCCGAGGGCGGGCTCTCGGCCTCGTCGCGCGAACGCTGTCGCGACGAGGTGCACGCCGCGCTGACCGAGCTGCGCTCCGTGCTGCGGCGGCCTCTCGCACTCGAGCGGCCGGACATCGACGGATCCCTGCGCGAGGACCTCGAGCGTGCGTCGGCACACGAAGGCCACCCCGTGAGCGTCGACTGGCAGCCCGGCCTCGTCGTGCCACGGCGGCTCGACCGCCTGGCCCGCTCCGTGCTCGCCGAGGCCCTGCGCAACGCGAGCAAGCACGCGCGTGCGAAGACGATCGCGGCGTCGGTGGTGGACGAGGACGGACAACTCGTGCTCACGGTGCGCAACGACGGCGTGGTCCAGCGGCGCGCTCGGCCGGGCCCCGGCATCGGCTTGCGCCTCGTCGCGCTCGAGGCGATCGCTCGCGGTGGACGGGTGGACGCCGGGCCGGTCAAGCCCGACGGTTGGGAGGTGCGCTTCGCGGTGCCCCTCGACCGGGAGGGAACATGAGCGAGTCGCTGCGCATCCTCGTCGTGGACGACCACGACGTCGTGCACTGGGGCTTCCGCCTCCTGCTCAACGAGCAGCCCTGGGTGGAGCGGTGCTTCAGCGCGCGCACCCGCGAGGCAGCCGTCCGCCTGGCGGAGCGCCACCAGCCCGACGTCGCTCTCGTGGACCTGTTCACCGGCGACCAATCCGGCGTCGACATCTGCCAGGACGTCCGCGCCGCCTCGCCCAACACGCAGGTGCTGCTCATCTCGGGCGCGGGCCAGGTCTCCGACCAGACGGCGCGCCGCGCGGGCGCCGCCGGCTTCGTGTCCAAGGACCTCGACGCCGCCGACGTCGTCAAGGCCATCCGGATGGTCGGGGTGGGCATGACCGTCTTCACACCGAGGTCCGAGCCCGCCCCCTTGGGCCTGTCCGCGCGCGAGCGCGAGGTGCTCGACCTCATCGCGGAGGGCGCCACCAACCGCCAGATCGGCGAGCGCCTGTTCCTCTCCCCGCACACGGTCAAGGAGCACACGAGCGCGGTGTACCGGAAGCTCGGCGTCCGCAACCGCGCCGAGGCGGTCCAGCAGGCGCAGCGGCGGGGCCTGCTCGTCTAAGTCGTCGCCGGCCAGGGGAGGCCGCGCTGCAGGAACACGCTGCGCAGGACGCTCGGCCGGTCGGTCATCAGCCCGTCCACGCCGAGGTCGAGCAGGGCGTGCATCGTGCGCGCAGCGTCGATCGTCCAGACGTGCACGGGCAGGCCCGCGCGGTGCGCCGCCCGCACCCAGCGGGCGGTGACCACCGGGACCGGCCCGTGGCGCACCGGTACCTGGATGCAGTCCGCGCCCTGCCGCGGGAGCGCCCCCACGGTGCCGGCGATCCGGGCCACTGCCACGGCGCCAGGGCCCATCGACGTGCAGGCGCGCCCGCCGCTCAGCGCGCGGATGCGCTGCAGGCGTCGGTCCGAGAACGCGCCGAAGCACACGCGGTCCCAGGCATCGCGCGCGTCGACGAGCGCGACCAGCGGGCCCACGCATGCGTCGGCCTTGGGATCGACGTTGATGCGCGCTTGCGGGAACCGGTCCAGGAGCGTGGCCAACCGCGGGACGCTGACGCCGCGGCCCCGCGAGGGGAACGTGCGGCCACCGTCGGGCGTATAGCGGTGCCCCGCGTCCGCCGCCTCGACCTCTCCGGTCTCGAGCTCGGCGATGGCGCCGGTGCGGTCCGTCACGCGGTCCAGGCGCGGATCATGGAACGCCATGAGCACGCCATCGCGCGTGAGATGGACGTCGGTCTCGAGGTAGCGGAAGCCCAGCCCCACCGCGGCCTCGAAGGCCGGCAGCGTGTTCTCCGGCGCCGCCTCGGTCCCGCCGCGGTGGGCGAAGGCGACGGGTCCATCGGCCTCCAGAAACGGGTGCGGCATCCCCCGCAAGCCTGACCTATCCCCCCGCCCGGAGCGGGGTGGCCCCCCGGTCGGGGGGTTTTGTGCTCTGGTGGGATTGAGTTCAGGGCAATCGCGGGCAGCGTGGACCCCATGCCCGCAATCGACCGCACCGCCGTGCTCTTCCCCGGCCAGGGGAGTCAGACCGACGACATGCGCGACACCGCTGTGCGTCTCCGCCCCGACCTCGTCCGCCTTGCCCGGGACGTCGTGGGCGAGGACCCCTTCGCCCGCGTCGAGGACGGGACGCGCTTCCAGCAGCCCGCCATCTTCTGCGCCAGCCTCGCCGGCTTCGACGCGCTCGATCTCGAGCCCGATGCCGCTGCCGGCCACTCGCTGGGCGAGTTCGGCGCACTGGCCGCCGCGGGCGCGATCGACGCGACCGACGCCCTCGTCCTCGTCGCCGCGCGGGGCCGGCTCATGGACGCTGCCGCATGCGACGGGCCACCGGCGGGGATGCTCGCCGTGCTCAAGGGCGGCCCGGGCGACGTCGAGGGCATCGCGCGCGACCTCGACCTCACCGTCGCCAATGACAACGCCCCCGGCCAGGTCGTACTGTCCGGTCCTGCCGAGGCGCTCGACAAGGCCGCGGACGCGGCCGACCGCGCCGGCATGCGCGCCATGCGACTGCCGGTCAAGGGCTCCTTCCATTCACCGGCCATGGAGTCGGCCGTGCCGAAGCTGCGCGCCGCGCTGGACCGCGTGCCGGTGCGCCGGCCCCGCTACCCGGTTTTTTCATCCATCACGGCGCGGCCGTTCGGCGACATCCGCCATGAGCTCGCGCTCGCGCTGACGCACGGCGTGCGCTGGCGCGAGACGCTGCTAGCCATGCGCGATGCCGGGCTCCGGCGCTTCGCGGAGACCGGTCCCGGAAAAGTCGTGACCGGGCTCGTGCGCCGCACGCTGCCCGACGTCGAGGCCTTCGCGGCCAAGCCGGAGGCCGACCATGGCTGACACCGCCCTTCGTCACGCCGCCGTCCGCTCGGTCGCCTCGACGCTGCCCGAGCGGGTCGTGCCCAACGCCCCCATCGCCTCGCGCGCCGGCGTCTCCGAGGACTGGATCGTCGCCCGCACCGGCATCAAGGAGCGCCGCGCGGTGACCCCGGACGAGCGGCTCACCGACCTTGCCGCCGCCGCAGGAGCCGCCGCGCTCGAGCGCGCCGGACTGACGGCCGACCGCCTCGATCTCGTGCTCGTGGGCACCACGTCCCAGGACGAGCTCACGCCCAACGCGGCGCCCATCGTCGCGCACGCGCTTGGTGCGCATCGGGCTGGGGCGATGGACGTCGGCGCGGCCTGCACCGCCTTCGTGGCGGCGCTGGCCACTGCGGCCGCCCAGATCGAGGCCGGCCGTGCCGAGTACGTGCTGGTGATCGGCGCCGACGTGCTGACCCGCCACACCGACCCCGAGGACAAGCGCACCGCCGCCCTGTTCGGCGACGGCGCCGGCGCGGCCGTGCTGGCCGCCGGGGAGGGTCCCGGCGGCGTCGGACCCGTCGTGCAGCGCTGCGACGGCGCGGGCGCCGGCTTCATCGTCGCCCCGCGCGAGGACGAGCGCATCCGCATGCAGGGCCAGGACACCTTCAAGCACGCGGTCGCCCGGCTCAGCGAGGTGACCCGCCAGGCGTGCGCGGCGGCCGACGTGGCCATCGAAGACATCGACCTGTTCGCGTACCACCAGGCCAACGCGCGCATCACCCGCGCGGTGGGCCAGCGACTGAACCTCGACCCCGATCGCGTCCTCGACGTGATCGAGCGCACCGGCAACACGTCGGCGGCCTCGATCCCGCTCGCCCTCGACGCCGCGCGCCGCGACGAGCGGCTGCGCCCGGGCGCCCGCGTGCTTCTTGCCGCGTTCGGCGCCGGCCTGACCTGGGGCGGCTGCGTCGTCGAGTGGAGCGAAGAAGGAGTAACCAAATGACGACGAAGAAACGCAACGGATCCGCACTCGTGACCGGAGCCTCCCGCGGCATCGGCGCCGCCACCGCGCGCGCTTTGGCCGCCGAGGGCTGGCCGGTCGCCATCAACTTCCGCGCCGATGAGGCGGGCGCCCGCGAGGTGGCCGCCGGTATCGTCGATGGCGGCGGTCGCGCCGAGCCCGTGCGTTCCGACGTGCGCGATCCCGCCGGCGCCGAGCGCGCCGTCGACGCCGCAGCCGAGCGGCTCGGCCCCGTGCTGGTGCTGGTCAACAACGCAGGCGTCCGCGCCGACGGACTCGCACCGCAGATCGGCGACGAGGATTGGGACCGCGTGCTCGACACCAACCTCTCGGGCGCGTTTCGCACGACGCGCCGCGCGCTTCCCACCATGCTTCGCGAGCGCTTCGGCCGGGTGATCAACATCGCCTCGGTCGTCGGACCGCGCGCGAACGCCGGCCAGGCCAACTACGCCGCGTCCAAGGCGGGGCTGATCGGGCTGACCAGAACCGTCGCCACCGAGGTGGCGCGGCGGGGCGTGACGTGCAATGCCGTCGCGCCCGGCCTGGTCGACACCGAGCTGACCGCCGACGTGTCGTCGGGCGACCTGGCCACGCGCATCCCGGCGCGCCGCCCCGGAACCGCCGAGGAGGTCGCCGCCTGCGTGCGGTTCCTCGCCTCCGAGGAGGCCGGCTATGTGACCGGGACGACCCTGACCGTCGACGGCGGCATGTCCGCCTGACGAGCAACACGACCAACGACAAAGGAGGGGCATCTATGCCCGCCACCGCAACACCCGACCAGGTCGAACAGACCATCACCGACGAGCTTGCCAAGCTCGGTCCGGAGCCGGAGGAGATCACCCGCGACGCGACGTTCGAGTCGCTCGACGTCGACTCGCTCGACCTCGTCGAGCTCGGGCAGATCATCGAGGACCGCTACGGCATCAAGCTCGAGGGTGACGACATGAAGGATCTGCGCACCGTCGGGGACGCCATCGACCTGGTGGCCTCCCGCGCCGCATGACCCGTCGCGTCGTCATCACCGGCGTCGGCGTCGTCACACCCCTCGGCGCCGGCGCCACCACGCTCCACGACCGCTGGGTGGCCGGCGAGTGCGGGATCGAGGACGGTGAGGGCCGTTGCGACGACTTCGACCCGACTGCCCTCCTCTCGCGCAAGGAGGTGCGTCGCGCCGACCGGTTCACCCAGCTCGCGATCGCGGCCTGCGAGGAGGCGATCGAGCACGCAGGCTGGGAGGACGGGCCGCCCTACGATCGCGACCGCGTCGCGACCGTGATCGGCACCGGCATCGGCGGCCTCGGCTCGCTCGAGGACCAGCACGACGTCCTGCGCGACCGGGGACGCCAGAACGTGTCCCCGCTCGCGGTCCCGCTCATGATGGGCAACGCGGCGCCCGCCGCCCTGGCCATGCGCCACGGCTTGCACGGCGAGGCCTTCGGTCTAGTGTCGGCCTGCGCCGCCGGCGCCCAGGCGATCGGCTCGGCCACGCGCATGATCGCGACCGGCGAGGCACAGGCCGCGCTGGCCGGCGGCGCCGAGGCCGCGCTGACCCCGCTCGCCACCGCCGCCTTCGCGGCCATGGACGCGACGTCGACCTCGGGCATCTGCCGCCCGTTCGACGCCCGTCGCGACGGCTTCGTGATGGGCGAGGGCGCAGGCGTACTCGTGCTCGAGGAGCGGAATGCCGCCGAGGAGCGCGGAGCCAAGATCCTGGCTGAGGTGTGCGGCTACGGCGCCAGCGCCGACGCCCACCACATCACCGCGCCTGAGCCCGAGGGCCGGGGCGCAGCCACCGCGATCGAGCGCGCACTGCAAGACGCCGGCATCGAGCCCGAGGACGTGGACTACGTCAACGCCCACGGCACGTCGACGCCGCTCAATGACCGCGCCGAGACGGCCGCCCTCAAGACGGCGCTAGGCGACCACGCCGCCAACGTCCCGGTCTCCTCGACCAAGTCCGCAATCGGTCACCTGCTCGGCGCCGCCGGGGCGGTGGAGGCCGTGGCGACCGTGATGGCGCTGCGGCGCGAGGTCGCGCCGCCCACCCTCGGGCACGAGCAGCCCGACGAAGGGCTCGACCTCGACTACGTGCCGGGCGAGGCGCGCCCGCTTGGCCTGAACGGCCAGTCGCGCGCCCACGCGATCTCCAATGCGTTCGGCTTCGGCGGCCACAACGCCGTGCTGTGCGTGGGGGTCGATCGGTGAGCGCGACCGTCACCAAGGAGCCCGCCCAGCGGCTTGACCCGCGCGAGCGGCTCGAGCGGCTGTGCGACCCCGGGTCGCTCCAGGTCATCCGCACCGAGGTCACCTCGGCGCGCATGGGCGCCAAGGCGCGCCCGGGCGACGGCGTGGTCGGCGCCGCCGGGCGCGTCGGCGGCCGGCCGGTCTTCGCCTACGCGCAGGACGCCAGCTTCGCTGGCGGCTCGCTCGGGGCACAGCACGCCGACACCATCGTGCGCATCCTCGAGCTCGCCGGCCGGGCGCGCGCGCCCGTGGTCGGCTTCATCGAGTCCGGCGGGGCCCGGCTGCAGGAGGGCGTTTCGGCCCTTGGCGGCTACGGGCGGATCTTCCGCGCCAACGCCGCCCTGTCGGGCCGCGTTCCCCAGATCTCCGTCATCACCGGCACCTCGGCCGGCGGCGGCTCGTACTCGCCGGCCCTGACCGACCTCGTGATCATGACCCGCGAGGCGGCGATGTTCCTCACCGGACCCGGCATCGTGCGCGAGGTCATGGGCGAGGACGTCGGGGCCGAGGAGCTCGGCGGCGCTGGCGTCCACGAGCGCAACGGCGTCTGCCACTGCGTCGCCCCGGACGCAGCCGGAGCCATCGAGCTGACGCGCGAGCTCCTGTCCTACCTGCCCCAGAGCGCGTGGGACGCCCCCGAGCCCGGGGCGCCCGAGGCGCCCGCGCTCGAGGACCCCGGGCCGGTGGTCCCCGAGGACCAGCGGCGGGTCTACGACGTGCGCGAGGTGATGGCCGCGATCGTCGACGCCGGCCGGCACATCGAGATCGCGCCGCGCTGGGCCCGCAACATGGTCTGTGCTTTTGCGCGCCTGGAGGGACGGCCGGTGGGGGTCGTGGCCAACCAGCCGCGCATGCTGGGCGGGGTACTCGATTCCGATTCCGCCACCAAGGCGGCCCGCTTTGTTCGCACCTGCGACACCTACGGTCTGCCCCTGCTCGTGCTCGTGGACACGCCCGGCTTCCTTCCCGGGACGCGCCAGGAGCGCGGTGGCGTGATCCGCCACGGCGCCAAGCTCCTGCACGCGTTCGCCGAGGCCACCGTCCCGCGCCTGACCGTCGTGCTGCGCAAGGCCTACGGCGGCGCGTACATCACCATGAACTCCAAGGACCTGGGAGCCCACCTGGCCTTCGCATGGCCGAACGCCCAGATCGGCGTGATGGGCGCCGAGCAGGCGATCGGCATCGT
>Ga0111538_10015329_pt1 | contig 10081 bp, 7 predicted proteins | sample SoiMethybrSBSTD1_FD_79669 | JGI IMG/M metagenome (GOLD analysis project Ga0111538, IMG submission 79669) | Bulk soil microbial communities from a Populus tree surrounding site in Tennessee, USA - Soil MetaG P. TD hybrid SBSTD1 (version 2)... | ecosystem: Environmental > Terrestrial > Soil > Tree... | reverse complement strand
GCGCAAGCCCAAGTCGGGCGACCAGGCGGGCGGGCGCGTGGACGACCACTACGGCGCCGGCATCGTCGATGCGTCGGCGGCGCTGAAGAAGACGCGTGACGGCCGCGGCGCGGGCGAGCTCGGGCTGGCGGGCGCGGTCGCGCTACTCGGCATGACGCTGATGCGGCGGCGCGGGATCGCGGTCGAACGCCTCGGGCCGGGCTTCGCCGTCGCGTTGCTCGCGGGATCGTCCGGTCTGTTCTTCCTGCCCGGCCTGCTGCCGCAGTCCTGGACACACGTGCACGCCGTTGGCGCGGCGGTCTCGGGCGGCTTCGCCGACACGCTGACCGGCGCGATGGGCTCCAACCCGCTGGTCTACAGCGCCATCGCGCCGCTGGCCCTCACCGTGCTCCTCTACGGGGTGCGCAAGCTGCGGCCGGCGCTGGCCGGATTCGGCTTCGGCGTGGCGGGCGCGCTGCTGTTCGCGGCGGTGAGCGGCACCGTCGACGTCCGCTACGTGCCCGGCTTCCTCGACCCGATCTGGCTCACCGTCCACGCTGGCGTCGCCGCCCTGTTCGCGACGGCCGTCATCCGCAAAGCGTAGGCTCACCCCCACCCTCTCCCGCAAGCGGCAGAGGGAGGCGTGCTAGCTGCCGCGCTTGAGCTCGGTCAGGACGGCCTTGGCGACAGCCTTGAGCGTGTCGAACACACCGGCGCCGCTGGTCGCGCACGCCTCGAACTCGGGAACCTTGGTCGGGTTCAGGACCGGTCGGAGCTGCTCCATGGGCGCGGCGTTGGGAAGGTCGCGCTTGTTGTACTGGATGACGTAGGGGAGCTTGTCCAGATCGTAGCCCTGCTCGGTCAGGTTCAGGCGCAGGTTCTCCAGCGACTCGATGTTCGCCTCCATGCGCTCGATCTGGGAGTCAGCGACGAACACGACGCCGTCGACGCCCTTCAAGATCAGCTTGCGGCTGGCGTCGTAGAACACCTGCCCGGGGACGGTGTAGAGGTGAAACCGTGTCTTGAAGCCGCGGATTTCGCCCAGTGACAGCGGGAGGAAGTCGAAGAACAGCGTCCGCTCGGTCTCGGTCGCGAGCGAGATCATCTTCCCCTTCGCGTCGGGACTGGTCTTTGCGTAGATGTAGTGCAGGTTGGTGGTCTTCCCGCACAGGCCGGGGCCGTAATAGACCAACTTGCAGTTGATCTCGCGCGACGAGTAATTGATGAAGCTCATCGGGGGTGGCCCAGCCACTCCAGCGTCGGCATCGTCGGCCCGTCAGTCATTGAACAGGTTATCGATGTCGCTGTCGGTGATCTCGGTGAGGATCGAGGGTTGACTCTTGGCGGCCGCCTTCTTCGCGACCTGATCGAAGAGCCGCACCATCTCGTCCGAGGACTTTTTCACGCGCAGGCGCACCAGGCCCAGCGACGAACGTTCGTCGAACAGCACCACCAGGATGGCGCGGCCTCCGACCAGCGTGATGTGAACGTGGGTCTTCTCCCCCTCGTGGAACTGACTGGTGAAGTCCTTCTCGCGCAGGATCTTCGAGATACCGCCGGTCGCGGCGACGTTCCCCGCGGTCAATGACGACAGGGACGTCACGTCCAGTTCATCGACGTCGCCCGCATCGGCGATCGGCTGTCCATCGCGGCCGATCAGCAGCACCGCCTTGGCGTTCGCGTCCCGAGCGAGCCGCGCGCAGACCATCGACATCTGCTGCTGTTCCTCGGGGAACATCACATCGGGGCCGGTCATCGAGCTCCTCGCCTAGTCGACATCATGCTCCCAGGGAGTTCACAAATATCACTCGCCCCCGGGGGTTTCAAGCACCGTGCTAACCACGCCCGTCGGTGAACTGCCCGAATCCACCTACATTTCGCGGCGACCGTCGATGGCGCGCGCAAGGGTCACCTGGTCCGCGTACTCCAGCTCGCCGCCGATCGGCACGCCGGTGGCGATCCGGGTGGCGCGGACGCCGAGCGGGCGGAGCAGCTTCGACAGGTAGACCGCCGTCGCCTCCCCTTCGACGCTGGGACTGGTCGCAAGGATCGCCTCCCGGATTGCCTGATCGCCGGCCGACCCGTCGGCGCTCCCGGCGCAGCGGGCGACCAGCTCGGTGACACGCAAATCGTCGGGGCCGATGCCGTCCAGCGGGGACAACACGCCATGGAGGACGTGGTAGCGGCCCCGGTACCCGCCGGTCCGCTCGATGGCGACCACGTCCTGCGGCTGCGCCACCACGCAGACGATCCCGGCGTCGCGGCGGGCGTCCCGGCAGACCGCGCACGGATCGGCCTCGGTCAGGTCGCAACAGACCGAACAGAACCGGATCTTCTGTTTGACCTCGGCGATCGCCGCGGCCAGCGCCGCCGCGTCTTCGGGCGAGGCGCGCAGGATGTGAAACGCCAGGCGCGCCGCCGTCTTCTCGCCGATACCAGGAAGCTTGCCGAGCTGCTGCACGAGCCGCGCGATGGGCGACGCGAACATTCGTCAGCCTCCGAACAACCCGGGAGGCAGCGGCATCCCGCCCGTGGCGCGCGACAGGTCGGCCTCGGCCAGCTCGCGCGCGCGCGTCAGGGCGATGTTGATGGCGCCCACCGCCAGGTCCTCGACCATCTTCTTGTCGCCGGCGATCGACGCGTCGATGGTCAGCGACAGGACCTCGCCGCGGCCGTTCACCGTGCAGCGACAGAGGCCGCCGCCGGTTTCGCCCTCCACGGTCTTTTGGGCGAGCTCTTCCCGAACCCGCGCCACCTCGCTCTGGATGCGCTGGGCGGTCTCGAGCAGGCCTTTCAGGTCCGGGATCGACATGGCTACGGGGTCTTGATCTCCTTGAGGGCGGCGCCGAACACATCCTGCGCACGCCGGATGACGGGATGCTGGCGGGCCTCCGCTTCGCGGTTCTGGCGATCGGCGTTGACGGCGTCGGCCTCCGTGCCGGCCTCCGAGCGCAACACCGCGGCGGCCGCGGCGCCGACCGAAAACGAGACCTTCACCTGACGCCCCATGGTCGCGGACGTCACCTGCTCGATCTCCGCGCGCGCTTTCTCCGCCCGATCGGCTTCTAGCCTGCTGGCGAACGCCAGCGTGACCTCGCTCGAAGACAGCGACACCACCTCGGCGTGCGCGAGCAGCGACGCCAGCCTTGGCCCCCTCGCCTCGAAGGCCGTCATCACCCGCCGCCACGACTCGGCGGTCGAACCTCCGGGATCCGGGCCGGGAGGTGATGGTGATGGTGATGGTGATGGTCGTGATGGCGCCGGTGCCGGCTCGGCGGCGGGCGCAGCCCAGCTACGCTGCCCCGACGGCGCCTTGGGCCGGCCGCCGGTGCCGGACGGGGCGGGCGGCGTGGTCGGCGCAGGCGCGCTGGGCGCGCGGGGAGCGTCGCGAAGCCTCGCCTCCAGCTCGTCCAGCCGCTGCAGCAGATCGCCCAGGGGCACCATCGGCTCCGCCGCGCAAATATCGAGCGCCGCCATCTCGAACAGCAGCCGCGGCGTCGGCAGGCGCGACGCCTCATCGACCGCACGCGCCCAGCGATCGAACAGCACCGGAAACAGCCCCGGCGCCGCGCGGGCCGCGAGGGCGCGCGCCTCCTCGATCTCCTCCGGGGTCGCGTCGACCAGATCGGCGACGTCGACCTTCCCACTGCCGCTCACCCGGGCGATCACCTCCAGGTCGCGCAGGAATCCCAGGAATGATCGCCCCAGCTCGCCAAAGTCGACCCCGCGATCGGCGGCGCGCGCCACCAGGCGCAGCGCCGTCCCCGCGTCGCGATCCAGCGCGGCCCCGGCCAGTTCGAGGAGCAACCGCCGATCCGCGACGCCAAGCACGTCCGCGGTCACCTCGGCGGTCAACGTCTCGGGCGCGACGTAGGCGATCGCCTGGTCGAGCAGCGACAGCGCGTCGCGCACCGACCCCGCCGCCTGCCGCGCGATCAGCCGCACCGCGTCCGGCGCGGCCTTGATCTTTTCCGCGCGCAAGATGCCGTCCAGGTGCTCCGCCAGCCGCACCGTCGAGATCAGCTTGAAGTCGAAGCGCTGGCAGCGCGAAAGAATGGTGACGGGAATCTTGTGCACCTCGGTCGTCGCGAACACGAACACGACGTGTGGCGGCGGTTCTTCCAAGGTCTTGAGCAGCGCATTGAACGAATGCGCCGACAACATGTGAACCTCGTCGATGATGTAGACCTTGCGTCGCGCGCGCGCCGGCAAGTAGCGCACCCCCTCGAGGATCGACTTGGTCTCCTCGACCTTGGTGTTCGATGCGGCGTCGATCTCGATGACGTCGACGGACCGGCCGCCCGCGATCTCCTGGCAGAGGTCGCACACCCCACATGGATCGGCTGTCGGGCCCTTCTCGCACGACAGAGCCTTGGCGAGGATGCGGGCCGCACTCGTCTTGCCGACGCCGCGCGCTCCCGTGAACAAGAACGCGTGATGCACCCGGTTCTGCGCGATGGCGTTCGACAGCGTCCGCGCCACATGTTCCTGGCCGACCAGCTCCGAAAAGCGCTGCGGCCGGTACTTGCGCGCCAGGACCAGGTACGACATCCAACCCAATCTACTTCGAACCGCTGCATTGGCCCACCCCGTTCTCGTGCCTCGACGGTGAGCGGACTCGGCCGCGGCGCCTGACTTGTCCCGCTGTCCTCGGTGGTTAGCCTTCCCGGCGGGCACCACGATGCGACTCGACAAGCTCACCATCAAAGCACAGGAAGCGTTGCAGGCGGCCCACGAGCTCGCCGCCAGCCGCGCCCACCAGGAGCTCACGCCCGAGCACCTGCTTGCCGCGCTGCTCGATCAGCCAGACGGGATCGCGGGCGCCATCCTCCGCAAGCTCGGCGTCGATCCAGGAGGCGTGCGCCAGTCGGTCGCCGAAGCGCTGGATGCGCAGCCCCAGGTGAGCGGCGCCAGCGCCGATATCTACCTCGGGCGGCGGCTCAATGACCTGGTCGACCAGGCGACCCGCCAATCAAAGGAGTTCAAGGACGAATACGTCTCCAGCGAGCACCTTTTGCTCGCCCTCTTGAGCAAGGACTTCGGCGCGGCCAGCCAGGCCCTCAAGGACGCCGGTGTGCGCAGGGACGCGCTGATGAAGGCGCTCGCCGAGGTGCGCGGGACGCAGCGCGTGACCGATCCCGGGGCCGAGGGAAAATACCAGGCGCTGGCGAAGTACACGCGTGATCTCACCGAGCTGGCCCGCACGGGCAAGCTCGATCCGGTGATTGGCCGCGACGAGGAGGTCCGTCGCTCGATGCAGGTGCTGTCGCGCCGGACCAAAAACAACCCGGTCCTGATTGGCGACCCCGGCGTCGGCAAGACCGCGATCGTCGAAGGGATCGGACAGCGCATCGCGGCGGGAGACGTGCCCGAATCGTTGAAGGACAAGAAGATCCTGGCGCTCGACCTGGGCGCCCTGATCGCGGGCAGCAAGTACCGCGGCGAGTTCGAGGACCGCCTCAAGAGCGTCCTCAAGGAGGTCGAGGCGGCTGCGGGCGGCATCATCCTGTTCATCGACGAGCTGCACACGCTGGTCGGAGCGGGCGGCGCCGAGGGCGCCGTCGACGCAGCCAACATGCTCAAACCCGCTCTCGCGCGCGGCGATCTGCGGTGCATCGGCGCGACGACGCTCGACGAGTACCGCAAGCACGTGGAGAAGGACAAGGCGCTGGAGCGCCGCTTCCAGCCCGTGTTCGTGGGCGAGCCGTCGGTCGAGGACACGGTCGCGATCCTGCGCGGCCTCAAGGAGCGCTACGAGGTACACCACGGTATCCGCATCCGTGACGCCGCGCTGGTCGCGGCGGCGCGGCTGTCGGACCGTTACATTTCGGGCCGCCAGCTTCCCGACAAGGCGATCGACCTCGTCGACGAGGCGGCGAGCCGGCTCAAGATGCAGATCGACTCCCGGCCCGATCCGATCGATCAGCTCGAGCGGCGGCTGACGTCGCTGGCGATCGAGGAACAGGCGCTGGGCAAGGAGAAGGACGAAGCGTCCGCCAAGCGGCTGGCGCAGGTGGCCGCCGAGATCGCGGAGCTGCGCGAGCGCGTGGACCAGATGAAGACCGTCTGGCAGCACGAGAAGCAGGTGATCGGCGAGCTGCGCAAGCTGAAGGAAGAAGCGGAGTCCGCCAAGACCGAGGCGGAGTTGGCGCAGCGGTGCGGCGACCTCACTCGCGCCGCCGAGCTGCGCTTCGGACGCAGCCCCGAGCTGGAGAAGCGCGCGGCCGCGAAGGCCGCCGAGCTCAAGGAGCTGCAAGAGCACGGCTCGTTCCTGCGCGAGGAGGTGACCGAAGAGGATGTCGCCGCCGTGGTGTCGAAATGGACCGGCATCCCCGTCGACAAGATGCTGGAGGGCGAGCAGGCGAAGCTGCTGCACATGGAGGAGCGGCTGCACGCGCGCGTGATCGGCCAGGAGGAAGCGGTCGGCGCGGTCGCCAACGCGGTCCGGCGCGCGCGCGCCGGGCTGTCCGACCCCAACCGCCCGATCGGCTCGTTCCTGTTCCTGGGACCGACCGGCGTCGGCAAGACGGAGCTGGCGCGTTCGCTCGCCGACTTTCTGTTCGACGACGAGACGCACATCGTCCGCATCGACATGTCCGAATACATGGAGAAGCACGCGGTGTCGCGCCTGATCGGCGCGCCGCCCGGATACGTCGGCTACGACCAGGGCGGCCAGCTCACCGAGGCGGTGCGCCGGCGCCCCTACTCGGTCGTTCTGTTCGACGAGATCGAAAAGGCGCACCCCGACGTGTTCAACGCGCTGCTGCAGCTGCTGGACGACGGCCGCCTCACAGATGGGCAGGGACGTACTGTCGACTTCCGCAACACAGTCGTGATCATGACGTCGAACGTCGGCAGCCAGTTCCTCGAGGACTGGACCGACCTTGGCGCGCGCGAGAAGGTGATGGCGGAGCTGCGGCGCTCGTTCCGGCCCGAGTTCCTCAACCGGATCGACGACATCGTGTTCTTCCATCGGCTGGGGCGCAACGAGATCGACAGCATCGTCAATCTCCAGTTCGCCCGACTGCGCAAGCTGCTGCGCGACCGCGACCTCGAAATCGAGCTATCGCCCGAGGCGCGCACCTGGCTGGGCGATCGCGGCTACGATCCGCAATACGGCGCGCGTCCGCTCAAGCGCGCCCTGATGCGATACGTCCAGGACCCGCTGGCGAAGCGCCTGCTGAACGGCGAGTTCCACCCCGGCGACACCATCGTGATCGGTCCGCCCGCGGCGGACGGCGCAGACGCACTGACCATGGAGCGCAAGCCGGAGCGGCGGGTCGCCGCCGTGTCATGATGACCAAGACCCGCGATGAAAGATCTGTATAAGACGCTGGGCGTCGCGGAAGGCGCCACCGAGGCCGCGATCAAGAAGGCCTACCGCAAGCTGGCCAAGGAATACCACCCGGACGTCACCGGCGACGACAAGAAGAAGACCGAGCGCTTCAAGGAGATCAACGAGGCGTATGCAGTCCTCGGCGACACCGAGAAGCGCAAGGAATACGATCGCCTCAAGCACGCCCCGGTGCGCCCCGACGGCATGCCCGAAGGCTTCGACGCCGAAGCGTTCGCGCGCACGTTCGGCGGCCGCGCGTCGGCGGGCGGCGTCGAGTTCAGGGGCGACTTCGACGTGGCGGACGTCTTTTCGAGTCTGTTCGGCGGCGGCGCCGGCGGCGGACGCGCCACCCAATCGTGGGGCCGGGCGCGCCCGCGACAAAGTCGTGGCGCGGACGCGATCGGCCAGCTTCCGGTTTCGTTCGCCGAGGCCGCGCTCGGAACCAAGCGGACGATTCGGACGGCCAACGGCGGCACGGTGGAGATCTCGGTCCCGTCCGGCGTCGAGAACGGCGGACGTCTGCGGATCCCCGGCAAGGGGGCGGACGCGCCCGCCCCGGGCGGCGTGCCCGGCGATCTGTATCTGGACCTGGACGTTCGGCCCGACCCGCACCTTCGTCGGGCCGGCGACGATATCGAGCTCGACTTGCCGGTGACGATCACAGAAGCCGTGCTCGGCGCCAAGGTCGAGGTCCCGACCGTAGAAGGCCGGGTGACCTTGACCATCCCGCCCGGAACGTCGAGCGGCGGCAAGCTGCGGCTGCGCGGCCGCGGCATCAAACGACCCGACGGCACGCGCGGCGATCAGATAGTCCGCGTCGAAATCGTGGCGCCGAAGATCAAACCGGACGACGCGGAGACGCGTAAGCTGTTCGAACAGATAGCGGCGCGTACCGCACAGGACCCGGTGCGACGATTTTGATATACCTTTCTCGACCGACCGGCATCATAAAGGGCACGAATGAGCACTGAAAACCAAAAGACGCTCCCGCTGTTGTCGTTGCGCAACCTCGTGCTGTTCCCGGGCGCGGTCATGCCGGTCGAGATCGGCCGGGCCAGCTCGCTGCGCCTCATCGAGGCGCTGGGGGGCAAGGGCGCGCGTGTGCTGGTCGGCACCCAGAAGGACGCCGACATCGAAGAGCCGGCCGGCGCCGACCTCTATACGATCTGCGTCGAAGGTGAAGTCGTCCGCATCGTGAAGGCGGCCGAGAACCGCGTGACGGCGGTGCTGCGCGGCATGGAACGCCGCCGCGTCGTCGGCTTCACGCAGGAGAAGCCCTACCTCGTCGCCACCTACGAGCCGCTGGTCGAGATTCGCAAGGACCCCATCGAGATCGACGGCCTCGGCATGGCGGTGTACGACGTCGCGAAGCAGCTCATCGCGATCTCACCCGATATCCCGGACGAGACGGCGCAGGTGCTCGACCAGAACAAGGACCCGGGCCGGCTCGGCGACATCGTCGCGGCGACAGTCGACCTGTCGCCTGACGAGCGCGCGTCGCTGCTCGTGGAGAGCGACGTCGCAGAGCGGCTGCGGCGGCTGCTCGTGCTGCTGCAGCGCAAGGTGGAGCTGATCAAGGTCAAGCAGAAGATCGACCTGCAGGTCCGCGAGGAGTTTTCGAAGCACCAGCGCGAGGCGGTCCTCCGCCAGAAGCTGAAGGCGATTCAAGACGAGCTTGGCGAAGGCGAAGACGCGAGCGACCTCGATGCCTTCGACGAGAAGATCAAGGCGTCCGAGATGCCGGCCGACGTCGAGAAGACGGCGCGCAAGCAACTCGAGCGCCTCAAGCAGATGGCGCAGTCTTCGGCCGAATATACGGTCCAGCGAACGTATCTCGAGTGGCTGGTAGAGCTGCCCTGGTCGAAGCGGACCGAAGATCGGCTGGACCTCGATCAGGCGCGCGAGATCCTCGACGCCGATCACTACGACCTCAAGAAGGTCAAGAAGCGCATCCTCGAGTACCTGGCCGTCCGCAAGCTCGCGCCGGGAAAGAAGGGTCCGATCCTTTGCCTGGTCGGCCCGTCCGGCGTCGGGAAGACGTCGCTGGGCAAATCGATCGCGCGCTCGCTCGGCCGCGAGTTCATCCGCGTTTCGCTGGGCGGCGTGCGCGACGAGGCCGAAGTCCGCGGCCACCGCCGCACGTACATCGGCGCGCTGCCCGGACGTGTCATCCAGGGCATGCGCCGGGTGGGCACCCGCAATCCGGTGTTCATGCTCGACGAGATCGACAAGCTGGGCGCGGATTTCCGCGGCGACCCGTCCGCAGCGTTGCTCGAGGTCCTGGACCCCGAACAGAACTCGACGTTCTCGGACCACTATCTCGAGGTCAACTTCGACCTGTCCGACGTCATCTTCATCGCGACGGCGAACATGCTGGATCCGATCCCACCGGCGCTGCTCGATCGCATGGAGGTGCTCGAGATCCCGGGCTACACGCGCGAGGAGAAGCTGGAGATCGCCAAGCGCCACCTGGTGCCGAAGCAGATCGCCGAGCACGGCCTCGACGACGAGAAGATCCGGTTCTCGGACGAAACGCTCACCACCCTCATCGAGCAGTACACGCGCGAGGCAGGCGTTCGTAATCTCGAGCGCGAAGCTTCCAGCGTCATCCGCGGCATCGCCGTCAAGGTGGCGGAGAACCTCGCCTACGATCCGAACCTGACGCCCGAGGCGATCGCCGACATCCTGGGGCCGCAGAAGTTCTACTCGGAAGCGGCGGAGCGCACGGAGATCCCGGGCGTGGCCACCGGGCTCGCCTGGATGCCG
>Ga0111538_10015326_pt1 | contig 10082 bp, 6 predicted proteins | sample SoiMethybrSBSTD1_FD_79669 | JGI IMG/M metagenome (GOLD analysis project Ga0111538, IMG submission 79669) | Bulk soil microbial communities from a Populus tree surrounding site in Tennessee, USA - Soil MetaG P. TD hybrid SBSTD1 (version 2)... | ecosystem: Environmental > Terrestrial > Soil > Tree... | reverse complement strand
TCCTGGCACTGGCCGGCGGCATCCTCGTGCATCTCGAGACCGAGCGCGAGCTGGACTCGATCGTCTCGGAGGAGCTCGACGAGATGGTCAGCGGGTTCGCCGGGTCGCCGGGGCGCGTCGAGGACTTCGCCATGACCTGCGAGGGCCTGCAGAGGTCGCACGCGGACGACGGCATGGCCTGGCGCGTGTGGAGTGTCGAAGACGGTACGCCCTGGGGATCCTTCGGCCTCGCGGAGCTCCTCGAGCGCATGCCGCTCGATCCCTCGGTCGAGCCGGAGATCGAACGCTCCCAGCGCTTCCGTCGCGGGAGGTTGAGCCCCGAGCTCGAGATCGCCTTCCTGCTCGACGGCGAGCGCGAAGTGCGGAGCGAGCGGCTATTCTTCCTGGTCGCTGCCACGACCGTGGTCGGAGCCGCGGTCGCTTCCTGGTTCGCAGGGCGCCTGCTGGGCGGACGCGTCCGCGCGCTGCTCCTGGACAGTGCGGCCGAGACGCGCGCCGCGGTGCGCGCCGAGGACCTGAGCAGCGTCGCGCCGGACGTGCCGGAGGAGCTGGCGGAGGTCGTCGCCGCTCTGCGCGGCGCGCTCGCGCGCATCCGCGACGAGTCGGACCGCACGCGCCTGCTCGCCTCGGGCCTGGCGCACGAGCTGCGCTCACCGCTCCAGAATCTGCTCACGCAGCTCGAGGTCGTGCTGCTGCGGGAGCGCACGCAGGCCGAGTACGTCACGACGATCGAGCGCCAGCTCGTGGACCTGCAGGAGCTGATCCGCGCCGTCGACAACCTCGTCACGCTGTGCGCCTCGCCCGAGGTGCAGCGCGCGCGCCACGCGCTGACCTTCGACCTGGCGGCCGAGGCTCGCCTGCGACTCTCCGCCGAGGTGGAGCGCGGGGCCCGGGAACGCGTGCAGGTCGAGCTCGACTTCCCGTCCGAGCTGCCCGTGCGCGGCGACCGCGAGATGCTCGTGCTGGCCCTGCGCAACCTGCTCGCGAACGCGATCGACTGGTCGCCCGAGGGCGGGCGGGTGGACGTGCGTCTCTCGGGCGCCAGCGAGCTGTGTGCGATCGAGGTCGACGACCAGGGTCCGGGCGTTCCGGAACACGACCGCGAGCGAATCTTCCGGCCCTTCGAGCGCGGGGTACGGCCGGCAAAGGGGCGCGTCGGCTACGGGCTCGGGCTGGCCCTGGTGCGCGCCGTTGCCGAGCTGCACCGCGGCACGGTCGAGGTTTCCCGGTCGCCGGCGGGGGGGGCGCGCTTCCGGCTCCAGTTCCCGGTGCCGCGCGCGCAGCCCGCGGCGCCGTGAGCAGCCTGTCATGCGTGGCCCCCCGGCGTTCCGTCGATGCTGGTCGGCGATGTCCCCCCTCCGGGCCTGTCCGGCAGTCCTCGTCCTCGTCTCCTGCGCGGCGCGGTCGTACGTCGAGCAGCCGCTCGAGGTCGAGCCGCTGGCCGCCACGTTCGCCGCGCGCCGCCTCGACGACGCGGACCTCGCGGCACTCGCACCTGTGCACGCGGGCGAAGAGGGCCCCGTGCCCTGGGACGCGGACGCGCTGACCCGCGTGGCCCTCGCGCTGCGTCCGGAGCTGGACCAGGCGCGCGCGGAGATCGAGGAGGCGCGGGCCGAGCTCGTCGGCGCCGCCGTGCGCCCGAACCCCGTGCTGGAAGTCACGCCCGAGGTCGTGCCGGGCGCGAGCGACCCCTGGATCCTCACCTGGATCCTCGAGCTTCCGATCCAGACCGGGGGTCGACGCCAGCTGCGCGTCGAGGCGGCCGAGGCGCACCTGCGCGCGGAGGAGTTCCGCGTACCGCTCGCCGCCTGGCGCGTGCGCATGGAGGTGCGGAGCGCCCTGGAGGAGCTGGCCGCGGCGCGCGTCGAGGTCGGCTGGCTCGAGCGCGAGTCCGCCCTCCGGGAGCAGCGCCTCGCGCTCGAGGGCGAGCGCCTCGCGGCCGGAGCCGTCGACCGTCGCGCCCTCGTGCGCGTCCAGCAGGAGCGCGCCCGCACCGACGCCGCGCTCACCGCATCCCGCGGGCGCGGTGCGCGCGCTCTCTCGACGCTGGCCGAGGCGCTGGCCCTCCCGCGCACCGCGCTCGAAACGGCGACGATCGCCAGCGGCTCGCCCGGAGCCTGGCCCGAGCCGCCCGGAGTCGGGGACGCGCGCGAGCGCGCGCTCGCGAACCGCCTCGACCTGCGGGCCGCGCTCGCCGAGTACGCGGACGCCGAGGCCGAGCTGCGCCTCGAGATCGCACGCCAGTACCCCGACTTCCGCCTCGCGCCCGGCTACAGCTACGACCAGGGCGACCACAAGATCGCACTGGGATTCGCCCTCGAGCTGCCGCTGTTCGATCGCAACCAGGGTCCGATCGCGGCCGCGGAGGCGCGCCGGTCGGTGTCGGCCGCGCACTTCCGCACGCTCGAGGAATCGGCCCTCGGCGCTCTCGAGAGCTCGCGCGTCGCCTACGCCGAGGCGCGCGCCGGCCGCGAGATCTTGCGGCAGGCGGAGGCTCTGTCCGAGTCGGAGTGGCGGAGCGTCCAGCGCACGCGAGCGGAGGGAGCCGTCGACCGCTCGGTGGAGATCGAGGCCGAGCTGGCCTGGGTCGAGCGCGCTCGCGCGAGCGCCGGAGCCGAGGCCGAGCTCGCCTTCGCGCGTCTCCGGCTCGAGGACCAGCTCCAGTGTCCGCTGGAAGGCACCGCGCCGGAGGTCGCGCCTCCGTGAGCTCGCCCGTGCTGCGCACCGCGCTCGTTGGACTCGCCTGCGCCGCCTGTGGAGGCCACGGGTCGGCGCCCCGACACGACGACGCAACGCACGCGCCGGACCAGCTGGCCCTCGATCTCACCCGGGGCGAGGTCGAGAGCCTGGGGCTGCGTTTCGCGCATCCGGAGCCCATGGAGTGCGTGCCCGAAGTGCGCGTCTTCGGCCGAGTCGTCCACGATCCGGCCGCGGTCACGAGCGTGGTCGCTCCCTACGCCGGACGTCTGAGCGCGACCGGCCCGGCGCTCGCGCTGGGCATGGAGCTCGGGACCGGCGTCGAGCTCTTCCGGCTCGAGCCGCGCTGGACGCCGCAGGAGCGCGCCGACCTCGCGGCGCGCCGCGCGGGCGCCGCCGCCGAGCGCGCCGCGGCGGAAGCCGAGCTGCCGGCCCTGCGTGCGGCGCTCGAGCGCGCGCGGCGCCTGAATGCGGCCGACGAGGCCATGTCGAGCCGCGAGCTCGAGGAGACCGAGTCGCGGCTGCACGTGGCCGAGGCGCGCGCCGCGGGCGCGCAGACGCTCGAGTCCGCGCTCGACGACGCAACGCAGGCGATCGTCCTCTGCCTGCCGCGCGGCGGGACGCTGCTCGCGCTGGACGCGCACGACGGACAGGAGGTCGAGGCGGGCCGCGAGCTCCTGCGCGTCGAGGACCTGAGCGCTCCGCTGCTGCAGCTCGACCTCCCGCCCGGGAAGTCGACGCTGACGGAGGCGACCCGCGCGCGCGTCGAGCTGGCGCCGGATCTGGAGCCCGTGCCGGCGATGCGGGTCGGCCTCGCGCCCGACGCGGGCGGCGTCGGGACGCCGTCGCTCCTCTTCCGGCTCGAGCCCGGCCTCTTCGCGAGCCGTGTCCGCCCCGGTCAGACCGTGCGTGCGTGGCTCGCGGAGGACGCACCACCGCGCGCGGGCGTGTGCGTGCCGCGCGAGACCGTCGTGCGCGTGGCCGGGAGCACGTTCGTGTACGCGCGCGAGGGCGAGAGCCGCCTGCGCCGCGTGCCCGTCACGCTGGACCAGCGCGTCCCCGGCGGCTGGTTCGTCGCGGGCCTCGATCCCGGCGTCGACCTCGTCGTCGAGGGCGCCAGCAGCGCGCTCTCCTTCGAGTTGCTCGGACGCCAGCAGGCGGAAGAGGAAGACTGAGGATCCGTGCTGCGTTCCTTGGTCGAGGGCGCGCTGCGCGCGCGGGTCGTGATCGTGGGAGCGACGATCCTCGCGCTGATCTTCGGTGCGCGCGCCGTCACGCACGTGCCGCTCGACGTCTTCCCCGACTTCGCCCCGCCCCAGGTGACGATCCAGACCGAGGCGCCGGGCTTCTCGGCCGAGCAGGTCGAGGGTCTCGTCACGCGCCCCATCGAGGCGGCACTGGCCGGCGCAATGGGGCTCGACACGCTGCGTTCGCAGTCGATCCAGGGCCTGAGCATCGTGACGGCGGTCTTCCGCGACGACGTCGATCCTCAGCGCGCACGCCAGGCCCTGGCCGAGCAGCTCGCCGGCGCGGCTCAGGACCTCCCGGCCGGAGTCGAGGCGCCGCGGCTCACGCCCCTGACCTCGTCGACGATGGACTTGCTGAAGGTCGGGCTCGTCTCCACGCGCCTTTCGCCGATGGAGCTGCGCAGCTTCGCGCAGTGGACCGTGCGCCCGCGCCTCATCGGGGTCACCGGCGTGGCCGGCATGAGCCTGTTCGGCGGCGTGATCGAGCAGCTGCAGGTGCAGGTCGATCCCGAGCGGCTGACGCTCCTGGGCTTCGACCTGACGGACGTGCTCGAGGCCGTTCGCAACGCGACGGGCGTCGTCGGCTCCGGCTTCGTGGAGACCCCCGCCCAGCGCGTGACGATCGAGGCACACGGGCAGTTCGACGAGCCCGCGGAGCTCGCACGGGTCGTGCTGGGCGTCCGCGACGGACGGACACTCTTCCTGGGGGACGTGGCCGAGATCGTGCCCGGGCCGGAGCCGCTCTTCGGCGACACGCTGATCCAGGGACAGCCGGGCGTGCTCCTGACCCTGCTCTCGCAGTACGGCGCCAACACCTGGGAGGTGACGCACCGAGTCGAGGCGGCGCTCGAGGAGCTCCAGCCGCTCTTCGTCGAGCGCGGAATCGAGGTCTATCCGCGCCTGCATCGGCCAGCGACGTTCATCGAGCACTCGCTCGCCAACCTGCGCAGCTCGCTCGTGCTGGGCGCGGTGCTCGTTGCCCTGGTCCTGTTCGCCTTCCTGCTCGACCTGCGCACGGCGTTGATCTCGCTCGTCGCGATCCCGCTGTCGCTCGGCGCGGCGCTGCTCGTGCTCGAGCGCACGGGCGCGACGCTGAACACGATCACGCTCGGCGGCCTGGTCATCGCACTGGGCGAGGTCGTGGACGACGCGATCATCGACGTCGGGAACATCCTGCGCCGCCTGCGCGCCAACGCGGCCGCCGGCAGCCCGCGCAGCGCCTTCGACGTCGTGCTCGCGGCCTCGCTCGAGGTGCGCCGCCCGGTCGTGCACGGCACGTTCGTGGTCGCGCTCGCGTTCCTGCCCGTGCTCGGGATGACCGGCCTGCAGGGCAAGCTCTTCGCACCGCTCGCCCAGGCCTACCTCCTCGCGATCGGCGCCTCGCTGCTGGTCGCGCTGATCGTGACGCCCGCGCTCGCGCTCGTGCTCCTGCCAGCCGCGCCCGCTCCCGCGCGCGAGCTGGCGCCCCTGCGCCTCCTCCGACGTGGTTACACGCGGCTCCTGCACTCCCGGATCGCCCCGCGGCTCGCGTTCGGGTTGCTGGCCGCGCTGGGCGCCGTGGGTGCCTGGGCCGTGCCGCGGCTCGGCCTGGAGTTCCTGCCCAAGTTCCGTGAAGGACACTTCGTCCTGCAGCTCTCGAGCGCGCCGGGCACGTCGCTGGCCGAGATGAAGCGCGTCGGCGCACGCGTGGCGGCCGCGCTGCTCGCCAATCCGCACATCGCGACCGTCGAGCAGCAGATCGGCCGCACCGAGCTCGGCGAGGACCCGTGGGGCACGCACCGCAGCGAGTTCCACGTCGAGCTGCGCTCCTTGCCACCGCGGGTCGAGGCCGGAGTCGAGGGCGAGATCCGCGCCGCCCTGGCACAGTTCCCCGGGCTGCGCTCCGAGGTCCTGACTTTCCTGGGCGATCGCATCGGCGAGACCCTGAGCGGCGAGACGGCACAGGTGGTGTTCAGCCTGTTCGGCGAGGATCTCGAGGCCATCGATCGCACGGCCGAGCAGCTCTCCGCGGCGCTCGCCTCGGTACCCGGCGCGGTCGACGTGCAGACCAGCTCGGCCCCCTCCACGCCCACGGTCGAGATCGCGCTGCGCAACGAGGATCTCGCGCGTCACGGCTTGCGACCGCTGTCCGTGCTGACCGCACTGCGAGTGGCCTTCCATGGCGAGCGCGTGGCCCAGAACTGGATCGGCGAGCGCGTGCGCGACGTGGTGGTCGTGCTCGAGCCGGGGGCGCGCGACGAGCCCGAGCGAGTGGCCGACCTGCGCCTGCGCACGCTGTCCGGCGGTAGCGTCGCGCTCGGCGACGTCGCGGACGTGCGTACCGCCGAGGGGCGCAGCTCGATCGCCCACGAGGGCGGACGGCGGCGCGCGACCGTGACCTGCAACGTCGAGGGCCGCGACGTCGCGGCCTTCGACCGCGAGGCGAGCGCGCGCCTGCGTTCGGTGCCGCTGCCGCCGGGGAGCTACCTGGTGCTGGGCGGCGCGGGTCCCGCCGAGAGCCACGCGCGCCGCGAGCTCGTCGCGCTGGCGTTCCTGGCGCTCGCCGCGATCGGGCTCGTGCTGTACACGACCTTCTCATCGCCGCGCATGCTCGCGCTGTTGCTGCTCGATCTGCCGTTCGCGTTGCTCGGCGGAGCACTGGCGGCGTGGTTCGCGGGCACACCGCTATCGCTCGGCTCCTTGATCGGCTTCGTGACGGTCTTCGGCATCAGTGCGCGCACCGGGATTCTCCTGCTCGCGCACTTCCAGCACCTGGTCGACGAGGAGGGCCAGGAGTGGGGGCTGGAGACCGTCGTGCGCGGAGCGCAGGAACGCCTCGTCCCCATCCTCATGACGGCTTCCGTGACTGGCCTCGGGCTCCTGCCCCTGGCGCTCCAGAGCGGAGCGGCGGGACGCGAGATCGAGGGTCCGATGGCGAGCGTGATCCTCGGCGGGCTCGTGACCTCCACGGTGCTCAACCTGCTCGTACTCCCCAGTCTGGCGCTGCGCTTCGCCCGGCCGGACGTCGCTCGATGAGTCGGCTGACGTCGCTCCGCGGCCCGTCCTGCACGCTGCTCCTCTCGCTCCACGTCGTCGCCGACGAGCGCTCGAGCGCGCTCGCGGCGGCGCGCCCGCTGACGCTCTCCCTCGGAGTTCTCCCGACCACGCATCTCCGCCGCTTCGCCAGGCGCTGCGAATCGCGAGTGAGAGCTCGCCGTTCGAGCGCGGCGCGCGGCCGCTGAAGGCCGCCAGGAATCGTTGCACCGTCGCCGAGCTGCGCGGTGACACGGTCGAGATGTCGCTCGCGCATGCGCGCTCGTTGCAGTTCCCGTCCACCTGCGAACGCTGCGCTCGTCTCCATGATGGACCTGTCATGAGCGACGAGAGCAATCGTGGTCGACGTTGGAGCTCTCGCAGTAGACGAGGCTCTGCTCTTGAGTCTGCCACTCGCTCCGTTCGCTTCCCGCGCGTCGCTCCTGGCTCTCCTCTCGCTCCTCGCGCCGCTGGCGAGCTGCGCGGGCCCACGCGTCCGTCCGTTTCCGCCTCCTCCCACGTGGACGTTGCAGGAGGCCGCCCCGGAACGCGAGCTCTCCGGCGTGAAGGCCGACCTCGTCGCCGCACCCGGACGCCTGTGGAACGACCTCGGGCTCGTCTGCTCGAACGACACGAGCTGGATCGTGATGAGCGGCGCGTCGGCCTACGCCCTCGCGCAGGAGTGGCTGTGGGAGAGCCAGGAGGAGGCCTTCTTCAAGAACCACACGATGTTCAGCTCGACGACCCAGGACATCCTCGGCTTCCTCGGCAACGGGGCCACGCTCTACGCCGGCGCCCTGGCCTGGTACTTCACGGCGCTCGCGCTCGAGGACGAGCGCTCCTACGAGGCGAGCAAGACGATGCTGACGTCTCTCACGCTCACGGGCGCGCTCACGGGCCTGCTCAAGGTCACGTTCCCCGACGGCCGCCCGAACGGAGGGCACCACGACTTCCCGAGCGGGCACTCGTCGATGAGCATGGCCGCCGCCGCCACGCTCGACGAGCTCTACGGTCACGACGTCGGCATCCCGGCCTACATCCTGTCGGGCTTGATCGGTCTGCAGCGGCTCGACACGGGCAAGCACGACACGGGCGCGGTGGTCTTCGGCTGGGCGCTCGGCTGGATAGTCGGGCACTCCGTCGCCGCCCACCACGCGCCGCGCATCTTCGGGATGGAGCTCGGCGTCCTGATCGACCCGGAGAACGGCGGCGTGGGGCTCTCGCTGACCGGCGGCCTCTGAGGAGCGCTCGCGCGCTAGCTCACTGTCGCGTTCAGCGTGAGCCCGAGCGTGTTCGTCAGCTCGAGGAAGCGCGCGGGGTCGAGCTCCTCGGGCCACACGATCCCCGCCGGCGTGTTGCCCTCGACGAGCTGCAGCGCGCCGGTGGCGGCCGCGTAGGCCACGGCCACGTTGGCCGTGCCGAAGAGCTCGAGCGCCCGCGCCGCCTGGTCGAGGAAGGCGCTCGTCGTGATGCGGTAGGTGCGCTCGCGTCCGCCCTTGGTTCCGCGGATCGTGATGTGGGCCTGCGTGTCGCCGAGGAGCGGGACGAGCTCTGCCTGAACCTCGCGGTCGATCAGCGCGATCGCGACCGGCCGCGGGAGGAGCTGCATGAGCACGTCCACGGCCTTCACCTCGATGCCCTGCACGGTCACGGTGCGCTCGGGCGTGAACCCCGTGGCGTGCAGCGTCGCCACGGCGGGCTCGAACGGATACTTGTAGCTGCAGTAGCGGATGCCCTTGCCGATGTTCAGCGGCAGGCTGTACGTCTCGTCGTGGGCGTGGTGCGTGAGCTGGATCGCGCCGAGGTTGCCGCCGAAGTCGTAGGTCTCGGGCTCGTGGAACACGGGCATGTGCTCGTGCCGGCCGTCGTGGAACAGGCACGGCGGGTCGCAGTAGTCGTAGAACTGCTGCTCGGGACTCCAGGTCGGCGTCCAGGTCTTCACGAGCGCTCGCTGCGACGGCGAGTGGAACCCCGCGCGGATCTCGATGCGCTCGACCGTGTCGAGCTCGTCGCAAGTGCGCCGGCACAGCACGTTGACGACGCCCGGGCTGGCGCCGCAGCCGAGGAGCGCCGTGCGCCGCAGAGCTTCATAACGATCGGCGAGGTCGAGCGGCCGGCGCTCGATCAGCTGGGCCAGGTGCTCGGGGCAAGCCGCCGTGTTCACGTAGTGCGCGCCGAGCACGAGCGCCGCGCGCATGACGCTGCGCGAGCAGAACGAGGGCGTGAGGTCGATCACCACGTCCACCGTGTCCAGCGATTCGCGCACCGCGGCGATCACGCTGTCCGCCTGACGCGCGTCGAGCGCCACGGCGGCGACCTTCGGGCTCCCCAGTCGGGCGCGGACCGCGTCGGCGTCGGCGATCTTCTTCGAGCCGAGCAGGATGCGGCGAACCGAGGGATGGCGCGCCAGGACGGCCGTGCAGGGCGCGCCCTGCGCGCCGGCGCCGACGATCAGGATGTTCATGCGGGACCTCGCTCCGGCCGTGGCCGGATGGGATCGGGAAGGGCGAGAAGACCGGGATCCGGGCCGTACGGGTCCAGCGGCGGCTCCGGATTCCGGATTCGCCAAGGAAACGCGGACCGCCGACCGTGCCCGGGTTGTCCCTACGCCCTTTGGCCCCTTGACCCCAGCCACGGCTTGCGCCGATATTGACAGTACTCACTGTCGCCATGCCCCGCCCCGATCGAAGCGCCGAACGCCGCCGCGAGATCGCTCCCGTGCTCGCGCGCTCCTTCGCCGAGCTCGGCTACCGGCGCGCCACGACGGCCGAGCTCGCGGCGCGCTGCGGGGTCCAGGAGAAGGCGCTGTATCGTCTGTGGCCCGACAAGCGCGCGATGTTCCTCGCGGCGCTCGACCAGGTCTTCGCCGAGTCCGAGGCCGTGTGGGAACGCCTGGCGAAGGCCGTCGGCAAGGGCGAGAGCTCGGCCGAGCGGCTGCTCGCGCACGAGGCCGAGCACCACGGCGAGCACCGCCTCTACCGCATCGTGTTCGCCGGGCTCTCGGAGACCGACGACGCGGCGATCCGCGACGCGCTGGCCGCGCTCTACGGCCGCTTCCAGCGGCTGATCCAGGCGCAGGTCGAGGCTCACCGCCGCGGGCGCAAGCTCGCCGGCGACCTCGAGCCC
>Ga0111538_10015325_pt1 | contig 10082 bp, 13 predicted proteins | sample SoiMethybrSBSTD1_FD_79669 | JGI IMG/M metagenome (GOLD analysis project Ga0111538, IMG submission 79669) | Bulk soil microbial communities from a Populus tree surrounding site in Tennessee, USA - Soil MetaG P. TD hybrid SBSTD1 (version 2)... | ecosystem: Environmental > Terrestrial > Soil >... | reverse complement strand
GCTAAAACACCATTATACCACGCTAATAGTGAATTTTCCATCGTGGCGTGATTGGGGTCATATGACCATCCTATGCCCTGCGGCACAGTACACGCTCTAAACTCGTCTTTGGCTCCGTTCTCCACTGCTACCTGTAGCTTTTCAAGGTCATGTTGCAGCGCTACCTGTGTGACTTCTATCTCGTCGTTGTAAATCTGGGTTTTGCCTGGCATAGAGAATATGTCACGAATCTGGTTTATTTTGGTCTGGCTGCCGCTGTTCACCTTGACTAACAGGATGGGGGCCCAGTGCTTTCGCATTATCTCAGGCATGGCTATCTCGTTGGCCACACGGTTACGCTCGCCTATTGCCATGATAGGCTCAAGCATTGACATACCATAGTAACGACTGCGCGGTGTTATCATCATGTCGTTGTTCTCGTAGTGGATAATGTCTTTGGCTAGCAGGATTCGTTTGTCTCTAGCATAATCGTTGTACTCGACGCCTAGGAACTTCCAGTTTACGCTGTCAATCCAGATGCGTCCTAGCCTTGTAGAGGATAAGGGTATGAGCTGACAGGGTAGGTTCTGCTTGTCATATTTTTTGATAGCTACCGATCTGCCAAACGCGGCACCCTGGAACACTAGCTCGAGTTTGCGCTCCTGGAGGTCCATAGCATCGTCGCGGTTCATGATGTCCTCTATGATGTCAAGGTATTCGGCGTTATCTTGAATAGCGGCCATTGCATCGGCCTTTCTCTGCTCGTTGGCATACTTGCGGTTTAGGCCTAAGGTTATGGTAGAATCTGGTCCTAGCATAAAGTAACAGTAGGTGAAGAGGGCGACCCCGGTGTACGGGTCTCTGCGGATGTTGTCGTGGATTCTCGTCTTGTCCTGAGTAGTCAGCGGATCACGCATGACTGTAGCCGTAGCATGGGGGAATATGCGTTTGATTTCTGGTTCTGATAGCGGTTCAAGCTTTTCGAGTTCATATTGTGATGCACCCTCCAGGGCCTGACGCGTCCAGTCTGTCATTGATGGTACCTTAGAGAAGATGTCCTCACGAGCCATGTTTTTGACGTCAGGAGTTGCAACTAATGGAGCTCTAGAACGTTTCTTTGTGCTGCTAGTCGTAGAAGATGACATATTGTAATGCTCGATAAGTGTTATTACTTACGTTGAGAACTAAAATTCGGTTGACGGCTAGATTTCAGTGCTTCATAAGGCTGAACACTGGTTTTTTGGAGGGGTTTAGAGTACGCTAGAAGAATCTGCCAGCAGCAGCAGTCGCCAGCTGAGAGAGACGCCCCTTCCTTTTTGTCCAGGCATTGAGGCCGTTAACCATTTAATATAATATTTTTATGACGTGCCTGGCGGCTCTTCGTCTGGTGGGATATACACATCTTCGTCTACAACCTGCTCGTTGTCTCGGGCTCTGTAGCCAAACGTGCGCTGCATGTCTCGCTCCTTCTTGTACAGCTCAGCGATAGGCGAGTCCTCCGTGCTGTATGCAGCTAATGCTGACCCGGCTTCGCCTTGTCCGTCCTCTCCTAGTTCTGCAAGTTCATCACTGTGCGAGGTAACGATGCGGCTACGTCTTCTTGTTGACACCGACGACATCGACATATTCCACCTTCATCTCAAACATCTTCATGACCATTAGAAAGGCGTCCAATATATCGTTATGAGGAGTTTGCTGTTTGTCCAGTTGGCCGCGTTCGTCAAAGATGGCTGCTCGTAGTGCTATGATTAACTCCTTGAAGCGTGGGTCGATGTGTAGTTTAACATCTGGGTCTTCTATGATTTCGCGAGCGTGTGCTGTCATGATTGCTTTTGTCTCGGTGTTGAATAGTATGGGGACAACGGTCATTGCTCTGTTAAGGTCCCATTTCTTTAGTTTGTACTCTTGCATCTTTTTGTGGATGCGGTCCCAGTCGTGAGGGTGACGGTCCTGGATCTCTTTCTTCAGGGCTGTCACGAATGGTTGTCTGCTGGTAGCATCTATTGCAATGTTGCGGATGTTTTCAAACTCGCGCTTATAGTATTCGACTAGCCTGTGTATCATCTCAGGCTCTTCTGGCTTCTCTATCTCTTCTGCTTTTAGAATGCGAATCTTGTCTATCTTTGGCTCGTATTCTGCTATCACAATACCAAACTTGGAACTAGCGTAGCCAATGTCAGCGGCCATGTATTTCTCTGTTCGTAGGCGTAGGTTGCTGAGCGGTACAATGCAGCGGTTGATTGCTGCCTGTGAAAATATGTTTCCGATTCTACCAGCATATTGCAGGTTGTATTCGGCTGCAAAGAACGGCTCTTCCATCTTACGCATGATAAAGTCGTTGTCGTAGATTCGGTCCAGTCCTTTCGTGTAGTCTAGGAATATTTTGTGGAATGTATTCTTGAATATCTGGTTTGTCTCTATCTTCTGGAATAGCCCATCTGGTAGCCATGGTGTGGACACCATGATGATCTTGGCTTTGCTCTTTTCCTCGTATGCTGCCAGCACTGCTTCGAGTTCGTCCTGCTCTATTCGTTCGAAGAAATCAGCCTCGTCTATGAATATGTAGGCAACGTCAACGTGTCCCCTCAAGTCCTTCACCTGCTGGGTTGGGAATACCTTAATCCATGTTTTATTGAGGGTGAGTTCGGTATACTTTGATTCTAGCTTTAGATTGGGATAGTAGCGTGTGAAGAGGTCGGCCAGGCGTTCTTTGAGCAGGTTGGCGAACTCCTCTCTAGTGCCAGAGATGATGAAGATGGATTTGTTTTGTAGGCGGTTGCTTGCTAGACATTCCCATGCTAGGTAACGCAGCACTAACTCGGTAATTCCTAAACCTCTAGCCTTCTTTATCCATATGTGTTGATTGCCGCGTATTGCTTTGACTGTATCGAATTCATAGTCAAAGATTGGAAACTCTTTATCGTTCTTGCGTGGTAGTCCTATAACATGGTTGAATTCACGAAATGTTTTACCTTTACAGTCCTGTATTAGGCGCTGCTCTTCACTATCATTCGACTGCTGGAACGACAGTATCTTCTGATATACTGCTACTTTCTTGTCCTCTACCATCTGGTTTGGCTAGCACCGCCTTTGTAGCTTCATAGTATGTGCTTATGTATGGTTGAAGCTCCTTTATTTCCTTGAGGATCAGAACGCGCTTATGTGCAGACTTTTCCATAAAGTAGTCTTTCCACATTAGTTGCTCGATGTGTTCGCAGTTGTCTATTCTTGCTAGGTGTTGGCTTTCGAATCCGATTGCTGCTATATGATGCAAGCGTTCGAGTTCTGTTCTGCGTAACCATGCTTTGATACGGCCCAGCGTTGTTTCTGACATTTTAAAGCCCTGACCTTCTAGGTAGGCTAGTGCTTGCGCTCTGCTTAGTCGCATCCTCATGGTGGCTACGACCTCGCGTTGGCGTTCAGTCAGTCCTCGTGAGGTGGTCGTCAAACGTTCAACACTTTCTCCGCTTTCTTTCCGGTATATGCTTCCCACCGTTTTACTGCTACGTCTACATAGTGGGGGTCTATTTCTACGCCGTAGCAGATGCGGTTGGTTTGTTCACATGCTATTAGTGTAGATCCAGAGCCTAGGAATGGGTCTAGTATAGCATCGTCCTCATTGCTCCATGTTTTAATATGGTCTGCCACTAATGGGATAGGGAATATAGCAGGGTGTTTATAGGCTAGTTGGTCTTTTGCACTCAGATTATTACCCACTCCATAGTTCCAAACATTAAAGCGCATTCCAATATCCTCAATAAACTTATCTGGTTGTCTTGTGGAGATTTGCGTTTCTGTAGCGTTGCTTCGGGTGCTTGACCACATCATAGAACCGGCTTTAGAATTATCTCTATCTACTAATGCGTTAAATGTTTTGAGTTTGCCTTTTGTTAGAATAAACATATATTCAAAGACTTGGTGATAGCGCTTTTCTGAGGGATAACGAAATGCGCCCTTATTCCATATCATCGTATCATGTAGTTTGAATCCTATATCCTTGAAGCCTAACGCTTGTCTGAAACTTGAGCCGGATTCATCCCCTTCCTCGGTTTGGTCTCCTACTATCCAGACTACTACACTTCCGTTGTCTAAAACATCATATAGTATTTTTGCTGTGGGTTCAAAGTCAAATTCGCTATTCTCATTATACGATCTTAGATCGTCATAAGGTGGGGATGTAACCACTAAATCTATTTTCTTATCCTCCAATAGTCGATCTATGCTCCTCTTGTCGGTACAGTCAGCGCAGATGATACGATGTTGGCCTAGTTGCCAGATGTCGCCTAGCTGTGTTTCTGGTACCAGGTCTTCTAGTGCTTTGTCTACGTCGAAGCCGTCCTCGTGCTGGAACTCTATGCCTTTATGCTTGGTTAGGATGTTTTCTAGTGATTCGCGTTCCTGTGCTATTAGCTGCGCTAGGTTGTCCAGTTTGTTGTTCTGAAAGATTAGGGCGATTTCCTCTGCATCTAGTTTTATATCGTGCTCGCCTCTCAGCTTGTTCATTGTTTGTCTCAGTAGGCGGCGTTCGATGTCGTCGTTGATTTTTGGTACTATGTAGCCAGGGATTTCCTGCAGGCCCAGTTCTTTGTAGATGAGGGCACGGTGCTCGCCGTCTCCTATCTCCATGTTTTCGTTTACTGTGATAGGGACTAGAAAGCCAAAGCGTTCAAAGCTTTTTTTAATGGCAGCTATTTGTTCTCTCGTTGGTTTGTTTGGATTGGTCTGGTCGAACTTTAGACTAGATATGGCTATCTTGGTTAGTGGGTATTCTTCGATTGGTGTTTGCATGTTTTTGGTTATAGGTTATCCATGCTTAGGCTTTACTACTCAAGTCAACACCTAGCTTGACTTTACGCTCATATGTTAACTTGCGTGGTAACTCTTTCAAATAGTTTAAAAAGTCGATAAGGATTGGCAGGTTGCTCTGTATTTCGATGGACCTGCTTTCGATAGGTGATAGGCCTTGCTCCCAGTTTAGATGGTGATGGCAGTAGGGACAGGTCTGGATTGCAATGTCACCGCACTGCTCCCTCGTCAGGCCTCTGAGGACTCCGTCTTCGCCATGGCATTCAGGACAGCGCCAGTGTGATCTGCTGGTAAAGTCCCACTCCATCTCTACAAAGTCAGATGCTAGATACTTTTCTCTGTCAAGCTTTGAGCATTGCCGGCATAGCGTTGTCTCTACCTTGTCCTTTACGGCAGCCCCATGCTTGGACTGGTGGATGCGGTACATGTCTCTTTGTATCCATTCAAAGTCGGTGAGCGAGTATTTGATGTTGTGCCAGTTCTTCAGGATGCTGACCCAGGTCATGGTACCGTCGATGTATTTGTCTTCGACTTCGGGTGGTGTTGGAAATGTGTTGACCCATTCGCCCAGTGACACGAACTCCTTGCCCAGCTCTATTAACGCTGAGCCGAACTTTGTCGGGCGTTTCTCCCACGGGTGGCGTGTCGCTATAGATTCGCGGAGGTCGGGCATTCCCTCAAGCTGTATCTTGCGTTTTGGTGCTATGTGTTCAAAGATGTTTTTTACTTTCTTTACTAGCTGATGACCTGAGATTATTGCGTTAGCTTCAAGGTTTTCTAGCATTTCTTCGGGTATTTTGGACAATTCTTCCAATAATGCAGCAGGATCGTTATGATCTGCTGTGCGGTATGATGTACCGCGATCTTCTAGTGAAAAGTTCTGTTTGTCTGGGTCTTTGTACTTGTCAGGTAACAGATGACGTACGTTGTCAGCTATTGCCCAGCCGCGTGCGCGGCATATACCGATAATATACGTGGAAATCTGGTTAACGGCTAATAGTCCGATAGTAGGGTCTGCTAGGTTTATCTGGCGTTCGATAACGTTAGCTAGGTCGCGGACTGTTGCTGCGATAGAGACAAAACCTTGCTGCGCGTTCTTGAGGTCGGTTAAAAGACGGTCTTTTTCGATGCGCAGGGACTCCATTTCTGTTCTGTCCACTAGCGCCGCACACAATCTCCAGTTATCCCCTTTTTTGGTAAAAGGTTTATGGTATTAATACCATTCGCTGCTTAGGTTTCAGCTTACGTTTTGCTTTGAGGTTTAGCCTCAGATACTTCCGGCGGTAAATCTCTTTGCCTTTTGCTGTTCTTGGTCCTGCCCTTATTATGCCCTTACAGCATGGACACATGATAAACTCTGCAGCAGGTAGCCATATCTCGCAGTTTTTGCAGTACTTGGCGCCTTTAGAGTAGCCCTTGAGTCCAGTGTTATGGTACTTGTCGCATTTGCCCCTGCAGTAATTCACACCTTTATTCAGTTGCTGCTGCTAGTGTATGTATGGGAGCCTTTAACGCTGCCGTCTGTAGCTATCAGCTGCACTTCTGCGGTGCCGTCGTTGTTCAACGTGAGCTTGCAATAGCCAAACGTTGTGGTCTGGAACTCAAAGCCGTTAGCATTACCGAGTGAGTCGCCACCCTGTCCTCCACCTCCACACATCGCGTGATTGTTGCCCTGAACGTTACCAAACGCGGTGATATGATTATGTGCTTCCAGTATGATGACGTTGTTGCCGCATTTCTCAGCCAGTGGCTCTATGACGTTCCTGAGTGGTTTGTTCAGGCCATGCCCCCCTCCCACCGAGGGAGTCTGGATAGGCTCGTGCATTGCGTATATGACCCAGCTTATTGGAGAGGTGGTGCTGTCCTCTCTACCGCAGAACTGCGCTGTTTTGCGTTCGAGGTAAGCATGCTGCGCACTCCCCTCATCAAAGTCTTTGTAGGTGTTTACGCCTATGATTGCAACGTCGTTGATTTTCCAGGAGAACCAGCCGTTCAATCCCAGCCCTAGGTTGTTGCGCATCCAGTTCATTGATGATGATTTCTCGTCATCATGGTTGCCAACTACCCCATGCTTTTCTTGTCTGATAGCGTTCCACTGCTTGCTCACATCTGAGCCCGAACAGTTATAGAGATAATCACCCAGTCCGAGGTACTTGTCTCCGCTTTTGGCGATGTTGTTCAAGTTGGTTTTAGCGGTACTTTTACAGCCGATGTCACCGAGGACTGCGATTGTTGTACTAGTTTCTCCTTGTGGCGCTACAGAAGCAGAGACGCTTGGACCATAAACGTATGCGGATAAAAACAGGATGGCTATCAGTGATAACACGATTGTGATTTTGTCTAGTTTCCTTAACATCGTGGTTGTCATTCTGTGCTAGAGTTCACTAGCGAACTATCTAAGCTTTCATTCTAGGGTGTAGGATGCCACTCATATGTACAGTTGCTGCAGCGGTATATACCCTCGTACAGGTTCTTTAGCATGATATTATTACAGTTTGGACAAGTCTTTGATGGTTTCATGTATCTTTCTATTTTCTTGCTGCTCTAATCTGTTGCTGTAGGAAAAGCACGTCTTCGGCTATCTTGATTTGTTGTTGCTTGGTTAGATGGGTTAGGTTTTGCATGCGTTCCTTTGGGTCCTGTAAGAGTTTTATGTCGTATTCGCTTATAGTAGTTTGGCGGATCGACGGACTTGCTATTATGGAAACCCTGTCAGGGGCTTCCCCTTTTTTTGTTTCGTCTACCTGTACCTTGACAAGTTCCCTGATTGCCTCTGATAAAGAAACTCCCTTAGGTAAGGATTCCTTGAAATCCTCCAACTCCTGGGATTCAAAAGTGATAGGAACCTGTCGCGGCGCTTTCAACCATTTTGGTCTACCTGCTCGCATATTGCCCATTTGGACTATAACCATAATATACATATATATAATTTTTATTTTATGTTATAGTTTCTAGGTTCCAGTGGAAATGTAGGGGGGTCATGGTGCTGGTCAGTCAAGCTCTACATACTGTTTCTCAGCCTTTATGAGTATGCTGCCACACTTTGGACAAGCAGGGTATAGCAGGCCCTCGTCCTCCCACATATCGCAGTCAGCTTGGCCATAGACATCAGTCATGAAATCGCATTCCGTACCAGGACATGCTACGACTACCGCGTAGTGGTTTAGGTTTAGTGACGTCGTTCTCTCTCGTGTAGCGCATACACGGACATTTGTCGACTTTGCACCACCTGGAGCGCCGGCCGTGCTGCTCCGCTTTGTGGTTGCAGCCCTCCGTCTGGCAGATCGCATCTCTGTCACGCCATTCCGCCATGATGACTAATCAACAAACCTAAAGGGACAGTCCTCATTGTAGCTGGGTTGCAGTGTGTTCCACTCGCTTGGATGGTCCCATATAGCCCTCTTGCAGACACTGCAGGTTCGTCCTCCTGCTGCTCCAAGTCCTGCTGGTAGGGACTCCATTGTCCGTTTGGGGAACATGCGCTCGCGGCGCTTTGAATAGGAATAGTTGTTCATGGTGGTTATACTCGTGCTGATGAGTGCTAGCAGGAAGAGGGAGAGGAGCATTTCAGTCGCTCTCCCTTTGTGAATTAAACTTGAGTGATAGCCCTAGCTTTTTCAACACCCATGTTTCGTAGACGGTGTCGTGTTTGTCTATCCTGACGAACTGGCTATGGCATAGGTACTCGTGGACGTACTTGGCAGCTATGCCGTCCTTGATTTTGGCTGCTTTTTTGCTGTGTTTTTCTCCGTCTATCTCTATGATAAAGTCAGGCTCGTCGTTGACGTGAGTGCGGGTGTGATGCCAGGCTGCAAGGTCATACTCCCAGAACTCACGTTGTAGCATCTCCGTTTTCATAAACAGCCGTGAGAACCAGACGCGGAACGGTCTGACAAAGTGCGTATAACCGCAGCATTTTAGAATGTCGATGACGTTGTCGATGCCCTCCTCATGGTCGGGTGGGTTGCCATAGTGAAAACCATCGCTGCCGTGCTGTACTCTCATCTTGTTGGTGATCTTTCCGTAGGCCTTGTTCATAGGAGTTTGGACAGTGCCTGCTCCATGAGTTCGGAGAGGTTGATCTTCTTCTGTCGTGCTTTCGCTATCAGGTTGCGGTCTACTGATAGCGTTAGTTTTGCTTTGCTGCTTTCATGGCCGCAGTTAGAGCATTTCAACGCCCTAGAACCTCGTCCACTGTTGGCATTTTGTAGTTTTCATAGCAACTGTCACATGTCATGCCTTGGAACTGGAAGTTTAACTTTCTTTCTCTCTTGATTTGGTTTGCTGGTTTTCCGCAAACAACGCAACCGATGTATTGATTCATACTCTATATATAATACGTGCCATATATATACGTATTGTTTATGCGTATTAGTCTGTTATCGTAACAGCTCCCAGCACCTGCCAGCCAGCTCTGTCATGTACCCTGTCTGCGCTACTGGGTCGTCACCGAAGAACATGTCCATGCATCTCCCCATTGTATCGTTGAGTGCTACTGCTGAGACCATGAGGATGAGGAGGAGGACGACCACGCTAGCTAGAAAACTCATATCGTTTCCTTCTGTCCACCATCGTGCCAGCATACACCTGAGAAGTGTTCGTCCAGTCCATGCAAACAGAGCTGGCATACACCCTGGTTTGACTCAGTGTGATACCCTAGATGTATGTAGCGGATGCATCTGCAAGTCATTCCTCAGGTTTCTCCTTTTCTTTCTTTGCCTTCGCCTGCGGCGGTAATAGGTTTTTGAGTTCTTTAACCACAGTGATGAAAGCATCATCACACATACAACGACATTCTGGTTCACCATAGGAATCTGAAGATTCTAACTCTTTGATTCGTCCTTCTATCTTTGAAACTGGAACCATATCTTCATCTTGTTGTTTGCTTAGGAGTTCTGCCAACTTCATACAAACATCTATCTTCTTATGCACTTTCAAAAAATGATTAGATAGCCATTCCCAACGTGGACAGGTGTAAGGACAGAAAGGACATTGAAGATTTTCTTTCTCTTGTTTAGTCATGGCAATCATAACAGTAGAATTTTCCATTGTCTAAACAATAGGAATGTCCTTCTTTTACAATCTCATGGCAGGCAGCACACTCTATAGGCTGTCCAACAGTAAACCAAGGAACCGTATCCTCATCTTGTTGTTTGCTTAGGAGTTCTGCTAGTGTTTCTGCAACATCTAAAGGATGATGTGTTGCTATATGTTCAATTAAGAATTTCATAGTGTTTATGCTACCTCTGCATAATGGACATTGATAGGGGAGATTTTCTTTCTCTTGTTTAGTCATG
>Ga0111538_10015323_pt1 | contig 10082 bp, 8 predicted proteins | sample SoiMethybrSBSTD1_FD_79669 | JGI IMG/M metagenome (GOLD analysis project Ga0111538, IMG submission 79669) | Bulk soil microbial communities from a Populus tree surrounding site in Tennessee, USA - Soil MetaG P. TD hybrid SBSTD1 (version 2)... | ecosystem: Environmental > Terrestrial > Soil > Tree... | reverse complement strand
TTCCCGGACGTCAGCTTCGCGGTCGCCGACTTCTTCGCCTGACGCCCTTATCGCTTGCGTCGTTTACCCGACCGCCGCGCCGCCGCCTGCTTTCGCAGCCAGTCGATGGCGCCCGGTGTCGCAGCCCACGCATCACCCAGGTCGACGTCGCAGACCATCGCTTCCTCGCGGCTGCCCGGCGTATAGGCGGTCGGCTCCAGACCTGGCGGGTCGGCTTCTTCGGTGAGGAATTGCGGCACGTGGCGGTTGGCCCGCACCGCCGTGCGCAGCGCATCGCGCGCGGCCACGCTGTCGCCCTCGCGCTGGAAGAGGGCGAGGGCGCGACCGTAGCACCACAGCGCGGATTCCTCGTCGAACCGACCGATCAGCATCAGCGCCTCGGCGGCGCGTCCTTCATCCAGCAGCACGGAGAGGAGGGAGTAGCGGACGCCCTGGTTGTCACTGGCGTTCAGGCGGAGCAGCTCGCGGTAGTGCTGGATCGCCTCCTCGATCCGGCCGAGATCCGCGAGACTCTGGGCGAGACCGAGCCGGGCCCTCAAGTACGGCCGCGTGCCGAGGATGTCCCAGAAGCGGCCAGCGTGGCGCGTGAAAACGTCCGGGCCGAGTGCCCGTTCGCCGGCCTGCACGCCTTGCTCGTAGAAATTGCAGGCGGTCTCGGGAGCGAAGCTCTCCTCGGCCAGCACCACGTAGGCGTCGGCGCAATCGGCCGAGAGCTCCAGCGCCTTGCGAGCGAGCTGGAGCCGGCGCCGGCCGCGGGCGTCGAACGCGCGGTACATCAGGTCCTGCGCCATCTCGAGCGGCGTGGTGGCGGTGAAAGGCACGTCGGCCATCGGCCCGGAGAAGCGTTCGCGGAGGGCGGCGTTGGCCTCCTCCAGAGACGTGAAGCCGGCGCCCTGAACGAACCGATCGATCGCGGCGGTCACGCGCTCCGTGGCCCGGCGATCCGCCGGCCCGCGGCGTGGGGGCTCCGCGTCGAGAGGAATCAGCAGCTCGGGAATCGCCAGCGTGACCGACAGCGGGCCGTCGTGGCTCGACAGCTTGACGGTCCAGCGGCCGCGGTCGATCTCGGCCTCCGTGCTCCGCGCTATCGCTCGCAGGATGGCCTCGAGGTTCGCCAGCTCCCGAGCGTCGGGCCGCCGCAGCTCGTCGGGACCGAACCAGAGCGCAAGTGGATATGCCGTTGGACCGGCGACGGTCAAGCCTTGGTCTTGCCACAGGTCAACGTCCCCGAAGGGAAGCTGGTCGAGCGGGCCGAAGGTCACGCTCCACTTGCCCCGTGCGGTGAGCAGGGCCAGGGGGTCGGTGGTCTCCTGCACAGCCTCGAACTCGTCGGGGCTTTGAAAGAACCCCAGGCCGAATGTCACACGGGCGGCGCCGAGCACACTGACGTATCGGAGACCGCCGGCGACAGCGGGCGCCTCGACGCGGATGAGATCCTGATCGCTCAGGTGCTGCCACGGTGCGGCCGCGTAGAACTCGCGCGCGGCGTCGGCAAAGGCATGCATGCGCTCCACCGTCACGTCGCGGGCATCGAGGGCGTCGGGCAAGTCGGGGCCATCCTCCTGCATCGACCGTTGCGCCTCGCGCAAGACGCGGTCGACCTCAGGCAGGTCCGGGCGCACGGTCACGGCAAGCTCGGGATCCCCCAGCGCCTCGGCCAGCTGGGCACCCAGTGCGGCATCGGTCATCTCGAGGCGGGAGGGGCGGCAGCGCGCGAATTTCAGACCGAGGTCGGTCAGAACCCGCAGCGCCACATCCGGGTCGGCGACGTCGCTCTCGGCAAGCTCGATGTTGATCATGCCTGTCGCGCTGCTGACCCACACCGCGGCCCACGGCCGCCGCACGCCGCCGTCCGGGTCCTCGACCCAGGTGCGCGCGCGGACCAGGCCGCCCTGCCAGACATCGTGCGTGCGCCGGGGAAGCCGCTTGAAGCGCTCGATCATCAGAGAGGGGATGCCCGACATGGTCGGATCATAACTCACGCTGACGCTGGCCACCGGGGGGGGGGACGTTTCCGCGGGAACGCCGGCTCCAGGCCCGGACGACTGGATCCTCTGTCAGGTCACGAGCAAACGTCACAAATCCTTCGTCGATCCGCACCCTCGCTGGGACAATGACCCGTGCGGCCCTTCGACCACAAGTTCGGCGCCGACTTCCTCGCCGCAGTCCCCCGCGAGCCCGGCGTCTATCGCATCTACGACTCCACCGGCGGTCTACTCTACGTCGGGAAGGCCAGCGACCTCAGACGCCGCCTGGCCCAGTACCGGACGACGCGCCGGACCAAGAAGGATCGCAAGCGTCGCGCGCTGGTGAGAGCGGCCGACCGCATCGAGTGGCAGACCTGCGCATCCGAGCTTGATGCGTCGCTCACCGAGATCGGGCTCATCCAGGCCTTGCGCCCGAGGCGGAACGTTGCCGGCGCGTTTCCGTTCCTGTATCCCTTCGTCGGGATTCATGTCGACGGCGCTGAGACACGCTTCTGCCTGACCACCTCGCCGGAGGCGTTCGCTGCGTTCGAGTTGCACGGTGCGTTTCGCTCGCGCGAGGTTACCCGCGAAGCCTTCTTCGCACTCATGCGGCTGCTCCGGTTCGTCGGGCATGAGACGGCCCGGCGCCCGCGCCATCGGCTCAGCGTGCCGCGCCATTCGCACGTCCGTGTGTTCGGGCGGCTCCCGCGCAACTGGCCGGAGCTGTGGACGGCCCTGCTGCGCGGCGTCTCGCCGGCGGCGCTGGAGCAGCTGTCCCTGCGGCTGCTGGACCACGACGGGGCGTGCGCCCGCAGCGCCGACATTCACGCCGACCTCAGGGCGGTGGAGCGCTTCTTCGACGACGAGGCGTCGACGCTCGCCCGGGCGATCGCCGCCACCGGGTACGTGAGCTACCCCGTGTCCCAGCGGGACCGTGATGCGCTCTTCCTCCGATACCGCGATCGGCACGGCGCGGGCGCCGGCGCGGTCATGTCGTCACTCTTCAGCGACGGCGCCGGCGCCGAGCGGTAGAGCGCCGGACAGCCCTCGTCCCGTCTTTCGACGGTTGCGTGATCGGAAAGAGCTCGCGCATGTATTCGGTGGAGCCCATGGGGAGTGACGGCGCGCACGCAGCCAGGATCCGTCGGGCAGCAACGCGTGGCTCGCGAGGTGGCTCAGCGGGCGAGGGGGCGCTGGGCGCGGCGCGCGGCCGGCCAGTGGCGGACGATCGGCGGTGTCACCCGGAGCACCGTGCGAGCGAGGCTGGTCGACACGCCCAGCAGCCGCTCCCTCCGGGTGCTCCAGGGCAGGCCGTATTCCTCTCGGATTCTCGGCGGCAGTAGGCCGACAGTCTGCAGGCGCACCAGCGAGAGGACCGGCGCGGCCAGGCGGGGGGCTGGCGGGAAGAGGACGTCGCGAGCGAGCATGCGCGCGTTGTCCGTGACGGTGATCGTCGCGCTCGACAGCATGGCGTCCATGTGCCGGCCCAGCTCGCCGAAGCTGCGCGGCAGGCGCCCGGCAGGAATGCCCAGCGGCGCCTCGATCGCGCTGGCCTCGGCGCAGTAGCGGTCCTTCTCGTCCACAGAGAGCCGGCCCACGTAGCGCTCGTAGACGCGCAGGTTCATGTCGAGCAGCGTGGCGTGGACCCAGGCGAGCAGGGCCGGGTCGTGGGCCGTGTACGGTGTGCCCGCGGGAAAGGCGCCGGCGGCCCCGGAGAGGTGGCCGTTCACGCGATCGTGGATGCCGTTGATGCGCGCCAGGACCGCCCGGGCCTGCGGCTCGGTGCCGAAGGAGAGCTGTAGCATCGCGTCGACCGTGCCGAACAGGCGGCGGACGCGGCCGTGGCGCTGCGTGCGGAACGCGCTGTGGTCGGCAATGCCCTGGGCCACGAGTGGGTGCGCGAGCTGGAGCAGGATCGCCGGACCCCAGGCGAGGAGAAGGATGATCTCTCGCTGCAGCTTCCAGCCAATGGTCGGAGCGACACCCACCACGACAGCGTACCGCGCCCAGGCAGGTCGCGCCCGGCAGCCTACCGCAGCCCGTGAGGCTGCGCGCAGCGCCCGACCCACTGCTCGGTGACCCGATCGGCCAGGGCCACCATCGCCCGCTCGCCGAAATCGATCGCGCGCGGTGGCGCGAGGCCGAGCTCGCGCGCCATCCGGCGTGCCGTGCCCTCGTAGTCGGCGGCCAGGTCCTCGTAGGCCACGCGGATCGGTGTCGCGCCGGCCGCCCCGAACCACGCGCGCCAGGCCGCCTCCTGGGTCTCGATCTCCGCCAGCCGGCAGGCGATCGCGCTCGCGTCGAAGCGCGGGCGGGGGACGGCCGGCGCTCGCTCGCCGGCCAGACGGGCCCAGGTGCCGCTCTGCTCCGCGCGCTCCCAGGATCACGCTCTGGTAGTGGGCGTCCGCATCGCCGAAGGGCTCTAGCGCGGATCTCCCTCATCCCTTGAGCCCGCCCGCCCCCCACCCGGCGATCAGGTACCGCTGGACGGCGATGAAGAAGACCAGCGCGGGGATCGTCACCATGACGCCGGCGGCCATGATCAGCCCCCAGTCGACGACGGCCATGTGGAAGAACTCGTTGATGCCGATGGCGAGCGTCTTGAGGTCGTCCTTGCCGATCAGCACGAGGGCGAAGAGGAAGTCGTTCCAGGCGACGATGAAGGTGAAGATCGCCGTGGCGATGATGCCGGGCAGGGCCAGAGGCATCACCACGTAGGCCAGGGCCTGCGCGCGATTGGCGCCGTCGATCAGCGCGGCGTGCTCGAGCTCGACCGGGATGGACTGGAAGAAGGCCCGAAGGATCCACAGTGCGTAGGGCAGCGCGAACGAGATGTAGGTGAGGGCGAGGCCCAGCAGCGAGTTGGTGAGGCCGAACTGGCGGGCCACCAGGAACAGCGGTACCAGCATGATGATGGGCGGGAACATGTAGGCCAGCAGGGTCAGGCGCGCCACCAGCGTGCGGCCGCGGAAGGCATAGCGCGTGAGGCTGTAGGCGCCGATCACGCCGGCCAGGAGGACGATGACCGTCGTGATCGCCGAGACCACGATGGTGTTCTGGAAGTAGACCCAGAAGTTGGTCTCGTAGAAGAGCTTGCGGTAGGCCCGCAGCTCCCACTCGTGGGGCCAGAAGGTGGGGGGCGAGGCCAGCAGCTCGTGGCTGACCTTGAAGGACGACACCAGCATCCAGTAGAGCGGGAACGCGCAGAAGACGAAGAGCCCGATGCGCAGGGTCCACGCGGCCGTCGTCGATACGGGCCGCCGTCGTCGGTCACGCATCGGTCTCGTCCTCCGCCGGCGGGAACGCGACGAAGTAGATGGTCACCACCATCAGAAGCAGCGCGAGCATCACGTTGGACAGCGCCGCCCCCATGCCGGCCTGGTAGTACGTGAACGAGCGCTGGTAGGTGAAGACCGGCAGCGTCCGGATCGCCTCGCCGGCGCCGCCGCCGAAGCCCAGCAGCCACGGCACGTCGAACTTGGTGAACATCCAGATGCCGCGCAGGAGGAGGACGATCAGGAGCACGTTGCGGAGCTGGGGCAGGGTGATGTGGAAGAACTGGCGCACGGCCGAGGCGCCGTCCACCCGCGCGGCGTCGTACAGCTCCGGCGCGATCGTCTGCAGGCGCGCCAGCACGTTGACGAGCACGAACGGAAAGAACGTCCACACCGACAGGATGATCAGCACCCACATGATCGTGGTGTGGGTGAGCCAGGCCTCCGGCATGCCCGGGATGCTGAGCGTGCTCAGCACGTAGGGGATCACGCCGTAGAGATCGTTCATCAGCCACCGCCAGACGAACACGGCGATGACCGTCGGGATCATGTAGGGGAACAGCGCCACGCCTCGTAAGAAATCGCAGCCCGCGAAGCGCTGGTGCAGGATCAGAGCGCCGGCCACGCCGACCACGATCTGCAAGGCCGTGCTGCCCACGGCGTAGACGGTCGCCAGCCAGGCGCTGCGCCAGAAGTCGGGGTCGGCCAGGATCTGCGTGTAGTTGCCCAGGCCCACCCACGTGGCGGTGAGCCGGAGCGAGTGCTTCGCGAAGAAGCCGAGCCACAGGTTGTAGCCCACGGGGAACAGTGTGAACGCGAGGATCAGCGCCGCCGACGGCAGCAGCAGCCCCATGCCGATCCAGGCCTCGCGCCGGTGCCGCGAGCCACGCCCCGGAGTGCGCTCGGCGGGGACCGCGAGCGTGTCCGCGCGAACACTCACTTGGCCTTGCCGATGATGTCCCGGACGATCTTGTCGCTGGCTTCCTTGGCGGCGGCCTTCGGGTCCTTGCCCTTCTCGACCACGGCCATGACCATGTCGGCCAGGATGGGCGCCGCCGCGACGTCGCCGATCCAGGGGATCAGCATGTCGTCGGGATTGCAGACGAGGAGCGGATGCGCGCGCCCCATCTCCACCCACTTGAGCTGGGCGTCGAGCCAGGGCTTCCAGCGCTTGCGCTCGGGGTGGTTCAGGTAGCTCGGGTCCTGGAAGTCGGCCTTGAAGATGGACAGCGTGTGGACGGGCACGGAGTCGCAGTACTTCCGGTAGTTCTCGGGCTTGAAGAAGAACTTGAGAAACTCGCGGCACGCCGCCTTCTCGTCGGCGGGCGCGTCCGCGTAGATCACCCACGGCTCGTTGTCGAACTGCGTCAGCGGCGCCTTGCCCAGGGGCCCGATGGTCTTGGGCCAGACCTGGAAGACGTCGGGGTTGCGCTTGTCGGGCGGCGCGTACTGGTCGATGTAGCCCGCCGTCCGGCCCCACATGTACACGGAGGCCGTCTTGCCGGTGGCCCAGGCCGAGAGCGTCTCTAGATAATCGTGCGAGGCCCACCCCGGCGGCAGGTACGGCTTGAGCTTCTTCCAGAACTCGAGCATCCCGAGCACCTGGGGGCTCTCCAGCGCGGGCTGGCCCTTGGCGTCGAAGAGGCTGCCGCCGTTGGCGCCGGTCAGCATGTAGACGTCCTCGTTCACGAAGAACGGGATGCCGGCCATCGACAGGCCGTAGTGCTGCGGGGCCTTGTTCAGCTTGGGCAGATCGCGCAGCCAGTCGTCCCACGTCTTCCAGCTCTGCGGATCGACGCCGGCCGCCTTCGCGTAGTCGCCGCGGCCGCCGAGGACCTCGGCGCCCCACGCGTGCGTGATCCCCCAGTACTTGTCGTCCGGGTACTTGAGCCACCGGAGTACGGACGGGAAGATCTTGTCCTCGCCGATCGCCTTGACGATGTCGTCGACCGGCTCGATGAGCCCCTTGGCCCGGAACGAGGTCACCACGTAGGTCTGCGTGTGGGAGGCGGCCGGTGGGCTCTTGGCCGCCATCGCGGCCTGGAGCTTGCGGTCCATGTCGCCCCAGCCCATGCCCTCGGCGCGGATCTCGATGTCCTTGTGGAGCTTCTGGAAGTCCTCGACGATCGCCTTCACCGCCGCCCGCGTCGCCGGGTTGGGCTCGGTGTCCCACATCGTGACCGTGACCTTCTTCTGGGCGCCGGCCGGCTTCACACCGCCGACGAGCGAGGCCGCGGTCGCGCCGGCTGCCGTCGCACCGAGCCGCGCCAGGAACTCGCGCCGGCCGAGAGCTCCTTCCTTTCGCTCCGCCACCAGCCGTTGGAGATCAGCATTGCTGCCATGGCGCATGGTGTTCCTCCTCGTCGCCCGGCGACCCGGGGCCAGTCAGTACGGCTCGTCGTCCGTGACCGCGCGATTGTGCCACATCGGGAGGGCGCGCGGATGGCGGCGCCGTCCGGCGACAAATCCTCATGACGGGGATAACACCTTCTCCAGCTTGCCGGCGAGGTCGCGGTTGACGAGCTGCTGCAGCGTCACGCGCAGCTCCGGCCGCTTGTCCATGAAGGTGCGCAGGTCCGGAAGCGACCAGCGCATGTAGCGTGCGGGCTCGGTGAAGACGATTTCCACCGGCGATGGAGCGCCCGTGAGGGCGAGCGCGGTGCCGATGACGTGTCCTGGTCCCAGCGTCCCGATTCGATCGCCCTTCTTCCGGGCTTCTGCGCTTCCGGTGATCGAGATGCAGAGGCCTGATACCGGCTCCCCTTCTGTCACCACCCTCTCGCCCGGCTCCGCGCTTTTCCACTCGCCCACGAGCATCAGCGCCACGAATTCTCGCGGGCGGAGCGATTGAAAGCCGAGGTCATACAGCTTCCGTTCGTCCTCCGAGAGGACAACCGGACGGCGCTCGAGATAGATGCGCGTGATCTGAAACAGGTTGATTGCGGTGAATACGAGGGCCCAAAGAACCGGTGGCCACAGCACCGTTCCCTGGAGGAGAAAGTACGGGATGTTGATGAGCGCGGCGCCCACGGCGAACCATCGCAACCACAGAATGTCGCGTACCGAATACGACACCAGCAGCAGGATGTTCGAGAGATGCACCAGATAGTCAGCCAGCTGCATATTCATCGTGAACCTCCGGCGCGAGGTACTCCTGCAAGCCTGCCGCCGTCGCCGCCCGTGGTATCGATAAGACCTTGGTCCAATCCGCCCCCCGGGCTCTCCTTGACGCCCAGCGGACGGGGGCGTAGCTTTCGAGCCACCTCTCGACAGAACGTCGAGACCTTTGGGGAGGGGGGATCGTGATGCCCCTGGCTCGGGTCTCCGGCCCCGGTGGGCCGTGAAGGCGTTCGACTGGGCCGAGTTTCTCCGGTCCGACTCCTGCTTTGCCATACAGGATGAGAAGGCTCGCCGGTGGCTCGTCACCGACCAGGCATCGAGCGAGCACACCTACAAGCCCGGTGCCTTGATCATCCGAGAAGGCGAGCTCGGCGATTCGATCTTCGTGATCGGGTCCGGCTCGGTCGAAGCGCTGCTATCGGTCAACGGCGAACCGGAGATCTTGTTGTCGATCCTGCGGCGCGGCGAAACATTCGGGGAGATGGGTTTCTTCGAGCGGCGGCCGCGCTCCGCGACGGTCCGGGCCCTCGAGACGTGCGTGGTCCTGGAGGTCAAGGGAGAGGCGCTCCGGAGCCTCGCCGAGACCCATCCCGAGATCGGGTTTCGGCTCCTCCTGCGAGTCAGCGAGCGTCTACGCAGGATGAACGAACACATGCTCACGCTGCATCTGAAGAGCGTGGAGGCGGCGAATCGAGCCAAGGACGAGTTCGTCGCGATGCTGGGACACGAGCTCCGCAATCCTCTCGGGGCGATCACCACGGCGATTCACGTGCTCGATGCCCGCAGTGGGCCCGACGACACGTCCGCGTCACTCCGGGGGATCATCGCCCGCCAGACACGACACCTCTCCCGGCTGGTCGAAGATCTGCTGGACGTTTCCAAGCTCGTGTCCGGCAAGGTCGTCCTCACCACCACGCAGCCCGAGTATCTCCGCGATGTGGTCATGCGGGCGCTCACGTCGTTCCACGAGGCTGGCAAGGCGAGCCGGCACGTCATCTCCGTGACCGGCGCCGGGGTCCGGGTGCAGGCTGATCCGACTCGCCTGCAGCAAGTCGTGACGAACCTTCTCGACAACGCCGTGAAGTACACCCCGCCCGACGGTCGGGTGGACATCACGGTGGCATCCGAGGGGCCAGATGCCGTGCTCACGGTGCGGGACACCGGCATCGGCATCCGCCCCGACGTCCTTCCGCGGATCTTCGATCTGTTCGTGCAGGGGAGTGACTCCATGGCCCGGTCGGCGGGCGGCCTCGGCCTTGGCCTGACGATCGTCAAGCAGCTGGTGGCGCTTCACGGCGGCTCGGTATCGGCGTCGAGCCCGGGCCCGAACCAGGGCAGCGAGTTTGTCGTGCGGCTGCCACGAGTCCCGGACGGGCAGGTGGAGGCGGAGTCCATCGCCCCCGCAGTGGCCGCGTCCCGCGCTCGCCACATCCTGGTTATCGAGGACAACACGGACTTCCGCGAGGGGATCCGGCTGTTGCTCGAGTCGTGGGGCCACCGGGTCGAGGAAGCATCGAACGGAGCGCACGGGCTCGACATCGTGCGGCGCGAGCGCCCCGAGGTCGTCCTCATCGACCTGGGCCTTCCGGGTATCGACGGCTACGCGGTGGCGCAGGCCCTGCGCTCGGCGCCGGGAGGCGAGGCGCTCCTGCTGGTCGCGATCACCGGGTATGGACGCGCCAGCGACCGGCGCCAGGCTGAGGAAGCCGGATTCGACGCG
>Ga0111538_10015322_pt1 | contig 10082 bp, 6 predicted proteins | sample SoiMethybrSBSTD1_FD_79669 | JGI IMG/M metagenome (GOLD analysis project Ga0111538, IMG submission 79669) | Bulk soil microbial communities from a Populus tree surrounding site in Tennessee, USA - Soil MetaG P. TD hybrid SBSTD1 (version 2)... | ecosystem: Environmental > Terrestrial > Soil > Tree... | reverse complement strand
CGGCTCGGCCGGGCGCTTGAATCAACGGCCGAGCAGGTTTTCTATCAGGTAGAGGAGCCCCGTGCTGCCGGCCGGCAGCGCGATCGCCGCCTGCAGGATCGGATCTTCGAGCAGCGGCCGGAACGCTCCGCGCCGCTCGCGGCGGATGCGCGTGATCTGATCCTCCACCGCGGCAAGAAGGTTCTTGGGGTCGATCGAGGAGGGCGCGGGTGCCTTCTTGACGCCTTTGTGTGAGCTCGTGCCAGGGCGCGGCGTGCCCGCGGCAGACCCCGGCGGAGCGGCCGCCAGCGTGAGCATGGCGCTCCGCGTCGAGCCTACGATTTCGAGCAGCGTGCTGCGCGCCTTGGCTGCGCGGTGGCGCAGCTGCAGCACGGCAAGGACCGTCGCGATCAGGATGGCGGATTGCGTCAAAAGCAGGGACCACTCGAAGTCCCAGCCGTCGAAGAACCGCAGCCGGCTTGCCACGAGAAAAACGACGAGCACGAAGGGGAGATAGAAGAGCGGCCCGAGGTAGTGCGTGCAGCGGCCTATCTGCCGCAGCTTCTTGAGCTGTTGCGAATGCAGGTCGATGCGCCCCGCCAGCTCAGGCCAGTCACTCTTCGGTGATGCGGCGGCGGCTGTCGTCGACAGATCCAAGCCAGTGGAGCGCCAGATGCGGATCTCCTTGTTAATTCTGCGCCGTTGAATGCCGACGGCTTCAATCACGAGAAAGCTCACCGCGAGGAACAAGACGACCTCGACCATCGTGACGGTGATGCACACCCAGTGAGATAGGGCGCCGCGTGAAGGGATCCCGGGGTACGTGTCCGTGAGGTAGAAAAGCAGCAACCCCAAGGCCATGTAGAGAATGACGTGGACGGCGATGCGGGGCATGACTTGGTTTCGGAATCTGTCGTTTCGCTTCTTGACCTTCGCACACTTGCGCAATGGCCAAAAGCGGGAACGCACGAACCCGAGGCAAGCGATCCCAGCTATCACCCCGACGGCCCGGAGCACGATGGATGGCCACACGCTGATGCCTCCGAGAATGACGAGCGGCTCGCCGGCCACTCGTTTCGAGTCGTAGAGCATGATGATGAACAAAATCAGTCCACCGAGGATGCCCCCAACGAGCCACCAGCGTTGTCGTCCATCGATCGCGGAGATGGGCTTGAGCTCGAAAGGTCGCCAGATCTTCGTCAGCCATCGGCTTTCCGAGGGATGTCGAGGTTGCGAATGGCGCTTCCCGAGAATCACAACGTGATGCACCAGAAAACGTCGCACTCTGAGGCTGTAGAAAGAAAGCAGCAGCCCGGACAGAAGAACCCCGAGCAATAGCAGCCCAATCGCGGGGCCGGTCAGAGGCTGCGCAGCTTCCGGCTGGAGCCTGCGAGAAGTGAAGGTCTCCTCTTCCCGTAAAGGGAGACGGTAGGGCCCCGTGCGGCCAACCTCGTAGATGAGCGGCTGGAGCACCCCTTTCCCGGCCTCGGAGAGTCGCCCCCAAGGGTCCGAAATGTCCTCTGGTTTGAAAGCTTTCAGCAGCGACTTGTTCTCGAGCAAGCGAAGCGTCGAGAGGAGCGTCGCGGTCTGATATCCGTCACGGAAAGGCACCGCATCGATCCCGAGGTCACGCCGGAGGGATAACCCGAAGTGCGACGCGACGATCAAGTTCCTCGCGTAATCGAGATCGCGCCGATCCCAGTAACGTGCATCCAGATCGGTAGTGAAAAACCGTGCGCGGGGAAACTTGCCGCGGAGGGCCCGGAGGATCAAGAGCTTGTCGAACACGTCGCTCGCGATGATGCCGATCGCCGCAATCGATCCGCGCCCCGTCGCGCGAAGCTCGTCGTGGCGGGCCTGGATCTCGTCCGCAATGTTGCGCAGGTAATCGAGCTGAGCCTCACCCTGGCGAGGCTCGGGCTGGGCCGCCCCCTTGGCTCCATCGTCGCGCGTCGCACCCTCGCGGTGATACGGAGTCTTTCCGTCGAGGCCGCTCCGGAAGCCAAAGAGATGAATATTCTCGGGCGGCAGGAACGGCGTGAGATTCTGTGAGAAGCTTCGACCGTACAGAGTGTCTTGCTCGTAGATGAGGACGACGTGTTTCGACGAGTTTTTCGACAAGTCCGAGCCTTCCGGCCACGCGCCCCGCAGCTCGAGCTCCCACTGGAGAGCACGGGCCAGCTGCTCGTCGGTGCCGATCGGCAGGGAAAGCCGCAAGCCCGAGAGGAGGACGCCCTCCCGTTTCTTCAAGTCTTTCAGATAGTTTCCGCCGAGCATGAGCTGCTCGAGCGGCACGGTGGCTCGGGGCGATACGAGGTCCGCCGTGTGGAAATGGCTCGTGAAGAAAGTGGAAGCGTCGGGGTTTGGGAGAGAGCACGCGACGAAACTGTCCCAAATGAGGCAGAGTAGGTCGCGCGGACAGACCTGCGTCCAGTTTCCTGAGGCTGTAGCAAGACTGCGTGAGTCGATGGCTTGTTGTTGGGCACAGTCCTGCTTCTCCCCAAGCCCAGCATCTTCGAGCAGGATGGCCCGGAACGTATCGCTGCTCGATGGCCCGACGATGGCAAGCCGCAACCGCCTCTTGCTTTCTTCTTCCGGAACACCTCGCAGGTATTGGTCCAGAATCCCAGCCAACGCGCACAGCGGCCTCTTCCCGAGTTGGGACTCGTTCAGCCACAAAACGAGGACACGCTCGACCGCAGGCTTGCCCGGCGTGCCCGTGGGTGCCCGCGTGAAGATTTTCGTGGGGATGCCGATCGTGATCGTCCCTGGCGTGCTGCTCGTCACGTTCACGGGGACCGACACGTAGAAAACTGTCATCCGCTCTCGGAAATCCATCTGGAAACCTTCCGCAAGAAGACCCGAGAGCACCGCGTACTGTGTCCGGAGCCGCTCCTCGCGGCTGGAATCGAACGGCCCTCCCGGAAGAAGCAGCACGGAGATCAGCGTGGCGCCGGAAGCACTGCCTTCATCCTTGGTCGCCGGTCCAAAAAGAATCTCCCGGAACTGACGGGGGAAATCGGAGGCAAAGTTGATGGCCGGCACGTTCTTGCTGTCGATGCGATCGAGCGCTTCGAACGGGTCCTCGAACATCTTCCCCGGGACGCCGGGTCCCCACGTCGGCGCGGGGACCGCATAGCGGCCCCTGTCACCCCCCGCGGCGCCGGTTGACGTTCCGCCGGCGGTCTCGTCGGGGCGGCTCGACACGAGCGGCGCCGTGTGCTGCGTCACGAGGCCGGCGAGCAGAGTCAGCAGACCCATCAAAGGAAGTAGCAGACGGCCGAGCGAGCCGCTATCGCCGTCCAGGCCCTGCATCCCATCATCTGCCATGTGGAGCTCCTTCGAACTCTCGAGAAACGATTGACCGAAACCAGACGGTCCGGCGCAAAAGCTCTCGCAACCGGCGACTTACCCTCATCCGTCCAGCGCCCGTCCCGAGCTATCCCCTCCGATCTCGTCGGAGATCGGAACCTGCCAGTCAACCGCCCTCGGGAGCAGCCCTATGAGCTGCTGGCCAACATGATGGCAAGAGGGCGCGGGAGCGTCCAGCTCGTTTTTTCAGCTCGTGCAGAGTTGGCGGGTGCCGCCAGGGTCCGAAAGGATGCGTTTCGCGCGCCCGCCGGCAACGGAACTTGATCATCCTTCGGGGCTCGACCATCATGGCCGCGATCCGAAGTAAAACGAGCCAGGCAAGTGAAAGGAGAGATTTCATGTACCGCAATCCCCTAGTCGGTCGCTGCTGCCTCTGCGTTCTTGCGATGGCTATGCCTCGCTTGGCGCGCGCGGACGACGATGCGATCGAGGCCCCCTGGGGGACGGTGCACGCCGACCTCGGCGGGACCGCCTCGACCACCGGATTCACCTATTCGCTCGGGGAGGGGCCCCTCGAAGAGAAGTGGCGCCTCGACATCGTCGCCGAGGGGCACGATCGGCCCGCGGGTCGCTCCTCGATCGTGTTCGACAAGGATGGCAACCTCTACTGGATCACAACCAACGGCGGCGGCACGGCTGGCGTCATCCGCATTGTCTCCGTCGCCCCGGACGGCCACATCCGTTGGTTCGGAAACGACGGCGCAGGCAACGTGCACGCGCTCGGATCCACGTTCGGCGGAGCGTCGCCCGTCGTGGGCGGGGCCCGCGTCTATGCGGCGGGCGACAACGCCGGAACGATGCAGGTCGCTGCTTTCGACAAGGGGACAGGCACGAACCTCTGGACGACCGAGTTGCCCCCCAGCGTGGTGACCGAGGCGGGGAAAATGCTCACGCCGGTCCTTTTCGAAGGGAAGCTCTACGTTGTCGGCGTGAGCGAAGGCAAGAGCCAGGACGTGCACCGGGTCGACGCCGAAACGGGCGAGATTGACTGGTCCGCGACAGTACCGGAGGTCGCGATCTCGAACTCGCTCGTGGGCCAGATGGCCTTCGTGCCTGACGCTTTCGGCCCCGGAGCGCACGGCATCTACTTCAACGGCGACTCGACGCAGCCCTCGGATGGCGTGAGCGATGTCTACGGCATCCGCGTCGACGATGGGGACGGCGTCCTCGGATGGATGAGCGAAGGCGGGAAAGTCGCCCGTAGCCACGTGATCTACTCCGAGGCGCAGAACTTGCTCTACACGCTGACGTGGAGCGACTACGGTGCCCAGCTCTACGCATTCGATCCCGCCACCGGCTTCGTGGGCTCGTACGCGAACTCGGTGAACACGGGCCACGGGTTCTACGACGTCGGTGCGCTCGAATTTGACGGGGAAAGCATCATCGCCGGCGGATTTGACGGCTACATCCTGCGCTACTCGAGAGCCGAAGATGACAGCTTCACGGACCAGATCATCGTGAAAGGCGGAAGCACGATTGATTCGCGCTTCTGGGGAGAGACGCGCGTCCTGGGACAGCTCCTTCGGGACGGCGCGAACAACAGCATCCTGATCAGCGGCACGAACAGCCTCGAGGGCTGCGGAACGCACGTGGTCGGAATCAACGTGACGCAGGGGAGTATCCTCTGGGAATACGACACCGGAAACATCTGGGACCACAATTTCCTCTATGCGGGCGGCCCCTTGATGGGGCCGGACGGCAAGATCTACTACTTCGAGCGGCGGAACCCGGCGATCGTGCCGCAGGGCACGCCCAACACGACGCTCGTCGCCCTCGGCAAGGCAGAGAACACCCCGCCGCCGACGGCAGGGCTGATCCTCGTGGGCTACCAGAATCGGGAGATCCGTGGGATCGCTCCCGACCAGTGCATCCAGACGGGCGAAATCATCCAGGCAGACGGCGCCTGCAGCACGGGCAAGGGCCTGAGCTATGAGTACTCCGTGGATCCCGCGGACGATGTGACGCTGACCCATGCCTCGGCTACCGATCCACACGCCACGATCCGGTTTCACTTCGAGGGGACGTACACGGTGCGCCTCAAAGTGCAGAACACCGCTGGCAGCGCGGAGTACACCCAGGAGGTCTGCGTGGCGAATGCGATGCCGGTGTGCGGGCTCGTCGTCACGATGCAAGACGGCACGCCGATCGACAGCGAAGAGGATGACGATGACGTTCCCTGCGTTGCCGTCGGGGCGAGGGCGATCGCCGATGCCGCAGAGAGCTTCGGCGGCGACCTCGACTTGAGCTTCAGCGCAACTCCGCCGGACGGTGTGGTCTTCCAGCCCCCCGATCCGGAAGCGCAGCGGGCCGAGGTGACGTTCAACCAGCCGGGTGTCTATATGGTCCTGCTGACGCTGACGAATAACATCGGCACGGCCGACTGCACGCCCGTGACCGTCTGCGTGACTGAGTCCGAGCCTCAGGGCGGGCGCCAGCTGCCCGGCGACATGGATCAGAATGGAAAGCTCGAGCTCACTGACGCCGTGCGGGTCCTGGGGCACCTGTTTCTCGGGACCTTTCCGGTGCTCCCCTGCGAAGGAGGCGACTCCGCCAATCCAGGGCCCGGCGAGCTGGCGCTTATCGACGTGAACAACGACCAGAAGATCGATCTTTCGGACGCGGTCTATATCCTGGGCTATCTCTTCTTGGGCACGAACGGACCGCCGGCGCTCGGAACGGAGTGCACGCGGATCCAGGGCTGCCCGGACAATGCCGCCTGCGGGGCCTGACGCCCGCCGGCGAGACAAGGAGTCTCCATGCCGCCCATGACGAAGCTCGCACGCGGGCGCTTCGGCCTAGTGATGCTCTTTTTTGCGGTCCTGCCCGTCACGCTCCCGGCGCAGAGCCGGAGCTTCGCTCCGGAGAGCGATGAGGAGCAGCTCCCCTACGCCATGCGGTCCAAGATGGAGGAGCTTCCCACGATCACCGTGGGACGAAGCGACGCGGTGATCTCGGGTACCGATCAGCGGGCGTTGCAGGCAGCCATCGACTACGTCGCCGGGCTCGGCGGAGGCACCGTAGTGATCGGACCGGGAGAATACGTGCTCCACGACTCGATCCACCTTCGCTCTTACATCACGCTGCGTGGGACGAAAGGACAGACGATTCTTCGCAAGGCCTCCTGCGTGGTGTCGCCTCTCGCCCTCGATGGAGACTACGGTGAGGAGCAGATCACCGTCGCCGACGCGAAGGGTTTCGACGTGGGATGCGGCGTCGCCATCTGGGACAGTGAGTCGGGCGGTTTTCACACGACGGTCGCGCGCATCACGGGGAAAAAAGGCAACACGCTGGCGATTGACCATCCCCTGCTGTCCGACTGCATGGTCTCTAACAAGGCGCAGGCGGCGACGGTCTTTCCGGTCGTAAGCGGATGCAATATCCAGGGTGCGCGCATCGAAGACCTCATCGTCGATGGCAACCGCAAAGAGAACGTCGCCCTGAACGGCTGTCGGGGCGGCGGCATCTACCTCTGCAGGGCGTACGGAACCATTATCGAACGGTGCACCGTGAAGAGTTTTCACGGCGACGGCATCAGCTTCCAGCAGTCGAACGACGTCGTCGTTGCCGCGTGCGTGAGCGAAGACAACGCCGACCTTGGCATCCATCCGGGAAGCGGCTCACAGCGAGCTGTGGTCCGGGAGTGCGCCGCCAGGCGGAACGGCGGCGACGGCCTCTTCCTCTGCTGGCGCGTGCGCCACGGGCTCTTCGAGAAGAACATCCTCGAGGACAATGGACGCTTCGGCATCTCGATCGGCCACAAAGACAGCGACAATCTCCTCCTGCGCAACACCGTCCGAGGAAACCACCAGGACGGCATCCACTTCCGGAACGAGATCGAAGGCATGGCGGCGCATCGAAACCGCCTTCTCGATAACCTCATCGAGGACAATGGCGTCGGAGCGGACGCCGCCGGTGTGCGCATTCGAGGCGAAACCAGCCGCCTCGTATTTCGCGGCAACGTGATCCGCGATACCCGGCCCGCGGAAGCGAGGCGTCAAGCGGTCGGCATTCGTATCGAAGACCTGGCCGGGGAAGTCGTCCTCGAGGCGAATCAGATCGAGGCCAAAACTCCCGTCGAGGACCTCAGGAAGCCGCTGCCAGCAACGGCGGGCGGCGAGGCGGCCCCCAAGCCGAGCCGCTGAACTCGCCAACGATCTTCTAAAATAGAGAGCGACCGGAGACTGGAAGAGATGGTTCTTCCGCGTCCCCGGTCGACTCTTGGAACATCGTGATGGGTGATGGCGGCTCCGCTCGAGGCGGATGCCGGTTCAATCGCGCGTCTCTGCTGCCCGGCAGAGGTTATCTATCTCTTGCTGGATCTTTTCGCGGTTGTAGCCGTACCGCGCTTGAACCTTGCCCACGAGCTTCTCGTAGTCGCCTTCGACTTCCTGAAGGTCGTCATCGGTCAGCTTGCCCCACAATCGCTTCACTTCACCCCGAACTTGTTTCCATTTGCCTTGAAGAACGTCGGTGTTCATACCACCTCCTCATTGATTTCGAATGCACAGGACTTCTGCGACAAAAGGCCTCTTCGGAACGGGATCGCCGTTATTCCTTGACGGTCAAGTTGAACGACTCTGAGACTTCCATGTCGGAGGCTTTAGCCGTCACCAGAACCTTCTGGTCCTTGACGAGGTCAGCGCCTGGATCCGCGTGCAGCGTCACCGTTGCGGAGCTGTCCCCCGAAGGAATTCGAGGCGTCGGGTTCGTCACTTTCACGCCTTGCGGCAGGCGATCGAACACCAGATCGACGGGCCCCGAGAAGTCTTTCCTCTGGATCGCGATGAGCACGTCATTGGTTTTGCCGCGCTCGATCGTCTGACTCGCCGGCGCGACGAGCGTCAGCTTCTTGCCGCCGCTGCCTGCCACCGAAGCCATATCACAGCCCAACGCGAGGATCGCCACGGGGGCCAGAGCCAGCAGAAATTTTCTTGCACCGGTCATGAATGAAACTCCTTTTCCAAAGGGTCTGAATTTCGATGCGACGCGTCGCAACCTCAGTGGATGGCTGGAGCAAACGAAGGGCCGTAGAGGCTTCGCTCCGGTCGAAAAAGCGCCTCGCGGTGGGTTGCGCGCATTGGCAAGCGCGCGTGGTGCTTCGGCTTAGAAAATGACGGCGAGGGGAGCGACCGTCAAAAACTCGAGACGAACCTGTCGGCTTCACCGAGCCGCTCGCGGCCTGCCGCTCGCCCAGGGCGGGTCAAGCGTTGCAGAAACCCTGCAGGATTCGCACGGGTGAAAAATGCGCGCGAATCGCGTCGCTCAGCGCGTGCGCTGTTTGCGACGTCGCGCTTTCGGCGCTGTCTTTCGTTGCTTCGCCGACTTCTTTTTGCGCCGGACAACGCGCACGGACGAGCTGCGGCGGCGTGCGCCGCTCTTAACGCCGCTGGATGCGCGCTGCGTTTTGGAGCTCTTCCGGTAACGGGGCTGATAGAGGAGTACTTTGAAACCGCCGGGCACGATGCAACGCGCGCCGAGGCCGAATCCCATGTCCATGACGTCCGATTCAAACTGCACGCCCCGCGAGCGAAGCGTCGCAACCGTCGCGGCGACATCGTCGCAGTAGAAAGAGATGTCGTGGAGGCCGGACGGCGCTCCGTGCTCCGGGTCGGCGGGGTGGCAGCCCATCTCTGCCTCGGTCAGGTCGAAAATGAGCCAACCGTCGCCGACGTCCGTGCTGACAAGATCGAGTTTGTCGCGGAGGAAAGAGCGGAGCGCTTCGGGTTCCGAAGTGTAGAACATGGCATGGACGCCTCGGATCATTGGGACCTCCGTTTTTCGGCTGATCTCTGCGCAGCCACGCTCAAATTCTCGCCTTCTTCGCCTCGTCCTCTTTCGTGCCGCCGCCGCCGTAAATTTTGGCCCACTTCTTCAGCTGCTCCCTGGCCGCGTCGGTGCCGTAGCCGCCCTCGGCGTAGATTTTCGAGTCCACGACGCTGCGGCATCTCTGCCCGAGGTCGCGGCGCGAGGCTTCGTTCGCCTCGAGATGCTTCTCGATCTCGGCCGCGATCTTTTTCACGTCCTCGGGCTGGTTTTCCTTTTGGATCATGCGGCGCAGCAGGCCGACGAGCTTGGGGTCTTCGGCGCCGCGCTCAGTGCCTCGGGCTGGACGCGCCGCGCCGCGATCGGACATGCGCATCGCATTGTACTTGGCCAGCTGCTCGGCAGTGGGCGCTTTCTCCCCCGCCGCGGCGGCAGCTTCCGCGAGGATCTGCGGAGCTTCCGTGTCGCTCGGTTGGATGAGGGCATTGTTCGCAGTGACCGTCCGCGATCGCGCGACGAGGATGGTGAGCGCGACATTCCGGTTGAGTCCATAAGCGCCCGGTCCTTCCTCCCCATCGAGCGAGATCCCGACGGGCGCCTTGAGGTTCAAGGAGCTTCTAGCACGTGTCAGATAGCTTTCCGCGCCCGATCGATCCTTGTCGAGCCAGACGATGCGAGGCTCGAGCTTGCCTTTCCAGTTCTCGACCGCGTAATCGGTCAACATCCTCGTCAAGCCGAGAGACGGACGCGTCAGCTTGTGGACGAAAATGAAGAGCGCGGGCTTGTCGCCGACTTCGCCCACGAAGTCGATCTCCTTCCCCGCCAGCTCGTCGTAGACGCCGACCACCTTGAGCGCCGACAGCTTCTCGCCCTTCTGCGGCCCTGAAAACACTTTCGGCGCTTTCTCGGGGGCCGCTCCGGGCGCTCCGGCGCGGTCCTGCGCCCCTGCGGATCCGCCGAGCGTGATG
>Ga0111538_10015321_pt1 | contig 10083 bp, 7 predicted proteins | sample SoiMethybrSBSTD1_FD_79669 | JGI IMG/M metagenome (GOLD analysis project Ga0111538, IMG submission 79669) | Bulk soil microbial communities from a Populus tree surrounding site in Tennessee, USA - Soil MetaG P. TD hybrid SBSTD1 (version 2)... | ecosystem: Environmental > Terrestrial > Soil > Tree... | reverse complement strand
CGCGGCGGCGACCTGCGGCCGCTTGGGCGCCACGGCCGGCAGCTTGAGCGGCTGGACGTGGATGCGGTAGTTGCCCGACGACCATCGCATCACCTCGGCGAGGCGCTCGGGCGCGTCGATGCCACCCACGGTCACGTTGCCCGGCTCGCCGCGCTTGTATTCGACGCGCGCGTTTTCGTTGCCGCGCCACACCTCGATCGAGCAGGTGATGACGTAGTCCTCGCAGTAGCGCATCAGGTGGGCGAGGGTGCGCGTCTCGAGCGTGCCCGAATCGGGGCCCGGGTACGTCAGATCGCCGTCGGCCGGATTCGGGAGGCGCTGTTCGACGCGAAAGCGCGTCGGCTTCGCGGCGCGCAGCTTGTCAAGCGCGTCGTCGGTCGACTTGCCGGCGTACAGCGCGTCCGACACGCCCCCCGCGAGCAAGTGAACCTCACCGACCACGGCGTCGCCCGACGCCCCGAGGACCTCCACCCGCGCCGAAAGGGCCGGTGCGCTGAGGATGGCGATGAGGTCGTCGAGGTCGCCGCCGCTCCAGTCCATCGGCCCCTTGGTGGCGACGGGACCGGAGCCTTCGCCGGATTTCGCAAGCAGGGGACCGCGGCAGATCGGACAGACCAGTCCGCTGGCGCCCTCGGGAGCGTCGAAGCTGAGCTGGCAGTTGCCGCACGTAACCTGCATCGGAACCTCCGGAATTACCTAGCGCGTTTTGAACTAGAACGGCATCTTTGTCCAGCCCTTGAGTGGCGCCGCGACATTAGTTGTTTCCTCCGGCGCCGTCCGTCCCGGCGCCTCCACCCGAACCCGTGTCGCCGCCCGTGCCACCGCCACCGCTGCCGGTGGTTCCCGCGGTGCCGCTGCCCGTGTCTCCGGCGGCGCCGCTGCTGCCGCCCCCTCCGCCGGTGCCGCCGGTGCCTCCGGCGCCGCCGGTCTCGTCACCGGCGTCGCGCTCCCCGACGTCACGGGGAGGCGGCTGGAAGTCCGCGCCCGCGTCTGGATCCTTGGTGATGTACATGTCCATCGGCGTCGATTCGCAGGCGATCGTGCCGGACGCCAGCGACGCGAGCAGGGCGAGCACCGGGATGGTGAGCCCGGTCAGTCGTGGTCGCGTCGCGGGCATGCGGCACGGTAGCAAGCGCCATCGTCGTCTGCAAGAACGCGTCCGCAAAAGTGTTAGGGGGCGTGCCGCACAGGCGTTATCTTCCCGCCACCATGGGTGAGCGTACTGTTGCGAGTCGGGTGGTTGGCGTGTGTGTGCTGACCGGTCTCGTCGCGTGCGCCGAGAAGGCCCCGCCGCCGCACACGCCGCAAGCGGCGACCGCCCCGCTGACCACCCCGGTGCCCGCCGGCATCCCGGCGGGGCCAGCGATTGAATTCATGGCCGCCGCCACCGCGCGCCCGCTGCTGCTCGCGACCGTCTCGATCAGCTCGGTGGATCGCCTGCTGGCGAACGGCACCAAGCTGGTGGGTCAGGCGATGCCGCTGCCGATGGACGCCGCCGGCCTGCGCGACATGATGCTGTCGCAGGCCGGGCTGCCGCCCGAGGTCGCCGTCAACATGGACTTCGCCAGCCCGAGCGCGGCCGCGTTCGTCGCGCTGGACGGCAAGGGCAAGAGCGGGGCGGTGATGGCGGTCCCCGCGCGCGGGCCGGCCGAGGCGCAGAAGATCATCGACGCCCTGGGGAAGAAGCTCCAGACGCGCGGGCCAGCGACGCTGGTCGAGGGGAACACGGGTGGGCGCGGGTGGCTGTATCGGTCGGGCAACATCGTCGTGCTGAGCGACGAGGCCGACGCGCTGGCGCGCGGGACGATGCTGACGCTGGAGGTGCGCCGCGCGGGCGCCGACGACGTCACGGCCGTCATGTATCCGGAGGCGATCGCGCGCGCGAACGGTACCGACGTCAAGACCGCGATCGACAAGTTCCTGAAGGAGATGCAGCAGAAGCAGGCCACCAGTGTGCCGAGTGTCGGCGGCGGCGACGCGGCCGCCAACGAGAATTCGCTGCAAGCGGTGGGCGAAGCGCTGGCGCTCGCCGGCGACGCCTCCAGCATCGAGGCGAGTCTGCTGGCCGATCCCGCGAAGGGGCTCATCGTCCACGCGCGGTTCAACCCGCGGCCCGGGACGAAGCTGGAATCGGTCGCGAAAGAGGTCAAGCCGTTCAGCGTCGATCCCGCCGTCGCCACCACCAGCACCGGCGGACGTTTCATCGTCGGCGGCAACAGCCTGGGACCGTTCTGGCGCGGCGTGCTGGCGACCTATCGCGATCGTCTGGCCGCCGACAAGCAGAAGGGCGCGGCTGTCGCGCTCACCTACTACGACGCGGTGCTGGCGGCGATGGCCGGCCAGCAGTCGACGAGCATGTCGCTTTACAAGGAAGCGCCGTATCTGAGCGGCGCGTTTGCGTTTCCGCTCAAGGATACGGCCAGCGCGGTGCAGGTCGCCAAGTCGCTGGCGGCGCTGGACAGCGCGGCGGCTTCGGCGCTGCTGCGCGCGCAGCTCGGCGACACCTCGTCGGTGGAGTGGACGGTCAAGAAGGAGACCGTGGCGAAACTGAAGACCCAGCACTTCCGCGTGAAGATGAAGAAGAAGGCCGCCGCTGCCGCCGCGACCAGCGATCTGTCGAAGCGCCTGATGGGACAGACGCTGGACGTCTACTGGGCGGTCGCCGACACGCGAATGCTGATGACGCTGGGTAAGGACGCGAAGGCCCGGCTGACCGCCATCGCCTCTGGCAAGGCGCCGCCCGAGCCCAACAAGGCGGTCGCGGAGGCGCAGGCGGCGGCTGCGGCGCGCGACCTGTTCTTCTACCTCGACCTGACCCCGGTGCTGGGCGTGGTGGGATCGCTCACCGACGAACAGCGGCTGGTGTCGCTGGCGAAGGGCGGCGGCAGCCCGATTCCGGTGATCTTCACGGCGGGCGGCGACGGCGTCGGCAAGCTGTGGACGATGGACTTGACGGTGCCGGTGGCGGCGTTCACGGGCATCGGGTCGTTGATCGCGGCGGGTATGGGCTCGAACTGAGCCGGATTGGGGAGGGCGAGCGTGGGCGTGAGCGAGTTCGACTTCGTGTGAGGCTCGCGTGAGCGTCTCGCGTGTCTCGTGTCGCGACACGAACACGAACACGCTGGCCACCCTCGAACACGAACACGAACACGCTCACGCTCACGAACACGAGCGCCCTGAGGCGTTTTACAGCGCGCCGAGCAGCGAGCGCACTTCCAGCTCGGCGGGCTTTCCCCGGGGCGTGTAGCTGGTCGTTCCCAGGCCGCCGTAGCCGTACCAGTTCCAGATGTAGACGCCGTCCAGCGCCGCCGCCGTGGCCCACACGCGCCGGAACGCCGCGAACGCGCGTCGCTGTTCGTCCAGGTCGGGCGCGCCGCCGGGACCTTCGTCCCACGGCGCGGCGGTGACACCCTTGCGCGATCGGTAGCCGAGCTCGGTGAAGATGAACGGGTGTGTGCGTCCGATACGCCAGGCCTCGATCTCGCGCCGGGCCCGGCGCCAGCCCGCTTCCAGCGCCGCGTCGTCGGCCGGGGCCGACGCCTCGCGCAGGTTGAAGTAGCCCGAGATTCCCTCCTCGTCGACCAGGTCGAACAGACCTGTCGAACGATAGTGATCCCAGTTGGCCGAATAGACGAGCCTGCCCGAAAAGATGGCGCGCATGCGCTCGACCAGCGGGCGCCAGTGGTCGAGGTCGTCCTCCAGCGAGGAGAGCTCGCTGCCGACGACCAGGCGCGTGGCGCCGGTGACGCCCGCGACCGCGCCCAGCTCGCCCAGCACATCGCCGTAGCGCTTGAACCAGGCGTCGCGATCGCGCGGCGCCAGCGTCCCGCGCCACTGCCCGGGGCCGGGTGACGACAGGCGGATGATCGGGAACACCATGACTTGAAGTCCGTCGCGCTTGGCGGCGCGCACCACCTCGGCCAGCGCGGCCAGCGTCGGCGAAAACCGCGTGTGCAGCCCGATGTCGTGTGTCGTCGCATCGGTCTGATACAGGGGGACGACCAGCGCGACATGCGTCGCGCCGACGGCGACGATCTCCGCCAGCAGCGGGCCGTACGAGAAGCTGACGTCCTCCGCGAACAGCCCGAGCGCGACCCCGCGCTGCCGATCGATCGGGGGCAGGGGCGGGGGCGGGGGCACGAACGGGAGCTCCGCCGTGCCCGGCGGCCGGGGCGGGGCGGACTTCGACCCGGGCTGGCCCTGCGGCGCGGACGCGAGCAGCCCCAGCGCGATCAGCGCGGCGGTGCGCATCACGACGCGCGCACCGGTGGGGCCGCGCGCACGAGCGCCTCCTTCAGCAGCCCGATCTTGTTGCGCGCGGCGAGGATCTGCTGGCGGAGCGAATCGACCTTGCGCGACAGGTCCTCGAAATCGGCGCCGCGCGCGTCGGCGGCCAGCTTCTCGCCCGAGGTCAGGACCGCCGTCATCCGTTCCTGCAGCTCGTCGAGGCCGGCCAGCAGCTCGCCGTCCTTGACCATCTCGTCGGGGGTGCGCTTGCGCGCCGCCAGCTGCTGCGCCGACGCGTTCAGCGCCGCCGCGTCCTTGCCGATCGCCTCGAATCCCCGCATCAGCCGGGCCAGCTCCTCGGTGCGCGCCTGGATCTCCAGCGCCCGCACCCGGACCACCTCGGCCTGCGTCTGCTGCGCGTCGCGCGCGGCGCCCAGCGCCGCCATCAGCGCCTGGGCGTGGGCCTGCAGCTCCTCCTCGCAGCCGGCGACCTCCTTGAGCGCCTCGGCCGCCCGTTCCAGGTTGCGCTGTGAGTCGAGGGTGCCCTTGTGCAGGCCCGCGGCGAGCGCGGCGAAACGCTTCAGCGTCTCGTCGAACGCCTCGGCGGAGGCGACCAGCGGCGATGCGGCCGGTTTCGATCTGGGCGCGCTCAACGCGTGCAGTCCTTTCCTTCGTTGCGCTTGGCGAGGTCCGGCAGCAGCGGCGCGTAGAATGCCATCAGCGCGCGCGGCGAGATCGGCTCGCCCGTCGCGTCCTTGATCACCGTCCGCCAGTCGCGGGTCGCGCCGACCGACAAGATTCCTTTCAGGAATGCGCCGACCTCCTTGCTGCCGGAGTAGTCGCACGCGCGCACGTCCTGCTTGAGGATCTTCGTGCAGATGTGATCGTGGAGCTGGAACTTGATCAGGGTCGCCAGCGCGTAATCGTAATACTCGGCGGCGTCGTCGTTGATGTGCGTCTTCGTGCAGGCGTCGCACAGCTCGGGATCGCGGCCGCCCGGCGGAATCACCCCTTGCCACTCGCCGACGTAATCCCACCACTTGCCTTGCCATTCGGTGGGCGGCAGCTCGTTCTCGTAGAGGTCGCGTTCGAAGTGGCTCATCGTCCCCGCCGACCAGGGGAGGAAGACGATGGAATCGAGCGCCGACTGCAGCAGCCAGCCGCCGGGGTCGGGCGCCTTGCCCTCGGGGATGACGCCGATCTTCGTCAGGTACGGGGTCTGCTGGCTCGCCAGCTTGGCGAGCTCGCCGATCGCTTCGTGAAACGCGCGGTTCGCGCCCTCGCGCAGGAGGTAGGGCACCTCGGGCCGGCTGTACGAGAGGAAGTAATAGATGTGGCCGAGCTCGTGGTGGCTGGTGCCGAACCACTGCTCGTTCGCCTGCACGCTCATCAGCGAGCGCACGTCCCGCCAGTGGTCGATGTGCCATGCCGACGCGTGGCTGTTCTTCTTGCGCGCCAGTCCCGGCGGCACCGGGTACAGGTCTGAGCGCTCCCAGAAGGTAGGCGGCAGCTTCTCGAATCCGAGCGACAGGTAGAAGCTCTCCGCGCTCTTGACGATGTTCTCGGGCGACGACCCCTTGAACAGGGGATCGAGGCTGGTGGCCTCGACGATCCCCGGCCAGCTCTGCGCCCAGCGGTTGCCGATCCAGTGGGCGGGGATCAGCTTCGGGACCGGACGCTTGTAGCGCGAGGCGAGCTGGTTCTTGGCCCAGCAGTGCAGCCCGTCATACAGCGGCTTCGTCGTGGCCAGCGTGTCGTCGAGCAGCTTCATCATCTCGTCGACCGTCATGCCGTAGTCGGCGACCTTGAGCGCGAAGAACGAGCGGTAGCCCAGCTCGCGCGCCACCTGGTTGCGCAGCTTTATGAGCTCGATCAGCCCCGGCTTGAGCGGCCGGCCAATCTCCTTCGACACCGTCCAGTAGCGCTGGCGTTCGTTGAGATCGCGCGACTTCTTCAGGACGTCGTCGATGTCGTTGGCCGTGATCGGCCTGGCGCAGCTGGCGCCCTTCGGCTGCAGGCAGAAGGTGTAGCCGTCGAGGATCGCCGACTGCTTGGTCTCCAGTTCGACGCGCCTGGCGACCACCTCCGGAATCGTCCCCGGGTTCTCGGCGGCGGCGAGCAGCAGCTTGCGGAGCTGGCGGACGGTCAGGTCGTCCAGCTGTTTCTCGTTCTTGAGTAGCGCCTTGGTCTTGTCGATGACGGTGGTCGCGCCGATCAACGCGGCCAGCCCCTTGTCGGCGCCCGTCCGCTGCGCGACGTGCTCCGGCGTGACGTCGGTGGCGGCCGCCCAGTCGGCGAGCGCCGCGCTGGTCGATACCGGCGCGAGCAACCCGGTCAGGGTCGCCAGGAAGGCGTCCGCCTCCTTCTGGGCGGGGCCACTCTTGGCGGCCCGCTTCCCGGGCTTGGCGCCGTCGGCCGGGCTGCCCGCCGCGCCCGCGGCGACCGCGACACCCGCCGACAGGCAGGCAACCAGGACGGCGAGGTGGCGAATCGAAGGACGCATGCGCAGAACCTACCTCAATCGGCACGGCTGGGCGACGGGGCTTGACCCTACTGGACGCGGACGGGGGCGCATGGTAACCGAACGTGCTTCCATGCTTCGCTTTCGCGCCGTCAGCTCCGTCGCCGTTCTGTTCGTCGTCGCGCTCTCCTTGGGCGCCTGCAGCCAAGGCTTCGGGGAGCGCTGCGAGCTGAACAGCGACTGCGACGATGGCCTGATTTGCGTTGGCGGTGAGACCCAGACCAACTTCGTGGGCGGGAAATGCATGCCGCCCATGGGCAGCACGAGCGGCGCCGGTGGCGACAGCGGCGGTACGGGCGGTGCTGGGGGCGGTGGGGGCGATACCGGCGGCGCCAGCGGCGCCGGTGGCGGTACGGGCGGTGTTGGGGGCGGGAGCGGCGGCGCGGGCGGCAGCGGCGGCGCGAGCGGGAGCGGCGGCGCGGGCGGCAGCGGCGGCGCGGGCGGCAGCGGCGGCGCCAGCGGCAGCGGCGGTGCCTCGGGCGGCGGCGGCGCCTCGGGCGGCGGCGGAACGTCCTAGATCAGGCGTTCTGCGCTTCGAACCGGACTTCCGCGATTTCGTACTCGCGCATGCCCTTGCCGGTCTTGAGCGTGACGGCGTCGCCGCGCTCGCGGCCGATCATGGCGCGGGCCAGCGGGGCCGAGATCGCGATGCGGCTCGCCTTGATGTCGGCCTCGTGGTCGCCGACGATCGTATAGGTCACCTCTTCGCCGCTGTCCGTCTCGATCAGCTTGACCGTCGCGCCGAACACGACCTTGCTGCCGGCCAGCTTGGCGGGATCGATGATCTCGGCCTGCGCCAGGATCGATTCGATGTCGCGCGAGCGCCCCTCGATGAAGCTCTGCCGCTCCTTGGCGGCGTGGTACTCGGCGTTCTCCTTCAGATCGCCGTGCGCGCGCGCCTCCTCGATGTCGCGAACGTTCTTCGGCCGCTCGACCTCGCGCAGCCGCTTCAGCTCGTCGCGCAGCGCCTGCTGGCCGCGCGGGGTCATCGGGAACTTAGCCATTCTGGTACTCCTGCAACGAGCGGACGGTGGTCTTGCCCGCGCGCAGGTCCGCGATCGCGCCGACCGCGGCGCGCGCCGCCGACAGCGTCGTGTAGTAGGGGATCCCCTTGAGCAGGGCGTTGCGCCGGATCGGGAAGGAATCCTTGATCGCCTCGGCGCCCGAGGTCGTGTTGATGACCAGGTGAATGCCGCCGTCGAGGAGGCGGTCGACGATGTGCGGTCGTCCCTCGCGCACCTTGTTGACGCGCTTCACGTCGAGGCCCTTGCTGGTCAGGAAGGTGTGCGTTCCGACGGTGGCCACCACCTCGAACCCGAGATCGATGAGGCCCTTGGCGACCTGCACGGTGCCCGCCTTGTCGCTGTCCTGAACGGACAGGAACGCCGTGCCCGAGGTCGGCAGACGCGTGCCCGCGCCGATCTGGCTCTTGCCGAACGCCGTGGCGAAGGTGGCGGCGATGCCCATGACCTCGCCGGTCGAGCGCATCTCCGGTCCCAGGATGGTGTCGACACCGGCGAACTTGGCGAACGGAAACACCGCCTCCTTCACCGCGACGTGCTTCGGCGTCACTTCCTTGATCCCCATCTCACGGAGGGTCTTGCCGGCGGCGATGCGCGCGGCGACCTTCGCCAGCGGAACGCCCGTGACCTTGGAGACGAACGGCACGGTGCGCGACGCGCGGGGGTTGACCTCGAGGATGAAGATGCCGCGGCCGTCGCGCGGCACGGCGAACTGGACGTTCATCAGGCCGCGCACGTCCAGCTCGCGCGCCAGCGCGCGCGCCTGGGTCTTGATCGCCTCGACGGTTTCGGCCGACAGCGAATGCGGCGGCAGGCAGCAAGCGGAGTCGCCCGAATGGATGCCGGCCTCCTCGATGTGCTCCATCACGCCCCCGACCACCACGTCGTGACCGTCGGCGACCACGTCGACGTCGACTTCGATCGCATCGGGCAGGAACTGATCGATCAGGATCGGCGCGTCCTCCTCGCCGTGGCGCGACGCCAGGCTCTCGCGGCGCGACGCCTCCATCGCGGTGAGCACGAACTGCGCCAGCCCGGAGGGATCGTGGACGATCTCCATCGCGCGCCCGCCCAGCACGTACGACGGGCGGACCATCACCGGGTAGCCGATGCGTTCGGCGATCACTCGCGCCTCGTCGAGGCCGTGCGCGGTGCCCCACGCCGGCGCGCGCAGGCCCAGCTTCTTGAGCAGCTCGCCGAAGCGCTGCCGATCCTCGGCGCGATCGATCGCGTCGGCGCTGGTCCCCAGCAGCTTGACCCCGGCGTTCATCAGCGGCACCGCCAGCCGCAGCGGCGTCTGCCCGCCGAACTGGACGATGACCCCTTCCGGCTTCTCGGCGTCGACGATCTCCAGCACGTCCTCGCGCGTGAGCGGCTCGAAGAACAGCCGGTCGGAGGTGTCGTAGTCGGTCGACACCGTCTCCGGGTTGCAGTTGACCATGATGGTCTCGTAGCCGTCTTCACGCAGCGCCTGCACGGCGTGCACGCAGCAGTAGTCGAACTCGATCCCCTGGCCGATGCGGTTGGGGCCGCCGCCCAGGATCACGATCTTCTTCTTCTGGGTGGGGCGTCCTTCGTTCTCGACCGAAACCCCGCCGGCGACGTTCTCCTCGAAGCCAACCTCGTAGGTCGAATACAGGTAGGGCGTCTGCGCCTCGAACTCCGCGGCGCAGGTGTCGACGCGCTTGAAGACGGGCCGCACGCCGAACTTGAGCCGGGCCTGCCGCACCTGCTCCTCGCTGGTGCCGGTCAGCTTCATCAGGCGCCGGTCCGACATCCCCATCTGCTTCCAGCGCAGCAACGCGGCGCCGTCCTCCAGCACCGCCGCCCCGCGCTTGGCGCCGTCGATGCGGATGGCCTCGTCCACGTCGACCATCTGCTTCAGGTTGCGCAGGAACCAGGGATCGATCTTGGTGAGCTGGAACGCCTCCGCCTCGCTCAGCCCGGCGCGCATCGCCTCGGCGAGCTGCCACAGTCGATCGGGGCTGGGGCGGACGATCTGGCGTTTCAGGTCGTCGAGCGGCGGCGGGTTGTCGAGATCCAGGCCCCAGCGGCCGATCTCCATCGAGCGCAGCGCCTTGCCCAGGCTCTCCTTGAAGGTGCGCCCGATCGCCATCACCTCGCCCACCGACTTCATCTGCGGGCCGAGCTCGTCGTCCGCGCCGGCGAATTTCTCGAACGCGAAGCGCGGGACCTTGGTGACGACGTAGTCGATGGTCGGCTCGAAGCACGCCGGTGTCTCGCGCGTGATGTCGTTGGGGATCTCGTCCAGTGTGTAGCCGATCGCCAGCTTGGTGGTGATCTTCGCGATCG
>Ga0111538_10015319_pt1 | contig 10083 bp, 7 predicted proteins | sample SoiMethybrSBSTD1_FD_79669 | JGI IMG/M metagenome (GOLD analysis project Ga0111538, IMG submission 79669) | Bulk soil microbial communities from a Populus tree surrounding site in Tennessee, USA - Soil MetaG P. TD hybrid SBSTD1 (version 2)... | ecosystem: Environmental > Terrestrial > Soil > Tree... | reverse complement strand
GGACATGGAGGCATGCTGGACAGGATCGACGGGGTGCTTTTTGCCGGCCCAGTATTGTTCGGGTACCTCGTGCTGCTTCATAGCAAGCGATAGGATTTCATGAAAACGCTCAGCATCCTGGGTTCAACGGGTTCAATCGGAAGAAGCTGCCTCAAAGTCATTGAGGAATTTCCAGAGGCGTTTCGCGTAACCGGACTGGCAGCAGGAAGCAATGTTGGCCTGTTAGCCGAGCAGATTGAGCGGTTTCACCCCGAGATTGTTTCAGTCTCAGACCTCGCAGCGAAAGAAGCTCTCCACAATCATTTGGAGCAACTCCGACCCAGGCAAGGTCCCACGATCCTGATGGGCCTCGAGGGAATGACTGCAGTTGCAACGCATCTGGAAACAGATTTGGTCGTCAGCGCGATCGTAGGTGTCCATGGCCTGCTTCCGACCTTCGCTGCCATCGAGTGCGGCAAGGCCATTGCTCTCGCCAATAAGGAGATCATGGTAGTTGCGGGCGAACTGGTGACGGCCGCGGCGAAACGCAACCAAGTCGACATACTTCCGGTAGACAGCGAACACAACGCCATCCACCAGTGCTTGCGGGCCGGCAAGAGGGAGGAAGTCAGGCAAGTGATTCTCACTGCGTCCGGCGGGCCTTTTCGCAGCTATTCTCCAGCCATGCTCGAGTCCGTGACACCGGCCATGGCCCTCAACCATCCAACGTGGCGCATGGGACATCGAGTCACAATCGACTCGGCGACGATGATGAACAAAGGTTTCGAAGTTCTGGAAGCCAAGTGGCTCTTTGATCTGCCCATAGACAGGATCTCGGTTCTCATTCATCCACAGTCAACCATCCACTCGATGGTCGAATACCACGATGGGTCCGTGATCGCCCAGATGGGTGTCACTGACATGCGACACCCCATTCAGTATGCGCTGACCTACCCAGAGCGCGTGGCCAGCCCTCACCCAAGCCTGGATTTTCGGGCCGTCCAGAAGCTGGAATTCATGCAGCCCGACTTCGATCAGTTTCCCTGTCTGGAACTGGCCTATCAGGCAGCACGCAAGCTGGGAGCGCAACCCTGCGCCCTTAATGCTGCAGATGAAGTGGCGGTGCAACAGTTTCTTGCAGGAGGTATTCAGTTTGTTACCATACCCAGGATTGTACGAAGGATGTTGGACAACTGCTCAAGCCAAAGCAACTTCTCGACCGTCTCGGAACTTCTACAGTATGATAGGTCTGTGAGGGAGGAGACGAATCTGCTGATCGAGCGGGACTACCGCTAGGTTGTTTCTAAGGTTCGCCAAGATTCCAAAGATGAATGACGCAGAATGTCTGTTCTGCTCGAGGCGCTTAAGGGATGCGTGCGAACAGAAGCCGCCCCGTATTCATCCATAATTGGAATGTTTCATTTTTCCGATAGGTGGAGAGAAGTTAATTGCTCTTAGGAGAGACTGGATGCTTGATTTTGTTTCTTCGCACATCTTGAGCGTCATTTTCGTTTTTGGCACGGTTGTCATCATCCATGAACTGGGTCATTTCGCCGTCGCCAAACTGCTAAAGATCCGGGTGGAGGCTTTTGCGGTCGGCTTTGGTCCAACCTTGTTCGGGTTTCGCAAAGGAGAAACTGAATACAAGGTCTGCGCCATCCCTCTGGGCGGATACGTGAAAATGACTGGAGAAAATCCAGGCGAAGATTTGACGGGCAGTATCGAGGAGTTTCTGTCTCGACCCAAATGGCAACGTTTCCTGGTCGCCGTGATGGGCCCGGTAATGAACATTCTGCTGGCTGTCCTTCTTCTTACCGGAATCTACTATTTCAAGTATGAAGAGCCTGCCGTCCTTGTCGAGCCTGTCGTGGCCGGTATTGTTCAGTACGATTCCCCGGCCGAAAAAGCAGGAATTCTGCCGGGTGATGCCATCGTCGCGGTGAATGGCCGTCGGAATCCTATCTGGGACCAGTTCTTGCTGGATGTGTTGACGAGTGCCGAGAGACCGATGGAGTTGGAGATTGTCCGGCAGGGGCAAACAATCCAGCAGACTGTGACGCCACAAGCCAAGGGAAGAGAGCGCAGTGGCTATTTGGGGGTCTATCCGGCAACCCCACCGTTTTCAACACTGGTGGTGAAGCGCGTCTCAAAGGGAAAACCTGCCGAAGAAGCTGGCATTTTGCCTGGAGACAAGATCATCAAGGTTGGAAATGTCGATCTGATCAAAGCCGGGAAAGACCTGCAGGAGACGCTGAAGCGGAATACCGAAGCTGTGGTGGATCTGACGGTCCTCCGCAGCAACAAGGAATTGACGGTGCAGGTCAAGCCGTACAAAGAAGGCGATCGCCGCTTGATCGGCATCGAACTCGACGGCACTCAGAGAATGATTGTCAAGAGTCTTTCGCTTGGGCAGGCCTTCAAGGAAGCGATTGACAAGAACATTCAAATCATCGGGTCGATTTTCGACATCCTGCAGCGGCTGTTCAAACGCGAGGTTTCGGTCCGAATGTTGGAAGGACCGATCGGCATTGCGCGGCATTCGGGCATGGCTGCCGAAAGCGGTTTCGCGGACCTCCTGATGCTCATGGCGTTCATCAGCCTCAATCTGGGCATCATGAACCTTCTGCCGATACCGGTCTTGGACGGTGGGGTCATCGCAATCATCTTGCTGGAGACGGTAATACGCCGTGACCTGACTCTCCCCATCCGCGAACGCATCACACAGGTGGGTTTTGTGATGCTGATCCTGTTAGCGGTAGTCGTGACCTACAACGATATCATTCGTACACTGCCTGCCTCACTCGGCAAGTATTTCCCATGACGTAACCCGAATGATGAGGCCGGGGAAAGATTCGGCCTTCGTCATTCTTTCGTCGTTCGGCCTCTCACGGCGTCTGCCATTCCAGGCCAAAGATTTCCTGACGGCTCAAATCGCGGGCCACTATCAAGGACCCCTCCGGCCCCATCCCAAACCACAAGGCGAACGAAACCACTTCGTGAAGGGTTTCCGGCAGACTCACCATCCGCTCTAGTTTCTTGTCCGTGACGCCAATGCGATACTGCCCCTGTCGATTGTTGACTTTGGCGCCCAAGTAAAGCGTCTTGCTGTCGGACGACCAGGAAGGATAACTGGCGTTGACGCGCGCCAGTTCCTGCCAATCCTGCCTTTCCCAATCAAAAAGCATGAGTCGCTGCGAGTCCAGGGACATCGCGGCAATGTAGCGTCCGTCGGGCGACCAGCGCGGTGAAAACAACCCTTCCGACTCAGGCAACGTGCTGGTTTGACCGCTCTCGAAATCGTAAATGTGAATCGCTTTCGGCTGCGATTCATACGGAAGCGCTGTGCGTCCGAACGCTATTTTCTTTCCATCAGCAGACCAAGTGGGATCGGCTTCATTCCGCCCGTCGGAAAACAGCTGCTTCAGCCCGCTTCCGTCAGCCGAGACGGTGTGGATCTTCACTGGCAAACTGGCGGACTCAGCCCTGAATGCCAGCTGCGTTCCGTCGGGCGACCAACGAGGCAGATAGACACGAAGAGTCGGAGGCGTCAGTCTGAGCCGCTCCGTTCCATCCAACTTGCATCGCCACAGAGCCCCGTCCGGATACCCCACGAACGCCACCCACTTTCCGTCTCGTGAGAAGTCAAGCGACTCTGCCGAAAGCCCCCCGAGAAAGGGCTCGAACTGATTTGTCGCTTGGTTGTACCGCAAAAGCTCGCTGCGCTGCTGGTCAGCCACTACCAGAATTCGGCGCCCATCGCGGCTTGGCACTGGGCCACGGTAGCTCACCGGCCCACTAGTGAGCTGCACAGGTAATGGATCCCGCTTCCTGAATAGTTCCGATTTCTCCCGGATCGCAAAGATCTGAGACGACCAATTGCGAGTCGACTGAAACACAAAATAGTTTCCATCAGAAGTCCAATTACCGCAGCACTCCCAGGACGGATTGTTCCAACCCGGTAACAAGGGCCTCAGATTCCTTCCCGAACGGGCAACTTCCCAAAGCGAAGTGGTTCGGTTCTGCGGATTGAGTAGCGTAAATCGAAGCACTGAGCTGTCAGGCGACCACCGAATCCAACGAACTACACCGGTGGTTGACGTCAACCGTCTTGGCTCACTTCCATCGCTCTTTGCCAGGTACAGATCGAAGCCTACTCCGTATGCGATCTGTTCTCCATTCGGAGAGTACGTCGCCGCATGACCCAGCAGGGAGCCGAGCCGGGTTGCGCGCAAACCCGCATCCAGTGAGACTTTCCACAAGGGCCACTCAGACTGCGTGCCCACGCGGGTGCCCACCAGCAACTCGCGTCCGTCGGGTGAAATGTCTGCCAACTGCAGGTTGTCCAGAGACGAAGTCAACAGCGTGGAGTCACCTCCAGACACCGGCACCCGGGCAAGGGACTGATGTCCGCCAACCAACTCCAGGAAATAGACGTCCGGTCCGTCAGTCACGATTGGTCCGACTTTCGCTCTGCCGGAAGCGCTGATCGGCGCAAAGCGGGCAACGTAAGGAGGCGCAAATGGTGCTCGCAGCAGGTAGGCGATGTACAGAGCGAGCACGACGGCAAGGCTTCCCAGGACCGAAGCCTTGCGATGCCAGGGTAACCTCGACGAGTCCTTGGAATACCCAGCCGGCTCGGGTTGAACCTGCAAGTCTGGCTGAGACCGCAGGAGATCTTGAGTCATGGTCCTTTACCACAGGATGCTGGAGGGCTTTCGCGGGGAGATTCGCCTTAGTCGTCCGGGTGATTATACCATCGTCCACGTCGTCGTCCTCGTACTCGAAGAAAGGTCGAGTGCGACGGCGATAATGAGGAATCATCGGCATTGACCGTGGCAGCCTCCACTGGCATCTCTTACTTTCGCCTCTCTTCACCCTTAACCAGGGGTACAAACCGCACGGGAATCGTATCCTTGCGGGTGATCTTTCCGTTCAAGTCTTTCTCCAGGACTTGCAGTATTTGGGCATCGGCCTGCCGTCCAACGGGAATCACCAGCCTGCCTCCAGGCTTCAACTGGTCGATGAGGGGCTGAGGCACTTCCTCGCTGGCTGCAGTCACCAGAATCGAGTCGAAAGGCTTGCGTTCAGGCCACCCGCGGTAACCATCGCCGATTCTTACTTCAACATTGTCATACCCGAGTTCTGCGAGCCTTTTTCGGGCAGTCTCGCCCAGAGGTGCGAGATATTCAATCGTGTAAACCCGCTTGACCAGCACCGACAGGACAGCCGCCTGATATCCAGAACCGGTGCCAATTTCAAGAACCGTGTGATTACTCTCGACCCGGGCCAGCTCCGTCATCAAGGCCACAATGTACGGCTGCGAAATCGTCTGCTCAAGTCCGATCGGCAACGGATGATCTTCATAAGCGAGCTGGCGAAATTCCTCCGGCACAAACAGGTGCCGCGGCACCTTCCGCAGCGCATCCAACACGCGTCGATCTGTAATCCCGCGTGATACCAATTGTCGGTCGACCATAGTCTGGCGAAGCTGTTCAAAAGGCGCTTGCGTTGCCGAGGTGCCAGCGCACCCCAGTGTCAACAGCATTACTAGCGAAGCGACTACCCCAGTCCGGATCTGGTTCATGGGAAGCCCTGGCCGATTCTGTTGCGATTGGATACTTGCGATTTTCCCTTCATGCCACACATTTTTGAACACAACAAAAGATCAGCAAAGATCCGCCGGCTGCTCACTATCGCCCCAAGGCTCTTGGCAGGGCGGTTGTCAGCCAGGGTACATAGGTGATGAATAGCACGCCGGCAAGAAGCACCAACAAAATGGGAACGATAGAACGTGAGACTTCCGACAGGGGCTTGGAGAAGCGGTACGAGGCGAGAAAGAGATTCATCCCCACCGGAGGAGTTAAATAGCCTAGTTCCAGGTTCGCCAGGAAAATGATGCCTAGATGGACTGGATCGATTCCGAACGCTAACCCGATAGGTATGATCAACGGCACCACAACGACAATGGCGGAAAAGATGTCCATCAAGCATCCCACCACCAGGAGGAACAGATTGAGAAGAAGGAGAAACACCCATCTAGAATGAATGGATCCGGTGACCCACTCGACAGCACGCTCAGCAATCTGTGCATCCACCAGGTAGTTCGTAAACCCAAGTGCGACCCCAAGAATCAGGAGAACGCCGCCAACCAGCAGGCCGCACTCAGTCATGACTCTGGGGGCATCACGAAGCACCTTGAGGTCTCGATAAACGAACGTCTCAACTACCCAGGCGTAGAACGCAGTAAGGGCCGCGGCTTCCACGGGTGTCGCAATCCCACCAAACAATCCTGCGAACGCAACCACCGGCAGGAGCAATTCCCATTTGGCATTCCAGACCGCTGACTTGGCTTCAGCCAACCCAAACGCTTGCCTATTGACCGTCGTGTTGGGACCCTGTGTCATTCCCCACCAAGCCGTGAGAGCCACCATGAGGATGCCCGGCACCAAACCTCCGAGGAACATGTCCTCGATACTGATTTTGGCGACAATCGCATACAGAATCAGCGGCAAGCATGGAGGAAACAGCAGGCCCAAGGAACCCGCGCCAGTCAGCAGGCCCAGCGCCGATTTAGGTGGATAACCGGCTGTCAGCAATATGGGCATCAGCAGTCCACCCAAAGCCAGAATGGTCACACCCGAAGCGCCCGTGAACGATGTAAAGAACGCACAGACCAAAGCAGTAACAATCGCAGGTCCACCGCGGAATTGCCCGAAGAGGGCTTGAAAGACCCTGACCAGGCGCTGAGAGGCACCGCCTTCTGCCAGAAAGTAGCCTGCCAGAGTGAAGAGCGGGATCGTCGGCAACGAGGGGTTGATCACCAGACGATAGTGGTCGAGGGGGATCGAAGCAATGGGAAGGTCGGCACCCCAAAAAAGGATCAAGGCCGCACCGCCTAGCGTGGCAAACACGGGGGACCCCAACGCCGTCGCTACAAGCAATCCAATCAATGCAGGAGTCACCACTTCCGCTGGAGATATTGGCAGTCGCAAGACCAGCAACATCAGAAATCCGGTTAGCGCTGCGGCCAACGCTCGGATTTTCCAAGTCTCGCCGGCGTAATAGAGCAGACGCACGGCTACGAGTCCAAAGCCGAGCGGCATCACACATTGAATCAGCCACACTGGCAAGTTGTACGCCAGAATGCTGCCCGCTTCTCTTTCGGTAAGCACGAACTGATAGCTCGCCACGCCTAGGAACAGGCTGATGGTCGCTGCAACCGCGCCGCTGAACAGCGCTGCACCTGATTTCAGACGGCCTTTCAGGAAAGCGCTCCCAGTGGAAAGTCCCAACAACCGATTCTCGCGGGCCGCCACTGCACCGCCCAGCATCCCGATGACAAGCGTCAAGTGCTGTACGAAGGAACTCGATCCGGAGACTCCAGTCTGGAGCGTGGCTCTCAAGACGATCTCCAGGAGCGGCAGCACCACTAGAGCGGCCAGCGCCACGCAGAGCAAGCAATCCTCCAGCCAACGCAACCAGCCAGCTTGGGACGCATCAATCCCAGTCTTAGGCTCCCATTGGCCACTGGCGGTAGCCACGTAATCGGGCATGTGGCGGATTACCTCTTGGAGGCTGCGCTCTTGCGGAATTCCTGGAGCAGGCGAATCACCTCGTCGAACATTTCGGCGGGGACAATGGCACCACGAATTTTCGGGTAGACCTCTTCAGCCGCTTTGCGCCAAGCCGCCTCGACGTCAGGAGTGACTGCATGAACCGTCAGGCCTCGCTTCCGCATCGTCTCAACAGCCTGGTCGCTCTCTGCGCGGCTCTTGGCTTTGATCTGCTCGCCGGCCTCGGTTGCAGCCTTCATCATGACGTCCCTGACCTCAGCGGACAGGCTATCCCAAGTTTTCCGCGTGACAACAGCGCCGCCCACGAGCGGTGCCCAGTTTAGTTCCAACATATGTGAAGCCGGGCCGAAGAACTGTCCCGCCAGCGCATAGAACGGGGTTGAAGGTACGGCATTGATCAAACCTGTTTGCAAACTCGGCAAAATGTCATTCGTCTCCAGAGGAATGGGTTGATACCCCCCTGCTTTCATGATGTCGAGCTGTTTGGCGTCTCCTGCCCAGGTGAACAATTTCATCTTCTTCAGATCTGCCGGGTATACTACCGGTTCCTTCGAGAAGAACCGGACCCAGCCGCTGTCGCCCCAACACAGCGCCACAAATCCCTTTTCCAGCAATTTCTTTTCAATGGATGGGGCAAGCTTTTGCCGAATGTAATCCACTTCGTCGAGAGAGCGAAACATCATCGGCATGTTCTGTAATGCGCTGACCGAAGGATCGATCTCGGATAGTCCGACTACCGTCAGCATTCCAGCCTGGAGTTGGCCGACGCGCATGCGCCGCACCATGTCGGCCTCGCCTCCCATGGAACCATCCGCAAAAATCGTCAGCGAAGCACCTCCGCCAGGTGCCTGCCGCCACTTCTCTCCCATGGCCTGCAAAATCTGGTAATAGGAGGATCCTTTGGGTGCCAGGGTAGCCAACCGAATGCGGGCAGGCGCTTGGGCCTGCACCCATACGGCTTGGGGCAGAGCTGTAGTCACCGCAAACAGCACACAAGCGAATATCCTTCTCTTAACCAGTTTCTGGCACATGTACTCTCCGGTGAGCCTCGTCCTCGTTGTCGTGTTCGTACTCGTCCTCAAAGAAAAAGTCGAGGACGACGGCGAGAACGAGGACAAGGCATCATTTACATGGATCGTCGGACCGATCAGCCGCATGCACCCTCCCTTCCTACTCAAGAAACAGCTCGTCTGTGCGTGACAGCAGCCAGCGCGCGCGTCGCTGCATCACCAGGTTCACGAGTCGCCACTCCGGTTTGGTATCGATTTGAATTGCCAGCGCACGGCCCAGTAGCGACTCGAACTCCTTACGGTCCTGCTTGCTGATCGAGACTGCCTCCGCCAACGCTACGAGTGGAGAAGCCAGTTGACCTGAAGAAAGAGCCAGCGCCCGTTCGAAGTGCCCGCGGGAACGCTCGTAAGGATCACCTTTCGCACCGGGCCGGCTTGGTTCGTAGGTGATGAGAAACCCATGAATCGCCCCTGAGTCGTAGCTCTCTTCCAACTGAAGAGCGCGGTCGATGAGCGCCTCGACAGCAGGCAAGTCGGCTATGAGTTCCGGATCGTCTTTCGAAATGGAAATCGCCGCTCCCCAGGACGCTGAAGTCCAATACAACAAGGGAACATCGACCCGTGAAGCCTGCTCCACAGTTTGCTTGGGATTCTGACGCAACGACGACGCGAAGTCACGGTGACGAACCTCCAGTCCACGAATACCGTAGTTCCTGGCCCGCAGGTAGAGACGTCGCGCCCGTTTCCGGAGCCGTTCGGCTTCACCCAGATCCCGTGGTTCCATCTCGTCGGCTTCCTGCTGGACAAACGCATAGCTGTACTGCGTAAAGCCGCTGGCGGCTGCCAACAACAGGCCCTGATGGCGCGGACTTTCGGCAAGGAGACTCTCGATCAACTTGAGGCTAAACGGGAGGGCGCCGCGAATCAGTTCAGGATCGTCGTCTGAAGCAAACGTGGTCCCTGTATCTGCCAGCGCGTCGCCCAACTTGTTGATCGCATAACGGCGAACAGAGCAGCCCGTGCTCCAAAACACAACGAACAGAACGAACGGCACGAACAACCCCAGCGAGATTCCCCCAGAGGGCGCCAGTCTCGCTCTTAGAATCTCGGACTGGATGTCATTGGCAGCGTCCAAAAGTGCTCCCATCCACTTCGCGCTGTGGAATTGGAACACTCCACAACGGCATCAATACTCCCCGGATTGGCACGAAGGGGGCTCACTAGAATCACCGATGACTATTGACAGCCGGAAGCAGCCCCAAGGGTAGGTGGTACCACACTTTTCACGAGACTGTAAAGAACCTGCGCTCGCTGCTTTGCCGAGGACTGGAAGTGCTGTTTTGTAGACCCTAGGAATCGATGGGGGAGGCGACTGAGGGAAGTCGTTTGGGAAGCAACACAATATCACTCGGTTGGCACATTCGAGTTCAAGCGACGGCAACCCCAGGTGCGGGTGCCGACGTTCCTGTTGGAAGCTGCACCTTGAATGTTGTGCCCTTGCCCAGCTCGCTGGCGACGTG
>Ga0111538_10015317_pt1 | contig 10084 bp, 6 predicted proteins | sample SoiMethybrSBSTD1_FD_79669 | JGI IMG/M metagenome (GOLD analysis project Ga0111538, IMG submission 79669) | Bulk soil microbial communities from a Populus tree surrounding site in Tennessee, USA - Soil MetaG P. TD hybrid SBSTD1 (version 2)... | ecosystem: Environmental > Terrestrial > Soil > Tree... | reverse complement strand
TCGCGGCGGTCGCCGCCGCCGTTCGCCTGCGGCTCGGTTGGGAAGGCTGGCTCACGTTCGTGGTCGAGAACGGGATCGGCAAGACGCTGCTCATTTCGGCCGTGTGCCAGCTGTGCTTCTACTACAGCGACCTGTACGAATCGCGCGCCTACGCCGATCGGCGGGAGCTGTGCGTCCGGCTGGTCCAGGGCCTCGGTGCGGCGTCCTTCGTTCTCGCGGCTCTCTATTTCTGGTTTCCCGGCCTCATCATCGGCCGCGGGGTCTTTCTGATCGCCGCGGTGCTGGTCGTCACCCTCCTCGGCGGATGGCGCCTGCTGGTCGAGTGGCTGCGGCGTCGCACCGCGCCACGCGAACGGCTGCTGCTCGTCGGCACGAGCGCGCAGGCCGTGAGCCTCGCCCGCGAGCTGTTCGAGCGGCGGGTCGAGCTCGGCGTCGAGATCGTCGGGTTCGTGGATCCGGATCCATCGCACCTCGGGATGCCGGTGTTGAATCCCGGCGTCATCGGCGGCATCGACGACATTCCGTCGATCGCCAGCAGCCGCGGCGTGAACCGGATCGTCGTCAGTCTGGCCGACGCGCGCGGCAAGCTGCCGATGGACAAACTGCTGGCGATGAAGCTCAATGGCGTGCGATTCGACCATCTTGCCTCGGTCTATGAGGAATACACCGGCAAGATCGCCGTCGAAAACCTCAGACCGAGCTGGCTGATTTTCTCGTCAGGGTTCCAGAAATCGCCGCTCGTCAAAACGCTCAAGCGCGGGTTCGACATCCTCAGTGCGTCGATCGGCCTCGTGTTCGGCCTGCCGCTGATGATGGTGATTGCCGCCGCGCTGAAACTGACGTCGCAGGGGCCGGTTCTCTATCACCAGCGGCGCGTCGGACGCAACGGCCGGCTGTTCAACGTGCACAAGTTCCGATCGATGCGCGTCGATGCCGAAGCCGAGACTGGCGCGGTGTGGGCGCGGCCCGACGATGACCGCGTGACGGCGGTGGGCCGGTTTCTGCGCCGCACGCGGCTCGACGAGCTCCCTCAACTCTGGAACGTGCTCACGGGCGAAATGAGCCTGATCGGTCCGCGCCCCGAGCGTCCGGAGTTCGTCGAAGAACTGACCCGCCAGATCCCGTTCTACGGCGAGCGCCACACGGTCAAGCCCGGCATCACCGGGTGGGCGCAGGTCCGCTACACCTATGGGGCCAGCGTAGAGGACGCGCTCGAGAAACTGCAGTACGACCTCTTCTACATCAAGAACCTGACGCTCACGCTCGATCTGTTCATCTTCTTCGACACGATCAAGACCGTCATCCTCAGACGAGGTGCGGCGTGACGTTCGATGTGGGACGCGCGCCGGTCGTCAACGCGATGACCATCGACGTGGAAGAGTATTTCCACGCGAGCGTGTTCAATCGCGTCGTGCCGCGCGAAGCCTGGGACCGGCGCGAGAGCCGCGTGTGCCAGAGCACCGACAAGGTGTTGAAGATCCTGTCCGACGCGAAGGTCCACGCGTCCTTCTTCGTGCTCGGGTGGGTCGCGGCACGGTACCCCGAGCAGATCAAGCGCATCGCGGCGCTCGGCCACGAGATCGCGTCGCACGGCTATGACCACCGTCTCGTCTACGAGCAGACACCCGATGCGTTTCGCGAAGACGTGCGGCGCGCGAAAGGCATGCTCGAAACGCTCACTGGCAACCGTGTCGACGGGTTTCGGGCGCCGAGCTATTCGATTACCGGGCGTTCACTGTGGGCGCTCGACATCCTCCTCGAGGAGGGCCACCAGTACGACGCGAGCATCTTCCCGATTCATCACGATCGCTACGGCATTCCGACCGCGCCGCGGCATCCGTACGTGCATCAGCACGAAGGACGCGGGCTCGTGGAAGCGCCACCGTCGACGGTTCGCTTGGGCCGCGTGAATCTGCCGGTCGCGGGCGGCGGGTACTTTCGGCTCCTGCCGTATGGCTGGACGCGATGGGGGATCCGGCGTCTGAACGACGTCGAGCGGAAGCCGGCGATTTTCTACGTGCATCCGTGGGAGCTCGACGCGGATCAGCCGCGCCTGCCGGTTGGACGGACGAGCGCGATGCGCCACTACGGCAACTTGCGCCATACCGAAGCGAAGCTCGGACGGCTGCTCGGTGACTTCAAGTTCGCGCCGCTCAGCGCCGTGTTGGCCGGACACCTGCCGTCATGCTGAGCGCGGCACCTCATCGATTTCCGGTTGCCCTGCCGGTCGTCGTCTCGACGGACGCGGACGCGGCGACGTGGACGCGGTTCGTCGACGCCCACCGCGACGCATCCGTGTATCACATGTACCGATGGCGCGACGTCTTCGAGCGGGCCTTCGGCCATCGGACCGAGTACCTGATGGCCAGGCGCGGCCGCATCGTCGTCGGCGTCCTGCCGCTGGTGGAATTTCGGAGTTGGTGGTTCGGCCGCTTCATGGTGTCGCTGCCGTTCGTCAACTACGGCGGCGTGCTGGCCGTCGAACGCGAGGCGGCTCGCGCGTTGCTCGAGACGGCGCATCGGCTGGCGGCGGAGCGAGGCCTCGCGCACGTCGAGCTGCGGCATCGCGATCCTCAGTTCCCCGGCTCGCCCTCAAAAAGCCACAAGGTCGCGATGAAGCTGGCGCTGGCCGGCGACCCCGATGCGATGTGGAGCGCGCTCGACCGCAAGGTCCGGAATCAGGTTCGGAAGGCGGAGAAGAGCGACTTATCGTGCGCCATTGGCGGCGAGGAGCTGGTCGACGAGTTCTATCCCGTGTTCGCGACGAACATGCGCGACCTCGGTACGCCCGTTTACGCGAAGAAGTTCTTCACGGAGGTGATCTCGATCTTTCACGAGCGGACGACGGTGTTCGTGGTGCGCAAGGGCACGCAGGCGATCGGCGCCGGCATTGCCATTCGGCATCGCGAGAGCGTGGAAATGCCGTGGGCCTCGTCGCTCAAGGCATACCGCGCGCTGTGCGCCAACAACCTCTTGTACTGGTCGGTGATCAAGCATGCCATCGCCACGGGCGCTCGCACGTTCGACTTCGGCCGTTCGACGCCAGACGAAGGGACCTACCACTTCAAGAAACAGTGGGGCGCCGAGGCGGAACCGCTGTGCTGGGAGTACGCCCTGACGAACGGCCGGTCGGTGCCCGATCAGAGCCCGAAGAACCCGAAGTTCGCGCTGGCGATCAGGATGTGGAAGCGGCTGCCGCTCGCCGTCGCCGGCGTCGTCGGACCACCAATCGTTCGGTCGATTCCCTGACAGCGCGGGTGAGCAGCAGTCGTGAAACTCGCGGCCAATGGCTTCGGCTCGATGACACCTGTAAGTCAGCCTCCGACTGACGCACCGCAGCTGTTCGTGGTCGTGGACACGGAGGAGGAGTTCGACTGGTCAGCGCCGTTCTCTCGGGAGGCTGTGGGAGTGACGGCGATCGCGGAAGTCGGTCGCTTGCAGGCGATCCTGGCGCCATACCGCATCACGCCGACCTATGTCGTCGATTACCCGATTGCCGCGACCGATTTCTCGGCGCGGCGGTTGTCCGAGCTCGCGAAGGCCGGAGACTGCCACATCGGCGCGCACTTGCATCCGTGGGTGAACCCGCCGCACCTCGAGGCGTTGAGCGCGCGCACGAGCTACGCATGCAACCTCGGCGCGTCGCTGGAACACGACAAGATCGAGCGGCTCACGGAGACGATTGGGGTAGGGATCGGCGTGGTGCCGCGGGCCTACAAGGCCGGACGCTACGGCTTCGGAGCGACGACCGCTCGGATTGTGGAACAGCTCGGCTTCGACGTGGATCTCAGCGTGAATCCGCATATGGATTTTTCCTCCGATGGCGGGCCGACGTTCGAGGCGTTCGAGCCGGTGCCGTTTGTCTTCGGGCACAGTCGGCGCCTGCTGGAGCTGCCCTGCACCACCGGCTTCATTGGTACCGCACGGCGATTCGGTCGGCCGCTGCATCGCGCGGCCTCGAAGCTCGAAACGTTTCGCGGCGTCGGCGTGCTGGCGAGGAGCGGCGCGTTGAACAAGGTGATGCTCTCGCCTGAAGGGAATACGTTCACGGAAATGCGTGCGCTCACCGAGACGTTGTATCGCAGCGATGGCGTGCGCACGTTTGCGCTGACGCTGCACAGCCCGAGCCTCAAACCGGGATGCACCGAGTACGTCAGGACAGCGGCCGACCGGGACGCCTTCCTCGCCACGATCGATCGTTATTGTGAATTCTTCTGCGGCACGCTCGACGGCGTGCCGACGACGCCGGCCGGCTTGTACGACCAGTACGTCCGCCCTCGAGTCAACCAGGGCGATCCGACGAGGACACCATGAAAGTGTTGGGAATCTCACCCCTCGACAAAGACTCGACCGTGACGCTCGTCGAGGATGGCGTGATCACCTACGCCGCCGCCGAGGAGCGGTTCACGCGCATCAAGCTGCAGGACGGGTTTCCGTGGCGGGCGCTCGAGAACGCGCTCGAGGCGACCGGGAACACGACAAACGACATCGATCGTGTGGTCTACCCCTTCCTGACATCTCAAGAGGAGACGCTGCTGTTCGAGCGCAATCTCGACAAAGAGCGGGATTTCCTGGACGTGGAAGAGATCAATTCGACGACCGACGAGCTGCGCGACGCTCGGTCGCGAATTCCGTCCGGCCGCGCGCCCGTGCCAGGGTTGTCAGACCCCAACGAGCGGAACGACAAGAGTCTGCTGAAGACGATCGCCTACCGAGTTCTCGCGAGTGAGAGCGTCATCTCGCGGAACGTCGCGAAACGGGGATCGGCCCGGTGGGGTCGCGAGGCTTCGGCGTTCCACAGCCAGTGGCAACAGCAACTCGAGTCGGCGCTCTGTGAGCTGGGTCTCGCCGGCAAGCTCCGGCGCGTCGAGCATCATCTCAGTCACGCGGCGAACGCCTATTACACGAGCGGCTTCGAAGACGCCCTGGTCGTGACCCTTGACGGCTACGGATCGGGCTTGTCGGGCAGCGTCAGCGTCGGTCGCGGCGGCTGCATCGAACGCATTCACGACCAGGAGTACCCGCACTCGCTCGGAACGTTCTACGAATCTGTGACGTCGGCGCTGGGGTTCAAGCCGAGCCGGCACGAAGGCAAGATTGTCGGCCTCGCCGCGTATGGCGACGTCAATGTGCTGGGCGATGTCCTACGCCGCCGATTCGTCACAGCAAACGGCGGCTTTCGGATCGTCGAGACGAACAACGTGTACTTCGCCCGTCTGCTCGCGAGCCAGTTTCCGAAAATCGACGTGGCCGCTGCTTACCAGCGTGTCCTGGAAGAGGTCGCGGCGGCATACGTCTCGCAATACATCAGTCGGACCGGATTGCGGAATCTCGTGCTGTCGGGCGGCGTGGTCGCCAACGTGAAGCTCAATCAGCGGCTGCGCGAGATCGATGGCGTCGAGGGCATTTTCATTCACCCGAACATGGGCGACGGCGGCTGCGGCACCGGCGCGGCGCTTCTCGAATGGAGTGGACGGCCGGAGTCGGTCAAGCGGCTGTGCGACGTGTACCTCGGTCCCGAGTTTTCGAACGACGACATCGCCGAGGCGCTGAAGCGGGCACAGCTGCCCGCCTCGATGCCGCGTCCGATTTCAGCCACGATCGCCCGCCTGCTGTCCGAGGGCAAGGTGGTTGCGCGTTTCGACGGGCGGATGGAGTACGGGCCGCGCGCGCTCGGAAACCGCTCAATCCTGTATCACGCCAAGGAACCCGCCGTGAACCAGTGGCTCAACCAGCGGCTCGGCCGCACCGAGTTCATGCCTTTCGCGCCGGCGACGCTGTACGACCACTGTCACGACTGTTACAAGCACGCCGGCGGCGCCGAATATGCGGCGCAGTTCATGACCGTGACGTTCGACTGCACCGACACGATGAAGCGCGATTGCCCGGCGGCGGTTCACGTCGACGGCACCGCGCGACCGCAGCTCGTTTCGAAGGAATCGAGCCCCGGCTTCTACAACATCCTGACGGAATACTACAAGCTGACCGGCATCCCGTCAGTGATCAACACCAGCTTCAACATGCACGAGGAGCCGATCGTCTGCACGCCCGACGATGCCATTCGCGCGTTCTTGCAGGGGAACCTCGACTATCTGGCGATCGGCGACTTTCTCGTCCGGCATCCGTCGGCGGCCGCGGGTCGGGAACACGGAAATATCTGAGGAGATGGGGATCATGGGGACCACCAGAACCGTCGTCATCGCCGTTGTTTTGCTGATCGCGACATCGGCGGCACACGCGCAATCAGGCCCGGAGACGCCCGCGCAGCAGCCGCCGCCGAGGCCGACGGCGCCGCCACCCGTGCCAGAACCCGGATGGCTTGGAGACACGCTGCCGCCGTTGTGGAACCGTCTGTACGTCAACATCAACGCGGCGCGGCAACTGCAGACCGGGAGCTTCAACACGCTGAGTACGTTCGCGAGCTACGGCGAGACGGGCAGCTTCGAGACAATCCAGAACGTCGGCACGGCTCTCCTGCTGGATGGATCGGCCGGCTATCATCTGGCCAAACATTTCGCCGTGGGCGCCGGTCTCTGGACGGCGATGTCGAAGTCGGCGGTGGCCGGAACGTCGGCGCTGCCCGATCCGACTTTTTACGGACAGTACGCGATTAAGACGCTCAGCCAGCAGGGCCTCCGTCAAAAGACGATCGGCTTGAACCTGCAGGTCCTCTTCGCGGCATCGCTGAAAGACCGGCTACACGTGGCATTGTTCGCCGGTCCGACGATCGCTCGCGTGAAGCTCGACGTCGGTTCGTTGACCCTGCCGTCGCCAACCCCGACCACAACCTCGAGGCCGACCTCGCCCAGTCAGACCTCGGCGCCAGTCTTGCCGAACGCCGCAGACATCGTCCAGGACCCGGCGATCGTGGTCGCAAGTCAGACGGCGACGACGGCGAAGGCTGCTACGGCGGGGTTCGATGTCAGTTTCATGTTCACCGAACGGTACGGCGTCGGCGTGCTCGCGCGCTACGTGCGCGGCAAGGTCAATCTGCCCATCGCGCCAGACATGGACGTTGCGGGGACGCAGATCGGCGCGGGCTTGCGCTATCGATTCTAACGGGACCTGTAGGAGTCGATTGCTGTTAGCGTCATCACTATTGCGTCGCAAGACATGAGCACTTGGGTGCCGCGCCGAATGTCAATGTCCGCCCACATGGGCCATGGATCCGTGTGACTCGACAGAACGTCCGATTTCAGCTTCTCGACGCGCTGCGAGGCTTGGCCGCGCTTTGGGTATTCACGTTTCACTACGGCTTTTCGGACGCCTCTCGAATGGCCTTGGGATGGGGAATGCCGTTACTCCGGCAGGGACACTTGGGCGTTCCGATGTTCTTCGTACTTTCCGGCTACTGCCTTATGGCGTCGGTTCGCACGGCGGTGCGCGATGGCGAGAGCACGGCATCGTTCCTCGGTCGAAGATTTCTACGCATCTTCCCGCCGTACTGGTTTTCGATCGCGGTTGTTGCATCCGTCCCGTTTATTATCGAAGGCCTGAGTGCCTGGAAAACCGGCCACTACATTTCGCCTTCAGCCAGCGGCAATATCAACCTAGGATACCTAACGTACACCCCTGGGGCCTGGCTGCGCGTCCTGACGTTGACGCAGGTGTTTGCGTCGGTTCCGGGTGCCACAAACCTGCAATACAAATTCACGACGATCAACGCCGTGTACTGGACGCTCGCTATCGAGTTTCAGTTTTATTTGTTGATGGCTGTTGCCCTGGCCTTACGATCGCGCGCGCTGAGCTTCATCGGCGGTGTCACGTTGGCTTCGGCCGGCATTTGGCTGTTGGGCATCTGGGGAGTCTCCGGCGTCTGTCTGCCGTACTGGCCGATGTTCGCCGTCGGCATCCTCCTATTTCTCATAATCGAGCGTGGATGGACGTACCGCCGTCTGGACGTTCGCGGCCGTGCTTGGCTCCCCTGTCAATCCTCGTTGGCGTGTTCGTAGCGGTAACGATTGCAGGCCATCAGACGAGCGACACGAGCTTCGCTATTGGCTTCGGCGTCACGCTGTGGTGCCTACACGCCCTTGACGATTCGTATAGATCAAGACTTTCCTCCCCGAACCGTTCTGGACGGGTTTTCTTTCGAACCGCCCAATACGTCGGGTTGATGTCCTACAGCCTGTATCTGCTTCACGGCCGCGTCCAGTTTCTGGCGCTCCAGATCTGCCGGCAGGTCGCCTCCAGCGGCCTCGTCCAGGATGCACTCACGATGCTGACGACCTGTCTTCTGTGTTATGCGTTCTACGTGTGCTTCGAGCGTCCGTTCATTCGATCACGGGTCGCCGCCGTAGCGCCGTCAGCGCAGCTGCGCATGCCTGCGGCGTCGACAGTTTCCGTGTGAAGTCGAGCAGTTCGGGAACTGACTGGGTGGGCTTCGCGCTGATGGCATATCTTGCCGAGCGTGGCGATCGGCGTCCCGATTGGCGCCCCGGCGATTCGTCGAATGGATGCGGAGACATTCCGCCGACCCTGCATGAGTATCGACGCGTGGGTTGTCGGATTTGGCACAGCGACTTTGCTGCGGGAACTGGAAATCGTCCCTGGACTTGCGGCGTATGCCGTCCTGCCCGTCGTGGTTCTGCTCGACGCTTGGCTGCTCTACAGGTTCTTCTCTTCAAGGCGCCGCGCGCGCCGCTTCCTCGCGATGTTGCGGGCGGCGACGCGCGCCAGATACCTCGCCGAGACTTGTCCGTCTGGCCTAGTGCTTGACGTGCACGTTTTGCGCCGGTGCGGGTGCCGCTTGGTCCCAGGTCAGCATTTCGGCCGTAGTCGCCGGGCACGCGAACCCAGTCACTCCAGGATGGGTCGTATTGCAGGGAGTCACGGCTCCCGCAATCGCCATGCGGTAGGTGGCCCACGCCTGAGCATTCGTCAAGCCTGGCGCTGGAGCGCCGACGAGGCCGCCGCCCGTTTGCGGGACGATGAAGCCGGGTGCCTGCTCTTGATAGTAGAGCCGGAAGTTGTCGCCCGCATTGCCATTGAAGGCTGCAACGCGGATTTCATCCAGGACGATCACATTAGGATTGGGTTGGTCGGTGCGCAACAACGGCTTGATTGCCACCGGCGCGGCGGGCAGGCTGCCAGGCGGCGTCAGAAACTGAACGTTTCGGAGCGTGGTCCGACGCGGTGGAAGGTTCACGCCGCCGCCTGTGACGCCCCATGCGGTCTCGACCAGCACATTCGTGACCGCCTGGAGTGTGCTGTACTCGACCAGAATAGTTCCTGGCGTTTGGCCGTAGATGTCACGCACGTCGCCGATCTTGCCCGGCACGATAATGCCCTGCTGGACGTTTTGTATGTCCGCATGCCGCACGATCGTGTTCCTGGAAATGTAGTCGGAGAAGAAGATGCCCGTTGTTCCATCGGACAGCAACCGCACGTCGCCTCGCTGTGTCCAGCCTTCGAACGTGATCCGGTTGGAGCCGTAGCCGTAGAACCCCCAATGTCCGACGTGCCACAGGCGCGTGTCCAGCATCGTGCTCACTGGAAGCTCGATCACCGCCGTGCAGCAGGAGGCCCCGAGGTTCCAGACAGTCAGGCCCATAGTAGACGAATAAAATTCGTTGCTCGTGAACTCGCGGAGCGGGACCGCCATCATGTTGACGGTTTGTGACGGGTCCGCGCCGGGTGCCGTCGGAATGAGCACGTTGCCGACGCCGATCATCATGTAAGTGATGGTATGCGAGTTCGTGTTCGCGACGACGTTGTTGCGGACGACGTTGTTGGGACCGCGGAACCACAGTCCGGATCCCTCCCAGCCCCAGTCGTTCGTGTTCTGCCGTTGGTCGCCGCGGTCGGTTCCCGTGCCCCAGACGCGAACGACAAAATTGTGGTCGAAGACATTCGCCGTTTCGGAGCCGTCCTCGGTGACGATGCCCGAGCCGGCCGCGTCGTAGACGACATTGTCCTTGATCAACCCGTAGTGCGAGTCGTGGATCGTGATTCCCCATTTGGTCGCGCCATCGATCGCATTCCCGATCAGACTGAACTGATAGGCGCCCTGCACGGGCACGGACGGTCCGAAAACGTGATGCATGTGAAGCGCGTAGCGGCCGATTTGGTTCGTTCCGATATG
>Ga0111538_10015314_pt1 | contig 10084 bp, 9 predicted proteins | sample SoiMethybrSBSTD1_FD_79669 | JGI IMG/M metagenome (GOLD analysis project Ga0111538, IMG submission 79669) | Bulk soil microbial communities from a Populus tree surrounding site in Tennessee, USA - Soil MetaG P. TD hybrid SBSTD1 (version 2)... | ecosystem: Environmental > Terrestrial > Soil > Tree... | reverse complement strand
GCGGCCCGCTGCTTCCTGCGCTGCCCCGACACCGACCGCCACCGCCGCTTCTACGAGCGCCTCGGGTTCGTGACCGTGGCGCGACTGCCCCGCTACTACCACGGCCACGACTTCGTCGAGTACCTGCGCGAGCCGTTGGCCCGGGAAGGTCAGCCGGAGGCCAGGTAGGCCGAGGCCTGGAGGGTGAACAGGTCGGCGTAGCGGCCGCCGAGGGCCATCAGCTCGTCGTGGCTGCCCGACTCCACCACCCGGCCGCCGCCCAGGACGTAGATGCGGTCGGCCGAGCGGACGCTGGAGAACCGGTGCGAGATCAGCAGCACCGACCGGCCCCGGCACAGGGTCCGGATGCTCTCGAACAGCTCGTGCTCGGCCCTGGCGTCCAGGGCCGCGGTCGGCTCGTCGAGGATGATGAACGGGGCGTCGCGGAAGAACGCCCTGGCCAGGGCGACCCGCTGCCACTGGCCGACCGACAGCTCCTTGCCGCCCTCGAACTCGGGCCCGAGCACGGTCTCGTAGCCGTCGGGCAGCTTGGCCAGGAAGTCGTCGGCACCGGTGTGCAGGGCCGCCCCCCTGATCGCCTCGGCGTCGTCAATGCGCTGGTGGCGGCCCATGCCGATGTTCTCGGAGGCCGGCAGGCTGTAGTGGAGGAAGTCCTGGAAGATGACGGCGACCGAGCGGCGCAGCCCGTCGGGGTCGGCGGCGGCGGTGTCGACCTCGTCCCAGAGCACGCGCCCGCCGTGGGGCAGGTAGAGCCGGCACAGCAGCTTGGCCAGGGTGGTCTTGCCCGAGCCGTTCTCGCCGACCAGGGCGACGATCTCGCCGGCCCCGATCTCCATGGACACGTTCGTCAGGGCCGGGGTGCTGGCGCTCGGGTAGGTGAAGCTGACGTCCTCGACCTGGAGCCGCCGGAACCCCTGGGGGGCCGGATGGCGGGACCGGCGCGCCTCGAGCCCCGGGGCCATGGCCACGAACGAGGTGAAGTCCTCGATGAACAGCGACGACTCGTAGAGCATGCCGGCGCCGAACACCGCGTTCATCAGCCGCTCGCCGAGGACGAACACGGCCCCGGCGGCGGTCCCGGCGTCGGCCAGGCCGATGCGGCCGTCGAGGGCCAGCACCAGCAGGCCGGCCACGATCCCGGCGAGCACGACCGTGGTGGCCAGGTTGCCGAGCAGCGACACCCGCAGGCGCCGCCTGGCCACCTTGCGCAGCTCCACCATGTGCTCGTCGTAGAGCCGGTCGAAGCGCTCGCGCAGGAAGCTCCCGAGGCCGAAGGCGCGCAGCTCCTTGGCGGCGTCCTTGCCCGACAGCAGCATGTAGAGGTAGTTGCGGCGGCGCTCGGCCTGGGTCATGCGGTGGCGGAACCCGAACATCAGGTCGCCGCCCCTGGCCACGGCGAGCAGCAGGGGCACGGCCGCGGACAGGACCAGCGGCACCAGCCAGGGCTGGATCGCGAGCAGGGCCAGGGTGATCCCGCCGATGCCGATCAGGGCGCCGGCCAGGCCGGTCAGCCCCTCGACGACCTGCCAGGGCCGGAACTGGCCGCCGCCGGCCGCCCGGACCAGCCGGTCGTGGAAGGCCGGGGTGTCATAGGCCTCCAGCTCGACCGCGCAGGCCACATCGATGATCTGGGACTGGGCGTGCCGGGAGGCCAGCTCGGCCAGGATCTCGCGGTGCTCCCGGCCCAGGGCGGACAGGAAGCCGAGCCCGGCCATGACCAGCGTGAGCAGCAGCAGCGTGGGCAGGACGCTCGCGGCCCCGGCGCCGCTGCGGCCGGCGGCGATGACCCCGTCGAGCACGCCCTTGCCGAGCAGCAGGACCACGGCCAGGCCGGCCCCGCTGACCGCCTTGAGGGCCAGGACGACCAGCAGCTCGTGCCGTCCGGCGGCCCAGACCAGCTGGATCGCCTCCCGGCACAGCCGGGGCAGCCGGCGCAGCGACCGCTCGACCTTTGGCGACTCGTAGATGTCGGACCAGGTGACCCCGCCGTCGGTGACCTCGCCGGTGGTGGCGGTGGCCGGGCCGCCGGCCTCCTCGCTCATGGTCGGATTGTCGCCCGCCAGTGGTCCCCTGGCCAGCCACTTTCGGTCCAGACCCCGGGCCCGCCGGTTCGGCTACGGGCCGGCCGGGCCCACCGGGTGCTGCTTGATGCCGGCCAGGCGCCCGCTCGGGCTCCATGGGGTGGCCCGGCCGACCGGGTGGTGGTGGTCGCCCACCAGCCGCTGGATGCGGGCCGCCACCATCAGGTCGTCGGCGGTCAGGGCCGAGCCGACCCGCGGGACGAGCTCCAGGGTGACCTGGCCGCCGCGGATGGCGATGTCGGGCTGGTGGCCGGCGGCGGCGGTGGCGTCGGCCACCCGGCCGACGAACAGCGTCGCCGAGGCGAAGCCGTCGAACTGGTAGGTCTTCCGGATGCTGTCGCCGTGGCGCTGCCACCCCGGAAGTTCCCGCATGGTGCGCGTGAGCGCCTCCTCGTCTGTGGTTGCCATGGTGCCTCCCTGCATGGCCGACCGGGACGGGAGCCGTCCCGGTCCACTACCGACGATTGTATCGCTCTCCGATAGAACCTGCCACCACTAGGTCTCGGCGTCCAGGCCGGCCCACAGGGTGTGCATCCGGTTGGTCAGGCGGGCCAGTTCCTCCAGGTGGGAGGCGGTCAGGGTCTCCAGGCGCTCGCGGCCGCGGGCGGTGAGGGCGATCCGGACCGTGCGGGCGTCCTCGCTGTCCGGCTGGCGGGCGACCAGGCCGGCGGTGACCGCGCGGTCGATGAGCTCGACCGCGCTGTGGTGGCGCACGAGCAGGTAGCCGGCGATCTCCCCGATGGTGGGGCCGCGCGGGTCGGGATGGCCGCGGACCGCCAGCAGCAGCTGGTGCTGGGCCGGGGTGATCCCGGCCGCCTCGGCCTGCTGCCCGCTCCAGTAGAGGAACCGGCGCAAGCCGGTCCGGAAGGCGAGCAGGCGCTCGTAGTCCCGCTGCTCCAGTCCTGGCATGGCAGAACGATAGTCGAGCGGCATCCGCCAGGGCGACTGTCTCGTGCTCCATGGCGGCCATGATGCGGGCGGCGATGTGGACCGCGATGCCGCCGACGTCGTCGTCGCGGACGTCGAGCTCCCCGGTGTGGATCCCGGCCCGGATCTCGATGCCCACACCGCTCCTGTGGAATCGCCGGCGTGCCGGAGCGATACTCATGCTTGGTCACCTGGTTCCGCCGTCGGGGGGCGCCCACATGTCCACTGGTCCTGCGCCGACACCGCAGCTCGTCGTGGTCGACGGCCGGATGCGGGGCGCCGGCTTCGAGATCCCCGACGGGCGCTCGGAGATCGGGCGGCAGGCCGGGGTGGCCATCCTGCTCGACGACCAGGACGTGAGCCGGCGCCACGCCGTCCTGGACCGCAGCGGCGGCCGGGTCGTGCTGGCCGACCTGGGCTCGACCAACGGCACCTGGGTCAACCAGCGGCGGCTGCACCCCGGCGACGGGCCCGACGGGGTCGAGCTGCGCGACGGGGACGAGGTGCGGTTCGGGTCGGTGACGATGCGGGTCTCCATGGGCCCCGCGACCCCCGAGACCGCGGTGCGCCAGTACGCCTTCGGCGACGTCCACGGGCCCGTCCAGACCGGCGACGGCCAGCAGTACACGGCGGGGCGGGACCAGTACGTGGCCGGGCGCGACCTGTACCACGACAACAGCGTGCGGGTCGAGGACGACTACGACCCGTGGGACGAGCTGTTCCGCGGACGGGGGATCGGGCGGGTGCTGATGGCCGTCGGCGGAGTCGTCGCCCTGGTCGGGTTCGGGCTGGTGCTGTGGTTCATGTTCTCCGCCTTCGGCTCCAGCATCGACGACTTCGGCGGCCCGGGCGAGCTCAGCGACCCGTTCCAGAAGGAGCTCCTGCCCGGCGTGCCGCTGCTCGCCGCCGGGTTCGGGCTGTTCCTGGCCGGCGGCGTGCTGGCCGGGATCGGCGGCGGCATGTCCAAGGCGGCCCGCAAGCGCGAGGAGGAGCTGCGCCGGGAGCGGGGACGCCGGCAACCGAGGGGGCCCGATGGCTGACGAGCGCTACCGCTTCGGCAACGTGCAGGGCCCGGTGCAGACCGGCGACGGGGTCCAGTACGCGGCCGGTCGCGACCAGTACGTCGCCGGCCGGGACCAGTTCGTGGTCCACGGCGAGGCCGGCCAGGTCCTGGCCGAGCTGGCCGGCCTGCGCGAGGCCCTGGCCGGGCTCCGGCTGACCGAGGCCGAGCGGGCCGGCGCCGAGCGCGACCTGGAGGCGATGGAGGAGGCCGTCCGCCGTCCCGAGCCCGACACCGCGGCGGCCGGTCGGCACCTCCAGTCGTTCACCGCCGGCCTCAAGGACGCCGGCGCCCTGGCCGCGGCCGGGGTCACGGTGGTCGAGTCCATCGCCAGGATCGCCCACTGGCTCGGCCCCGTGGCCGCTGGGGTCCTCGCGTTGCTGTAGGTGCTTGACACTCTCGAACATATGTTCGAATATAGGCCTATGGTGGCCACAGAAAGTGGTCCTACCGCCACTGTGAGGAGTTCCCTCGCCTCCCCTCGGGTGGAACTGGGAGGACCCGGAGCGACCCTGGCCGACGAGCGGCTGCTGCCGGTGGTCCCGGCCCTCCAGTCGCTGCTCCCCGGCCGGGGTCTGCGCCGGGGGGCCACCGTGACCGTCAGCCGCTCCGCCGCCCTGGCCCTTGCCCTGGTGGCCGGGGCCTCGGCGGCCGGCTCCTGGGTGGCCGCGGTCGGCCTGCCCGACCTGGGGATCGTGGCCGCCGCCGAGGCCGGCGTCGCCCTGGAGCGCCTGGCCCTGGTCCCGGCCCCCGGGACCGGGGCATGGCCGACCGTGGTGGCCGCCCTCCTGGACGCGGTCGACGTGGTGCTGGTGCGCTCCCCGGCCCGGCTCCCGGCCGCCCAGGCCCGCCGCCTCGCGGCCAGGGCCCGCGAGCGCGGAGCGGTCCTGGTCCCCCTCGGCGTCTGGCCCGAGCCGGCCGACCTGCGCCTGGCCGTCACCTCCAGCGCCTGGAGCGGCCTCGGCCAGGGCCACGGCAGCCTCCAGGCCCGCCAGGTCGAGGTCCTCGTCGCCGGCCGCGGCGCCGCCACCCGCGAACGCCGAGCCCTCCTCTGGCTCCCGTCCGCCGACGGGACCATCGTTCCGGCGGGGGCTCCAGCAGGGACCGGAGATCCACGGGTTGGGCCGGAGGGCCCAGCCGGTCTGGCCCTCGCCGGGGAAGGGGATGCCCCGGCGGGGGAGGGCCGGCCGCCGGGACCGCCGGAGCTGCCGCTGGCCGATGCCGGGTGAGGTGACCGGCGGTGGCCCGCATGCTGGTGGTCTGGTGCCCGGACTGGCCGGTGGTGGCCGCCGGGGCGCCGCCGGACAGCCCGACGGCCGTCGTCCACGCCAACCGCGTCGTCGCCTGCTCGGCGGCGGCCCGGGCCGAGGGCGTCCGGCCCGGCCTGCGCCGGCGCGAGGCCCAGGGGCGCTGCCCGGAGCTGGAGCTGCTCGCCCACGACCCGGCCCGGGACGCCCGCGCCTTCGAGCCGGTGCTGGTGGCGGTCGAGCGGGTCACCCCCTGGGTCGAGGTCCTCCGGCCGGGCGAGTGCGCCTTTCCGGCCCGGGGCGCCGCCCGCTACCACGGCGGCGAGCCGGCCCTGGCCGTCACGGTCACCGCCGCCGTCCACGCCACCGTCGAGGGTCGAGGCGGCTGCCGGGTCGGGATCGCCGACGGCACCTTCGCCGCCGGCCTGGCCGCCCGCCACCAGGCCATCGTGCCCCCTGGCGGCAGCCGCGCCTTCCTGGCCCCCCTCCCGGTGGCCGCCCTCGGCCGCCCCGACCTCGCCGACCTGCTGGTCCGCCTCGGCCTGCGCACCCTCGGCGACCTGGCCGTCCTGCCAAGGGCCGCCCTGGCCGCCCGCTTCGGCCCCGAGGGCGCCCGCGCCGCCCGCCTGGCCGGCGGCCTCGACGAGCACCCCAAGGGAGCCCGCCGCCCCCCACCCGACCTCCGCGTGACGGCCGAGCTCGACCCCCCGGCCGACCGGGTCGACGTCGCCGCCTTCACCGCCAAGACCCTGGCCGACGAGCTGGTCGCCCGGCTCGACCGGCTCGGCCTGGCCTGCACCCGCCTGCGCGTCGAAGCCGAGACCGACCAGGGCGAGACCCTCTCCCGGGTCTGGCGCCACGACCCCACCACCCCCCCTACCCGCCCCTCCAGCCCCGACCCCGTCCCCCGTGCGGCCTTCGGCGGATCGCCCAGCCTGGGTCCCGCGGGTCCTTCGGGGCGGATGGCCGCGATCATGACCGAGCGGGTCCGGTGGCAGCTCGACGGCTGGCTGACCGGGCGGACCGGCCGCCTCCCCGGAGCGCTCACCCGCCTGGCGCTGTCGCCCGACGAGGTCGTCCCCGACCGGGGCCGCCAGCTCGGCTTCTGGGGCGAGGAGACCGAGGCCGAACAGCGCGCGGCCCGCGCCCTCGCCCGCATCCAGGGCCTCCTCGGCCCCGAAGCCGTCCACACCGCCCGCCTCCGCGGCGGCCGCGACCCCGCCGACCGGGTGACCCTCACCCCGTCGGATCCCCCGTCCTCGGGTTCCCCGGCCTCCGGCCCGTCGGCCTCGACCTCCCCGGCCCCGGACCCGGCGGGCTCCCTCTCGCCCGGCGTCCCGGGTCACGGGCCGCCCGGCGCCTCCGGGGTCGGCTCGGGGGACCTCCGCGGTGCCGTGCCCTGGCCTGGGCAGGTGCCGGCCCCGGCCCCGGCGATCGTCTACGCCGAGCCGCTCCCGGTGGAGGTGGTGGACGCCACCGGCGCCACCGTCGCCGTCGACGGTCGCGGCCTGCTCGGCTCGCTTCCGAGCCGGCTCCGGCTCCAGGGCCGTGCCTGGTCGCCCATCACCGCCTGGGCCGGTCCCTGGCTGGTCGACGAGCGCTGGTGGGACCCGGCCACCCACCGCCGCCTGGTCCGCCTCCAGGCGACCACCGACCAGGGCGGCGCCTACCTGCTCCGGCTGACCGGCGGCCGCTGGTGGGTCGAAGCGATCTACGACTGAGCCGGACCAGGGCCTGTGGACATTCGTTTGCGGCCGGTTCCCCCCGACCGTAGAACTGCTCCATACCACCAGCGCACGACCAGGAGGAGCGACATGACCACCACCGGCATCCGGGTCACCCCCGAGCAGCTCCAGCAGATCTCCGCCCGGCTCGACGCCGGCGCATCCACCATCGAGGGCACCCTGCGCCAGCTCGCCGGCAACGTCGCCCCCCTCGGGTCCGACTGGGCCGGCGTCGCCCAGTCCCGCTTCCTCGAGCTCTGGGCGGAATGGCAACGCAGCGGCGCGACCCTGCACCAGGCCCTGACCGGCATCGCCCGCCTCACCGCCCGCGCCGGTGCCAGCTACGAGTCGGCCGAGCACGGCATCGCCGCCAGCTTCGGTCGCACCTGACGGCCGCATGATCCGCTATGGTCTGCGATCCTGGTCGGCCTTGCCGCTGCGACAGCTCGAGGATGGAGAGGATCGTCATGGCCGAGGCAACGCTGCAGGCACGGCTGCACGACGACAGCACCATCGCCGTGGAGGTCCATGGTCGGGGCCCGGTGGTGTTGCTGCCGGTCAACCCCCGGCCGGTCGAGGGGCCGCAGGCCGAGGAGATGCGACGGTGGGGGGGCGACCCGGCCCTTGGCCGCACCCTGATCGATGGGCTCAGCGACGTGTTCCGGGTGGTCGCCTTCGACTACGAAGGCCACCTCCTGCAGGTGCCCAAGCCCGACACCCTGACGCCGGCGAATGTCGTCGGCGACCTGCTGGCCGTTGCCGATGCCGCCGGTGCCGACCGGTTCGCCTACTACGGCTACTCCTGGCTGGCGGCTGCCGGGCTGCAGCTCGGGATCCGCAGCGACCGGGTGGCGGCGCTGGCGATGGGCGGGTTCCCGCCACTGGACGGGCCCTATGGGCCGATGCTCCAGGTCACCGTGGCGACCCACGAGATGGCCGTGGCCAACTCGGCCTCGCCGCCCCCCAGCGCGGCGACGGCCTCGCCGGCGTCCGAGGAGCCATCGGATGAACCGGCGGGTGAGCCGGACTGGTCGCAGGTGGAGATGTCGCTGACCGAGGCCCAGACGCGCCAGTTCGTCACGCTGTACCAGGCGCTGCAGGGCTTCGACGACCGTGCCGCCCAGGCCCGGCTCAGCTGTCCTCGGCTGTGCGTTGTCGGCTCGGCCGACGAGATCACCTACGACGAGCGCTGGGGTGGGGTGCAGGTGAGCCTGGCCGGCCCGGTCATCGGCCGGCGCGCCGAACTGGAAGCGCTTGGCTGGGAGGTGCGGGTGCTGGAGGGGCTGGACCACATGCAGGCCATGCGGGCCGCCCAGGTCCTGCCGATCCTGCGCCCCTGGCTCATCGGCAGCCTGGGCAACAGCGTCGAGGGTGACGGTCCGGCGTCCTGATGGCTCCGCCCACGAGCAGGTCGCCGCGTGGCCTCTGGGCGGCTCGGGTGGGAGTGTGGGGCGGGTTGCGACGCTGGGGTGTCTGACGGCGTCTGCGCGGGAAATTGTCGAATGAACATTACAGAGAGCATTATGCAGGATCGGGTTCTGCGCGGCGCTCGGGAATTCAGCGACGAACTTGCTCTGCCCGAACATGTGTTCGATCATCGGGCGCATGGGATGGCAGAATCCTCCACTTCCCTGGTCGGAACTGGAACGCCGGCTCGCCGGCCGGCCGCCTCCCGCCAACCGGCCTCCCGGGGCGGACGGAGGAGACGCCCCGGCCTGGTCGTCGAGGCGCCAGCCCTACCGGCCGTCTGCCGAGCGGGGGGCGGGTGGACGGGGGAGGGTGGTGGTCCCGTATGCCGAGCTGCACTGCCACTCGAACGCGAGCTTCCTGGACGGCGGGTCGCACCCCGAGGAGCTGGCGGAGGAGGCGGCCCGCCTCCGCCTGGAGGCACTGGCCATCACCGACCACGACGGCATGTACGGCATCGTCCGCTTCGCCGAGGCGGCAAGGGGGTTGGGCCTGCCCACCATCTTCGGCGCCGAGCTGACCCTGCCCGGGGCCTCGGCGGCTCGGCGGGGGCGGCCGCAACCTGACAAGGGGGTGGGGAGGGCCGGGGAACCGCGGCGGACGGGGACGCCCGACCCGGCAGGGGAGCATCTGGTGGTGCTGGCGCGGGGGGCGGAGGGGTACGGGCGGTTGTGCCGGGCGATCTCGGAGGCGCAGATGGCCGGGGCCAAGGGGGCGCCGCGGGGGGACCTGGGGCGGCTGGCCGGGCTGCACGGCGGGCACTGGGTGGTCCTGACCGGGTGCAGGAAGGGGGCGGTGCCGAGGGCGCTGGTCGACCGGGGGCCGGCGGCGGCCGAGGTCGAGCTGGACCGGCTGGTCCGGGCGTTCGGGCGGGGCAACGTCTATGTGGAGATCTGGGACCATGGCGACCCGCTCGACTCGGCCCGCAACGACGCCCTGGTCCGGCTGGCCGACCGGGCCAGGGTCGAGGTGGTGGCGACCAACAACGTCCACTACGCGACCCCGGGCCGGCGGCGGCTGGCCACCGCCCTGGCCGCGGTCCGGGCCCGCAGCTCCCTGGCCGACCTGGACGGCTGGCTGCCCGCCGGGGCCGGGGCCCATCTCAGGTCCGGCTTCGAGCAGGCGGCCCGCCTGGCCCGCTACCCGGGCACGGTCGAGCTGGCCGTCGAGCTCGGCCGGGCCCTGGCCTTCGACCTGGAGCTGGTCGCGCCCCGCCTGCCCGACTTCCCGGTCCCGCCCGGTCACACCGAGATGACCTGGCTGCGCGAGCTGGCCAGCCGGGGCGCGACCCGCCGCTACGGCCCCCGGGACGCCGAGCGGACCCCCGGGGCCTGGCGCCAGATCGACCACGAGCTGGCCATGATCGAGCAGCTCGGCTTCCCCGGCTACTTCCTGATCGTCTGGGACATCGTGCAGTTCTGCGAGCGGGCCGACATCTACTGCCAGGGCCGGGGGTCGGCGGCCAACTCGGCCGTCTGCTACGCGATCGGGATCACCAAGGCCGACGCCGTCTCCCTGGGCCTGCTGTTCGAGCGGTTCCTGTCCCCCGAGCGCGACGGGCCGCCCGACATCGACCTG
>Ga0111538_10015313_pt1 | contig 10084 bp, 7 predicted proteins | sample SoiMethybrSBSTD1_FD_79669 | JGI IMG/M metagenome (GOLD analysis project Ga0111538, IMG submission 79669) | Bulk soil microbial communities from a Populus tree surrounding site in Tennessee, USA - Soil MetaG P. TD hybrid SBSTD1 (version 2)... | ecosystem: Environmental > Terrestrial > Soil > Tree... | reverse complement strand
GGCTTTGCCGCTGACGTATTGGGCCGTGACGGCTGCGGCGCAGAACATCGCAACGGTCATGGCTCGGGATGTCGAACTCCGGGGTAGGAAACTGCTCACGCCTGTTAACGCGTCGCGGCGGATGGATTCCCGCAATGGCTGGTTAGTGGCTGGTGGTTAGTGTCAATGGAAGGCAGTCGGGCTCCGGCGTCCACCATCCCCTAACCACCACCCACCAACCACCACCCATCAACCAGCCTGTATGTAACTGACTAGGCTCGACATAGCGGCTCGGCCGAGTTAGACTCACTGTCTCCGGAGCCACAGTTGTCGGACCGTCCTACCGAGCGTACTTTCGCCCTTGCTGCGCTGACGCCGCCGTCTGCCCATTCGCCTTTTGGGCAAGCGAGCGAGCCGAAGGGGCCATTTGTGCCTGGGGACGTGTTCTGTGAGCGCTACCGGATGATTGCGCGCATCGGCGAGGGCGGGGCCGGCGAGATCTGGCGAGCGGATGACCTCGTCCTCCGAACGGTCGTCGCGCTCAAGGTGCTGAGGTCAACGGCGCCACACGACCGCGAACGCATCCTCCAGGAAGTGCGGGTCGCACGACAAATCACGCATCCCGCCGTTTGTCGCGTCTTCGATGTGGGGGAATCCGGCGGTCGCGTCTTCTATTCGATGGAGCTCATCGACGGCGAGGACCTGGCCAGGCTGCTTCGCCGCGCGGGCCGCCTCCCGTCGGAGAAGGTCATCGATATCGGCCGGCAGATCTGCTCAGGGGTGATCGCCGCACACGCGCAAGGCATTCTCCATCGCGATCTCAAACCGGCGAACGTGCTCATCGATCGGGACGGATACGCGCGTGTGACCGACTTCGGCGTCGCCACGAGAATCGACGCCGGAATCGCCGACCTCTCGGGCACCCCCGCATACATGGCGCCGGAGCAGCGAATCGCCGGTGCGTCGCTGACGAAACGAACCGACGTGTACGCCGTCGGCCTGATTCTGTATGAGCTGATCGTCGGTCGTCCCGCGTTTTCGAAGCCGCCCGCAACACCCACGCTGCCACCGCATCCGTCGACGCTCGTGCGCGACGTCGATCCCCAACTCGAAGCAGCGGTCATGCACGCCCTCGCCCCGAATCCAGCGCGACGCCCGGCGTCGATGGCGACGATGTTGACACTGCTCGACGCGTCGCTGGCAACCCCTGAACGTCGGCGCGGCCGACGGATGGCCGCGGCTGCGCTCACAGCGCTGATCGTCGTAGTGGCGAGCGCCTTTGCTTCGTACACATATCGAAGTCGTTCGGTCCTGACCAACCGCGACACGCTGGTCCTGGCTGACTTCCAGAACACGACCGGTGAGGCCGTGTTCGATGGCGCGCTCAAGGTAGCCCTTGCGGTTGGCTTGGAGCAGTCACCCTTTCTGAGCGTGTTTCCAGACGAGCGGGTGCGCGACACCCTGCGGTTGATGGAGCGTTCGGCCGACGAACCCGTGACTCGTGGAGTGGCACGCGATATCGCGCAGCGCGAGCAGTTGAAAGCGCTGGTCGCCGGCTCGATCGCGAAGCTGGGTACCCAATACGTTCTGGCGATTGAAGCGATTAATACAGGCACGGGCGATGTGATCGCCCGCGAGCAGGTCGAGGCCGCCAGCCAGGAACAGGTGCTGACGGCGCTGGGGACCGCGGTCACACGGTTTCGCGAGAAGCTTGGCGAATCGCTGACATCGGTGAGCCGATTCGATGTGCCGCTCGCGCGCGCGACGACGTCATCGCTCGACGCGTTGCACGCGTACTCCCTTGCGCTGGACGAGGGTCGAGCTGTTCCGAGAGTCGAGGCGATTCCGCACCTGCTTCGCGCCATCGAGCTCGATCCCAACTTTGCCCTTGCCCAGGCGATGCTGTCCGCCGTCTATTCGAACACCGGGCGATTGGACGAGGCCCCGGCGCACGCCCGGCGGGCCTTCGAGCTTCGCGATCGCGTGAGCGAACGTGAACGATTCTTCATCTCGTGGCGCTACTACATCGACGCCCTGCAGGCCTGGGACAAGGCCTTCGAGCTGGCGCAATCCTGGACGACGACGTATCCGCGCGAGGCATTCGCGTTCAACAGTCTCGGGTTGGCGATGGGCGTGTTCGGCCAGCACGAAAAAGCGGTTGCGGCGTTCCGCCATGCCATCGAGCTCGATCCGCGATTCCTCCCGCCATACGGGAATCTCGCCGGGTCGCTGATCGCGCTTGGCTGGTCCGCTCAGGCCAAAGCCCTTCTCGAGCAGGCGCACGCCAGCAAGATGGAGAGCGAGGGATTGCATCGAGCCACGTTCAATCTCGCCTTCATGGGCAACGATGCAGCCGGCATGTCGCGCGCGCTCGAACTGGGACGCCGGACGACGGCGGCCACCGCGATGGCGGCGTGGCAGGCGCGCGCCGCGAGATTCGCAGGTCGGTTCGGCGAGGCGCACGACCGGTTTCAACAGTCCGCGCAGTTGGCGAGCAGCAGCGGCAGCCTGGAGCTGGCGGCGCAATCGATCGCCGAAGACGCCGAGGCGCACGCCCTCGGCGGCAATTGCGAGGTGGCCAGGCGAGAAGTCGCCGGCGCGCTCGACCTCAGGCGCGACACGTTCACGATGCAGCGGGCGGCGCGGTCACTTGCTTTTTGTGGCGACGGAGCTGAGGCGTCGACGCTCATTACCGAGCTGATGCGCAGATTTCCCGAGGCCACGTTGACAGCTCGACTGCAAGCACCGCTCATTGCCGCCGCGACGGCACTGGCCAGCGGGCAGCCGAGACGTACGCTGCAACTGCTCGAATCGGTCGCCCCGTACGATCACGTGCCCTCCGCAGAATTGTGGCCGCCCTACCTGCGCGGCCAGGCATATCTGATCCTCAACGAGCCTCGCGCCGCGCGCGGGCAATTCCAGTCGATCGTCGACCACCGGGGCGTGGCTCCGACTTCGCCCCTGTATCCGCTCGCGTATCTCGGTATCGGACGCGCTGCCGCCCGACAGGACGATCGCGCCAACGCCAAGGCGGCCTACGACCGTTTATTCTCGTTGTGGGAACACGCTGATCCCGGCCTGACGTCTCTCGATCAGGCCCGTCGCGAGTACTCGGAACTGCGCCTCTCGACTGACGGGGCGCCCTGAGCATCGTCGACGGGCGGTAGTACACTCGCTCGTCACCCCTGATGTCCACGATCCACCAGCGAGCCAAGGACGTGTTCCTTGAAGCCCTCGGCCGGCCAGCGGCCGATCGGCGTGCCTACGTCGCGGCCGCGGTGGGTGACGACCCGGCGCTGCGCGACGAGGTCGATTCGCTGCTCCAGTTTCACGAGGACACAGCCGGAGACGTCGAAGATTTCCCCGAAGAACGAGAGTTCACGCCGGGCGAGGTGTTTGCCGGACGCTATCGGATGATCGGCCGCATCGGGCGCGGCGGCATGGGTGACGTGTGGCGCGCCGAGGACCTCGTGCTCCGCACCGAAGTCGCGTTGAAGCTGATCGAGGCGCCCGGACGCGATGGTCGCGAGCGGATTCTCCATGAAGTCCGGATCGCCAGACAGATTACCCATCCGGCGGTATGCCGTGTCTTCGACGTTGGCGAGGCCGAAGGCGGCATCGTGTTCTACACGATGGAATTCGTCAGCGGCGAAGACCTCGCATCGCTGCTGCGGCGTGTCGGCCGCCTGCCATCGGATCGCGTCGTCGATATTGCGCACCAGCTGTGCGCGGGATTGGCCGCCGCCCATTCACAGGGCGTTCTGCATCGCGATCTCAAGCCCGCCAACATCCTGATCGACGACCAGGGACAGGTCCGGATCACCGACTTCGGAATCGCGATCCCGCGCGCTGATGCGGGCGTGCACCATCGCACAGGGACGCCCGGATACATGGCGCCTGAGCAACACGCCTCGGGGACGACGCTTTCGGAACAGACCGACGTATACGCCCTCGGCATCGTGTTGTACGAGCTGCTGGTCGGCCGACATCCGTTTCCGTCGTCCAGCTCCGGCGCCCCGCCGCGGCCGTCTTCGGTGGTCTCGCACGTGGATCCGCAGCTGGAGACCGTCATCCTGCAGGCGATTTCGCCGCTTCCGGGCGATCGTCCTGCGTCGGCGCTCGACATGGCCGGGATGCTGCCGGACATCCTTCCGCGCCGCACGGTGCCGGGATCGCTCCCCGGCGCAACGCGGCGAGGCGGACGCGCCTGGGCCATCGGCGCGGCGGTTGCCGGTCTGGTGGCGATCGTCGCGGTCGCTTCCTCGTACGTGATTCCCGCTCGCGGCACGTCGCTGAGCGAGCAGGACACAGTCGTGCTCGCCGATGTGGAGAACACGACGGGCGACTCGGTGTTCGATGGCGCACTGAAGGTGGCGCTCGCGGTCGCGCTCGAACAGTCGCCGTTCCTGAAAGTGTTTCCCGACGATCGCGCCCGCGACACGCTGCGACTGATGCAGCGGTCGCCGGACGAGCGGGTCACGCGCGTACTGGCGCGCGACATCGCGAGACGCGAACAGCTCAAGGCGTTGATCGTCGGATCGATCGCGCCGCTGGGACGCAACTACGTCGTCGCCCTGGAAGCGATCAACGCCGAGTCGGGCGACGTGATGGCGCGCGAGCAGCAGGAAGCGGCTGGCAAAGAGCAGGTGCTGACGGCGCTTGGCGCCGCGGCGTCCCGCATTCGCGAGAAGCTGGGGGAGTCGCTCGCCTCGATTCAGAAGTTCGACGTCCCCCTGGCCCGCGCCACGACCTCGTCTCTGGATGCGCTGCATTCATATTCGCTGGCGCTCACCGGAGGAGCGCAGGTACCCCGACTCGAGGCGATTCCTCACCTGCAGCGCGCGATCGAGCTCGATCCGACGTTCGCCATGGCGCACGCGTTTCTGTCGGGCGTCTACACCAATACGAATCAGACCGCATTGGCGCCGGCCTACTCACGCAAGGCGTTCGAGTTGCGCGATCGCGTGAGCGAACGCGAGCGTTTCTTCATCTCGTGGCGCTATTACCGCGACGCGACGCAGGCGCTCGACAAGGCACTCGATCTGACACGCTCCTGGACGGCGACCTATCCGCGCGAAGCGGTCGCGTTCAACAGTCTCGGTGTCGTGTATCTGCTGCTCGGTCGATTCGACGAATCGGTGGCGCCGTTCCGTGACGCGATTCGCCTCGACCCCAAGTTCACGCCCGCCTACGCAAATCTTGCGGCCGCGCTGATGAATCTCAATCAGTTCAACGAAGCGCGCTCGGTCCTGCGCCAGTTGAGCGATCAAGGGTTGGACTTCGCCGGCGCACGGCGCATCTCGTACCTGCTGGGGTTCATCCAGAACGATGCCGCCTTGATGGAGCGCGAGCTCACAGCGTCGATCGGTCCGGGTGAGACGAACTCGGCCTTCGGCTGGCAGGCGCACACGCTGGCGTTCGGCGGACATGCGACGGCCGCGCACGAGCAGTTCACCAAGGGATCGCAACTCGCCATGCAGAGCAACTTCCCCGACGTTGCCGCGCAGCTGACGCTCGAGGATGCGGAGAGCCACGCGATGGTCGGGCAGTGCGCAGAAACGCGGCGCGAGGCAGCGGCTGGTCTGGCGCTCAGTCGCAACATCGCGACGCTGGAGCACGGCGCGCACGTCCTCGCGTTGTGCGGGTCCCCGTCGGAGGCGGTCGCGCTGTCGAATGAAGTGTCGAAGCGCTTTCCCGAAAACACGCTGATCACGCGGCTCTCGCTGCCGGTGATCGCCGCATCGATGGCACTTGAACGCGGCGACGCGGCAAAGGCCATCGAGCTGCTCGAGCCGGTCCGCCCCTACGACAACGCAGGGACAGCCGACTTCTGGCCGACGTATCTGCGCGGTCGGGCGTATCTGCAGTTGAAGGACGGCCGACGCGCGGCCACCGAGTTCCAGGGCATCATCGATCATCGCGGCGTCACGCCGGCCTCGCCGTTGTACGCGCTCGCGCACGTCGGTCTTGGGCGTGCCGCCACGCTGCTGAAGGACACGGACACAGCGCGACGCGAGTACCAGACGTTCTTCCAGTTGTGGAAGGATGCCGATCCTGACCTGCTGCCAATGAAGGAGGCGCGAGCCGAATATGCGCGTCTGTAAGGCAAGCCGTGAGGCTCGCCGGGGTTTATGAGCGACAGCCCGGGCCCATCCGACTCGTTCAATACGATGTACGGCGAGCTACGCCGAATGGCGGCCCGCTATCTGCAGCGAGAGCGGCGCAACCATACCCTTCAGCCCACGGCGCTCGTGCACGAGGCGTGGATGCGCCTGCAGAACGATCGCGCGATGGGAGCGCAGGGACGCACGCATGGCCTGGCGCTGGGTGCGCAGGCGATGCGCCGGCTCCTCATCGATCACGGTCGCCATCAGAAACGCGATAAACGTGGCGGCGGCGTGCGACCGCTGGCGCTCGACGATCTGTTCGACGCCGCCGCGACCGGCGCGGTGCCGGTCGAAGATCTGCTGACCGTGGAAGCCGCGCTGACACGCCTCGAGGCGATCGATCCACGGGCAGCGCAGGTCGTGACGCTGCGCTTTTTCGGCGGGATGTCGAACAGCGAAGTCGCCGAACACCTCGGTGTCTCGCTGCGAACGGTCGAAGGCGACTGGACCCACGCCCGCGCGTGGCTCAAACGGGAACTGGCAGGCCAGAACAAAGCCGAGTCGTCGTAGTGTCCGGCTTCAGCCGGTCCCGCCTTGCTTGAAGCGCCTCAGCTCGCGTCGCTTTCGTCGATCGGGCGTCCCCGCAGCCTGCGCAGCCGCGCGATACGCACGCTCCGTTCGCGCCATTTCAATCTGCTCGGGGGTCGGCTTCGGTGAGACGTCGTCGTAGAGGGCGCGCGCGTCCGACTTCTTGATGTGTTGATCCATCAGGAAGCGGACGATGACTTCCTGTACGCGTCCTTGACCCCGATTGATGCGGATGCGATCGCCTTCGCGGACGGCGCGGTTCGGTTTGGCGTGATCGCCATTGACCTCCACCTTGCCGCCTTCGCAGACGCGTTTGGCTTCGGAGCGCGTCTTGAACAGACACGCGACGTCGAGCCAGACGTCGAGACGAAGGCTGTCGCTCAGATGTAGATCTCGACCTTGCCCTTCGCCTTCAGCGTGTTGACGAACGCGACGGTCTGCTGCTCGCGGCCCTGACCTTCGAGGTATTCCTGAATCTGTCCCTTGGCCTCGTCCAGCGGCACGAGACCGGCCTGCTGCTTCTCGATCACTTTGATGATGTGGAAACCGAATGTGGTCTCGACGACCTCGCTGATCGTGCCCGGCTGCTGCGCGAACGCCGCGTCGTTGAACGGACCGACCATCTGGCCGGCCTCGAAGAACCCGAGATCGCCGCCGTTCGGCGCGCTGCCCGGATCCTGCGAATTCTGTTTGGCGAGCTCGGCGAAGTCCTTGCCCCCGCGTGCCTGTTTCAGCAGGTCATCGATCTTCGCGCGGGCCTGCGCCTTGGTTGCAGCATCGGCGTCCTTCGGCACCTGAATGAGGATGTGGCTGGCGTGCACCTTCTCGGGCTGCTTGAAATGCTGCGGGTTCTGTGTGTAGAAGGCCTGCACGTCCTCCGGCTTGACGGTCACCTTGCCGGCGATCTCGTCGTTGATCAACTTCGTGACCGCCATATCCTGGCGTGCGTCATCCTTCAACTGCTCGACGGTCAGGTTCTGTTGCGCGAGCACCTGCTTGAACGCATCCTCGTTCGGGAACTGCTGGCGGATCTGCCCGATACGCGTCTCGATCTCCGCATCCGGCACCTCCACGCGGCGCGTCTTGCTCTCCTGGATCAGCAGCTTGTAGCCAACCATCTGGTCGAGGACCGCACGATAGATCCGATCGCGTTGATCCGCCGGGACCGGACCACCCGCACGCTGCTCGATACTCTTGACGGCCTTCTCGAACTCGCCTTTGTTGATCGCTTCGCCATTCACGCGCGCGAGCACGTCAGGCAGCTCCGCGGGGAAGGGTTTGGCAGCCGCGGCTGCCGGCGGCGCCGTCGGAGATGCCTGACCAGACGCTGGTGGCGGAGACTGTGCCGCCGCGGATGTGCCCGCCGAGCACGCCACCAGGGCGACGATGATCGCGAGCGTCGGAAGTCGATTCACTCAATCACTCCAGTTCTTCAGAGAAGAAGGATTGCCGTCAGGGATTCACATCAGAGTACGGCCGATCGCGAGGCGGGTCAAACGTCGCCGGGCCGCTCCTGCGCGGCGAACTCGCGCAACCATTGTTCACTCATCGGTGGCACCGTCGGCTCGTGGGCGTGTCGTTTCAGCAGGTACAGTGCAGCACTGAGCATCGACCAGAGGGCAGGCGGCATCAGCACTCGGAATGGCAAGGATGTGGTCGCCTGATCTGCGTGCGCAGCCATGCTTCAGCCCTCTTTCAATGCGCCTGCCACTCGGAAACCGCATGCTATACTCGTGTTTCTGCTCTGCTCCTCAAGATAGACACCGAGGCCAGGTAGCTCAGTTGGTAGAGCACGTGACTGAAAATCACGGTGTCGCTGGTTCGATTCCGGCCCTGGCCACCAGCCTTCGCCTGGCGGCAGCTATCGCTCGCGCGATCGGCTAGGCGCATTAACTGACGTCGATGGCGCTGAATCTGGTTCTGCTCGGTCCTCCGGGCGCAGGCAAGGGCACACAGGCGGCACGTCTGACGCGGCTCTGGAGCATTCCACATATTTCAACGGGTGCGATCCTGCGCGACGCGATCAAAGCGGGCACGCCACTCGGTCTCGAAGTGAAGGCGATCATCGAACGCGGGGCCCTCGTCGACGACACGACGGTCACGCGCATCGTGTGCGAGCGGGTGAGCGCGCCCGATGTCGCGCGCGGATTTCTGCTCGACGGATTCCCCCGTACGGTGGCGCAGGCGCAATCGCTCGATTCGTTCATGCACAGTCGGGGCGATCTGGTCATCGTCGAGATTGCCTTGTCGGAACAGGATGTCCTGCACCGACTGGCGTCACGGATGGTGTGCTCGGAGTGCGGCGCGAACACGCAGGACGATCGCGAGGTGTCGACCTGTCATGATTGCGGCGGCGCATTGGTGCCGCGCGTGGATGACCGCGAGCAGGTGGTGAAGGAGCGGCTCAACGTGTATCGCCGTCAAACCGCGCCGCTCGTCGAGTTCTACGGCTCGCGTCCGACCTACTGCCGCGTGGATGGCGCCAGAATGGTGGACGACGTGACCGCGGCGATTGTGGGTGCGATCAACGCCTGCGCGGGCGAAAACGGGGGCCCGAGAGCTTGAGTCAGAGCGTATTAATACTGTAAAGCTTACAGGCCGCTCCGCCTTGCGTTGATACTCAGCCATAAACCCCTCCTTGCGATTTTCACGGAAATCTCAGGTATTGGAATGTGGCCGAGCTCTTGCCTCTGCCAGAGGCATGGGTTCCGTTCTGCGCTTCCCGAAGCGTGACAGAGTCGCGGTGCCGGTGACCGCTCGTGCACCGCGCGCCACCGCCGAAATCAAGTTCCGGTATCCGGGTCCAGACGCCATCTCCGAGGTGTCCTGCTATAGCGAGCCGCGGCCAAAGCGGGCCATCGCCCGGTCGCCGCACGTGACGCGTTCGGCCTGACGTTTCTTCCCCTTACCCCGTTCCCGCTTCTCCTGCCCGCTGCCCCCTTCCTTGTATAGTGGGGCCGGTGAAACCAGCGATCGCCGTCCTCGACGTGCGGCAGTTCATCGACGAACAGCCCCTCAGCACCTACCAGTTTCTCGTCGCCTTTATCTGCGCGTTCATCGTCTTCATCGACGGGTTCGACGCGCAAGCCATGGGCTACGTCGCCCCCGCCCTTTCCACCGATCTGCAGATTCCGCGGGCGGTCCTCGGGTCGGTCGTCTCCAGCGGCCTCGTCGGGATGATGCTGGGCGCGCTGATCTTCGGTCCCGTCGCCGATCGGTTCGGGCGCAGGCCGGTCCTCGTCCTGTCGGCGCTCACGTTCGGGATCGGATCGCTGCTGACCGCAACGGCGCGATCCGTCGAGACCCTCAGCATCCTGCGAGTCCTGACGGGGATCGGGATGGGCGGCGCCATGCCGAATGCGATCGCCCTCACGTCGGAGTACATGCCGCGCCGGACCCGCGCGACGGGC
>Ga0111538_10015312_pt1 | contig 10084 bp, 8 predicted proteins | sample SoiMethybrSBSTD1_FD_79669 | JGI IMG/M metagenome (GOLD analysis project Ga0111538, IMG submission 79669) | Bulk soil microbial communities from a Populus tree surrounding site in Tennessee, USA - Soil MetaG P. TD hybrid SBSTD1 (version 2)... | ecosystem: Environmental > Terrestrial > Soil > Tree... | reverse complement strand
CCCGGAATCGAACCGGGGTGCGCGGATTTGCAATCCGCTGCGTCACCACTCCGCCACGTGGCCTCACGGTGGGACCCATATCACGGCCGGATTCGACGTGGCAATGGCAGGCGCCGGTCCTCTCGTGCCCTGGCGTGACCTTCGCCCTCGCCCGGCTCCGGCCGTCGTTGCCCACACCGCCGACCGTCGGGTGTGACAGCGCCCATGCCGGCGGCCCGGGGTCCTGATTGCGAAATCCTCGGTGCGCGGCAAGCGGGAACGAATTTCGCAATCTGAAGGACACCCGGCAGCGCAATGATGCTAGTGTGACCCGGGTCGAGAAGCCGCCTCGCCGCCCCGCCGAGCGCGAAGCTGGTTTCCCGGTCATCACGCGCGATGTTCGACGTCCTGCACACCTGCGCGGCATCCCAGCACGGTTCGATCATGACTACACTGCTGATCACGCATCCCTGCTTCGTCGAGCACGACACCGGCCTGGGCCACCCCGAGCGGCCGGACCGTATGCGCGCCATCGACAAGGTGCTGGGCCACGAGTTGTTTCAGGACCTCAAACGCGAGGAGGCGCCCCTGCGCGAGGACGTGGAGGAGGCGATCGCCCTCGCCCACCCCCAAAGCTACATATCCTGGATCAAGAGCATGCGTCCGGCCGAGGGCCAGGAGCCGGCGCGGCTAGACCCCGACACGGTGCTGTCCTCCAAGTCGTGGGAGCCGGCGCTGAGGGCCGTGGGCGCGGGGCTCGCCGGCATCGACCGCGTGATGGACAAAAGCTCCGGCATTGCCAACGTTTTCGCCCAGGTGCGGCCCTGCGGCCATCATGCCGAGCGCCAGCGCGCCATGGGCTTCTGCATCTTCTCCAATGTCGCCATCGCCGGGCTCTACGCGCGCAAGAAGTACGGCGCCGAGCGCATCGCCGTCGTCGATTTCGACGTTCACCACGGCAACGGCACGCAGGACATCTTCTGGAGCGACAAGAACCTCTACTTCGCCTCCACCCACCAGATGCCCCTCTATCCCGGCACCGGCGCCCTCTCGGAGACCGGTGTCGGCAACATCTGGAATGCGCCCCTGCGCCCGGGCGACGGAGGCGACCGCTTCAAGGAGGCCTTCGAATCGCGCATCCTGCCGACGCTGCGCAACTTCGGGCCCGATATCGTGCTGATCTCGGCCGGGTTCGATGCCCACCAGGACGATCCCCTGGCCAACCTGCGCCTCGTGGAGCCTGATTTCGCCTGGGCGACCTCCAAGGTCGCAGAGGTTGCTGCCAGGCACGCGGAGGGCCGGCTGGTCTCGATGCTGGAAGGCGGCTACAACCTGGCCGCGCTGGCAAGGTCCGTGGGTGTGCACGTGAAGGCCCTGATGGATGCCGGCGCCTGACGCGCATTCCCGCTTCGACGTGAGGCGGACGCCGGTCCGGCACAACGGAAAAGCACATGGTCAACACCAAGCCTGCTGCAAAACATCTCGACATCAAGGACATGTCGTTCGAGAGGGCGCTGAAGGAGCTCGAAGGCATCGTCGGCCGGCTGGAGCGCGGGGATGTCGAACTCGAGGAGAGCATCAACATCTACGAGCGCGGCGAGGCGCTGAAGGAGCACTGCGACCGCCTGCTCAAGCAGGCGGAGGCGCGGGTCGAGAAGCTGACCTTCAACCAGGCGGGGGAGCCTGCCGGCACCGAGCCGTTCAAGCCCCAGGAGTGAAGCTTCCCTCTCCCCTCGAAGGGTGGGGGAGGGTATGAACGGCCGCCCGCGACGCTAAGGCTTCCTGGTTTGCCCCGATGATGGGCTATAGTTGCCGCGTTCGGCCTCGAGCGGTCGAAGCAAGGGATTGTGCATGAGCCAAGCCTCCAAGACGCCGCTTCTCGACCGCGTGAAGACCCCGCAGGACCTGCGCGGGTTGCCCGAGAAGGACTTGCGACAGCTCGCCGACGAGCTGCGCCAGGAGACGATCGACGCGGTGTCGGTCACGGGCGGACACCTGGGGGCAGGGCTCGGCGTCGTGGAGTTGACCGTCGCCCTGCATCGGATATTCGATACCCCGCGCGACCGCCTGGTCTGGGATGTCGGCCATCAAGCCTACCCGCACAAGATTCTCACCAGTCGCCGCGACCGCATCCGCACGCTGCGCCAGGGTGGGGGCCTTTCTGGCTTCACCAAGCGTGCCGAGAGCGAGTACGACACCTTCGGCGCTGCGCATTCCTCCACCTCCATCTCAGCCGGCCTCGGCATGGCGGTGGCGCGCGACCTCGCCGGCCGCTCCAACAATGTCGTGTGCGTGATCGGCGACGGCGCCATGTCGGCCGGCATGGCCTACGAGGCCATGAACAACGCGGGCGCGCGCAACGAGCGCCTGATCGTCATCCTCAATGACAACGACATGTCGATCGCTCCGCCCGTCGGCGCGCTCTCCAACTATCTGGCACGGATTTCCTCGAGCGGCACCTACCTGCACCTGCGCGACATCGCCAAGCAGCTCGCCAAGATCCTGCCCAAGAGCTGGGAACGGCGTGCTGCCCGCGCGGAGGAGATGACGCGCACGCTGTGGACGGGCGGCACGCTGTTCGAGGAGCTTGGCTTCTACTACGTCGGTCCTATCGACGGGCACGACCTCTCTGCGCTGCTGCCCGTGCTGCGCAACGTGCGCGACGCCAAGCAGGGGCCGATCCTCGTGCACGTCGTCACCCGCAAGGGCAAGGGCTACCCCCCGGCCGAGGCCTCCGACGACAAGTATCACGGCGTCAACCGCTTCAACGTCGTGACCGGCGCCCAGGTCAGCGCCAAGCCGAATGCGCCGAGCTACACCAAGGTGTTCGCGCAGAGCCTGATCGAGGCGGCGCGCAAGGACGACAAGATCGTTGCCGTCACAGCGGCGATGCCGTCGGGCACGGGCCTCGACCTGTTCGCCAAGGAGTTCCCCGCGCGCACCTTCGATGTCGGCATCGCCGAGCAGCATGGCGTGACCTTCGCCGCGGGGCTCGCGACGGAGGGCTTCAAGCCGTTCGCGGCCATCTACTCCACCTTCCTGCAGCGCGCCTTCGACCAGGTGGTTCACGATGTCGCCATCCAGCGCCTGCCTGTGCGTTTCGCCATCGATCGGGCAGGCCTCGTCGGCGCCGATGGCCCCACGCACGCGGGCTCCTTCGATATCGCCTATCTCGGGTGCCTGCCGGGCTTCGTGCTCATGGCACCGTCCGATGAGGCCGAACTGAAGCACATGGTAGCGACCGCGGCGGCCATCGACGACCGGCCGTCAGCCTTTCGCTATCCGCGCGGCGAGGGCGTTGGCGTCGAGTTGCCCCCCGAAGGCAGGGCGCTCGAGATCGGCAAGGGCCGCATCGTGCGCGAGGGCTCGGCGGTGGCGCTGCTCTCGCTCGGCACGCGGCTCGGGGAATGCCTGAAGGCCGCCGACCAGCTGGCTGCGCTCGGGCTTCCGGCGACGGTGGCCGACGCGCGGTTCGCCAAGCCTTTTGACACCGAGCTGGTGCGCCGACTGGTTGCCAACCACGAGGTACTGATCACGATCGAGGAGGGATCGTCCGGCGGCTTCGGCGCGCTGGTGCTGCACTATCTGGCGGCCGAAGGCCTGCTCGATAGCGGCCTCAAGGTTCGCACGATGATGCTGCCCGATACCTTCATCGATCACGACAAGCCCGAGAAGATGTACGACGTGGCCGGCCTCAACGCCCGCCATATCGTGGCGACGCTGCTGGCGACGCTCGGCCGTGACGCGCGCGGTTTCGAGGTCGCCGAGCGCGCCTGAAGGCACGTACCCTCTCTTGTCCACAGGAATCCGGGGCATTTTGCGCCGTCTGCTGACGATTGGCGTTGCCCCGCGAGGCCGGCCCGCTTATGGGAGAGGGTGTCCCTAGACTGAACTTCTCCTCCTGCCCTCACATCCCCAGTGGCAGCGGGAGCGAGCCCTGGCGGCCTGCGTCAGGGCTTATTTTTGTTGCTGAGCGATGTCATTCCGCGCTCGCCGTCGGGATCCGCTCATCCACAGACGCCGGGCAAACCGACAGGTGTATCCCGAGGACAAGCCTGGGGATAACCTTCCTCTGACCGCTGCCGTTCCCGATGAGGCTCGGGAGGGTCGCGACTACGCCGAGGCTTTCTTGAAGTTGGCTGCGGCCTTGTCCCAGTTCACGACGGCCCACCACGCGTCGATGTAGTCGCCGCGCTTGTACTGGTGCTTGAGGTAGTAGGCGTGCTCCCACACGTCGATGCCGATCACCGGCTTTGCGCCCATATCCATGTGCGGGGTGTCCTGGTAGGGCGTGTTGAAGATGGCGAGCTTCTTGTCCTTGCCGACTGCGAGCCAGGCCCAGCCCGAGCCGAAGCGGGTGAGGCCTGCCTGCTTGAAAGCGGCTTTCATTTTGTCGAAGTCGCCGAACGCGCCGTCTATGGCGCTCTTGAGCTCGCCGCTGGGGCTTTTGGCGCCGCCCGGCGTCATCAGCTCCCAGAAGTACGTGTGGTTCCAATGGCCGCCGAGATTGTTGCGGACAGGCGTGCGCACCGCCTCCGGCACGGCCGACAGGTTGGAAAGGATTTCCTCGATCGGCTTGGTCGCAAGGTCCGGCCACTTCTCGACGAGGCCGTTGAGGTTGCCGATGAAGGCGGCGTGATGATTGTCGTGGTGAATCTGCATCGTCTTGGCGTCGATGTGCGGCTCGAGCGCCTCGTTGGCATAGCCGAGCGGCGGCAGGGTGAACGGCTTCGCCTGGGCGAAGGCGGTGCTGCGTCCGAGCACGCCGGCAGAGCTGGCGAAGGCGGTGGCGCCGGCCAGGAACTTCAGGGTATCTCTTCTGTTCATGTGCTTCCTCCGCGAGATGCCGTGGGTATTCGGGAACGTCTGCATGCTGCTTATCGCACATTTGCGGCCGCCTTGCCCTGCTGGCGAGGCGGCGAGCGGTGACTGGCTACTCCTACGTCCTGGGACAGCCGGAGGATCCTTGCCGATTGGCGGCACGGCTATCAAATAACCGTGACACATGCAGCGTGAACGACATCAAAGCGAGAGGGCCCGCCTCGATCTGCGCGTTGTCGAGCTGGGGCTCGCGCCGTCGAGGGCTCGGGCCAGGGACCTGATCCGCCGCGGCCTTGTCGAGGTGGCAGGCGTCGTGGCGATGCGGCCGGGCGCAGGTGTTGCTGCCGACGCGCCGATCCGCGTGACGGGCCCGGAGGCCGGCTACGTGTCGCGCGGCGCGCTCAAGCTCGTCGCAGCGCTTGAGCATTTCCGCTTTCCGGCATCGGGCGCGGTCGCACTCGACGTCGGCGCTTCGACCGGAGGCTTCACTGAGGTGCTCCTGGCGGCGGGCGCGCATCGGGTCTATGCCGTGGACGTCGGCCGCGACCAGCTGCATCCCCGCCTGCGCGAGGACACGAGGGTAGTTTCGCTCGAGGGTCGGGATGCCCGCACCCTCGACCGCACCCTGGTCCCGGAGCCGGTCGGCGCCGTCGTTGCCGACGTCAGCTTCATCTCGCTTGCCAAGGTGCTGCTGGTGCCGCTTGCCTTGGCGGGGCCCGGCGCCTGGCTCGTCGCGCTCATCAAGCCGCAGTTCGAGGCCGGCCGCGACGCCGTCGGCAAGGGCGGCATCGTGCGCGACGCGGCCGAGCGTCGACGGGCCGTCGATCTGGTTCGCGGTTGGGTCGCCGCACAGCCGGGCTGGCGCGTGGAGGGCATCATCCCCTCGCCGATCGCCGGCGGCTCCGGTAACGAGGAATTCCTGCTTGGGGCCGTCCGTGACGACTGAGCCGGGCGTGGTCGAAATCGAGCGCCTCGGCGCTCAAGGCGACGGCATTGTCGAGACCCCGTCGGGGCCGCGCTACGTGCCTTTCGCGCTTCCGGGAGAGTGCTGGCGCCTGACGGAGGGCGGGCCCGGCATGCTGCTCCGGAAGCATCCCGCACGTGTGGAGCCCGTATGCATCCACTTCGGCAGCTGCGGTGGATGCGCAGCGCAGCACATGCCGGAGGATCTCTACCTCACGTGGAAGCGGGCGATACTCGTTGACGCGTTGCGGCATCGCGGGATCGCGGCGCCGGTCGGGCCGGTCTACCGCCTGCCTGCCGGCAGCCGGCGCCGGGCGACCTTCTATGCCAGGCGCGAAGGCAGCGACCTGCGGCTGGGCTTCCATCGCCGGGCTGCGCATGATCTCGTGGATGTGGTGAGCTGTCCGGTGGCGGTGCCGCAGATCGTTGCTGCGTTGCCCGCGCTGCGCGAGATGCTGGCGCCGGTTGTGGCCGGCGCGACCCAGGCCGCCGTGCACGTGCTGGCGACGACGGCGGGCCTCGATGTGCACCTCGCATTCACCCGTGCTTCGGCCCTGGCCCGGGATTATCCGCGCCTTACCGCACTCGCCTCGCGCTTCGGCTTCGCGCGCTTCAGCGTCGAGCGCGATACGCTGATGCAGGCGCGGCGGCCGACGCTGTCTTTCGATGACGCAACCGTCGAGCCGCCGCCCGGAGCCTTCGTGCAGGCTTCGGTGGCGGCGGAAACGGAGATGATCCGCCTCGTGACGGCCGCGGCGGCAGGCGCCAGGCGCGTGGGAGACCTCTTCTGCGGCATCGGCACGTTCGCCCTGCCCCTGGCGCGAGGCTCCCGCGTTCTGGCCGTCGACAGTCGGGAGGATGCCGTCGCGGCGCTGCTTGCGGCTGCGCGCCGGGCCCAGGGGCGCAAGCCCGTCGAGGCGAGGGCGCGCGATCTCTTCCGCACGCCGCTGTCGGCGAGGGAACTCGACGGCCTGGACGCGGTGGTGCTCGATCCGCCGGCAGCCGGCGCCAAGGCTCAGGCGGCCCAGATCGCGCGCTCGCGCGTGCCGGTGGTGGTCTACGTCTCCTGTGACCCCGGCACACTGGCACGCGATGCCCGCATTCTGATCGATGCCGGCTATCGGCTGGAAAGCGCCTCTCCGATCGACCAGTTCGTCTTTTCCCACCACCTGGAGACCGTAGCGGTGTTCCGGCGGCACAAATAGCGCGAGAGCGTCCGGCGCTCTCCCTTTGCGCGAGCGTCGGGATCGGGAATAGTTGCGGGGCCGGAATCGAGGCAATTTCGCATGATGCAGCGGTCCCGGATCGCGGTGGTTGCGTTTGGAGAGACACGAATGCTGACGCTGAACGGCTTTTACGACCTGCACATTCACTCGGCGCCGGCCCCGTTCGTGCGCATCGGCGATAGCGCCGACATCGCCCGCTGGTGCGCCGAGGCCGGCATGGCCGGCATCGTCATCAAGAGTCACTTCGAGAGCACGGTCTCCAAGGCCTACCACGCGCGTCTGGCTGTGCGCGACGCCTTCCCCCAGTTCCAGGTGTTCTCCGGCATCGCCCTCAATCGCGGTGTGGGCGGCGTCAATCCGGGAGCGGTGGAACTGGCCCTGCAGCAGGGGGCCAAGATCGTATGGCTGCCGACGCTCGACGCCGCCAACCATGCCGCCGCCTTCGGCGCGGCCGGCACCTACGGCTTCAAGGCGATGACGCTGACGTCGCGCCGCAGCAGTCCTGATCCGCTGTACCGCGTCATCGGAGATGGCGGAAAGCTCACGCCGGAAGCGAAGGAGGTCGTGCAGCTTGTCGTCGACTACGACGCCATCCTGGCGACGGGTCACATCTCCAAGCAGGAGATCCTGGCAACCGTCGAGTTCGCGCTCGGCGTCGGTGCCAGGCGGATCGTCATCACCCATCCCGAGCTGGCCGCCCCCAAGCTCGACCTGCCGACGATGGTCGAGCTGGCGAAGGCTGGCGCCTACATGGAGTTCTGCGCCGTCAATCTCCTCCCCGTGTTCTACTCCATTTCCATACAGGGCCTGCTGGAGGCGATCGCGGCGGTCACGCCCGCGCGGACCATTCTCTCCAGCGACGGCGGCCAGCCCTTCAATCCCCGCCCGCACGAGGCCATACGCATCGTCATCCAGAGCCTGCACGAGAAGGGTTTTCCGGCGGAGGCTGTCCGCACCATCTGCATCGAGAACCAGAAGCGGCTGCTCGGCCTTTCCGGTGCCGAGCCCACCGCCGCCCATCGTGGTTAGCAAGGCGTGAACGGTGATGCGGTGTCTGAAAATTCGCCCGAATCCCGCCTACAGGCCGTCCCCCAGTGTCCGCCTTGCGGGCGCGGTCGTGGCGTGCCTGTTTCTCGCGAAACAGCGGCGTTGCCGGCAGCCGTGCAAAGAAGGCAGAGTGCGCCTGGATCAGGGGTGCGGAAACCTTTTGCCGTGAACAATGTTTCAGGCCAGCTCGGACCAGTTGGGCGGAGGAGGTCGTGGACGACCGCGTGGTGCTGCCGGTCAATACCGTTCTCGATAACGCCTACCGCATCGTGCGCGTGGTCGGATCGGGCGGATTCGGCATCACCTATGAGGCCGAAGACATCAAGCTGAACGCCCGGATAGCGATCAAGGAATACTATCCCTGCGATTTCAGCGTGCGCGACGCCACGATGGTGGTCCGGCCCAAGTCCGAGCGCCACAAGGAGATGTTCGACTGGGGCCGCTCGAACTTCCTGCTGGAGGCGCGCACGCTGGCCCGGTTCGAGCACCCCTCGATCGTGCGCGTCTCGCGCGTGTTCGAGACCAATTCCACCGCCTATATGGTCATGCGCTTCGAGCAGGGGCGCAGCTTCGAGGGCTGGCTCCAGGGCCTGGGCCGGCCGCCGACGCAGGCCGAGCTGGACGCGATCGTGGCTCCGCTGCTCGACGCGCTCGAGATCATGCACGCGCAGAAGTTCCTGCATCGTGACATCGCCCCCGACAACATCATCATCCGCACGGACAACACTCCCGTGCTGCTCGATTTCGGGGCCGCAAGGCGTGCGGTGGCGCAGCGCAGCCGCGCGTTGACCGGCATCGTCAAGGCCGGCTACTCCCCCCAGGAGCAGTACGCCAGCGACGGCCGCCTGCAGGGCCCCTGGTCCGATCTCTATGCGCTCGGCGGCACGCTCTATCGCGCAGTCACCGGCACGGTGCCGGAGGAAGCAACCCTGCGCGTCAGCGACGATCGCACTCCGCCCGCGGCGAGCGTCACCAAGGGTACGTACCGTCCAAGCTTCCTGGCCGCCATCGACGCCTGCCTCAAGGTCAGGTATGCCGACCGGCCTCAGTCGGTGGCCGAGCTGCGGCCGATGATGTTTGCGGCCTCAGCGCCTCCTCCGGCGAGGTCGCGGCCCGACCCCAAGGCAAAAAGCCGGCCCCGGTCGCCCCCGCCTGCCGCCCCCGCCGCGATCCCCGCCCGCGCCGGCGCTGGCCGGCTGTTGATGATGCTGGCAGCGTTCCTGGTGCTGCTCGGAGGCGCCTATGGCGGCTACGAGTACACGCGCTGGGCGGAGCGCGACCGCAGCCAAAAGGCGGAGATCAAGCGGCAAGCCGACGTCGTCGCCGCCGCCAAGCGCAAGGCGGACGAGGATGCGCTGGCCAAAGCGCAGGCCGAGAACCGTCGCAAGGCGGAACTCGCCGCGCAGGAGCGGCAGCAGGCGGAAGCGGCTGCGGCAAAGAAGAAAGCCGAGGAGGAGGCCGCGGCCAGGCGCGCCGCGGAGCTGGCAGCCGAGGAGGCGCGCCGCCAGTCTGACGCGGCGGCGAGGAAAAAGGCCGAAGAGGACGAGGCCCGGCGGAAGGCGGAACTCGCTGAGCAGGAAGCGCGGCGGCAGGAGGAGATCGCCGCGGCCAAGCAAAAGACCGAGGAAGACAGGAGGCGGGCCGAGGAGGAGGCCGAGCGGCGCAAGGCCGAGACCGCCGAGCGGGAACGCCGCAGGCTGGAGATGGCGAAGGCAACGGCCGCGTTCGACGGCGTGTGGGAGATCACGCGCAAGGGCAGCAGCTGCTTCACGGGGACCCCGATCTTTGGCGTCACCATCGAGAACGGCATGTTTGCGCAAGGCTACGGCAGCGTCTCGCCGAACGGCGAGTTCAAGCTCCAGGGCCGCTCGAAGCACACCGGCCCCCGTGACCTGCACTATGTCGGCATGCTGATCGGCAACTCCGGCTCCGGCACGTTCCAGGCCGATGGCGGATGCTCGGGCACCTTCACCGCCCGACGGCGCTGATTGGCTGCGAGAAGCTCGTTCCCTGTCATCCCGAAATTTTGCGTTAGCCCTCGGGCTTGT
>Ga0111538_10015309_pt1 | contig 10086 bp, 6 predicted proteins | sample SoiMethybrSBSTD1_FD_79669 | JGI IMG/M metagenome (GOLD analysis project Ga0111538, IMG submission 79669) | Bulk soil microbial communities from a Populus tree surrounding site in Tennessee, USA - Soil MetaG P. TD hybrid SBSTD1 (version 2)... | ecosystem: Environmental > Terrestrial > Soil > Tree... | reverse complement strand
CGTGAGTTTCACAAGAAAGAAGGGGCAGGTGCGGGATCGATCAGAACGACGCGGGAGGCGGTCGGACTACCCGGCGCCTCCGGCATCACAGGAAACTAATCTTATGCGGCTTCAGGTTTTCCCCGGGCCTGTCTCTTGATCTTCCAGTGCGAGAACAGGTACTTGTGTCCACATCTTGGGCACTGCCAGGCGCCCTTTACGGGGTCGGCTCCACGCTCATGGAACATCTCAACGATGAGGTGACAATGAAGACACATCGTTGGATGGCTGTGGATACGTTCCGGCTTCGCAGCTTTGACCTCTGCCAGGGCCAATTTCGCTGCTTCTTTGAGCTTAACCGCTGGTCGGACAACCGATTTTGTATCGGGTTTGACCACGCTCACCTTGACGGCGGCGCTCGCCGGCGCCTTTAGCGCCAGTTTCGGACTCGCGAGTTTCGCTGTCGTCAATTTAGAAGGCGTTCGGGCGAGTTTCGCCCCACTCCTGGAAGCCAGGACGACCTTGCCGGCACCGGCTCTTCCTTTAGCAGGTGCAGCAGTTCTGGATTTCCGGGATTCCCTACCCTTTGTTCTTTTCAAAGACATAACTCCCTCTTGATTCCGAGGGCTTGTTTTCGTCCCCCCTCGGAAACCGCAAAGATCTCGTAAATGTTCAGACGTTGGTAATTTGTAAAAGGCGCGCCGGCAATGGCGGTGTTCTGCTGCCGTGGGCCGCGGGCATTATAGCCGAAACCATTCAGAATACGAATACTCAGTTTTTGCAGTGTAGTAACATTCCCAGCCAGATCGGCTTTATGAAGATCCCCGTCATCCCTCTGGTCGTCGCCACAACCCTCATCGGGCTGGTTTTACTCCTTTTCAATTCAATGAGTTCAGGGGAAAAAGTACTGGGGGCTCCCAAAATGGACCGGCTGGTGGACTTCGAAGGAACAGAAACGGAGGTTGCGCTCGCTCCCGACGGATCACGGCTGGTTGCTGTCGCTTCCGGGGATCTTTGGCTTCTCAACCTTGCCGATGGGACCCGCAGACGGCTGACCGAAACTAAGGACGAAGAGTCTTTCCCGGCTTTTGCTCCCGACGGGCGACGAGTCACGTACACCCGGGGGAAGGATACCTTTGAAATCTCGACCGAGGATCCCTCATCGCCTCAATTGTTTAAAGAGAATGCCACCTCCCTCTCGTGGTCAGCCACCAGCCGTCAAACCTTCGTCCGGGATCGGACGCTTTGGATCACGGACGCCGGGGGAGACGAAGAACACTCTCTTCTTGAAGCCGATGCAAATCCCGAAATCAGCGTTCAGTCACCGCGTTTTTCTCCCGACTCGCTTCAAATCGCGTTCATCCGAACGACCCTTGGGCTGGAGGGTGAAGTCTGGGTATTCGATGTCATCGCCGGCACAGCTCGGACTGTGGTGGCCGATCGCTGGAGTGAGAATCCTTTGGATGTCGGTTGGATCGAGGATGGAAAGAAGCTGATCTACCTCACCAACCGATCTGGAGCATTTGCACTGTGGTATGTGGATTTCGGAAGCAACACGATCAACCCTCTGACTGCCACTCTCAACATGCGACCGCTCCAACGGACGGGCATGGCGGTACTTAAAGACCGGATCGTTGTACCCCGACATCTCCTGGATTCCAACATTGCCACCTTTGACGGGACGATCGTTGCTCAGACCCCGGACTTGGAATTTGAGCCGGCTGGGTCGCGAGACGGGTCCCTGGTCGCCTACACCGTGCAGAAGGATACAAAATTTGAAATCTGGACAGCTGGAACTCGTGGCGAAAGCCCTGCCTTTCGGACTCTTGGGACCCAACCACGCTTCTCTCCCAACGGGTTCGAGTTGATCTACGCACATACCGACCTTCTTGGCGAAACCGATCTTCGAAAGATCGACCTGCGAGATGGATCCTCCTCGGCAGTGACGGATGCAGCCGAAATCGATTTTGAGCCCGACTGGTCGCCTGACGGGCGAACCATTGCCTTCGCCTCGAACAAAGGGGGCACGATGACGTTGTCGACGATTCCAGCCGTCGGGGGCAAGAGAAACTCCCTGGGAATCGCAGGCTATTTCCCAAGATTCTCCGCAGATGGCCGCTCTCTGCTTTTCTGGAATCAGCAAGCCCTCTGGACCAGCGGCGTGGATGGCCGTAACGCCCGAAAAGTGCGGGAAGCCGTGGAATCGCCAGTCGCTGGAACGTGGCTAGGCGGTGCCCCGCGAACTTACCGGGATCCAGAGATTAACGGAGGGAAAACCATCTGGCCCGAATTCGATGTACTCGCTGACGGAAGGGTCCTGACGGCTCCCATAGAAGTGCGTGACACCGCGCTGTGGGCGCTGGAGCTCACCTATGTAGAGAAATGAGACTACGAAATCCTTGCTCGGCTATTTATTGCAAGGTCACCCGGTGTGAGGGTCAAGCATCCGGGCAGTGGCACCCGATCAAATCCAAAACGTTTGCGGCGCAATTCACGATACTGTCCGTCTCCATCTCGGGAGACGCGTCCGACTCCACCGGACATGGGATGCATTCTTCGGTAAGCCGCGTACTTGCAATAAAAAGGCAGACCCAGCTGTAGCGCGAGGCCATGAGCGAACGCCAGCTTGCGGTTTCTGATGCAGAAGCGCGCCAGTTGCCCAGCGCTATAGAAACGGCGGTAACAGTCAAACAATAGATCCTCCAGCTGCTCCGCACTGAGCGAATCGTGTGTCCAGATCGGACGGGTCCCATCGAAACGATCGAGATTGGTTTCGAATATCCTCCCGTCCGCACGGAAGTCGTCATATTGCTGCGTTCCAGGAACGGGCGTCAGGATGTAAAACGAAGCCACATCGGGCGCCAAACGGATGAGTTCTTCGAGATGATCGGCGATGCCTTCCGTGGTGTCTTCGGGAAAACCGATGATGTTGGAAAAGTGACTGATGATTCCGGCCTGGCGGCAAAGCCTGACGATGTCGCCATACAACCGGGGATGATTCTGAGCCTTGTGCGCCGCCAGCAGGATTTTTCGGTTAAACGATTCCACGCCGACAAACATCTGAAAGCAACCCGCTCTACCCAGCAGATCAACAAGGGCGTCCTGCTTCGCGATCTGAACGTCGCACTGTACAAAGAACGGCAAGCCGATCCTCTCGTCGATCATGGCCTGCAGCAACGCCGGCGCATCTCCATATTTGTTGAAGTTGTCGGACGTAAACATGATGGCCTTCACACCCGCCTGCTTCGCCAATCGAAGGCTGGCCAGCGTCGTCTCAATGTCCTGGGACCGGATAGCCCGTCCTGCGATCAGAATTACCGAACAAAAATTGCAAGTGAATGGGCATCCGCGGGCAGGATAGATTCCCAGCATGGGCACGACGTAACGTCGCATGTAATCGCGCGATGGTGGCGTGACGACCGGCGAATCGAGTTTCTCCTGCCATCGATGATCCGCGCCGTAGACCGGTTGGAGTTGCCCATCGAGCGCATCGCGAAGGATGGTAGTCCATATGGTCTCTGCTTCGGAAAGGGCGAAGCTGACCCCACGGCCGTGCAACATCGACGTGTCGCAAGTCATGGGATGGGGTCCGCCGATCACGCAGTGCTCAACGCCCTGCTGCAACGCATAGGCGGCAAGATCCAGGCTGCGATGAAATTGGTGCGATTGAACTCCGGCCAGCGCCAGAAGTGTGGGTTCCTCCGTACTCTTGAGTTGCTGGAGGTACGAAAGCTCGGTCTGCACATACTCGTCGATCATGTGTACTTCGATCGACGCGCTATCGAGCTCCGGCGGCGTCATGCTGCGCAAGTGAGGAATGGTGGCATTCGGCATGAATCCACGACGGAATCGCTCGACTTGACCATCTTCACCGTATTTGCTCGGCTTCAGAATCAGGACTCGAAGCTTTCTCACGGTTTCAATCCGAAGGTGTGCATGTGGCCCTTACATTACGCGCATTCTTCGCGGGAGCAAAGAAACGGAGAGGGCGAACAGTGGACGTTCAACGGCGCTTTAAGCTGATCATGTCCATTGCCTTGGACGTGCAATTCCGCAGTGGCCAAGACCCACTGCGCCGAAGTAGGCTAGCCCAAAGGAGTCCCTGATGTCGGATTCAAACCTGGCTGAAAATGCAGTTCGCGAGTTAGCGGCGATCCGAGAGTTCGCAAAAGAAGCATTCATCACCATTGCGTTGGACCGAACGATCACCACATGGAACCCTGCAGCTGTTCAGATGTTGGGTTACAGCGAAGAAGAAATTATCGGACAGAACTTCACGATAGTCCTTCCCGAGGAACAACGAAACCAGGAACTAGCGATCCTCAATGAGGCGGCGCGGGGGGGGCGCACGGTGGAGTTTCAGACACGACGCGTCAGGAAAGACGGGGGCAGCCTCGAAGTTGTGGTGAGCTATGTTCCGATTCGAGACGCAAGCAATACTATTGTGGCGGTGATCCTGATCATGGCCGACTTAACCGAACGGAGAAATTTTGAAAAAGCGGAACGCGACCAGCTATTCCTATCGTCAATTGTGTCTTCTGCCGATGACGCTATCATAAGCAAGGATCTCAACGGGATTGTAACGAGCTGGAACGGTGCCGCAGAAACTCTGTTTGGATACACTCAGGCAGAAATGGTCGGAACACCGATCTCGATCCTGATTCCACGGGAGCACTCTAACGAGGAACCGCAGATCCTCGAGCGAATTCGCCGCGGGGAGCGCATCGAGCACTACCTAACGAAACGAAAGCGGAAGAACGGGGACATCATCGATGTTTCCGTCACGATTTCACCCATCCGGGATCGTCTCGGTCGGGTCATGGGCGCGTCAAAGATCGCAAGAAACGTGACGGAACAGTTGCGATGGCAAAAAGCGGAGATCGCCGAGTCCTTTCTCGGCGCCCTCGTGGACTCCGCCGAGGATGCGATCATCAGCAAAAACCTCGACGGCCTCGTCACCACCTGGAACCCAGCGTCAGAACGACTGTTCGGCTACTCCAGGGCGGAAATGCTGGGCAAACCCCTCACCATTCTCCTGCCGGATGATCTCCAGGACGAGGAGCGGCAAATCCTCAGACGGATCCGGCGCGGCGAACGCATCGAGCACTACGAAACCCGGCGCCGGCGAAAAGACGGCTACGTTCTCGAGGTGGCGCAAACGATCTCGCCGATTCGTGACGCTCTCGGCCGAATTATTGGAGTGTCGAACATTACACGTGACATTTCGGTCCAAAAACGGAGCGAACAGCGCGAGCGGCATGCCTTGAGAGAGGCGCAGGAAGCCTGGCGCCAGGCGGATCAGGCCAATCGCGCCAAGGACGAATTCCTGGCCACCGTCAGTCACGAACTGCGCACACCGATGACTGCAATTCTCGGATGGACACGCCTGTTGGCCAGCGGCACGCTTGATCGAGATCGCCAACAACGAGCGCTTGAGACGATTGATCGGAATGCTCAGTCCCAGGCGCAACTCATCGAAGACCTGCTTGATATTTCTCGAATTGTCGCGGGACGGCTCCGACTGGAATCCAAAACCATTGATTTATCCGCTGTCATCCTGTCCGCCGTGGAAGCGGTTCGCCCTGCGGCAGAAGCGAAGCAACTTCGAATCCAGACCATTCTCAACTCGGGCGCGGGACCGATCATGGGCGACGCCCAACGCCTGCAACAGGTCGTCTGGAACCTGCTGTCCAATGCCGTTAAGTTCACCCCACAACGCGGGAACATTCACGTTGAATTGGACAAAGTGGAGTCACAAATCGTCCTCCGCGTCATTGATACCGGTATCGGAATAAGACCCGACTTCATCCCGCACCTCTTTGAGCGCTTTTCCCAGGCCGACAGTTCCACGACGCGAAGCGGCGGTGGGCTCGGTATGGGCCTCGCCATCGTGAAGTCCCTGATCGAGTTGCACGGCGGCGTGATTTCCGCAACGAGCGAGGGTGAGGGCAAGGGATCGACGTTTACCGCCAAACTACCCATTAGCCCGATTCGCAGCGAACAACGCGTACCGAGCGTGCCAGGACCACGAGTTGGCCTCGTGGCCAACCAGGAGCAACTCGTCGGTGTCAAAATCCTCGTTGTAGACGACGAACCCGATACATGCGAAATGATCCGGTTTGTTCTGCACCAGGCCGGGGCGATTGTGGAGACGGCGCTTGGGGCCGAGCAGGCGCTGCAAGTACTTGACGTGTTCCAGCCGGACTTGCTCGTCTCCGATATCGGCATGCCGAGAACCGATGGATACGAGCTAATTCGCGTCCTCCGTGAAGTGCGCCATATCACGATACCCGCGGTCGCCCTCACCGCAATGGCCCGCGTAGAGGACCGCATCAAGGCGCTGACCGCGGGCTTTCAGATGCATGTCCCGAAACCGATCGAGCCAAGAGAACTGATCACGATCGTTAGCAGCCTTGTCGCGCTGATAAATCGCAAGGACACCGACGAAGTAAAATGATCGCTCTCGTCCGTTGTCAGGGAACTTGTACTGAGATCAGACGCAACCCACCGGGCATTAAACGGAGGCCCGAGATGAGGCGCCGCCTTGAGCCACAGAGCCGGGGGCCCCGAATTGCCCCGGCTGCTCGGGTGTGCGAAATCCATACAGCGCCATAACCTCCGAAGCACGGGCCACTTAGACGACAACGTTCCAAGAGTACTAACCCCAAAGGATTGCAAACGCTACACCCGTTGTGGTGGTGTGATTGCAGATCGAGTCCGGGGGTCTCGTAAACGTGTTTCACCGGCAATCATCTCTAGAGCAACAACTGGAACGTGTCATCACTTTCGGCAGCCTTCGACGCATTCTCAAAGCATCCCTTCCAGTCGTCGCGGTACTTGCGATCGTTGTCGGTGCGGTAACGCTTTTTTATTTCGTGAAATTTTCGTCGATGGTGAACGCCCGACTGAGCGGCGAAGTCTTCAAACAAAGCGCAAAAATATACGCGGCTGCTCCCGGGTTCGACGAAAGCGCAGGAAAGCAGAAACCGGCATCGTCCTTGATGACGACTTTCTTCGATGCGTCACGAACACGCAGACGGATGGTGGAATTCGAGGACATCCCGAAAACCCTGATCGCCGGAGTCCTCGCCGGCGAGGACCGCGTATTCTTCGAACACCACGGCATCAATCCCAAACGGATCGCGGGAGCTTTTTTCGCCAACATCCGGCAAAACGGCCCGCTGCAGGGCGCGAGCACGATCACGCAACAACTCGCACGAAACTTGTTTCTCACGCATGAAATCACGGTGCGCAGAAAGGTCTCTGAGGCGTTCATCGCTTTAATCCTCGAACATCGCCTGAGCAAGGAACAGATCTTCACACTGTATTCGAACGAGGTTTACCTCGGACACCGCGACTCGTTTGCGATACACGGCTTCTCCGAGGCATCGCGTGCGTACTTTGGAAAGGATTTGAAAGATCTCACTCTGCCGGAATCCGCGACGTTGGCAGGAATCATCCCGGCTCCGAACGCGTACTCGCCGGTGAATCATCCGGACCGTGCCGTAGCACGACGCAATCTCATTCTGAGAGTCCTCGCGGATACAGGGAGGATCACCGCCGATCAATACAACGCTGCAAGAAAAGCTCCACTCCAGATTGCGGCAACCATCGATGCAACCGAAGGACTGTATCTCGTCGACTACGTTCAAGAAGAGTTGCTCAAGGATTTCCCTGAAGAAACTTTGATGAGCGGAGGATTGACGGTCCACACGACAGTGGACCTGAAGCTGCAATCGATCGCGCTGGAAGCTGTAACAAACGGCCTCAAATCTGTGAATGCTCAACTCGCGAAGCGAGCAGCACGTTCCGGAAAGAGCGAAAACAATCCCTCGCCCCAGGCGGGGCTCATCGCGCTGGATCCGCGAACAGGCGAAATAAAGGCGTTGGTGGGAGGCACCGGCTACGGCACGAGCCAATACAACCGCATGACCCGGGCGTTTCGGCAACCCGGCTCCATATTCAAGCCGTTCGTCTATGCCGCAGCGCTGGAGACCGCGCTTGAAGGCTATGTTCCGACGACGGTTTCCGATGACGTCGAAATTCCGTCCGTGATCACGCCGCTCACAACTCTGATGGATGAACCGACAGTTTTCTATTCGAGCGAGAAACAGTATGCACCGCGGAATTACGGAGGCCAGTATCACGGGCTGGTAACGTTGCGCAGCGCCTTTTTTCATTCAATGAACGTGCCGACGGTCCTGCTGGCGCAGCGCATCGGCTTCGATCGCGTCGTTGCCCTGTCTCGGCGAATGGGCCTGAATCCCGAGATTCGGGGTTATCCCTCCGTGGCCCTGGGCGCGTTTGAAGTCACGCCTATCGAAATCGCGGGCGCGTACACGGCGTTTGCAAACAGCGGGCTGCGAGTTCAGCCTCACGCGATCCGTGACGTCGTGTCGCGGGATCAGAAAGTTCTGAAAAACTACTCGGCAGAACCTCAGCGAGTGCTGAGCCCTCAGATTGCCTACTTGATGACCTATCTCATGCAGGGCGTGGTGAACCAGGGCACAGGCGCCGGCATTCGTGGCCGCGGTTTCTATCTGCCCGCGGCAGGAAAGACCGGCACGTCTCGCGATGGCTGGTTCGCGGGCTACACGAAAGATCTTCTGGTGATCGCCTGGGTGGGCTTTGACGATGGGCGTGATCTTCGGCTTGAAGGCGCGAGATCGGCGCTCCCGATCTGGGCTGAGTTCATGAAGAAGGCTTACGAACTCTATCCCGTGCAGAATCCGTCACAGATGTCCTTCACTCCGCCTTCGGGAATCGAATTGGTAAGCATCGATGCGACGACATTGCTTCGAGGCGATCCGGAGTGCGGAGATTCATTCGTTCAAGCGTTTCTCGCAGGAACAGCGCCGACCGCCTCATGTCTCGATTCAGATCTGGAGTTGACCCCAGGTGCCGTTGTGGGAGCTTCTTCAGTGACATTCATCTTCCCTGGCGGCGATACTCCTGAACGGTCTCCCATGCGATCCGGCGAAGAGCAGTAGCGGCTTCGGCCGAGATTCCGGGGGGAACATAATCCACGTTGGCAGGACTCCTGCCGTACACGGTGGCATAGACCACCGCCGTTGCCAGGTAAGTTCCATAAATACTGGGATGCTCCTGATCCTCCCTTAAGAGGTTGAGATCACGTCTCTGCTTTGCCGCGCGTTCCCACGCCAGACCTACCGGAGCCGCGTCGACGCCAAGTTCCTTCGCCGCTTGAGCATGAGCGTCCGCGATTTCACTCATTGAGATCCAGGCCAGCCGGTTATAAGCCCAGGCCATCAGAAGAACGGGCTTTGCGCCTGTCTTCCGGATCTCGGCAACAAACTTCCGGGCATACTCGCGAAAATCCGCAACGGTTGTCTCCGGCAGATCCTCCTGGAGCACCACGACGTCGTAGCCTCTGGCAATCGCCTGCCGGGGTTCCGGATATCGATCAAATAACGTTTTTAAATATTGACCACCGACGACAGCCTTGTCCGCCTGAATGCGAAGCGGCGGCCTGTCTGTCTCGCCCATTCGCTGGAGATGGGTAAAGATACCCTGCTGAGCGTAAGTCAGGCTGTTTCCGATGAAGAGAATCCGTTGCGGAGCGGCGGTCTGCTGTGTGCTCGATTGCAGCGTGCCCGCGGCAAGCGCCCAAACGAAGGCGATGGGCGCGCACAACAGAATAAGGCGCGGGAGTCTGTGTAGCATATGCACCGGAAATCTATTACCGCAGCGATCAGAAGACAAATAAATGAATCCTTGCCCGGCCAAATACTGTGTGCTATACAGTGTGTGCCGTACACTGTACGCCACACAGCTATGAACACTCAGTTTGATTCACTTCGCCTTGAGCTTCGTCGTGGATGTCTCGTGATGGCTGTCCTTGCCCAGCTTAGAAATGAGCATTATGGGTACACGCTGAAGAAAGAACTCACCGAGCGGGGACTGGATGTCGACGAAGGAACGCTCTACCCGCTGCTTCGCCGCCTGGAAAGTCAGGGCCTGCTTCTCAGCGAATGGCGGGAAGAGGACAAGCGCAACAAACGCTTTTATCGGCTGTCACCGGATGGGAAGACGGTGCTCAAGGACCTGCTCGCAGAGTGGAACACCATCAACACCGCTGTGAGTCGG
>Ga0111538_10015308_pt1 | contig 10086 bp, 3 predicted proteins | sample SoiMethybrSBSTD1_FD_79669 | JGI IMG/M metagenome (GOLD analysis project Ga0111538, IMG submission 79669) | Bulk soil microbial communities from a Populus tree surrounding site in Tennessee, USA - Soil MetaG P. TD hybrid SBSTD1 (version 2)... | ecosystem: Environmental > Terrestrial > Soil > Tree... | reverse complement strand
CAGCCCGGAGAATCTCTCAGCCGAGCGCGCCACGGCGGCGCGCAGCACCTCGGCGCTGCCGAAAAGGGCGATGGAGCGCCGCGCTCGGGTGAGCGCAGTGTAGACGAGCTCCCGCGTCGCAAGTGGCATGTCCGCATCCGGGAGCACCAGCGCGACGTGGTCGTACTCGGAGCCCTGGCTCTGGTGCACGGTGAGCGCGTAGGCGAGCTCCAGCCGCGGGCGCAGCGCGGCGAGCGGGAACGCCCGCCACGATCCGTCCTGACCGGCGAACACCGCGCGCAGACCGTCCGGGCCGGAGCCGGCTGCGGCCACCACCCCGCAGTCTCCGTTGTAGAGGGCGCGGTCGTGGTCGTTCTCGCGCACGACGATCGGCTCGCCGGGCAGGAAGTCGAATCGCGCCGGGCTGGCGACGCCGAGCGCGGCGGCGGCGCGGCGGTGGAAGAACCGGTTCAGCGCCTCGCTGCCGCGGCGCAGGCGGCGGGTGACCGCCAGCATGCGGCTCGACTCGAGGTGGCGGACGAGCTCGGCGAGCGCGCCGGCGGTGCCCTCGTCCTGGCGCGAGACCGCACGGGCGAGCTCGACCCAGCGCCCGCCCTTCGCGATGCGGGTCTCGAACCAGTGATCGACCAGGCGGGGCGCCGGCGCCGGGTCGGGCGCCGGGCACGAGCCGGAGCGTCCCGCGCGCACGGCGCGCGCGGCCTCGAGGATGGCGCGGCCGGCCGGGTCTCCTTCGTCCATCCGGTAGCTGCGGGTCAGCCGGCAGGCGCCGGCGCCGGCCAGATCGCGCAGCACCGCGCCGGCCTCGACCGACGGCAGCTGATCGGCGTCGCCGAAGAGCACGAGCCGGGTGGTCGGCGCCAGCGCGCGGGTCAGCCGCTCCATGAGGACGAGGTCGACCATCGAGGCTTCGTCGACGATCACGACCTCGCCGCGCAGCGGCGCGCCGGCGTGGTGGCGGAAGCGGCCGCTGTCGGGCTGGTAACCGAGCAGGCGATGCAGCGTCCGCGCCTCGGGCAGCTCGGCGGTCAGTCGGCGATCCGCCGGCGAGGCCGCGTCGCCCAGCGCGGCCAGCGCGCCCTGCACCGAGGCGCCCAGCCGCTGGGCGGCCTTGCCGGTCGGAGCGGCCAGCAGGATGGCCCCCGGCGCCACGCCGCCGGCGACCAGCGCGCGGCACAGCGCGGCACAGATGGCCGTCTTGCCGGTGCCCGGACCGCCGCTCACCACCGCGAGCGCGCGCGAGGCGGCGAAGGCGACCGCCGCCCGCTGCTCGTCCGACAGGACCACCGGGCGATCGGCGATGCCGGCCAGCGAGCTCTCGATAAAGGGCAGAGGTAGAGCCGCCCGCCGGCCGGCGACGAAGGCGGCCAGCCGCTCCTCGCAGGCGAACATGCGGTGGGTGGCGACCGCGTCGCCGGTCGCGATGAGCGGCCGGTCCTCGCCCGGCCGGCCGATGAGCGAGACCAGACCGGGCCGCGGGTCGGCCACCATCCGGCGGATCTTGCGCACCACCCGGGCCGGCTCGACCGCCAGCTCGGCGGCCGCGCACAGCTCGGCGATCCGCCGGCCGAGCGCCTCGCCGCGCAGCGGCAGCCGGGTCGATCCCTGCCTCTCGGCCGCCGCGACCGAGAGGACCAGGAGGGCCAGGGCGAGCCTCTCCGACTCGCCGAGCATCCAGGCCTGCGCCACCAGCTCCTCGGCCAGGTAGATGCTCTCGTCGCCGAGGTCCCAGGCCAGGGCCGCCTCGCCCAGCCGCCGGAGCGCCTCGCGCCAGCTCTTCTCGCCGGTCATCGCGACACCTCGCGGGCGGCCAGCTCGCGCTCGATGCGCACCAGGTCGGCGTGGCGCGGCCGCTCGACGTGGCTGGCCGCGCCGCGCAGGAAGAGATAGATGAGGCCGCCGAAGCGGGCCTCGTGATCCGCCTCGCCGGTGATCCCCAGCATCTTGGCCAGCGCCAGCGAGTAGATGTCTGCCTGCAGCGCGTACTCGGCGCGCACGTGGGCGGCGACCGCCTCGGGCGCGAAGTCGGCGAGCGAGTCGCTCTTCCAGTCGAGCCAGAAGACCCGGCCCTGGTGCTCGAAGACGAGATCGATGGCGCCGCGCACCAGCGCCCGCTCGCGGCCGTCGGCGCCGGCCAGCGGAAAGACGAACTCGACCTCGCGGCAGTGGCGCGGCGCGCGCGCCACCCCGGGCACCACCTGGCCGCCGCCGAGGTCGATGGGGCGGAGCAGCGCGTCCCACACCATCTGACGCCAGGCCGGCTCGTCGGGATCGAGGTCGTGGCGCATCGCGGCGCTGCGGATCGCGCGATCGACCGCGGGCAGCGCCGACCAGGCGGCCAGGTCGCTCGCCTCGGCGGCCGACGACATCGGCACCACTTCGAGCACTTCGTGGAGGAAGATGCCGACCCGGCGGCCGCGCGGGATCTCGAGGGCGGGCGCGGCCCGGTCGAGATCGAGCTCCGCCTCGTCCTCCGCCTCGTCGTCGCCGGCGCCGACGCCCTCGGCCTGCTTGAGCCGGGTGTACGAGGTCGACAGCGGCCCGCGCTGGACCGCCAGCGCGCGCGCCACCGCCGGGTCGAGCACCGGCTCGGCCACCGCCGGCGGATCCCAGGCGGCCAGCGCGAGTGCGGCGCGCGCCGCGCCGCCGGCCGGCTCGTCCGCCGCCGCCACCTTCTCGACCGCGACCACGCCCGGCACGCCGCCCGAGCGCAGCCAGTGCTGCACGCGCGCATTGACCAGGTCGGCCATCAGCCGGCCGCCGCCCGCCGCCGGCCAGCAGGGCAGGTAGAGGCGCCGCGCGGCGCGGGTCAGCGCCACATAGAGGAGCCGCTCGGTCTCGCCGCGCTCCTCGGCCGCCGCCGCCTCCTTGATCGCGGCCGGCGCCGGCGACCCGATGAACAGCCGCCGCTCTCCCGCCTGATGATGGACCCGAACGCCGCCCGGACGCGGCGGGCCGTCGCCGCCGTAGAGGAAGACCACCTCCGCCTCGAGCCCCTTGGCCCGGTGGATGGTCATGATCTGCACGGCGTCGCGCTCGCTCTCGAGCCGCTGGATGTTTCGCTCCTCGCTCTCCTCGGTGTCGATGATCCAGCGGCCGAGCCGGCGGGTCAGCTCCGCCACGTCGCAACGGGCCGCCAGCATCTCGTCGAGGATGATCTCGAAGAGGTGGAGGAAGTTGGTCAGCGAGCGCTCGCCCGCCGCCAGCACCAGCTCGCGCTCGCACAGCCGGCTGTCGGACAGGATGCGCGGCAGGAGCCGCTCGTAGTCGAGCCGGTCGGCCAGCTCGCGCCAGGCCAGCAGCCGCTCGACCAGCGGGTGGCCGTCGCCCGCCGCCGCCAGCCCTTCCAGCTCGCCGAGCCCGACCGCGAAGAAGCGCGTCTGCCAGGCGCGCAGCCGGGCCGAGCGGTCGCGCGGCGCCGCGATGGCGGCGAACAGGTCGCGCACCTCCGCCGCCTCGGCGGTCTGCAAGAGCCCCTCCTGCTGGTAGAGAGCGCAGCGGACGCCGTCGGCGCGCAGCCGCTCGGCCATCTGGCGGCTCTCCTTGACCGTCCGGGTCAGGACGAAGATCTGCTCCGGCCGCACGCCGCCGGCGACCAGCTCGGCGATCTCGCGGCCGATGCGCGCCGCCCACGCGGCCCGCCGCGCCTCGCCGCTGGCGAAGCGGCCGAGGTCGCACAGGCGCAATGGCGCGCCGGCCCCGAGCGGGCCGGCCCCGGCGCGCGCCGCGGCCACCGGCCGGTAGTCGATGCCGCCCGAGAAGAAGGGCGGCTCGCCACCGAGGATCCCGTCGAGTCCGGCCAGGAGGCCCTGGCTGGCGCGATAGCTCACCTCGAGCCTGACCGGCTCGCGCCCGCCCAGGATCTCGCCGCGCGCTGCCAGGTAGGTGGCGAGGTCGGCGCCGCGGAAGCCGTAGATCGCCTGCTTGGGATCGCCGACCACCGTGAGGTGGGCCTCGCCGTCCGGCGCCTCGAGGTAGATGCGCCGGAAGATGCTCCACTGCAGCTCGTCGGTGTCCTGGAACTCGTCGATGAGCGCGTGCGGGTGGCGGCGCCGGAGCCGCGCCGCCAGCTCGGCGCCGCCCGGGCCCTCGAGCGCGCGCCAGACCTGCTCGAGCATGTCGCCGTAGTCGAGCTGACCGCGCTCGGCCTTGTTGCGCGCCAGCCGCTGGCTCACGACCGGCAGGAAGCGGGTCGCGATGGCGGCCTCGAGCGGCACCACCGCCCCGTCGAGTCCGCGCGCCGCGGCCGCCAGCTCCGGCAGCGCCGCCGCGAGCTGCGGCCGCTCGAGGTAGCCGCACAGCTCGCCGCCGGCCGCCGCCAGCTCGTCGAGCAGGGGCGGCAGCCCGCCGCAGGCCCGCTCGGCCAGCCCCGCGATGGTCGCGAGCCGCGTCAGCACCGCGCGCGCCGTCTGCCCGTTCACCCGGCCCTGCTGCATCGCGCGGGCGACCGCCTCCCGGTCGGCGCCGGCCAGCTGGGCCAGCCGCTGCTCGATCTCGTCGGGCCGGTAGCACTGGACCAGCCGGCCGCGCAGGCGGGCGATCTCGCTCAGCCGGCGGGCCAGCTGATCCACCGAGCGCCGCTGCCCGAGCCAGGCCTCGAGCAGGGCGCCGTCCTCGGCCGATCCCGCCAGGCTGTCGCGCAGGCTGTCGTGGAGCGCCTCACGCAGCGCGGTCTCGCTGCCGATTCGCGTCTCGTGGAAGCGGCGCGCCCCGTCGAAGGCGCTGTCGATCAGGACCCGGTGGCAGTAGCCGTGGATGGTGTGGATGGCGGCCTGATCGAACCCGGCCAGCGCAGCGCGCAGGGCGGCGCGCGCCGCTCCGTCGATGCTCCAGGCCGGCTCGCCGGGCGCCGCCCGGTCCTCGACCAGGGTCGCCAGCTCGCGCAGGAGCGCGCGCACCCGCCGGCGCAGCTCGGCGGTCGCCTTCTCGGTGAAGGTGACCAGGAGGATCTCGTCGATCGGCGCGCCGCCGCGCAGCACCAGGTCGACCACCCGCCGCTCGATGAGGAAGGTCTTGCCGGTCCCGGCCGACGCCTCGACCGCGTTGTGGCCGGCGACGTCCATCGCGGCGATCGCGGCCGGCATCGGGTAGCGGACGACCCGGCTCACGGCGCGCTCCTCCGCCACAGGGCGAAGCGGCGGGCGATCATCTGCTCGGCTTCGTCCGCCGGCGGCGGCGCGATGTGGCGCGGCAGTCGCAGCGGACCGCCCCGGCTGCTGAAGAACACATCCTTCTTGCCGACCAGCGCCGCCACCTCGTCGGCCAGCGCTCCCTTGGCGGTGCCGAGCGCCTGCGGCAGCGCTGCCTCGCAGGGCAGGAGGTAGTCGTGCGGGGCGGCGAACAGCTCCTCGACCATGGCGGCCAGCCAGGCGCGCGCCGCGCCGCCGCCGAGCGGCGCCAGCTCGACCCGCTCGAGCCCGCCGGTGCCGGTGGCGATGGTCATCGCGTGCGAGCGCGCCGCCTCGCCGGCAGCCGCCAGCGCCACCGCGTCCAGCGCGCCCCGCAGCCAGTGGCGCGGCGACCACTCCTTGCCGGTCACCAGGACGATCGATCCGATCGCCGGGTCCTCGGCCACCGGCTCGGTGCGCCCGGTCAAGAGGACCGGGCGACCCGCCACCTCGATCTCGATGGGCGGGGCGAGCCGGCTCACCACCTCGCCCTCGCGCACGGCGCCGAAGCCGATGACCTCGGCGCGCGGCAGCCGGCCGGCCGCCTCCTCGAGCGCTCGCCGCCAGCCGGTCAGGATCCGCATGCCGCGCAAGAGGGCGCCGCGGGCGAACGGCCCGGTCGGCGCCCGGCCGTCCTGCTCGGCGCGCCGGGCGGCTTCGCGCTGCAGTCCCTCGAGCGCGTCCAGTCCGCCGCCGCGGGCCAGGTGAGCGAGGAAGACGCCGCGCAGCGTGGCCGACAGCCCGAGGAGATCGCGCTCGAAGGGCTCCACGCTGACCGCGACCAGATCCTCCTCGTCGCCCTCGCGCACGCCGAGCACCGCCGACGCCCAGGCCTGCATGGGACACTCGAGGAAGCGGCGCACGGCGGTCAGCGGGAGGACGAGCGGCTCGGCGCGGGTCGCGCGCGCCAGGCGGCCTCCCGCGGCGCCGCGCTCGCCGCCACCGGCCGCCGCCGCCAGGCCGAGCGCGGCGCTCAGCTCGCCGCGCGCCGACAGCCGGCGGGTGAGCTCGGCCTCGCCCGGCACCGCGCCGCCCAGGTGAGCGACCAGGTCGCGCCGCAGCCCGGCGCAGGCCGCCTGCCGCCGCGAGACCGGATCGGCGCCGGCGGTCCAGCGGCGCAGCGGCGGCCGCTCGACCAGGCGCTCGCCGTCGGCCGGCGACAGGTAGCCCTCGGTGAGCATCTCGCACAGCTCGTGGACCAGCGGCGACGGCTCGAGCTCCTCGCCGGTCTCCTCGTCGCGCGCCACATAGCTCAGCACCAGCCGCTCGCGCGCCGACAGCACCGTCTCGAGGAAGGCATACCGGTCGCGATCGCGCGGGCTGACGTCGCCGGCCCGCCGCGCGCCGGCGCGCAGGTCGAGCGAGCCCGGCCGCTCGCCGGCCGGGAAATGCCCCGCCCCCAGGCCGGCGACGAAGATGACCCGGAAGGGCAGGGCGCGCATCGGCCCGAGCGGCGCGACCAGGACCGCGTCGCTCGGCAGCTCGCCGCCCGGCGAGCGCAGGCCGGCGAAGGACGCGCGCAGGAGCTCGCGCGCGGTCGCGTGGTCGACCGGGCGGCCGTCGAGGTCGACGTCGCCGAGGTCGCGGATGCACTGGCGCACCCGCTCGAGCGCCTTCTCCTCGTCGCGCTCGGGCGCCGCGATGGTCGCCGCCACCAGCCGGTCGAGGTCGCGCGCCCACTCGGCCAGCGGGCGCGCCTGCTCGCGGAAGCCGCGCGCTCGAGCGATGAGCGTGCGGGCCAGGAGCGCGAAGCGCGCCGCGCTGCGCCGCTGGTCGGCCGCCACCCGCGCCGGGACATAGGCCTGCGCGCCGAGCCGCACGGCCACCGGCTGCTCGCCGACCTCCATGAAGCTGCCGAGCGCGAGGCGCCGCAGGCCCTGGTCCCAGTTGTAGAGGTCGCGATCGATGTAGGTGCCCTCGTGGTCGCCGCGGTCGGCGCCGTGCACGATGCCGAGCTCGTCGCACCACCTGACCCAGTCGTCGCGCTCGACGTCGGGATAGGCGGCGAGGACGGCCGGATGCACCATCAGGCCGAGCAGCTCGGCCCGGGTGAAGCGGCCGAGCGGCAGGTCGAGGAGCGCGTCGACCGCCTGGATCACGCGACTCTCCCCGGCGAGCGGCAGCTCGAGCCGCCGGTGGGCGATGCCGCCCAGCTCGTCGAACACGGCGCCGATCTGGGCCTGGTAGCGCTCGCAGCCGTCGGGAGCCAGGAGGACGGCGATGTCGCACAGGCGCAGCGACCGATCGGCCGCGAGGAGCGCGGTGATCTCGCTGCCGATGACCTCGAGCTCGCGCCTGACGCCCGGGCAGGCGAAGACGCGCACGCTGGCGTCGCCGCTCTGCGCCGCCGGCCGGTCGAGCACGGCGCGCCGCGGGGCGCGATCCAGCACGTCGCGCTGCAGCCGGCCGAGCGCGCTGCCGGCCGCCGGCTCGGCGAAGACCTCGGCGAAGCGCCCCTCGTCGAGCTCGTTCAGCGCGGCCACGTGCTCGCGCGCCGGGCGGCCCCAGGCGGCCAGCGCCGGGGTGTCGTCGGGCGTGTCGCCTGCGTCCTCCCAGAACTCGCGGCACGGGTTGGGGCTGTACATCCTGACCTCGCACGCGCGCGCGAGCCGGGCGAGCAGCGGCCGGTAGCCGCGCGCCAGGTAGGAGAAGCCGAAGACGTGCACCGGCCGGCGCTCGCCTCCCGCCAGGTCCCCTGCCGAGCCAGAGAGCGGATCGCGGGGGATGACCCGGTGGGCCTCCGCGATCTCGCCGGCCGGCAGCTCGGCGAAGAGCGTACCGACCAGGCCGGCGCGGCTCCGGCCCAGATGCGCGGCCGCGCGCTCGGCAGCGCCGCCGGGCGCGAAGAGCTCGCGCCAGAGCCGCGCCTGCCAGCTCTCGCCGGCGGCCGCGCGGCTCCACCCGGCCACCATCTCCGGGCGGGTCTGCGCGTAGTCCATGAACAGCCCGGCGAGCTCGCCGGCCAGCTGCACGCGCCTCACCTCCACTGCCGCGCCCGACGAGACGTAGCGCCTGACCGGCGCCAGCTCCTCGCCGGCCAGCCGCTCGTCGTCGCAGAGGAGCGCGACCAGGAGCGACTGCACCATCCGGCGCTCGAGCACCAGCCAGTCCGGCCGCGCGCGGGCGACCAGATCGGCCAGGAGCTGGTCGAGCGTGGGGAAGCGGAGGTTGGCGGCGATGCCGAGGCGCCGGGCGAGGGCGACGCGCAGGCCGCCGGCCACCAGCGCGCCCGGCACCGCGATCACCGCCGGCGTGTAGAGATCGATCGCGCCCGAGCGCCGCGCCGCCGCCAGGTCGTCGGCCAGCCGGGCGGCCAGCTCCTCGAATCGGTTGCCATGGACGAGGTGCATCACAGGCAAGACGCCAGCATACTTCCCGGGGCTGATCGCCGGCGCGCCGGCCAGCGGATCCGCGGCCTTGCGACGAAAGGTTTCGCGATGGCCACCGGCGAAAGCGCGATCCCGGTGGTCGAGATCCTGGCGTAGCATGGGGTCATGCGGTGGATGCTGGCGCTCGCCGCCCTCGCGGCGGCCGGTTGCGACTCGACGCCGTGCGCTGACGCGGTCCGGCTGACTGCCTGCCCCGAGTGCGGCCCCGGCGAGGTGTCCGGCGGGCTCTCGGTCGAGGGCACCGGCGAGACCCGCGCGGTGGTCCGGCCCGGCGGCGGGATCGCCCGGCTCGGCTGCGAGAGCCACCTCCTCCGCTACGACGCCGACTTCGCGGTCGCCGGCGACGTCGGCCTCTACATCCAGGGCGCCTCCCCGCGGCTTCAGGAGGCCACCGCCGCCGACGTGGTCCTGGTGGTCGACTGGCCGCGCGATGGGGTGAGCGGCTCGGATCTGGTCGCGGTTGCCGCCAGCGGGACCGAGTACTGGCGGATCTCCACCTCCGCCCATCCGATCTGGCTCACCTCCGCTGGCGACGCGGTCATCGCATACGGAAGGAGCGCCGAGGCGATCAGTTTCGGCGAGTTCACCGTGCAGGGGCTGTTCGCCGTGGCGGTCGGCGCCACCGACGGCCAGCCGCGCTGGGCCTGGTCCTGGCCGCAGGGAGCCCTCTCCACCATCACGGCCGCCGGGCTGGCCGACGGTTCGGTCGTGGTGGCCGGCCTGTTCGACGGCGGCCTCGAGCTGGGGGGCACCAGCGCGCCGCTCGACACCGGCGCGACGGCCGGTTTCGTCGGCGTGCTCGACCACGACGGCGCCGGGGTGTGGGCGCGCCAGCTGGTCGGCCCGGCCGATTCGTCGGTCCGCTGGATCTCGGTGGCACCCGACGGCGCCATCGCGCTGGCCGGCAGCTACAGCGGCGGCTCGCTCGATCTCGACAGCGTGGTGCTCCGGCCCGAGGCGGAGTTCGCCGATCAGTTCGTCGCCGTGCTCGAGCCCGACGGCACGCCGCGCTGGGGGATGAACCTGGGCGACGGCATGACCGAGAAGATCCAGGCGATCACCGCGACCGACGCCGCCGTGGTGGTGGGCGGCTGGTATGCCGACGGCCCGCTCAGCTTCGGCGGCACCGGCGAGCCAGACGACTTCGACGCTTACATCGCGTCGCTGTCGACCGGTGGCATCGACTGGATGGTCCCGATCGGCGGCGCCGGCAATCAGTCGATCGCCGGGCTGGGCTGGAACGGCGCCCTGCACGCCAGCATCGAGCAGTACGCGGCGGAAGGGGGACCGTCCGCCTCGCTCGACTTCCGCGACAACGCGCTCGAGGGCGACGGCGCGCTCTTCATCCAGTTCGTCCCCTGAGGCCGGCGGGCGAGCCGACAGCGGGCAGCGGACGGACTGCGGCCTCGGGCCGGCAGCGCGCGCGATTGAACGCCGGGTCTTTCGCGATCGACTGACGCTGCGATGAGGGCGATCGCGAGCACCCGTCGGGTGCAGTCTGGCTCCCGCACCACCATCATGCCGCTGGCGTT
>Ga0111538_10015306_pt1 | contig 10086 bp, 7 predicted proteins | sample SoiMethybrSBSTD1_FD_79669 | JGI IMG/M metagenome (GOLD analysis project Ga0111538, IMG submission 79669) | Bulk soil microbial communities from a Populus tree surrounding site in Tennessee, USA - Soil MetaG P. TD hybrid SBSTD1 (version 2)... | ecosystem: Environmental > Terrestrial > Soil > Tree... | reverse complement strand
GCGGCGTTGATGCCGGCGTTGGACGCGTCAGACTTGCAGCCGGCGTTCATCTTGTCCACGACGAGCAGTTCGGGCGCCACAATCGAGCGATAGAGGCCGCGAACTGGTGCGGTCTTCAACCGCTCGATGAAGGACACGGGGGCGGGCACGAGTTCGAAGGCCACGCGCAACGCCTCCAGCGTGCCGTCCCGTGACCCGTCGTTCACCACGATGATTTCACGTGCCTGATAGTCGAGAGCGAGCAGCGATCGCACGCTTTCGACGACCGTGAGTTCCTCGTTGTAAGCGGGGACGACGATCGATACGAGGGGAGGCGAGGCGAGCCGATCGATGAGCGCCCGGGATCGAATGCTGTGCACGCGCTGATGGCGCCAGAAGTAGAGGGCCGCCAGCGGTGCGAACAGGACTCTGGTCGCAATCAACGACAAGAAGAAAATCGTCACCAGGAGACTGAAGGCGACGAAGATGGCCGGGCCTTCAGCGATCACGTGACCGTGGGACCCAGCCAGAGCATGTAACGGGCGAGCCCGCCTGCCGTATCCTGACGCTCCGCGCGAGCCTGCAGCACCGCGAGACCTGGCGCGCCCATCGATCGGAGCGACTGAGCGGCCCTGACGGCAACCTCCCACTGATCGTCGAGGCGGTTCGCGAGCTGCCTGACAACGGCCGGTTCTGCAGTCCAGCCTCGCAAGGCACCAGCCGCCGCGGCTCGGACGTGTGGATCAGTGCTGTCGAAGGCGGCGACCGCGCAACCGGCGGCGGTCTCGTTCAATCCAATGTGAGCGAGGGCCTTGAAGGCGGCCGCGCACACGTCGGGCCTAGGGTCTGTCGTGAGACGACACAAGACAGAGCGTGACTGATGGGTTCCGCAGAGGGCGAGGGCCTGCGCATAGTTCACGGCGTGCTTCGGATCGACCGTCATCAGATCGAGAATCAGCGGCTCACCCTGGGATCCGAACGCCGTGAGCGCGCTGATCCGCCGCCCGTGGGGAAGTGAGTCATCGTGCAGCCGCACGACGATCGCGGGAAGGGCCGCGGGATCCTGGAGGTCGGTCAGGGCGTCGAGTGCCGCCGATCGGACGATCCACTCCGGATCGTCGAGCGCCGTCACCATCTCGGCGGTGTGGTCTCTGGCCTGAAGCAGGCCGAGCACGTGCAGGGCAAGCGCCCTCCGCCACGACCGGCGACTGCGCAAGTACCTGTGGACAGTCGCGATGAAGGACATGCCCTCGAGGATTGCCCGCGTCTCGGCGACGCGCTGCGGATCGCGATCGTCGATGAGGGGCAGGATGAGGAGGCGCGCGATCAGCAGTTGGTGCCGCGACGGGCTGGCCGAGAGCGCCTGCCGTGCCAGCGGGTCGCCATGCAGCGCGCGCTCCACGACCGGCTGGTAGTGCCGATCGACGAGCCGTCGCCTGACCTCGAGCAGCGCGGCCAGTATCCGTCCAGCGAGAATGACGCTCAGGACCACTGCGGCCAGGTAGGCGGTGGCCGACAGCAGCACGTAGGAAATGTGCGCGAGCTCGTTCAGCGTAGCCGTCATCGAAAGGACTGCACCATCCCGATCAGCACGCGGTCGACATTCGTACTGTTCGAGCGCCACTGGTGCTCCCACGCGCCGTTGACCACCGTTAGAGACCGCAGGCTGATCCGCATGCCGGCGGTGAACGTCGTCGCCCCGAGCGCGCCGAGCCGATCGGCCGTGAGGTCTTCGAAGCTCTCGATGCCGTACGCATAGGTCGCGCTCAGCGCGACCCGTCGCCGGGCCCGCCACGTCGGCCTCATGAGCACCGAGTGATCGCCAGACGTTTCACCCGTGGCTTCGAACGATGACCTGGAGTACGTGTACCGGGCGTCCAGCCGAAAGCGGCCGCCGCGATCCACAGACACGATCGGCGAGAACGCCACAACGTTGGTGTCAGCAAACGAAAGAACGCGAACGCCGCCCCCGGCTTCGAACAAGCCGACCTGCTGAATCACATCGGCGGACAGATCCGCATTTGGCAACGAGCTGTTCCCCGACCCTCCCATCGCGCGAGCGAGTATCGTGGTCGCGCGTGCGGCGCGCCAGCGGAGCCCGCCGCCGCCGATCGCTTCAGAGACACCGGCGCGATAATCGAGCCTCGCACCGGCGAGCAGGTGGAGCGTCGGCACCATACGCAGCGACGCGGTGACCGAACCGGCTGACGCGGTCGTCCCGTCGGGACGCTGCTCGCCAAGACCGTCGATGGCCACAGAATGCCCGTACGCCCGCACGGCCGCTTCGAACTCCTCTGCGATGTCGGGGTCGTTTCTGGCGAGGGCCTTCGCGCGCGCGAAGTAGTCGAGCGCGCGCCGGTCGTCACCCGCGCGGCGATAGGCGCGGCCGAGAGCTGCAATCAGATCGGAATTCTCTCCCGCCTCGCGCTCGACCTCGTGCAGCAGAGTGAGCGCCTCGGCCCAATCTCCTTCTCGGGTCAGCGCCACTCCGAGGCCGATACGCGCCCCGATGTGCGACGGCTGTTCGCGAAGCACCGCACGAAACGTGGCCTTGGCGTCTCCCGTGCGGCCCAGGCGCAGCTCGAGGACGCCCGTCCACATCCGCGCGTCGAGATCCGCCGGATTCTGCTCGACGATGCGATCGAACAAATCGAGAGCTTGCGCCGTTCGTCCCGAACGAGCGAGATCTTCAGCCTGGCTTCGCTCCTGGCCTGAAACCGTCGCCTGCAACGTGAACGCGACGGCGAACGCCGTGGCGAAGGCACCGACCATACAACCTCTCGCACGTCGCCGCGAGGACGCAATTCTTGCGTGAAGTGTGGCTGGGGAAGGCCTCAGGCATTCTACATCTGGTGCACCGACGTCAGGACGTCGTCCGGTCCTTGCACGTGTCGATCAGCTCTCGCTTCACCAGCTCCTTGCTGCCGATCACCGTGAAGAATTCCGCCAGGTACGCCGCGGCCTTGCGCCGCTCGGCGTCGTCGAGTCCGGGGATGGCGTTGACGACCGCCTGCAGCTCGCCTTGCTTCGCACGGAAGGCCGCAAGCGTTGGCTCGAATTCTTCCGCGCTCCGGCACGGGCCGAGATAGGACCGCACGCGGACTCCCGCGATGGCCTGCCGCACCCGCGTGTTGGGGACCGCGTACTGAGGATCGACCAGGCCGGTCACGTCGAAATCCCACGTAATCGGATGGTGCACGTTCGCCGCCGTCTGCACGAGGCGGACGTTGTGCATCCCGTTGATCGAGTAGTCGGGGTTGCCGATCATGTACTGGAACACGGTCATCTGGGTCAGCGACTCCGTATCGAAATCCTTGAACAGCAGGCCGCGCATCTCCACCGCGCGCCCGTCCATCCGCGCCGCCACGTCGTCGTCGTCCTCGATGAACACCGCGTTGTGCGTAGACAGCGTTTTGTTGCTCTTCGCGTCCACGTACGTCGCGCGCGCGAGCCGGACGCGGAATGACCTCGGCGTGATCACGTTGTGGAGGCGATACGCCAGGTACTCGAGCAGCACGAGCTGATCGAATCGCGGGTCCTCCTTGCAGTTCACCAGGAGCTTCAGCTTGTTCTGCCCGTCGAACACCGTGTGTTTCACGTCCGGCTTGACGAACTCGATCGTGAGCGGGACGGACGCACACGTCCCCGATTCCCGCCTGATGTTTCCGCGCGTGCGCAGGTTGACTTTAAGCGGGACGACGGGGACGGCGGCATCGTCGCCCTTGACGGAAAGGATGGCGGGGAAGGCCTTGGTGCTGCCGGGGCTCCGGTCCTTGTTCACCGCTTTGAAGTCGGCGGCGAGGGTGACGGCGAGCGGGTCAGCGGTCTGAAACAGCCGGCGCGTCTGCGCGTCCTTGCGGCGTGACGCCATCTTTGCGGCATCGGGGAACGGCTCGGCCAGCTTCGCCTCCGGCGTCTTCGGCAATTTTTTCGGAGCGGGAGTCTGGGCGGGCTTCGACTGTGCATCACGCGCCGCGCCAACCGTGCCGAGCGCGGGCGAGCACACGAGCATCAGAAGCGCGGCGGCCGTTGCGGCGACGCTGGGAGGGCGCATCACGCTGCATTATCCACGGATTCGCCCGCGCTCTCCACGCACGTTATCGTCGCACGATCATCTGGACGCCGAACTGACGCGGCGCCCCGGGCCGGCCGCCGAACGCGGCCGGCGACGTGCCGAACGTCGCCATGATGTAGTCGGTGCTCGTCAGGTTGCGTGCGTACGCGTTGATCGCCCACCGGCGCGCGCTCGGACCGTACTCGGCCCGCGCGCTGAGCAGGCCGTACGGCAACTGCCGCTGGATGTCGTCATTGAACGGCGTGTAGAAGACCGTCGACTGTGCGGTCGCATCCGCCGTGAGCGTCAGCCGTTTCGATGCGCCGGCGTTGCCCGTCCATTCGATCCACGCACGGCCCGACCACACGGGCGCGTTGTTCAGTCGTTTTCCGGAGACGTCGGCGGTGAAGCCGCCGATGGCCACCGCGACGTACTCGTCATACGTCGCATCCAGCCACGTCAGGTGACCCCCGGCGTCCAGACCTCGTCCGACGCGACCGTCGGCTTCGAGTTCAACCCCGCGGATGGTGGCGGCCGCAGCATTCCTGATGTCGAACACTCCGATCCCAATCGGTGTTTGCACCTGCAGGTTCGTGTAGTCCGTGTGGAACGCGGCGACATCGAGCCGCGCCCGGCCATTCAGCCATGCCGTCTTGAGTCCTGCTTCGTAGTTCCACGCCCACTCGGGTGCGTACCCGCGTCCTGCCTGGGTGGACGAGAAATTGAATCCGCCGCTTTTGAAACCGCGGGTGGCCGTGAAGTACGTCATCGCGCCCGGCGAGAGCGTCATCCGGGCACCGAGCTTCGGCGTCCACGCCGTGTGCTCGATCGAGTCCGTGTACGCGTACGTCGTGCCGGGAATCGCTGTGACCGCCGGAACGACGTCGTAACGCCCGCCGTGGTTGTCGATGTCCTTGCCTTCATGCGAGTAGCGCAGTCCGGCGATCCCGGACAGCCGTGACGTCAGGTCAACCGTCGTCTCGCCGAAGACGGCGCCGCTCGTCGCCTTCACGAGCGCATCGAGCGTCACCTGGGTGCTGGTCTGAAACTGATCGACGAACACCTGCTGATGATCAGCTTCATCGAAGAAGAACACGCCGCCAACCCACGTCAGCCCGTTCCGGCGCTGCGACATCGTCAGCTCTTCGGAAAACTGATGCTGCCGTTCGAAGCTGTTGGTCTGGAGCAGATTGAGCTCGGTGACGTCCGCGTCAACGTGAAACTCGTTGTTCAGCTTCCGGAACGCCGTGATGCTCGACAGGGTGAGCGTGGATGTGAGCGCTGAGGTGACACGCGCGGTCGTGCCGGATTGCCGCAGGCCGCTGGACGCCGTCGTGGAGGTGCGAACCTCGTGCAGATCCGGCGGGTTGTCCACGGTAAAGCCAGGCTTCACGCTCAGCACTTTGTTGAAGGTGAGCAGCGTTCCGGTTTGATTGGTGACGTCGCTCGAGACGAGCACGTCGGTGCGCCGATCCAGCACGAACCGCAGCTGGCCCCGGGCGGCGGTGAGATCGTCACCGCCCAGCGGGCGACCGGGATGATTGAGGTCGCGGACGTACCCGTCGCGCGCGCCCCTGGCGACCGCGACGCTGCCCATCACGCGGTCGCGCTTGAGCGCCCCGCTCACGCGTCCCTCGACGCGCCGCTCGTCGAAATTGCCGACTGCCGCGCGAGCTGTCGCTTGAAACTCGTTGGTCGGCGTCTTCGAGATCAGGTTCACGGCGCCGCCGACGGCGTTGCGTCCGTACAACGTGCCTTGAGGTCCTCGCAGCACCTCCATGCGATCGAGATCCAGGAAGTCCGCGAACACCATGGCGGGCCGGCCGAGATAGACGCCGTCGAGGTACATCGCCGAGCTTGGATCGGTGCCGGCATTGACCGCGTTGGTGCCGATGCCGCGAATCGTGAGCTGTCCGTAGCTCCCGTTCTGCGAGAACGTCACGGACGGTACGAGCACCACGCCTTGATCGATGGTCCGGATGTCGAAGCGCGTGACCTCGGCATTCGACACCGCGCTGATGGCGATGGGCGTGGCCTGAACATCGGCGGCGCCGATCTTCGCTGCGGTGACGATGGTCTGTTCGAGCACGGCGACGATCATCGTCAGCGACAGCGAAGCCGCCTCGCCGGGCTGGACGTGGATCGCGCGGTGGATACGCTCGAAGCCTTTGAGGTCCGCCGTCAGGTCGTAGTCGCCGGACGGGAGATCGCGAAACTCGAATCGGCCGCTGCCATCGGTTTTTGCGTCTCGACTGGCGGGGCCGCTGACGGTGAGTGTCGCACCGGCAAGCGCACTACCAGTCTGATCGTAGACCGCGCCCGAGATCTGGCCGCCTTGCTGCGCGGGTGCATCGTACGGCCTCCCGAGAATCATGAGGAGGGTGCCGAGAACCAACGTCACCGCTGGTAGTGTAATACCTGTGCTGCGTCCCGGATTGCGTACTATTCGCCGAGCGACGTTCGCCGCGCTGCTCGTCGCACTGCTGATCACGTCATCGAGTGACGCGGCGGCGGGCCGGTACGTCCTGCTACTACAGTCGCTAGATCGCGGGAACCTGACCCTCGATCAATTCACGGGAGATTTTCGCGTCGAGCTCGATCGGCTCGCCGGCGAACCCGTGACCGTGGCGCAGTTTGTCACGACCCCGTCCGGCTTCGGGGTGAGCCCCGAAGCCAGCATCCTCGCGTTTCTGCGATCCGCGTTCGTCAACCAGTCGGCACCGGGCCTCGTGGTCACCGCCGGCGGTCCAGCGGCCGCGTTTGCACGTAAGTATCGTCAGCAGCTCTTTCCGGAATCCCCAACGCTGTTTGCCGCCGTCGATCAGCGGTTCTTGCAGGACGCTCCGCTCGCCGACAACGAAGCCGCGGTCTCTGTCGTGAACGACATTTCCGGCATCGTCGACGACATCGTGAACCTGTTTCCGCAGACATCGAACCTCTTCATGGTGGTCGGCTCCGGACCGCTGGGCAGGTTCTGGCATCAGCAACTCGATCGCGACTTCCAGCGGTTTGGCGGCCGGGTGACGTTCACGTGGTCCGACGAGATGACGCTCGCGCAGATTCTGCAGCACGTCTCAACGCTGCCACGCGACTCGGCGATCCTTTACTTGCACTTCGATGCCGATCCACAAGGGGGCCAGTTTCCGGAGGACCGCGTCCTCGCCGACATCCACGCCGCGGCGAACGCCCCGCTCTTTGGCGCGCAGGGAGCATTCTTAGGACGCGGCGTGGTCGGCGGCAACATGCTGTTCATCGACGGACTGGGACGCGCCGCGGCGTCGGCGGCTCTGCGCATCTTGAACGGCGAGCCGCCTCGAAGCGTCCAGACACCCGTAGTCACGACTGGTCCGCCCACGTTCGATTGGCGCGAGCTGCAGCGCTGGGGTGTTCCTGAAAGTCGTCTGCCGCCGGGCAGTGTCATTCGTTTTCGCGAGCCCGGTGTCTGGCAGCGCTTCAAGTGGATCATCATCGCGGCGTCGTCCGCGTTGATCGCGCAGGCCGTGCTGATCGGCGCATTGCTCCTCAACCGAACCAGGCGCCGGCGCGCCGAGCATCTGCTGCGCGACAACGTGGCGAATCTCGAGGCGGCGCGCCGCGGGCTCGTGAATCTCAGCGGGCGCCTCATTGACGCTCACGAGCAGGAGCGCACACGGCTGGCGAGGGAGCTGCACGACGATGTCAGCCAGCGCATGTCATCGCTCGCGATGGACGTGGGGCGACTGCGTCAGACGCTGCCGGACGAAGCGACCGGCGCCCACGCACAGGTCGTGACCTTACTGGATGCGGTCGTTGCGGTCGGACGCGACATTCAAGGCATCTCGCATCGCCTGCATTCATCCAAGATTGGCTACCTCGGCCTCGCTGCGGCTGCCGGCAGTTTCTGTAGGGAGACCGCGAGCCGTCACAACCTGAACATCGAGTACACGCACGAGAATGTCCCGACCGATCTCCCTGAAGGCGTGGCCATCAGTCTCTTTCGCGTGTTGCAGGAAGCCTTGTCGAATGCGGTGAAGCATTCCGGCGCCAACCGTTGCACGGTCACGTTACGTGCGATCGATGGCGAGCTCAGACTCGAGGTCATCGACGACGGCCACGGCTTCGGCGTCGATGCCGCGCTGAAGGGCCAGGGCCTTGGGCTGGTCAGCATGCAGGAACGGCTCAAGCTGGTGAAGGGGTCCGTCGTCATCGAATCGAAGCCTGGCGGTGGAACGGTCGTTCGTGCGCGCGTGCCCGTTCAACCGCCCGCGGAGACCACGCTATGAATGGTGGCCACCAGATCGGTCCCGCCCTCGAGCTTCCACACAAAACCTGAGGCGCCTGCCTCGTAGGCCGCGGCTCTCAGATCTGCGTCGTCGTGGGCCGTGAACGCCACGACGTGCATCCTGGGCATCAGCGTCTTGAGGCGCCGACATGCCTCGAGGCCGCCCACGCCGCCCGGCATGCTGAAATCGAGCACGACGACATCCGGCTGAAGTTGCACGACCGCGTCGAACAAGGCGGCGGTGTCGTCCACGCACGCGACGACGTCGAATGACAGCGACAGCAGCCGGGCCGTCGCGATCTGTACGCCCGAGTCGTCGTCAGCCAACAACACGCGCGGTCGATGTGATTCGCTGGACATGCCGCATCCCTTCGGGCGGGCCGGCCACCTGCTGCATTATCCACGGATTCGCCCGCACGCTAGACTGTCATCGCATGCCATTGGCGAGACGTCATCGATGGGCACGGCAGGCGCTTGCGGCGTGTTTCGCCGTTGCGCTTCTGCTGGCTCCGGCCGCGCAGGGTCAGACCCCGGCAGCGCAGAGCGCACAAAGTCCGACCCCGGCACGGCTCGTCGCCATCGCGGACGTGCACGGGGCCTACCCACAGTTCGTGGCCTTGCTTCAGAGTGCCCGTCTGATAGACACCAAGCTGAAATGGATCGGCGGGCCGGCGGTGCTGGTGCAGACGGGCGATGTGATCGACCGGGGCGCGCAATCACGCGAGTGCCTCGATCTGCTGATGGCGCTCGAACCCCAGGCGCGCAAAAAAGGCGGACAGGTGATTCCGCTGCTTGGGAACCACGAGGTCATGAACCTCATGGGCCAGCTGGGATACGTCACGCCGGAGATCTACAAGAGCTTCACGAAAGGCGACTCGGAGAAGAAACGCCAGAAGGCTTACGCGGACTATCTGAAGTTCTTCGCCGCTCACGCTGGTCACAGTCACTCGGCGATCCCGCCCGTCGATGAGGCGGGGCGCGCGAAGTGGATGGACGAACATCCCGCCGGCTTCGTCGAGCACCGTGACGCCTTCGGGCCCAAGGGCAAGTACGGCAAGTGGATTCGCACACACCATGCGGTGGTGCAGATTGGCGACGGCGTCTTCCTGCACGGCGGCCTGAGCCCGGCGTTCGAGATTCCGGGCATCCGTCAACTGGACGAGCGCGTGATGGCCGAACTCGTCGGCTTCGATGCGATGTGGCAGACGCTGGTGGACGGGAAAGTGATCTGGCGCTACATGACGTATGCCGAGGCGGACACGTTCGCGCGCGAAGAGACGGCCTGGCTGCGAGGCGCCGGCGCTGCCGCCGCGCCCGCCGTGGACGCCGCGATGCAGCGACTGCTCGACATCAACAAGTGGATGGTGGCGTCCTTCCCCGAGGGCCCGCTCTGGTACCGCGGACTGGCCGAGGAGCCGGAAGAGACGCTCATCGACAAACTGACGGCGATGCTGGCGCACCTTCGGCTCCAGTACATTGTGGTCGGCCACACGCCGCAGTCGAACGGGGAGATCACGCCTCGTTTCGGGAGCCACGTTTTCCTGATTGATACCGGGATGCTGAGTCAGGTGTACCTGGGCGGGCGAGCGACGGCGCTGGAGATTCAGAACGGACGGTTTACGGCCTTGTCGGTAGACAGTGCGGCGGTGGAATTGCCGGCGCCCATGACCGCAAAGTGAACCAGATCACCACCATGCCCACATGGCCCCGACTGAACGCGCACCGGCAGAGGCACGTGCAGCGCCTGCGCCGGTTGGGCATCTGCGTGCTGGCGGCCTGCATCGGCCTGGCG
>Ga0111538_10015304_pt1 | contig 10087 bp, 11 predicted proteins | sample SoiMethybrSBSTD1_FD_79669 | JGI IMG/M metagenome (GOLD analysis project Ga0111538, IMG submission 79669) | Bulk soil microbial communities from a Populus tree surrounding site in Tennessee, USA - Soil MetaG P. TD hybrid SBSTD1 (version 2)... | ecosystem: Environmental > Terrestrial > Soil >... | reverse complement strand
GCGCGGCTCCGACGCCTTGGCCTCGCGCGGCTCCGACGCCTTGGCCTCGGTCCGCGTCTCCGTCTTGGCCTCGGCACGCTCGGCGGCCTTCTCCACCGGCTTCACCTCGGGCGCGCCGTTCACTTCCTCCGGCACCATCATCGCGGGAAGCGCGAAACGGAAGGCCGCGCCTCCCTGCGCGAGGTTCCTCGCGGTGACATTCCCACCGTGCTCGCGGGCGATCTGGAGCGAGATCGAGAGCCCGAGCCCGGTCCCCATCGACCGGGTCGTGTAGAAGGGATCGAAGATCTTCTCCTTCACCTCGTCCGGGATCCCGGGGCCGGTGTCGGCGATCGTGAGATCGACGTAGGCCTTCTTGTACCGCGTCCGCCTCAAACCAGTCGTGACCCGAAGCACGCCGCCCCCCGGCATCGCCTGGATCGCGTTGATCACGAGGTTCAGGACGACCTGCTGGACCATGTCGGGATCGACCTGGACGAGCGGGACGTCGGCCTCCAGGTCCACGTCGACCTCGATCCCGCCGTCCATGAACCGGCGGGCGAGGATGTCGAGGACCTTCTCCACGATCTCGCGGAAGTCGGTCGGAACCGGTCGGGCGGCCTGGGGTCGAGCGAAGAGGAGGAGGTCGGTGATGATCTGCTCGATGCGGTCCAGCTCCTTGAGCACGTCCTGGAGGTCATCCCGGCGCGAGTCGCCGGCGCGGAGCTTGGACGCGACGAACTGGACCGTGGTCCGGACGCCCGTCAGGGGATTGCGGATCTCGTGGGCGACGCGGGCGGAGAGCTCGCCCAGGGAGATGAGGCGCTCGGTGTTCCGGAAGACTTCTTCTTCGGTGTCCGCGTCGACGAGGTCCTCGACCCGGATCAGGATGTCGCCCGAGTCGCCGAGGCCGGTGGCGCTGTAGCGCATGAGGACCTCGCGCTCGGCCACGGTGCCCCGGACCTCGCGGGTGGCCCGCGCTTCGGCGCCGCGGACCGGGATGTACCAGCGCTCCGTTTCGGATTCGAACACGGCGGAGATCGGCTGGCCCACGACCACCGCGCGCTCCACGCCCCACCCCTTGGCGAGGGTGTCGTTGATGGCGGCGATGTGGCGGTCCTCATCGAGAGCGAGGAGCCCCGTGTCGAGCGCGTCGATGACGCGTCCGAGGAGGTCTCGCTCGATATCCGGTGCTTCAACACGCGGCATGACGAACGCTCCGATCCAGAACGGACCTCATGTTCACACCCTGCTACGCGTGCCGTGGTCCGTCAACTCAAAACGACCCATGAACGGTCGTTGGAGCCCGTCCTTGCTTCGAGGGAACGCCGCTGGTAGCCTTATCCGGATTTTTGGAGGCTCTCGGCTCCCTCCGCGGCCCTCTCCACCCCACAATCCAATCGAGGTGTTCCGGTCATGATGCAGTCGTTGCGCGACAACATGAAATTGGTCATCTGGATCACGGCCATCGCGTTCCTGGTCGGGTTCGGGATCCTTCAGCTCGGCGGCGTCCTCGACAACAATCCGATGCAGCGCCACTCGGGGGTCATCGCCCGGATCAACGGCGAGCCCGTCCGGCTCGAGGAGTACAACCGCATCGTCCAGCAGATGACCCAGCAGCTCACGTCCCAGCGCCCCCTCCAGGAGGGCGAGGACAGCTACATCCGCGAGCAGGCGTGGGATCAGATCGTGGCGATGAAGCTCATGGAGCAGCAGGCCAAGGCCCGCCACGTCGACATCACGCCCGAGGAGATCAAGACCGCGATTCGCCTCACGCCCCCCGACTTCGTGATGAAGGCGCCGATCTTCCTCACGGACGGTCAGTTCGACTACCGGAAGTACCTCTCGGAGATGGACAACCCCAACTCCCAGGTCCCGTGGGCGCAGGTCGAGGCCATCGTCGCCTCCCAGCTCCCGGCGCAGAAGCTCCAGACCGACGTCATCCAGGGCGCCAAGGTCTCGGACGGCGACGTGCGGGATCGCTTCCTCCTCCAGAACGAGAAGCTCAGCGTCCACTTCATCGGCTTCGACCCCGACAGCTTCCCGGTCGACACCTCGCGGGTCGGCCCCGGGGACGTGGAGAGCTACTACAAGTCCCACCCGGAGAAGTTCACCGGGCCGAAGCAGGTCAAGATCCAGGTCGTGCTCATACCCCGCGTGCCGAATGACTCGGACTTCGCGGCGGCGCGCGAGCGGCTCCAGGGGATCCTCGAGCAGGTTCGCGCCCTCCCGGATTCGTTCCCGATGTATGCCCGCACCTACTCCGAGATCGGAAGCGCGTCCGCGGGCGGTGATCCCAAGGGCGAGCCCTACTTCGAAGAGATGCGCCCCACCTTCCGTAACGGACTCCGGAATGTGATCGCCGGCCAGATCTCCCCCATCATCAAGGAGGAGCGGTCGCTCCACATATTCCGGGTCGATCGCCGGTACCCCGACCCGGTGACCGGGCGGGAGCGGATCAAGTACCACGAGATCGCGGTGCGCGTGCAGCCCGGCTCCGACGCGATCCGCGCCATCCGGACCCAGGTCGCCGACATCGCGAAGGAGGCCAAGGGGCAGGGTCTGGCCGCGGTCGCGACCAAGCGCGGACTCCGCACCTTCCAGTCGCAGTACTTCGCGGAAGGCATGAGCCAGAACAACCTCTTCGAGCGCTTCCCCGAGATCGAGCAGTGGTGCTTCAACGCCCGGATCAACTCGATCTCGCATCCGATCCCGACCGAGGCCGGCTGGTACCTCTACCAGATCCTCGACCGCCGCGATCCGGGGCTCCGGTCGTTCCAGCAGGTCCAGGGTGAGGCGAAGGAGGCGTTCATCCGGTCGCTCAAGGAGGCGCGCGCGCAGGATGTGGCCAAGCAAGCGCTCGCCGCGGTCCAGGCCGGTGCCAAGCCGGAGGACGTCGCGAAGCAGTACGGCGGCTTCTCCGATGTCGCGCCCGACGTGACGCGCAATGGCGCCATGGGACGCCTCGGCATGGATCCGAAGGCGGTGGGTCAGCTCCTCAACGTGCCGGATCAGTCCTGGAGCCCGGTCATCACGGGACAGAGGGCGGTCTTCATCGCCCACATCGACAGCCACGTCCGGCCGACCGAGGAGCAGTACGAGCAGCAGAAGGTCGCGATCCGGCAGGCCCTCATGAACGAACGCCGCCGCGTGGTCTTCCAGGAGTGGATGGAGCAGATCCGGCGCGAGGCGAAGATCGAGGATTACAGGGAGGATTATTTCGAGGCTTGATGCGCCGCCCGCAGGCGGCGCAACTCCTGTTCTTCCCACGAGGCGCTACCAAACACAAAGGCGGGACCCGGAGAAATCCAGGTCCCGCCTCTTCATTTACGCCTTGGGAACGAATCCTACGTTCGCCTCAGCTCTTCTTCTCGTCCCCGTGCCCACCCTCGACCTGCTTCCGATCCGAGGTCGAGAACTCGGTCTCCACGTCCCGCATGCCGCGCTTGAACTCCGTGATCCCCTTTCCAATCGAACGTCCGATCTCCGGGATGCGCTTCGCCCCGAAGACGAACAGCACGATCAGGAAGAGCCAGAACAGCTCCTGGGGGCCCAAATTGAACATCGCGTTCGCCCTTCTCTCGAGCCGCCCGTTCGGACGGCTCCGTGGTGGTCAGCGCGGCTCAGTCCAGCGCCGCGCGTCACGGCCCACGATGACCGTAACGTCGATCATTTCCTGGGTACCGACCTGTTGGATCAGATGCCGCGTGCCCAGGTATTCGGCAACGATCCTTCCCGACTGCGGCGATTCCGTCCGGCTCACGACCAGCGTGTTCCGATAGTCGGATCGATCCGCATTGCTCACCTCCAGCACGTCGAAGCCGCCGTCCCTCAGGTATGAGGCCAGCTCCCCTGCCAATCCAGCCCGTCCGCTCCCGTTCAGGAGCTCGATCCGGATCGGATGCTTCGGCGTGCCCGCCGGCTTCGGCCCCACCCGGAGCGTCGCCGACACCGCGAACGCCGCGATGAGGAGGAGCAGGAGTCCGATCGATGCGTCGAGAATCCTCGACTCGCGGCTGTCCTTCTTCGCCATCCGCCGCCGTCAGCTCCTCCGGCCCGCGCGTCGCCGCGCGGATGGTCCTGCGCCCTCGAGCGCCCGGGCCAGCTTCGCGTACGTCCGGTCGAGCGCCTCGGGAAGAACCTTGGTCGAGGCGGTCACCGGCATGAAGTTCGTGTCCCCGTTCCACCGCGGCACGATGTGCCAGTGGAGGTGCCCCAGCACCCCGGCGCCAGCCGTCCGCCCCAGGTTCATCCCTAGGTTGAACCCGTCCGGGCGGTAGGCGCTCCCGATCGCGGTCTCGACCCGTCCCAGCCACTCGCTCATCTCGGCCGAATCCTCGGAGTCGAGCCGGGCGAGGGTACCTATGTGCTTCGTGGGGGCCACCATCACGTGCCCCGTGTTGTACGGGAACAGGTTCATCATCACGAGCACGCGCGGCGTGACGGCCAGGACCAGGTTCTTGGGACCAGGCTTCGCCTTCGCGAGGCCGCAGAAGAGGCAGGGCTCTTTCCCCGCCTTCTTGGACCGGGCGCCGTCGATGTACGCCATCCGCCAGCCGGCCCAGAGCCGGTCCACCTCAACCCTCTCCCCAGGACCGGAGCGTCTGCTCGACCATGGCGAGCTGCTCGGGCGTGTTCACGCCGAAGAGCTCCCGCGGATCGTTCGCCTGCACGACGCCGACCCGGAGGCCGCGTGCTTTGACTAGGCCGAGGGTATCCGTCAGATAATACTCCTTCTGCTCGTTCTCCGCTCGGAGGGACGCGAGGGCGTCCTTCAGGATGTCGCGGCGGAAGCAGTAGACCCCGGAGTTCACCTCGGCCACCTTCCGCTCGGCCGCGGTCGCGTCCTTCTCCTCGACGATCTTCTGGAAGTCGCCGCGCCGGTCGCGGATCACGCGCCCGTAGCCCGCCGGGTCGTCCAGCTCGCCCGAGAGGAAGGTCACGCCCGAGCGGTCGGTGATGTGGCGCTCGATCAGCTTCCGGAGGGTCATCGTCCGGACGAGCGGCATGTCGCCGGCGAGGACGAGGACCGTGTCCCCGCCCTTCTCGGCCCCCTTCTCGATCTCGGGCCACGCCACCTGCACAGCGTGTCCGGTGCCGAGCTGCGGCGATTGCGTGATGAAGTGCACGTCCTTGCTCTGGAGCGCTTCCTTGACCAGCTCCTCCTTGTGCCCCACCACGATCACCGTGTAGGACGGATGGAGCGGCGCGAGCTGGCCGAGCACGTGGATCAAAAGAGGCTTCCCGAGGGCGCTGTGGAGCACCTTGGGAAGATCCGACTTCATGCGCTTCCCCAGCCCTGCCGCGAGCACGACCGTGGTGAAGGGCCCGAGTCCGAGCGGGTTCATGCGACCTCCCAGCCGTGGAGATTCACGAGCGCGGTGCGCTCAGGGACATGTTGTCGAGGAGCCGTGTCCGTCCGATCCGGACGGCGGCGATGAGAAGGCCGCGGCTATCGAGCCGGTGGATCGGCTCGAACGTGCGCGGATCGACGACCGCGAGGTAGTCGATCTTGTCGGGCTTGGACTCGCGCTTCAGTGTCCTCGTCGCCTCGGCGAGGATCGAGCGGACCGTGGCGCCCTGCCGCGCCTTCTGGCGCGCTGCCCTGAGCGCGCGCGGCAACCCGCGAGCGCGGAGACGTTCCTCGGACGTGAGGTACGCGTTCCGCGAGGAATACGCGACGCCGTCCCGTTCGCGCACCGTCGGGGAAACCGTGAGGTGCACGGGGAGATCCAGATCGCGGATCATGCGTCCGACGAGCGCCGCCTGCTGCGCGTCCTTCTGCCCCAGGTAGAGCGTGTGCGGCCGCATCGTCTCGAGGAGCTTCAAGACCACCGTGAGCACGCCTACGAAGTGTCCCGGCCGGAGGGCGCCTTCGTAGGTGTCTCCCATCGGTCCGGGCGTGACCCGTGTCGTGAAGCCCTGCGGGTACACCTGATCCGGCGTCGGCATGTAGAGCCAGTCGACGCCTTCCCCGCGGCAGACGCGGGCGTCGTTGAGATCGTTGCGCGGATATCGCTCGAAGTCCTCCGTCGGCCCGAACTGGAGCGGATTCACGAACACGCTCACCGCGAGCCTCCGGCTCTCGCCGCGCGCGCGCGCGAAGAGCGCGGCGTGGCCGTCGTGGAGCGCCCCCATCGTGGGAACGAAGCCGATCGTTTCACCGCTCCTCCGAGCGCGAAGCGCCAGCTCGCGCATGGCGTCCGGTCGGGTCACGATGCGCAAGGATCGCGCTCCGGGGCGGCGGCGTAGCTTTCCTTGGCTGCGGGATAGCTACCCCGGCGGACGTCGTCCTTGAACGCCGTGAGCGCCTGGCGCATCGCGCCGGCCACGTCGGCATAGCGCCGGACGAACTTGGCCGGCTTCCCGAAGGAGAGCCCGATGAGATCGTGCAGCACGAGCACCTGGCCGTCCGTGCCCGGGCCGGCGCCGATCCCGATCGTCGGGATCGTGAGCGCCTTGGAGACTTCGGTCCCGAGCTCGAGCGGGATGCCTTCGAGCACGATCGCAAAGACTCCCGCGCGCTCCAGCGCGAGCGCGTCCTCGAGGAGCGCGTCCGCAGCCTCGCGCCCGCGCGCCTGCACGCGGTAGCCGCCGAAGCTGTGGACCGACTGAGGCGTGAGTCCGAGGTGGCCAAGGATGGGAATGTCCGCGGCGAGGATGGCCTCCACCTGCGGGAGCACGCGGCGCCCGCCCTCGAGCTTCACGCCCTCGGCGCCGCGCTTCACGAGGCGGGCGCTGTTGCGCACCGCGTCCTCGGGGCCGGCCTGGAAGGAGGCGAACGGGAGATCCACGATGACGAGCGCCTTCGGCTGCGCGCGCATGACGGCGCGCAGGTGATGCGACATCTCCGCCATGGTCACGGGGATCGTGGACTCGTAGCCGAGCACGACCATGCCGAGCGAGTCGCCGACGAGGATGAGATCGATCCCGGCCTCGTCCGCGATGCGGGCGGACGGGTAGTCGTAGGCGGTGACCGAGGTGATGCGCTCGCCCCGCTGCTTCATCTCGCGGATGGTGCGCACGGTGACCTTGGGGCGCGGGGCGTTGCCCAAGGCGTCGGCGGGTCGCGTGGACATCAGCGCGCCTCCTCCGCCCGAGCGCCGGGGTTCACGTACGCGACGCCTTCCTTGTGCGACACGATGCGCGCGATCAGGTCCTCGAGGTCGTTCGTGCGATCCACGAAGTTCATCTCGTCCGTGTTCACGACGAGGAGCGGAGCGTCGCGGAAGTGGAAGAAGAAGTAGTTGTACGCCTCGGCGAGCGTGGCCGTGTACTTGGGGTCCATCAGCTTCTCGTACGGGCGGCCGCGCTGCTGGATGCGCTCGAGGATCCGCTCGGGGCTCGCCTGGAGATAGACGACGAGGTCCGGCGCGGGCACTTCCGATTCGAGGTGCGGCGCGATGGCGTCGTAGAGCATCAGCTCGCGATCGCTCAGGTTGAGGTTCGCGAAGATGCGATCTTTCTGGAAGAGATAGTCCGCCACGATCCCCTCGTGGAAGAGATCCGGATGGACGCGATCCCGAAGATCCTTGTACCTGCCGATCAGGAAGAACATCTGCGTCTGGAACGCGTACCGGCGCGGATCCTTGTAGAAATCCGCCAGGAACGGATTCGCCTCCGGTTCCTCGAGCACGAGGCGCGCGCGGAAGCGGTCGGCGAGGAGCCGCGCGAGCGACGTCTTGCCGACGCCGATCACGCCCTCGATAGCGACATAGCGACCGAGGAGCTGGGTCAACGGAGCACGCTCAGTACCAGAAACGGCCTCCCTTGCGCACGGATGGCGTGGGATCGAGCTTCTTGACCAGCTTCTTCACCGTCTCGTGGATGGACGGATGCACGAAGTCGGGGTCCAGCTCGAGCATCGGATGGAGCACGAACGCGCGGCGATGCGCCTCCGGGTGCGGCACCTGGAGGTCGGGCTCGTCGATGATGGAATCGCCGTGGAAGAGGAGATCGAGGTCGATGGAGCGCGGGCCCCAGCGCTGCGACCGCACACGTCCCATGCGCTTTTCGATCAGGAGGAGGTGCCATAGCAGCGTGCGGGCGTCGAGCTCGGACTCGAGCCACGCGACCGCGTTCAGGTACGCGGGCTGGTCGATGTCGCCGACCGGGTCGGTGTCGTAGAGCGAGGAGACGCGCAGCACGGAGGTGTGCGGGATGTCGCGGAGCCCCTCGACCGCCTTGCGAATGAGGAACTCGCGGTCGCCCAGATTCGAGCCGATGCCGACGAAGACGCGCTTCACCTGTGGGCCCTCGCGAGGGGTTCGGTCGCCGAGAGGGCGGCCTTCATAGGCTTCATGAGCGGCTCCGCTCGATTTCGATCTCGGGCACGCCGGTGAAGCCGGAGACTGGGACATGGAGCTTCCGAAGGCGCACGCGCACGTGCGGCGTCTCGAATTCCTCGAGCAGCGACAACGCCAGCTCCTCGGCCAGGGTCTCGATCAGCTTGCAGCGCGACATCTCGATCTGCGACCGCACCATGCGGCCGACCTCCTCGTAGTCGATGTACTCCGCGAGCGAGTCCGGCTTCCGCCTCGCCGTGGGCGCGTACGCCAGCTCCACGTCCACCTCGACCCGCTGCCCCAGCTCCCGCTCCTTCGCGGTGACGCCGAGGTGGCCATACGCTTGGATGCCGTCGAGGCGGAGATAGTCGTAGGGGGTCGTGCGGCTCGTGGCCCGGTGTGGGCGCGGCGCGCCGTTCGCCCGGGCGTTCTTACGACGCGATAGAGGACGGGGAGCCATTACGTCGCGACCGCGGGCGCATGGGGAACTTTCCAGGGCCGGAGCGACTCGATCTTGGCGAGCGCGCGCTCCAGCCGGTCGACGGGACACGTGAGGGCGATCCGGAAGTAGCCCTCCCCCTGCTCGCCGAAGCCGGTACCTGGCGTGAGCAGGACGCCTGTCGATTCGAACACCCTCGAGACGAACGCCATCGAGGCCTCCCCCTCGGGCACGCGTCCCCAGAGGTAGAACGCTCCACCCGGGGGCTGGATGGGACAGCCGATTCTCTGGAGCACCTCGAGCGCGAGATCGCGCCGCTCGCGATACACGGCACGGAGCGCGGGACCGTGCGCGGGAAGTCCGGCGAGGCCCCACGACGCCGCGAGCTGGATCGCCTGCGGCGCGCCGGAATCGACGTTCGCCTTGAACCGGACGAGCATGTCGACGAGGGCTGCGTTGCCCACCGCGAATCCGATTCGCCAGCCGGTCATGTTGAACGTCTTCGAGAACGAGTGGAACTCGATCGCGTTGTGGCGCGCGGCCGGCACCTGGAAGATCGAGACCGGCGCCTTGTCGTAGTAGAGCTCCGAGTACGCCGCGTCGCTCGCGATGATGAGCCCGCGACGCTCGGCCCACGCTACGAGCTCTTCGTAGAACTGGAGCGGTGCTACGGCCCCCGTCGGGTTGTTCGGATAGTTCACGAAGACGAGGCGCGTCTTGGGCGTCACGAGTCGATCGAGATCTGCGATGCGTGGGATGAACCCCTGCGCCTCCTTGAGAACGAACCGGGTCGCGGTGGCGCCCGCGAACGTCGTGCCCGCGGCGTAGACCGGGTACCCCGGATCCGGCACGAGCGCGTCGTCGCCAGGATCGAGGAACGAGAGCGGGAAGTGCCCGATCCCCTCCTTGGAGCCGAGCAGCATCGCGACCTCCTTCGCCGGGTCGAGCTGAACGCCGAAGCGGGTCTGGAACCAGTCCGCGATCCTGCGGCGCGCCTCGAGGAGGCCGCCGCTGGTCGGATAGCGGTGGTTCTCGCCCAGGAGCGACGCCGAGGCGAGCTGGTCGAGGATCGGCTGCGGGGTCGACAGGTCCGGGTCGCCGATCGAGATGTCGATCACCTCGCGCCCCTGCGCCTCCGCCTCGTGCCGCTTTCGCTCCAATTCCGCAAAGAGATAGCGCGGCAGCGCCCGGAGCCTCTGGCTTGGTTCGGGGGTCTTCATGGCAGCGAGCGTAGGCGTGGGTGGTAGTGGCGTCAAGGGCCGTGGGGACGGGGATTTGGCCGATTTCCCAGCCATGCTAGATTCGGCCCCATGCTCGAGCTCGGCACCTACCCCCTGGAGCGACTCGCGAAGAGCGTCGGCACCCCGTTCTGGCTCTACGACGG
>Ga0111538_10015302_pt1 | contig 10088 bp, 7 predicted proteins | sample SoiMethybrSBSTD1_FD_79669 | JGI IMG/M metagenome (GOLD analysis project Ga0111538, IMG submission 79669) | Bulk soil microbial communities from a Populus tree surrounding site in Tennessee, USA - Soil MetaG P. TD hybrid SBSTD1 (version 2)... | ecosystem: Environmental > Terrestrial > Soil > Tree... | reverse complement strand
GCGGCGCCGCCCGAGGATCTCGACGACCTTGCCGGCCGTCTCCTCGGGCGCGTCCACGATGACGAGCTCGAGGGGCTCGAGCTTCCGGCCCTCCTCCTCGCGGAGGATGGGGACCGGCTTGCCGACCACGAACTCGAAGCCCTCGCGGCGCATGGTCTCGACGAGGACGCCGAGGTGGAGGATGCCGCGCGTCGGGCGAACGCATACGAGTTCATCGAGCGCCTGCCTGACCAGTTCGAGACGTTCGTGGGCGAGCGTGGGGTGAAGTTGTCAGGTGGCCAGCAGCAGCGGCTCGCGATCGCGCGGGCGATTCTCGCGAAGCCGCAGATTCTCATCCTGGATGAAGCGACGAGCAATCTCGATACGGAGAGCGAGCAGCTGATTCAGGCGTCGATGGCGACGCTGCTCGCCGGGCGGACGACGTTCGTGATCGCGCACCGGTTGTCGACGATCCGCCGGGCGGATCTCATCCTGCTGATGGAGGATGGCCGAGTCATCGAGCGTGGGACGCACCAGGAGCTCATGGCGGCGCAGGGGCTCTACCACGAGATGGTCGTCAGGCAGATGATGTCGCATGGAGACGACGGCGAGTACACTCTCTCCTTCGCTGAACACGAAGTTCCCAAACTGATGACCGAAACCAATGACCCATGACCCATTACTCAAGACTCGCCATGCATCACGAGATGTCCTGGCGAGTCATGAGTTGTGGGTCGTGGGTCATTAGTTGTCGGTCATCGGTCGCGGCGGGCGAGCAGGTACTCGCCGCATCTCTCCTCGCGTGAAACTACCACGAAGGGCTTTGGCGACACGAAGCCGTCGGTGCCTAACACGACCGCTGCGGGGAAAGCGCAGAACCGGCGGGTGGAAGTCGTCAAGCCGTAGACATGTTCGAAGCACTCGACGAACCGTTTTTCGGCATCAGCCTTTCGAGCTGCATGAGAAGGATCGCCTGTTCGCCGAATTCCACGGCGGCGTGGCTGTATTTCTTCTCAACAAACGCGCGCAAATGTCTCGACAGAAAAAAGAACGGATTCGTCAGCTGGCGATTTCGTTTCGTAGCCGAATATCGGAACATCTCGCTGCTGAAAGCTCTGAAGCGATTGAAATCCGGGACGCGCGGTGCGGTTTTGTCCTCGTAAGGCAATTGCGCGTATTCGGGAAAAGCGAAGCTGATTGCGTCGGTGTGAAACGGGCGGTCAACAAGCATTTCGCCGGGCAGCGCGGAGAGAAAATCAAACACCTCCGCATCGAGATACGGCGTGATGACGTTCGCCGCGTCACCCAGGAGACGAAAGGGACTGAGTGCGATACAGCGGCGCGCCCTGTTCCAGAAACGAAACGAACCAACCGGATTCGGCTGATTCGTGTGACGCGCGAGCTCTTTGACGAGATGAGCTACGGCCTTGTCACGCGCGAATTCTCGATACGCTGCTCGTGACAGGAACTTTGGAAGATAACCCTCGGGGGCGAGAATCTTGTCGGCCAATTCCTCGAGCCTTTCCTGTTTGTACAGCCGCAACCGTTCTTCCGTCAGGAACATTCCCCCCGTTAGCACATCGCCCGCGATTCCGTCGTATACCGGAAGACGTCTTTCCTCGACGAAATCTCCCAACGGCAAAAACCAGCCGTGTTCGGTGGCGCAAAATCCGCTCCGTTCATTCTTGCGGATTTCGCTTTCGAATCGGGAATGCGGTTGGTCGAGCAGCGCATGTTCGAGCTTCAACGTTTCGCAAATCTGCCTGGCGATTCGCGCATCTTCATTCGGGCGTGGCGGCGGGTGAATGAGCGTCAGACACGTCGGTTTCCGGTTCGCTTTGCAAACGGCAAACAGGATGTGCCTCGAATCGCGCCCGCCGCTCAACGGCACGAAGAAATCGTCGTTTGGCGGCAACGTCCGCTCGACCGCGCTTTGAAAAAGGCCGGCGTACGTCTCAACCGCCTCGGCGCGGGCAATGGTGAGCGGTTTCTTGTTGATGATTCCGGTCGATTCGATTTTCAGATGGCCGCGGTGCCACGTTAGGGTGCTTCCCGCGGGAACGGCGCGAATCGATTTGAACAGCGTGTCCTCGGCAATCAAGTAGCCGAAACGCAGAAAGACCGAAAAGGCGTTGTCGTCAAACTCTACGTCGCCGGCGAGCTCCAAGAGTTTCCGAATCGACGGCGACACGGCGACCTCGTTTTCGCGACGAAAGTAGTAAATCGGAAAAAATCCGTAGCGGTCGTTGGTCAGTGTGAGTTGTTGGCCGTCCCAATTCCATTCGGCGAAAACGCCGGACGCTCGGTTCCCGAGCGAGACGCGAGGATCTCCGGACGTTTGGGTTGCTTCGTCGGAAAACCGAGCGTGAAAGACCTGGTCCATATCGAGTAAAGAGGGAATCAATTCCCGACGAGCCGGTGCCTCGGCGGGCAACCGACCGCGCAGAACCGCCAGTGAGTGACCCCCGGGAAGGGAGGCCAGCCAAGAGCGTCACCAATCCGCTCGCATAACGATCATCGGGCTGACACGACCGGCCCGCCAGGCAGGGACCGCGGCGGCGCTGACGGTGACGACCAATAATACGGCCGCCGCGGCGATCAATACAACCGGCTCACGAGCCGACGTCTCGAACAGCATCGACTGCACGAGCGGTGCGACCACGACCGCGATCGCAATCCCCGACGCCCCGCCAACCGCGGCCATCTTCACCGCGTCGCGAACGACCAGGCCAGCAACGCCCGCGGTCGACCCACCTAACGCAAGCCGCACGCCGATCTCCCGCGCCCGCTGCGTCACCAGGTACGAGACGACCGCGAACAGACCCACCGCGGCAATCGTCAACGCGAGCAGTCCAAACGCCGAGAAGAGCGTCGCGCCCAGACGCCAGGAGCGCAGCTGCGGGTCAATGAGGGTCTGATACGGCGACACGCGCGCGTACACCGGTCGCGAGCTCGTGCTCTGGATGATCCGCTGGATCGGCGTGACCCATCGCTCCGGTTCGCCGGCGGTGCGAATGAGAATTCCGTGGTACTCGGGGATGTTCGGGAATGGCGCGGACGGCGCCTGACCTAACGGGACGTAATACTGCATCAACCTTGCTTCATTCCCTTCCGTGCGCAGCGATCGCGCGCGTGAATCCCGCACGACCCCCACGACCGTCCGGCAGGGGAGAAACGCCGCCGCCGACATCGGATCGCCGAGCGCCGGGTCAGCCACGTGGCCGGCCTGGACACAGCCGCCGATCGCGCTCCGGTGTGGCCACATCGTGCGCGCCATCGTCTCGTTCACGAGCACAACGAGCGGCGTGCCCGCGGTATCCCCACGCGTGAACAGACGACCCTCCCGCAGCGTGATCCCCATCATGTCGAGATACGCCGGTGTCGCGGCGTACATGATCGGCAGCTGCTGCGCGGCCGGCGACGGCATTGCGTAGCCCGGAACGTGAATCGGCGGGATGTTGTGCGACGAGAACGGCATGCCCTGAACGACCGTCGCGGCGGTCACCCCGCGAACGCTCGCGATCCGCTGCGCGGCCTCGGCGAGCGCGCGATCGTGCTCCGGCCCGGGCGTCGGTTCGCGAAAGTCGAACGTGATGTGCAGGAGATGCGCGGTCGAGAAGCCCAGATCCTGTGACTGCACGCGCTCGAGGCTGCGCACGAACAAGCCGGCCGCGATCAGAAGGACCATCGACATGGTCACCTGCAGAGCGACCAGCGCATGCTGATACACCGTTCGTCCGGATGCCCCGTATCCGCCGCCAGCGCGGAGCTCGAGCGAGAGATTCCTGCGCGAGAGCTGCGCGATCGGGCCGAGGCTTGCCAGGAGTCCCGCCGCGCAGGCAACGGCGACGGATGCGACGAGCACCTTCAGCTCGATGAATTCCGTCATCGCCGCGACGTTAGGCAGCAGCGTCACGCGGACGATGTCCCCGATCCAGTGCGCCAGCAGGAGGCCCAGCACGCACCCGGCAAGCGACAGGAGAAGGCTCTCGACGACCGACTGGCGGGCCAGGTGCATGAGTCGTGCGCCGAGGCTCAGCCGAACGGCTGCCTCACGACGGTGTTTGGCGGCCCGCAGCAGGAGCAGCGTGCCCACATTCGCGGTCGCGATGAGCAGCACGACCGCGGAAACGCCCGCGAGCCAGAGCGCGATACGGGCCTGCGCTGTCGTTCGCGCGGCGCGTCCCGGCATGACCGACTCGAGTGGCACCGCCGTCAATCGATCCGTACCACCAGGCGGCAGCGTCTCACGAAGCGTTTGCAGGGCCAGCGCCTCGGCCTCGGTCACCGCGACGCCTTGGCGAAGGTGCGCGACGATCGAAACCATCCGGATTCGCGGGTCGCTCCACCACCCTGCCCCGCGGTTGCGCATCGCGGTCGTGAGCGGAACGAAGAGGTCCACGGGGGCGAGGTCGGTCCCGTTGAATCCCCGCGGCGTCACGCCGATGATCGTGAGCCGCTGACCGTCCACCACGAGCTGCTGACCGACCGCGCTCGCTTCGCCCGCGAAGCGTCGCTGCCAGAACGCGTGGCTCAGCACGACGACGTCGTTGCCGTTAGGCAGCGCGTCGTCCGACGGACCGAACAGGCGTCCCGCGGCCGCTCTGACGCCGAGCACCGCGAAGTACAGCCCCGACGCCTTGATGGCCGGCACCTCGGCGAGGTCGGCTCCCTCGCCCGTCGTCACCGAGTCGGCGGAGACCGCGGCGACTGCGTCGAACGCGCGATTCAGCGCCGCGAGATCGCGGAAGGTCGGATAGGACGTCGACTCCATGGTAAAGATGCTGCCGTCGTCAGCGGTGAGCGTCGTTGCCGCGCGCACCACCCGCTCGGCGTCCTGAACGCCGGGCGGCGGCGCGAGCATGAGCCGCCGCACCAGCCCGAACATCGCCGCGTTCGTCCCGATGACGAGGCCGAACGTCAGCACGATGCCGGCGACGAACGTTGGTTCGCGCCGGAACGTGCGGAGCGAATAACGAAAGTCGGTCAGCAGCGTCATTTGCCGGGCGGCCGCCTAATGGTCGTCAGGCAGCTCATCACGAGTCGACTCACGAAACCCTCTGGAATAGGGTGGCTACGCGACGCCGCCGCGCCGCGACGTCGGATCGATAGTTGAGCGGTCGTGATGCAACCAGTTGGCACGGGACGGGTGCACGGAAATTCGGGGCGAACGGGGACGCATCCAGAACGGAGGGGTCGACCGCATGAGCGGCATGAGCAGCATACTTCACATCCTGCTCTACCGGGAAGCTTCCTCTCACCACGAGCCGAATGAAAAAGGGGGAACGGCCGCTCGGGATGCCACCATCCCGAAGAGCTGTTCCCCTTTCAATCAGCTCGTTGCGCGAGGAGTCGTGAGTGGCATGGAGGGATGCCAGTATGCTGCTCATGCCGCTCATGCGGTCGACCCCTGGGTTCTGGATGCCAGATGCACAACCGCTGGACGACCCGCGGCGTCTTCGCTAACCTGTCAGGGCGTACAGGACGCACCCCGTCCGCGGAAAGGGCCGAGCCCACCTGTGCAGTCGGCGGTCACTACACCTTTCGATCTTCTTTCAGCCCGGCGTGCGGACGCGGGCGGCTCTCGAGAGGAGATCGTCATGACCGAACCCGCATCGCGGCTGCCGGCGCGTCCGTCGCTGGAGCAGCTCCGCAAACAAGCCAAGCAGCTGCTGCGTGATTACCGCGCCGGCGACGGCGGCGCGTCGACCCGCGTGCGTGCCGTCCTCTCGCGCGTGGTCGATCGCAGATCAGCGCTAGCCCTCGCCGACGCACAGTTCGTTCTCGCGCGCGAGTACGGCTTTCAGAGCTGGGCTGCGCTCCTGCACCACGTCGAGCACCTCGAGCCCTCCAGCGCGTCGCCGGCGCACCGGCCACCCATTCGTCCACTCGAGCTCCGCTCGACACGGGTTATCACACTTCCCGATGGCGGCTCCGCGCCGGCAGATACCGTATGGAGCATGTACCTCGCCGCGCACGCCGGTGATCTGGACCAGGTGAAGGCGCTCGTCGCGCGCCATCCCGGGTTGGCCCGCCACGAGTACAACTACACGCCCCCAGTCCACTTCGCCGTACGCGAGGGTCACGCCAGGCTCGTTAGGTTCCTGCTGGACCGCGGCGGTGTCGATCCCTCGTATCGGAGCTACCCGTTCCAGGATACGCTGCTCACGATCGCCGAGGATCGCGGGCATTCGGCGGTGGCGGCGGTGCTGCGTGAGCAGCTCGCGAGGCGTTTCGCACTCAAGGATGGCCTAACGGCGATTCTCGAGGCGGCACAACAGGGAGATCTCGCGGGAGTCGAGCAGGAGCTCGGTCGCGATCCATCGCTGGCGCGAGGCAGCGATGACATCGGCCTGACGCCGCTGCACGCCGCTGCCAACAACGGTCACCTTGCGGTGGTGCGCGCGCTGCTCGACGCGGGCGCTCCCGTGGACGCGGTGATGGGCGACGGATACCGCCCTGTCCATAACGCGCTCATGCCGCGCGGACGCGTGCGGCCAGCGCCCGAGGCATCGCACGCCGTGGCCGACGCGCTCATCGCGCATGGCGCGCAGTACACTATCGTCGTGGCGCTGCTGAGAGGCGACCGCCAATTCGCGATCGATGCGCTCGCGCGAGATCCGTCGCTCGCGAGCGTCGAGGACACCTGCCATCGCCGGCCAATCTCGATCGCAGCCGACCGGGATGATCTCGAGATGGTTCGGCTCCTGCTTCGGCATGGGGCCAACCCGAACCTGCCGGAGGAAGGCGCGCCACGTGGACACGCGCTCTGGACCGCCATCTATCACGGACGCCGGGAAATGGCACGGGTGCTCGTTGAGCACGGCGCCCACCCTAACGCGATGGTCGAATCCAGCGGAACGCCGATTGGCCACGCCCGCAAGGATCCCGAGCTGCTCACGCTGCTTCGCGCGCATGGTGGCCGGGTCGAGGCGAGTGATCGCGAGCGGCTGGAACAGTTCATCAATGACGGTGACGTCGCGGGCGTGGACCGGTGGCTCGGAGAGCATCCGTCGCTGGTGGATGACGACGCGGCATTCTGGAGCGAGGGCCTTCTCGCCGGGCCGGCGAACGCCGGCAACCACGCGATGCTCGAGGTCTTGATTCGCCACGGCGCGCGCGTGCCGAAGGTCTCGAAGTGGGGTCGATTCTACTACGTCAAGCACACGGACACGGCCGCATTCCTCCTGCGGCACGGCATGGATCCGAACCACATGAACTGGCACTACACGACGCTGCTGCACCACGTCGCAGCGGACGGCGACATCCCGAAGGCACGCCTGCTGCTCGATCACGGCGCAACCATCGACGCCATCGACGAGGAGTATCGATCGACGCCGTTAGGCATGGCCGCGCGGTGGGGACGGCAGGAAATGACCGAGTTCCTGCTCGAGCGCGGCGCTGATCCGAACCTTGCCGGTGACCCCTGGGCCATGCCGTTGGCGTGGGCTCGGAAGAAGGGGCACGGGGACATCGAGTCCGTGTTGAATCGTGCCTCGGAACTGGGTCACATCTGACCCGTGGTTCTGACCCCCAGATCTGACCCCTACCGCACGGTACCGCCATGAGCACAGCCAAGCTGACGCGCAGTGCACCGTACTTTCCGGTCGCCGACGTCGCCCGCTCCGCCGCGCATTATCAGCGAGTATTCGGGTTCCAGACGGAGTACTCGGCCGGCTCACCGGCGGAGTTCGCGATCGTGACCCGTGACGGCTTCTCGATCATGCTTCGCCGCGTCGAGGACGCGGGCCCCATCAGCCCTAACGAGCGCCAGGGCGGAACCTGGGACGTCTTCTTCTGGGCGACCGACGTCCGTGCCCTGCACGCGGAGCTCGCCGGCAACGGTGCGGACGTCGTGTACGGTCCCCTCGTTCAGCCAGCCTATCACATGGAGGAATTCGCCGTCCGGGACGCGGACGGATACGTCCTGGGTTTCGGTCAGCCCGTTAGCGCTTGACCTGATTCCCCGCGATCCACACCGACGCGATTCGCCTGACGTTCGAGATGTTCGCCAGCGGGTCCGCGTCGAGCACGACGAAGTCCGCCCATTTCCCGGGCTCGATCGTCCCGAGATCGCGGTCGAGCTTCATGCACCGGGCAGCATCGCGCGTCGCGGCGGTCAGCGCCTGACGCGGCGTCAGGCCGGCGCTCACCATCTGCTCGAGCTCCATGAGCTCGAAGTAGCCCTGGAAGCGCCCCGTCGGCCCGGTGTCGGTGCCCATCGCGATCGGGACGCCGGCGTCGGACAGCGTCTTGAGATTTCGTTTCGCGACCTCGAGCGTAACCTTGTATCGCTGCGCGGCGGGGCTCGCGCGCATGGCTTGCTGGGCTTCGGGCTTCTCGAGATTGGCCATCCACTCGCGATTCGCGTGCGTCAGGAAGAGTGAGTCCGAGAAGAAGTCCGGCGTCTTCTCGTACACGAACGTCGAGACCTCGCGCATGAGGGTGGGGCTCACGCAGACGTTTCGCTGCTTGAGCTTCCCGATGACGTCGGCGTCGACGTCGGCGTCGCGAATGCTGTGGGCGACGAAGTCCGACCCGGCATCGAGCAGCGATTTGGCGTCGGCGAGGTAAAAGAGGTGCGTAGCGACCCGCATGCCACGCTTGTGCGCCTCGGCGATGACCGCGCGGTACACCTCGGGCGTCATCTTGGGTACGGTCCCGAGGTTGTCGTCGACGCGGATCTTGACGATGTCGACGTTCCGCGCGGCGTCTTCGGCGACCTGCGATCGCGCCTCGTCAGGCGTCTTTGGCGTCAGTACGGTGCCGGCCAGGAACACGCGCGCGCGATCGAGCGCGGATGTGTTCTGCGCCGCCCGGGCCGCGAAGACCGACTGTGGCTCGCCGCCGAGGCTGAAGACCGTGGTGACGCCGTAGGCGGCGTAGGTGCTGAGGTCCTTGGGGTCGTTGACGTGGCCGTGGGCGTTGATGATGCCGGGGATGACGGTCTTGCCAGTGAGCGACACCACTCGAGCGCCCACGGGTATCTTCACGCTGCCGCCCGGGCCCGCCGCTACGACACGCCCGTCGCGCACGACGATCGTCGCGTTAGGTACGGGACCGCGGGTGGTGCCATCGATCAACGTGAGTCCGGTGAACGCGCGCACCGGCGGTTCTTGTGCGATCGCGAGCGCCGGCACGAGAAGGAGTGCGGCGCTGCGAGAGGCCAGGCTGAAGCAGGGCATCGGTCTCAACCGTCGTTTGGGCGTGGGGCGGTGTGACGACGGTTGAATGTGCCAGAGCCACGTGTGCGGAGCAACCGACCGTGACTGCCTGATCCGACCGATTCCCCACCGCACCAACGTGCGGCGGGGAGTCGTTCGCCTTTGCAGGCCCGACACCGTCGGGGTGCTCTATTTCGTTTTCGTTGGGTCGTCCTCCGGGTGCACGTACGTCAGCTGGAACGGGCCGATGGCGTGTACCTGCACCTCCGTGACCCCGCGCGCGCCGGCGAAATGCGGCATGTTCGCGCCGGCGGTGACGAACCCGTCCGCCGGGCGCGCTACAAGACCGTGTTGCGAGAAGTCCTCGCCGAATCCCAGGAGAAACGTGCCTCGCAGGACGGTGATGTGTTCGTCGGTCGGGTGGGTGTGCGGCGGCAGGACGTAGCCGTTCGGAAAGCGAAGACGGACCGTGAAGATCTGGCCGGCCACGCTCGGATCACCCTGCACGACGGCAAATTGCGCTCCGGCTGGAAAGATCGGCGGCGCTGGTCCCCATTGGATCTGATTGTCGTGACCCATCCCGTGGCTCGCGAGAGCCAAATTGCTCTCGGCGGCAGATGCGGTCTTCGGACCCTGCGTCATGATCCTGCTCGTTTCGTCATCCGAACACGCAAGGGTAAACACGGCGAGCAGAGCGGCGCCGAAGCTCAGGCGTTGCAACATGTTTTGCACCTCCAAAAGGTTGGCCTCCACGAGCGCAGCGCGCTTTGATGCGCTCCGCTCGCCGCGACATGCCGTGGAGGCATACCGCTGTGGAGGACGTTAGGGTGCGGTGATCGTCCGGTTATCGTCTGCGCTCGCGTTTCTGGAGCAGCATGCCGAACCGCCTCTCCCTTCTCGGACCCGTTTGCCTGACAGGTGTCGACGGGCCGTCGATGCGCCGGG
>Ga0111538_10015301_pt1 | contig 10089 bp, 4 predicted proteins | sample SoiMethybrSBSTD1_FD_79669 | JGI IMG/M metagenome (GOLD analysis project Ga0111538, IMG submission 79669) | Bulk soil microbial communities from a Populus tree surrounding site in Tennessee, USA - Soil MetaG P. TD hybrid SBSTD1 (version 2)... | ecosystem: Environmental > Terrestrial > Soil > Tree... | reverse complement strand
GGCGTGGCGCTTACAGGAGCTTTTGTCGCGGAGCGTTTAGGTCCGGCTTCATTCTCGGCAGTCCCTCCGTTGCACGACAACCGGGCCCACCCGATTTCACCCGTCAGGCACAGCGCGTCGAGCATCGACGGCTCATAGCGATCGAGTCGGGCGGGCAGGATGCGAGTCTCCCACGCCGATGCCGCGAGTTCGAATCCGTCGAGCTGCGTGAGAATCGCTCGCAACCCATCGAGGCCAGTCAGTCGGTGAGCCGGTGCCACGTGCTGCCAGGCGAACAGGAAGCGCGTGAAATTGGCGGCACTGACAGGCTCGATCTCCGCGCGCAGGCGGTTGAGAGTGTAGCGATGGATGCGCGCCAGCAGCCGGCGATCGCACCACTGGAGGGTCCTCGGCTCCCCCGCGACAGTCGAGCGGGGCGTCTCGAAGCTCCCGCGCAGCACGGCGCCCTCGGACTCGAGCGCCAGAAGTGCCGCATCCGTGTCGGTCACAGAGATTCCGAGTGTCGCGGCGAGTTCCGTCGCCGTTGTCGGCCCGACCAGCGTAAGCCGCCCGCGCAGGATTTCGGCGATGGCTTCGTCGCGCGTCCAGATCCGAGCGGTTCGCGTCGCCGGCGCCTCGATCGCCGGATCGATGGCGAGCTGCGAATGGATCGCGACGATCTCCGGCAGCCGCTCAGCGGCCAGATGCAGCTGCGACGTCTGGTTGAGTGGCGTCAGGCCGATGGTCGCCCGACGCGATGCGGTCAGTCTCTCGAACAGTTCCGGAGGCAGCGCCTTGACTTCGTCGATGGTCAGGAATCCGGCGGTCAGCAGCGCGTCGTGCAGTTCGTCGGCGTCTCGCGCGTCGACGCGCTGTTCCTCACGCACTCTCGCAACCGCCGCGGCATCGAGCGCGCCGATATCGTTGCCGCTGCCTGGCTCGCTCGCCCGCCTCGCATAGACCGCCTGAGTCCGCCGTTCCTCGAGTGGCGCATCGTCCAGGAACGCGTACGGCCGCGCATTGAGGATCTCGTGCGCGAGCGTCGATGGCTCCGGTGTGTCTCGCGACACGCAGCGGATCTCGCCGCGATGAATGCGATCGAGGACTGCTGCGAGCCCTTCGAAGTCCATCGCTTCGTGCAGGCAGTCCCGGAGCGTCTGATTGACGAGAGGGTGATCCGGAATGACGCGGTCGCCGGGAATGTTCTCCAGGCAGGCAGCGGCGTCGGGGAACACGGCGGCCATCAGATCGTCGGCGAGCATCCGCTGGAGTTGCGGCGGCACCTTCCGGCCGTTGCGATTGCGCGGGACGGCCAGCGCAATCGTGGTGTTCCAACGCCAGCGTGTCTGAAAGACCGGCGCGTCGAGAAACGCCTGGACGAGAATGTCGCGAGCGGTGGCCGGGTGCAGATAGCGGAAGACATCCGCGAGCGGGAACGAATGCTGCGGCCCGAGCGAGAGCAGCAGGGCGTCCTCGGTGGCCGCCGCCTGCAGCTCGAAGTTGAACTGGCGGCAGAATCGCTTTCTGAGCGCCAGACCCCACGCCTTGTTGATCCGGCTACCGAACGGTGCATGGAGCACGAGCTGCATGCCGCCCGATTCGTCGAAGAAACGCTCGAGCACGAGCGTCTCCTGCGAGGGCATGGCGCCGAGCGCGCTCCGGCCGTCGACGAGATAGGCGATGGCCTGCTCCGACGCCGGACGCGAAATCCCGGTCTCGGCTGAGAGCCAATTGATGGCGGTTTCCGACGCCTGTTCTGTGTCCAACAATCGATCGATGCTCGCGCGCAGGTCGCTGACCGCTCGCGACAGTTCGTCGCTGCGTCCCGGCGCCTCGCCGAGCCAGAACGGCATGTTCGGCGGCGCGCCTTTGGCATCGGCGACGCGCACCGTGCCCGCCGCCACCTGCAGGACGCGCCATGAGGCATTGCCCAGCTGAAACACGTCGCCGGCCATGCTCTCGATGGCGAAGTCTTCGTTCAACGTGCCGATGAAGGTGTCTCCCGGCTCGAGGACCACGCGATAGTCGGCGACTTCCGGAATCGCGCCTCCGGAGGTGATGGCCAGCAGGCGGGAACCTCGTCGGCCGTGCACGCGACGGTTCACCTCATCGCGATGAATCAACGCGCTGCGCCGCCCTCGTCGCGTCGCAAATCCGTCAGCCGCCATCGCCACGACCGCGTCGAACTCAGGTCGCGTGAGCGCGCGGTACGGCCAGGCACGCCGCGCCAGCGCGAAGAGCTCGTCCTCGGCGTAATCCGCGCAGGCAGTTTCGGCGACCAGCTGTTGCGACAGCACATCGAGGGGCGCGTCGTGGGAAACGATCGCATCCAGCTCGCCCTTCCGGATCGATCGCAAGAGGGCGGCACATTCAACCAGGTCGTCGCGCGACATCGGAAACACACGCCCTTTAGGCAGCCCCGACACGGAGTGGCCAGACCGGCCGACGCGTTGCAACAGCGTGGCGATTCGACGCGGCGATCCGATTTGACAGACCAGATCCACGTGGCCGATGTCGATACCGAGCTCCAGCGAGGCGGTTGCCACGAGCGCCTTCAGGTGTCCGGCTTTCAATCGAGACTCGGCGTCGAGGCGCATCTCCTTCGACAAGCTGCCGTGGTGGGCAGTGACCGCATCACCAATCCGTTCGCTCAGGTGGCGCGCCAGTCGTTCCGCGAGACGTCGCGTGTTGACGAACACCAACGTCGTCCGGTGCGCGGCAATCAGTTTCGTGAGGCGCTCGTAGTACTCTTCCCACACCTCATGCGACATGACCGCTTCGAGCGACGAGGACGGGATCTCGAGCCCGAGATCCATCGCACGGTGATGCCCTTCGTCGACAATGGTCGCCGGCGCATCTGGCTGACTGTTCTCAGTACGGTTGCCGACGAGGAATCGGGCGACCTCGTCGATCGGCTTTTGCGTCGCCGACAACCCGAGGCGCAGCAGCGGTGCCCGGGTGATCTGCTCCAGCCGCTCGAGCGATAACGCGAGATGGGCCCCGCGCCGCGTCCCGATCACGGCATGAATCTCGTCGACGATGACGGTCCGCGCCGTCCGAAGCATCTCGCGGCTGCGCTCAGCGGTCAGCAGGAGGTACAAGGACTCGGGTGTCGTCACCAGGATATGAGGCGGTGTACGGAGCATCGCCGCCCGTTCAGCCTGCGGCGTGTCGCCGGTTCGAACGGCAGCCGTGATGCGGGGCGGATCGAGACTGAGCTCGCGCGCGAGCTGCTGGATGCCTCGCCTGGGCTCGGCCAGGTTCTTGTGAATGTCGGCGCTCAACGCCTTGAGCGGCGAGACGTACACGACCCGAACTTCGTCGGGCAGCGGCGCGCGGGACGCCTCTTGAACGAGATCGTCAATTGCGGTGAGAAACGCGGCGAGCGTCTTGCCCGAGCCGGTCGGCGCGGCTATAAGGGTATGGCGGCCCTGACGGATCGCGGCCCAGCCGCGGTGCTGCGCCGGCGTGGGTGCTCCCAGAGCCTGGCCGAACCAGCGTGCCACGAGCGGATGGAATTGGGAGAGAGACATGAAATCGCGACCGCGCTATCCTTTCAGGATAGCGCAGAAGGCAAGTCAAGACGATGACCGCTTCGAGTGGCGCCGGCTACCGCGTGTGGCGGCTGCGAAAACTTCACCAGTCGATCGACGCGACGCTGGCCGATGAGGGGGGCGCCGGCGTCGAACTGCAGTTCCTCTTGAACGGCGAAGTCATGTACACGCGCCGGTTGCCGTCGCGGGCGCTGGCTCTGGAGGAGGCCGCCAGCCGGCGCGGCGAGCTCGAGCGCGAAGGGTGGATGCCGCATTGGTGAGCCCGTCTATAATTCCGAGTGACACGCTCATGTTTCAGCTCGAAGTCTTCGACGCCTCCGGACGGCGGACTATCGCCGTCGAGACACTGCCCTTCAGCATTGGGCGCAGCTCGGATAACCAGCTTCAGCTGTCCGATACGCAGGTCTCACGGCGTCATGCGGAGGTCACGGCCTACGAAGACGGCTGGCGCATCCGCGACTGCGGCTCCAGGTTTGGCACCTACGTCAACGATCAGCCGATCAAAGAGGCGACGCCCTTCCGGCCCGGCGATCGGGTCCGCATCGGCCACACCGAGTTCCGGATTCTCGAAGGCCAGCACTCGAGCGTCCTCGGCTCCAGCACCTTCGACTTCCATCAGATGAACGCGCTTCTGGCGGGCCTTCGCGCGCTGGGCTCGTCAGGCGTTCTCGACGAAGTGCTGGCGATCGTGCTCGACAGCGCGCTCGACGTCACGGGCGCCGAACGCGGATTCATTCTGCTGCCCAACAGTGTCGGGGAGCTCGAACTGACGATCGCTCGTGGGCGCGGTCGCATCACGTTGCCGACGGCACAAACCAGCCGCCGCATTCCCGACGAGGTCTTCGCGACCGGCCGGGATCGGATCGTCACCGACCTGCAGGACGATGCGTATGCGCCGTTCCACACCGGAACGGTCGCGTTGGGCATCCGCCATGTGATGTGTACGCCTCTCAACGTCACCGCGTACGGCTCACAGACCGCCACGCGCCGCATCGGTGTGCTCTATCTCGATAGCCGCGAGCGCGGGTATCTGCAGCATGTGGGTCTCCTGCACGCGCTGGCCGCGGAAGCAGCCGTCGTGATCGAGAACGCGCGCCTCTATCGCGAGGTCGTCGACAAGGAGCGGGCTGAACAGGAACTGCGCATTGCTTCGGAGATTCAGCAGGCCCTGCTGCCGCCGTCCGAGTACTCGGGCCCGGCGGCCGAGTTGGCCGCCATCACGACGCCGTGCCGTTCGGTGGGCGGGGATCTCTTCGACTATGTCGCCAAGGACGACGGCTCCATGACGTTTGCGATTGCTGACGTCGCCGGGAAGGGGACATCAGCGGCGCTGCTCACCGCTGTCGTGCAGGGTCTGTTTGGCGCCGAAGCCGAGATGACCGGATCGCCATCGATCGTGCTGGCGCGTGTCAATCGCGCGCTGTGCCGCCGCGCGATCGCGGCGCGGTTTGTCACGGCGTTCTACGGTGAGATCTGTCTCGATGGCAAGCTGCGCTACTGCAATGCCGGTCATAACCCGCCGTTTCTGATCTCGGCCGCCGGTGCCAGCCGGCTGGAGGCCGGTGGATCGGTGCTGGGCCTGTTCGAACATGCGGCGTACGAGCTGGGTGAAGTCGACTTTTGCGCCAACGATCTGCTGGTGCTCTTCAGTGACGGAGTCACCGAAGCCGAGAACGCCGATGGAGAAGAATTCGGCGACGAACGGCTGGCGGCCTGCCTCGAGGCTGTTCGGTCCGGGTCGAGCGTCGCGGTTCGCGACGCGGTTCAGAACGCGGTGCACGAATTCTGCGGCGCCACCGCCGCGAGAGACGACGTCACGGTCATGGTCTTGCGCGGCCGATAACTTCAAGCTCATCCGTGAGCTCGGCGCTACAATCGTTCCTCCACATGTCACAAGCGAACGAGCAGGCCCTGCTCGCCGCAAAAGCTGCGCAAGACGATCTGCGCGAGCGATTGATGACGCTTGCCGCGGCCGCCGGCACGCTGCTCATTTCTCCGAGTGTCGAGGACGTGTTGCCGGCGACGCTGCGGCTGGCCACTGAAATGGTCGAAGCCGACGGCTACGCCGTCTGGCGGCTGGAGAAAGGGGCCTGGCGAATCGGTGCATGCGTCGGCATCTCCGATCAGTTCGCGAGCGCCATCATCTCGCACTACCAGAGCGTGGCCGCGGTCAGCCTCCCGTTCACCGAACCGCTCATCGCAGACGACGTCGAGCAGATGCCGTTTCTCGAGGAGCGATTGGCCGCCTACCGGTCGGAAGGCGTGAAGTCCATGCTTGCGGTGCCTCTGGCCATACGGGGCCAGTCGTCCGGAGCGCTAGCGTTCTATTTTCGTGAGCCGCACCAGTTCACGGAGGTCGAGACCCAAATCGCGCTTGCGCTCGGTAATCTGGCGTCCGCCGCCATTACGACCGCCGAGTTGTACGACGCACAGCGACGGATTCGCAGTCAGTCAGACTTTCTCGCCGAAGCCGCCGCCGTGCTCGCCAAGTCGCTGGACTATCACGCGACGTTGAAACGTGTCGCCGATCTCGCGGTACCCCACATCGCCGACTGGTGTGCCGTGGACCTCGTGGCCGAGAACGGCAGTGTCGAGCGGCTGGCCGTGGCGCACGTCGATCCCCGGAAACGCGAAATGGCGCAGCGGTTTCACGAGCGATACCCAGACAACCCGGACTCACGCTTCGGCCCACGCCGCGTCATCGAGACCGGGCTGCCGGCGATGCTCGAGCACCTCACCGACGAGATGCTGGCGGCTGGGGCGCGAAGCCCGGAACACCTCCAGGCGGTCCGCGATCTCGGTGTCACATCCGCCATGTGCGTGCCACTCATTGCACGCGGTCGCACGCTTGGCGCGATGACCTTCGTCGTCGGCGAGTCGGGGCGTCGCTATGACGCCAGCGATCTCCAGTTTGCCGTCGACATTTCGTCGCGTGCCGCGCTCGCCGTCGACAACGCCCGTGCCTACGACGAATCCCGTCGCTCGAGCCAGCTGAAGGACGAATTTCTCGCCACGCTGTCCCACGAGCTGCGGACGCCGCTCAACGCCATTCTCGGGTACGCGCGCATGCTCAAGTCAGGCGTTCTCGAAGGCGCGCGGCAGACCCGCGGGCTCGAGATTCTCGAGCGGAATGCCACGTCGCTGACCCAAATCGTCGAAGACGTCCTGGACGTGTCGCGGATCATCTCCGGCAAGCTGGCGTTGAACGTACAGCCGGTCGATCTGCCGGCGCTCCTGAGCCAGGGTCTTGCGACCATGCAGCCCGCCGCAGATGCCAAGGGCGTACACGTACAGGGGGCCATCGATCCAGGCGCTACCCCGGTGCCAGGCGATGCCGATCGCCTGCAGCAGGTGATCTGGAATCTGATTTCCAACGCGGTGAAGTTCACGCCTCGGGGCGAACACATCACGGTCCGTCTCGAGCGTCATGAGTCGCATGTGGAGATGACCGTCAGTGATACCGGGATCGGGATTGCGCCATCGTTCCTCCCGCACATCTTCGAGCGTTTCCGGCAGGCCGACAGTCGCTTCTCGCGCGAGCATGGCGGTCTCGGCCTCGGTCTCTCCATCTCGCGACACATCGTCGAAATGCACGGCGGGACGATTGAGGCGTCGAGCGCCGGGCTCGGGAAGGGTGCGTCGTTCAGCGTCAAGTTGCCGGTGATGCTGTCGCTGGCTCCAGCCGCGGTAGACGGCGCCGTAGTCGGTGTGCCCGTCGAGGTGCCGCGCGGCCAGCGCACTCGCCTGGACGGCATTCACGTGGTGGCGGTTGACGACGATGGAGATTCTCTCGAGATGGTCCGGGAGATTCTGGAAGGTGCCGGCGCCGAGGTAACCATCGCGCAGAGCGGCGAGATTGCCCTCGACCTGCTGAAGCGTCGCCCGCCGGAGGTTCTCGTCTGCGATATTGGCATGCCGGGAATGGATGGGTTCGATCTCATCGGCCGAGTCCGCCAGATGTCGCGCGCCGACGGGGGCGGTGTCCCCGCGGCAGCGCTCACCGCGTACGCCCGATCCGAAGATCGCACCAGGGCCTTGAGGGCTGGGTTCCAGATGCATCTGGCCAAGCCGATCGATCCTCAGGAGCTGTTGACGTCGGTCAAAGCGCTCGCCAGCTGGGACGAATCACTCTTTTGATGTGAGCAGGACTAAAGTCCTGCACTCCGAGTACCCAGGCGCAGCCGCAGGAACACATGAGCGGAGATCGGACTCCCGTACGCCGGCTTCAACATCGATGGCACGCCGTACACCGTAACATCGGCGCCCAGGTCCAGTTCGAAATTACGACGCGCGAAGAAGTCGCGGACGCCGCCGATGGTGAGCGCGAGCAGCGTACCAGGATCCTCGCCCGGAGCCGTTGACTCACCTTCCGAGAGCAGCACGGCTTCGGGCTCGTGCCGTTCAAATCGACCGTAGACCGCGTTCGCTGCGGCGCGCCGGGTGACTTCACCGAAGAAGCTGCTGTGGGTGCCGTCTTGCTTGCGATTGACGCCGTAGCCTGCGCCCATGGCGGTAAATCCCTCTTTCCTCCTTCGCATCCAGGAGCCGGACACGGTCGTGCGTGTGAGATCGCCTGGCTCGCGGGCGTTGAAGAGCGACGCTTCGACGGTCACGGGTCCCCTGTCGACCGCAGCCGTGACGACGCCGTAAGTAATGTGCGTGGAGTCCAGGGTGTGGTGACCAAGCGGTGCCGTAGGGTTCTCGGCCGCGGAGGGGTGATGCATGAACGCCACCGGGCCCAGCGCTGGTTCACCAGCGGGTCCACCGGCGATGGTGAGCCCGGCCCCATCGCCGAGGGGAATCCGCCAGGCCCCGGCCAGCTGCATGAAGAAATCGTGCGGGTGTTGGCGGTCGATCAAGGGGCGCCCGTCGAGCGTTTCACCGGCCTGAAAAATCTCCGCGTAGCCCGCGCGTCCGACGGAGGCGCGATCGAGGCTGAACATCGAGGTGAGCGTCAACTGGTGGCGTCCGAACGACCGGGCCCACATGCCCATCCACCAGTTCGGCACTTTGAACTCTTGGTCTCCCCGTGGGCGAGCGCACGGCCGCGTCGGCTGAAGGGACAATCGAGGCCGAACCCTCGACGATTCGGTGGTCGTCACGGCCCCGATCTGATGAGACGTTCGCGCTCTGGGCACCCTGATGGTGAGAACAGCCCACTGCCGGCGACGTGAGTCGCGCCGGCGCGGCCGGGTCTTCGTGACATGCGTTGACGGCCGGCTGTGTGGGATTCGCCGAGCGTGCCGCATGACAGTCATCGCCGCACGCGCCAGGGACCTGAAGGGCCAGGCAGAGCGAAATGGCGAGCGCGATCGTCCGCAGCATCTGGACATCATAGCGGGTACCCGCCATAGCGGTTATCCACGCGTTACGTGCCCGTAAGGAGCTCACCCGTATCACCCGGTTCGCTGTGGTAGTCTGAACCTTGACAACCCGCAGTTGAAGTCACTCCGTCATTCCCGCAGATGAAGCCCTCGCGCCAGCCGCCCTCGGCGGTCGCCGCCTCGATGTTCTGTGCGGGCCTCGTCGCCGCGCAATTCGTCGCGGGCAAGGCCGTGCGCGACGCGATCTACCTCACGAATCTGGATGTCGCGTCGTTGCCGCACATTGTCGTCGCGACATCCATCGTGTCAATCGTGCTTGTGGTGGCCAGCTCAAAGGGCTTCGGGCGGTTCTCTCCGGCCGCACTCGTGCCTGGAGCTTTCGCCGCGAGCGCGTTGCTGTTTGTCGCGGAATGGATGATGTCGTCCGTGGCGCCCGTGGCCTCCGCTCGCGTGATCTACCTCCACGTATCGGGTCTCGGACCGATGCTCGGCTCGGGATTCTGGCTGATCGCCACGGAACGGTTCGATCCTCACACCGCGAAGCGACGTTTCAGTCAGATCACGGGAGCCGGGACAGCCGGTGGCCTGCTGGGAGCGCTGCTGGCGGACCGTATCGGAGCCGCTATCGACGTGTGGGCCATGCTCCCGGTACTCGCCGCAGCGAGCCTGGTGTGCAGCTGGCAGATTTGGCGGCTTGCACGTCCGCTTGAATTGCTCGACCGGATGCCGGCCAACGAGTACTCGAATGATCTCGCGCCCGAGAACGCCGGCTATGGGTTGCGTGTGCTGGGCTCGACGCCGTACCTCCGTCATTTGGCAGCGCTCGTGCTGCTCGGCAGCGTCGGGGCGGCGCTTGCCGACTACGTGTTCAAGGTGCAGGCCGTGACCACGCTGGGGCGCGGCGAAACGCTGCTGCGGTTCTTCGCCATCTACTATGCCGCCACCAGCGCGATCACGTTCGCCGTGCAGCTGTCATCGAGCCGCTTTGCCCTCGAGAAACTCGGGATCGCGGTGGCGGCGAGCACGCCATCATTTGCGCTGCTCGCCGGCGGCGTCGGCGGACTCTTCGCCCCAGGCCTGCCTGGCGTGACGCTGGCCCGCGGCGGGGAATCGGTGTTTCGCGGTTCGCTGTTTCGCGCGGGATACGAAGTCTTCTATACGCCGGTCGCGTCGCGGGAAAAACGCGCCGCGAAATCCATCATCGACGTCGGCTTCGACCGCCTGGGGGATGC
>Ga0111538_10015300_pt1 | contig 10089 bp, 6 predicted proteins | sample SoiMethybrSBSTD1_FD_79669 | JGI IMG/M metagenome (GOLD analysis project Ga0111538, IMG submission 79669) | Bulk soil microbial communities from a Populus tree surrounding site in Tennessee, USA - Soil MetaG P. TD hybrid SBSTD1 (version 2)... | ecosystem: Environmental > Terrestrial > Soil > Tree... | reverse complement strand
CCCGACCCATGCCACCATCCCGCGAACGAAGCGGCTCGTCTCGCGCAGCGCGCGGAAGGTGAGCACGACGCGCCGGCTCATGAGGCGGAAATCGCCGGCATCGACGGGGACGGTGATGCCCACCATGGCCCGCAATATCCGATAAAAGAGATAAGCCGTGGCGCGTTTGAACACCGATTCTTTCTCGCGCTTGCGCCGCACGCCGTGCACGATGTCGAATCCGTCGCGAAAACGGTCGAGCATCTCGCTGACGACTTCGGGGGGATCTTGAAGATCGGCGTCCATCACGACCACCGCCTGGCCGCGCGCGTAGTCGATACCCGCCGTGATGGCGAATTGATGCCCGAAATTGCGCGCAAACGAGATGAGGCGATAGCGCGGCTCGCCTTCGGCGAGCGCCTTCAGCATGGGAAACGATCGGTCCTTGGAACCGTCGTCCACGAAGATGACTTCCCAAGTCGTTCCGACCTGCGCCAAGAATTCGCCCAGCCGGCGATGCAGCTCGTCAATCACCGGCTCCTCGTTGAAAATCGGGAGCACGAGTGAGAGCTCGGGTCGCTCTGCGTGGGCCCTGGGGCCGGCGCCGGGACCCTGCGGTGAAGGCTCGTGGGAAGGGTGTGTCTCGGGCATGCGGCGCGTACGGTCGGAGTCTCGCCCTTTAGCAGACGGCGTGGTGTGCGCCTAGAGTTTGCCCGGGGAGCGCGCCCTCCTCGTCCAGGTTGGCACTCGTGACGGGGCGGTACGTCTGGTAAAAAGGCGAGATGCCCGGTGCGCTTGCGCCGCTTGGAGACGGGTTTCGCCCGCTGATTTCGGCGGCATTGGACGGTCTGGGGGCGACCGCGGACGAGCCTGCCACGACGGCCATCATCACGTGGCTCGACCTCCTTGCCACTTGGAATGCGAAGATCGATCTGACCGCGGCGCGCAGCCCGGAAGAGCTCGTCGATCTGATGCTGGCCGATGCGGTGGTTTTGGCTCGGCACGAGCCCCACGGAGCCTCGGTGGTCGACGTCGGATCGGGGGCGGGCGGGCCGGGGCTCGCGCTCGGGTTCCTGCGTCCAGATCTGGATGTGATTTTGGTCGAGCCGCTGGCCAAACGAGTCTCCTTTCTGCGGACCGTGCTCGGCCATCTCGCGACTTCGCCGAAGCGCGCGGGGGCGATGCGCGTCGTGCGCGGAAAGGGGGAGGACCTCGCGTCGCGCGGCGACGTCTACGACAGCGCGGTCGCACGGGCGACGTTGCCGCCCGCGGAATGGCTCGGTTTGGGCGGGCGTTTGGTGAAATCGGACGGCACTGTTTGGGTGCTCTTGGCACGCGAGACGGCGCCCGAGGCACCGTCGTGGAAGGTCGAAACGGAAGAGCCGTACGTGTGGCCGCTGACCGGCGTAGAAAGGCGCGCGCTACGGTATCGCCGCGTGCTCTGAACGAGGTCGGCCGTCCGTTCCAGCGCCAAGCGCCTGCCTGGCATTGCGCCTTGCAAAGTGAGATGGTGTTTTCGTGGTGGGCAGAGGGCTGATGCGGCGGGCGCCGATGTACCTCCTCGCGTTCCTCGTGTTCATCGCGGTCAGTGACATGTGTGCGGCCTGGGTGGTGCAGCATCTAATCCCCCGCCGCGACCCTCACGGCGCCGAGATGGACCGCGTGAGCGAGCGGCTCCGCGCGCTCGACGCCGAGCAACGGCTCCGCGCCGACTTCGCGCACCTGGCCACCTGGGATCAGCTGAGCGGCCCGGACCCTTACGTCGTCGCGCGGGTCCCGCGGTCGTCTCGGCTGGTCGGCATTCTGCGCGGTAGCGACGCGCTCGTGGTGCTCGACGAGAACGTGCACGAGCTCCAGCGTGTGCCCGCGCCCGCCGCGCCGGTCGCACTCGCGGTCGCCGATGACGGCACGATTTTCGTGGCGGGGGAGCTTTCCACGACGTTGGCCCGTTTCACGTGGAAGGACGATCGCGTTGAGCCGTCCGGCAGTTGGCAGCTCGACGACATTCGCGCCATTCGCGCCGTCGCGGGGGGCGTTTCGAATTGGGTCTACGTCGCAGAAGAGCGCGAGGGACGGCTCCTCGCCGTTCGTCTCGAGCACCGTTCGCCGGCGGGCGATCACGTCGCGGAGCGACGCGAGATGGGAATTTGTCGCGGCCCCATCCGTGCGTCGCATGTCGCCAATCGGCTCATCGTCGATTGTTTGCTCGACCACGCGCTCGTGATTCATCGGCTCGAGGCCTCGGGCGCGCCGAGCGGAGAACCTCCCGTCACGATTCGTCACGACGGCCCCATCTGGGGCTTCGACGCGGTGGCGATCGAGGACGCGCTGATCATCGCGGCGGGAGGCGTCGAGGATCACCCGCTCGATCGCACGATCGGCGCCTTCGGGTACATCGATTCGTTTCTCTTTCTCTATCGCCTCGGCGACGGGGCAAAAAACGCGGTTCGCGAGACCGCCGTGAACCTCTCGGAGCTCGGTGTCGTCACGCCCAAAGCCATTGCGCTCCGCGAGGACCCTCTTGCCGTCACCGTCACCGGATACGGCTCCGACAAGCTCTTGGAGCTGTCATGGCCCGGCGAACGGAGGCTGCCACCCGTCGTACGCGCGGAAGACTTCGTTCCAGGCTCCAGCGCGGTCGCGGCACTCGACGACGGGCGATTCATCTTCGCCAATCCGCTCTACGACGCCTGGGTGACGTCGAGCCGCGCCAAGGCTCCCAGCATCATGCGGATTGATGCGTCGTCGGACGTCGCATCTCCCGACCCGGAAATGCGACTCGGCGAAGCGCTTTTTTTTACGACGCTGATGGCGCCCTTCAACCGTTCAGAAGGTGCGCTCAGCCGGTTCACGTGCGAGACGTGTCACTTCGAGGGGTACGTCGATGGGCGAACCCACCACACCGGACGCGATGACGTTCACGCTGTGACCAAGCCGCTGCTCGGCCTCTTCAACAATCGCCCTCACTTCTCCCGCGCGCTCGACCCCGATCTCACCGCGGTTGTCTTCAACGAATTTCGCGTGGCGGGGGCGAAGAGTGATCACGATCCTTGGTTCTGGCTTTCATCGGGCGATGTGCCGTGGACGCGACTGCTCGGGTCGACGGATCTGGTGCTCACGCCCGAAACCCTCCGCATGGCGCTCATGCGTTTTCTCATCGCCTTTCAACATCGTCCCAATCCCGCCGTTCTCGGGCGTTCGACTTTCTCCGAGCTCGAACGGCGAGGCGCCGCCGTGTTTCGCGATCGCTGCGAAGGCTGCCACGAAGCGCGCCTCGTGAGCGATCAACCCCCTACGCGCGTCCCCTTCGAAAAATGGGAAGGCCTGGTCATGGCGCGCGAAGGGGCCATCGTGTGGGGCAACTACGTTTACGCGCAGACCGGCGTCTTACCTTACGTGCACGAGAAGGGAGCTCGCGTCCCGTCGCTGCGGCGCCTCTACAAGAAGCACCCCTACTTCACGAACGGCTCTGCGAGCTCGCTCGAAGACGTCCTCGTTCGCGCCCGCTTTTTGCCAAGCGGGTTCCAGCACGATCGGCCGTCCGAGGAAGCAAGCACCGAGGACGGGCAGGGCGCCGAGACCTTGCTCGACGCCCCCGACCGCGACGCTCTACGTGCGTTTCTCGGGCTGCTTTGAGCACTCCTGCCGCTTACTTGGCCTCGCCGTTTGAGCGCTCAGCAGCGCCGATCGTGATGCGGCGCGGCTGTGCCTTCTGGCTCTTCGGAATCTCGATGGTCAGCACGCCGTCGGTGAGATTGGCCGAGAGCTTCTCCTCGTCGAGATGATCGGGAAGCGAGAAGGCCCGCGAAAACGTGCCATACGACCGTCCGAGAAGCAGCTGCTCCTTGGCGCCGGTCGGCTCGAATTTGCGGGAGCCTTTGACCGTCAAGACACCGTTCTCGAGCGTGATGTCGATGTCTTCTTTCTTCACGCCGGGAACATCGAAGGAGAAAAGGACGCGATCACCGTTGGAGCGAACATCGACTTCGGGCGCGTAGCTTCGCGCATTGGTCGCCGTTCCCAGCGATGTGTGCATCACGTCGTCCACCATTCGATCGAACAAACGAACCGGATCCCATACGGACAGCATGGCTGTACCTTCCTTTCTTGCGGGGCTCGTCAGCGTTCAGGCGGTGACCGGGGCACCCCGCCCCGCCAGCCCTCGAACGCCCTTGATTTCTCGTCCCTGCGAGGGGTTAGTTAAATTCGGCCGAGGCAGTGTCAACCCCCAGGCCCGGTTTTTGACGACGCATACGGCGGCCCACCCAGGGGTTCGGACGTGGCCATACCGGGGATGGTCGCGAAGTTGGCCCAAGTCCGACCCACGTGAGAACGCTCCTAGGGAGAGACCCCTGAGATGCGAGCGATACAAGCCGAGCCGGACTTGTTGGTTCTCCGAAGGTTGGCCGAGGACCTGGCCCACAGCCGCAAAGAGCGGACGACGAGCGGGCACCTTCTGGCCGCCATCGTGTCGCACCCCAGCCAAGCCGCGGAGCTATTGCTCGAGCGCAAGCTGGGGCCGGACATCCTCCTCAAAGCGGCGCGGGCGACGACCGATGAAGAACCGGATCCCCTCGCGCGGGCCGTGCAGCGAGCGCGCGAGCTCGCATCGCGGATGGGGACGAGCGGCCCGGGCGCGATCCACCTTTTGCTGGCGCTGATTCACGATCGCAAGAACGGCGCGCATCGCGCCTTGGCGCAGTGCGGAGTCGACGTCGCACGGCTCCGTGCGGCGGCCATGCAGCTCGCGCTCGGCAGGATCGGGCCGCGGCGCTCGCTCGGCGACGACCAAGAATCGCAAAAACGCGCCGCGGCACCGCGCGCAGCGGCGAGCACTGCCGCGCAATCGTCAGCCGTTCGCATTCCCATCTTGCCGCCGCCGAATGTCGCCCCCAAGGGCGCGACATCGACGCCGACCCCCGTGCCACCCGCGCCGAAGCCCGGCGTGGTCATTCCGTTGGCTCGCCTGTACGCCGCGCCGCCGGCCGTTCCCAATGCGGAAATCGTCCCCCCGCTGCCCGTTGTTCCCGCGATCTCTCACCGCACCACGGTGAGCCGCAAACGATCGCGCGCTTCGTCGCACGAATCCCGCTTTGCGCTCGACCCCAAGCATTTTCCGACGCTCTCCGCGATGGGGCGGAACTTGACCCTCGCGGCCGCTGAAGGAGCGCTCGATCCCGTGATCGGACGCGCGGTCGAAATCGATCAAGCGCTGGACGTGCTCGCCAAACGGCACGCCAATAGCCCGCTGCTCGTCGGTCACGCCGGCGTCGGCAAGACGTCAGTCGTCTACGGCATCGCGCATCGCATCGCGCAGCGCGACGAAGTGTCGTCGCTCGACGACCGCATCATCGTCGAGGTGCCCATCTCCGAGCTTCTCGCGGGCACGCACGCGCGCGGCTCGCTCGCCGAGCGGGTGACGGCCATTCGCAACGAAGTGCGCGAAGCCATGGGCCGCGTCGTCCTCTTCTTCGACGAGATTCACACGCTCTTCACGCGAGAAGCCGCCGAGGAAGTGCAAGGGGAGCTCAAGATCGCCCTCGCGCGCGGGGAGATGCCGTGCATCGGGACGACCACGCAAGAGGAGTACCGCCGCGCCATCGAGTCCGACTCGGCGTTGGCCCGCCGCTTTACGCTCGTCGAAGTCGAAGAGCCCGACCAAGACGTCGCACGCGAAATCCTCGCCGGCTGCGTTCCCGGCTTTGCCAAGCACCACCGCGTCGCTTACGACGATGAAGCGATCACCTCCTCCGTCAGCTGGTGCGTCCGCTATCTGCCGGGCCGCGCCCTGCCGGACAAGGCGCTCTCGGTGCTCGATCTGGCGGGTGCTCGGGCACGCCGTCGCGCGCAGCGCTCGGTGACGACGGCGGGTATCGCCGAGGTCATCGCGGAGCTCACGGACATGCCGGTCGAGCGCCTCATGGAGAGCGACGGCGAGCGCATGCTCGCGCTCGAATCGCTCCTCGCCGAGCGCGTCGTGGGGCACGCGCCCGCGCTGCGCCGAATGGCGACCATCTTGCGCCGCAACGCGGCGGGTTTCCGATCGAAGCGCCCGATCGGCACGTTCCTTTTGCTCGGCCCGACCGGCGTCGGTAAGACGGAATCGGCCAAAGCGATCGCCCACGCTCTTTTCCGAGCAGAAACGGCGATGACGCGACTCGACATGGCGGAGTATGCCGAGCCACACGCCGTGGCGCGCCTCATCGGCGCGCCCCCCGGTTACATCGGACACGATGCCGGCGGGCAGCTCACCGAAGCGGTTCGACGTCGCCCGTATCAGGTCATCCTTCTCGACGAGATCGAGAAAGCGCATCGCGACGTCTTGGAGTCGTTTCTCGGTGTCTTCGACGAGGGGCGCCTCACCGACGGCCGCGGACGCACGATCGACTTCACCAACACCGTCATCATCCTGACTTCCAATCTGGGCGCCGAGGAAGCGAGCGCCGCGGGGGGCCGCTCGATCGGCTTCGGCAAAGCCGAAAGCGTGGCGGACGGCATCGAAGCGGCGCTCGTCGGCGCCGCGCGCGCCTCGCTACCGCCGGAGCTCTACAATCGCATCGACGAGGTCATCGCGTTCGCGCCGCTCAAGCGCAGCGAGGTCGCCGAGATCGCGCGGCGCATGCTGGGCGCGCTCGGCAAGACGCTGGAAGCGGCACGCGGCGTGATGCTCGACGTCGATGACGACGCCGTCGAGCGTTTGCTCACCGCGGGTGGGTACGATCCTGAGCTCGGAGCCCGCCCCATGAAGCGCACGGTCGCGCGGCTGGTGGAGGCCCCCATCGCCGACATGATCTTGCGCGGCGAACTCGCGTCGGGCGACGTCGCCCGCGTGACCGTCGAAGAGGGTGAGATCGTGATCGACGTCGTGAAGAAGCAGACCACGGTCGCGGCGCGGTAAGACGCCGCGCGCTCGGGCGACGCGCTAGACTGCACCGTGCCCGCGCCCCGCGCGAGCACGACGATGAAATCCGCGCCGCCGTCCGATCTGCCTTTTCCCGAGAGCCTCTGTCACAAGTGCGCCGCGCCTCCGCGCTATGTGCGCAGCGCGACCTCGACGTTCATCCTCTGCCCCCTGCTACCGCGCAAATATCCACCGCAACCGGTTCTCGCCTGTCCTTTGTTTCGCCCGCGCGCGGAAGACGAAAGCAAAACGCGCTGAATCGTTCTGTGCGTGAGGCAAATCTTTACTCGAAGTGAAAGCATCGGCCTTTTTTCGGCCGTTTTGAGCGCGAAGCGCGGCGAGAGCAGCGCGCGAGCGATGCTAGAGTGACCGCCGTACGGTGCGCATGTGGCAACGCGTTCGCCGTACGTTCGAATACGCACGAGTCGAGGTACCTCATGGACTTTTCGAATCGTATCGGTTTGAACGCCCTGTTCGTTTGCGGAGCGCTCTTCCTTGCTTGTGGCTCCAATGATCAGGGTGTCGATCCCGGCGCTGGCGCGGGGGGCACGACGGGCACCGGCGGCACGGGGGGCAGCGGTGGATCCGGCATGGCCGACGCCGCCGACGACAGAACCGGCGATCCCGGCGACATGGACGCGTCGCCCGATGCAGCCTCGGATGCGTCGACGCCCGGCACGCGCGACGGCGCGTCGAGCGATGCGCGCGATGCTGCGGTCAGAATGGACACTTCCACGCCGGACACCGCGCCGCCGCAACCGGACGTGACCCCGCCGCCGCCCGCCGACGCGGCGCCCCCCACCGATGCCGTGCCACCCCCCGGCGATTCCTCGACGCCCGAAGATTTGATCCGCGAAATGCTGGCGCGTTTCGACGTCGTCGAGCTCGAAGCGCGTTACCGCGAGCTCGAGTCGAAATCGTTGCCGGATCGCTATACGAAGTCGGCGAACTATCTCGCCATCACGGAGTGGATTCGCGACATGCTCGCCGCGCAGGCGCCGGCCGCGGTCGTGAAGTTCGACGAGTGGGAGGGGTACCGCAACATCGAGATCACCATCCCCGGCACCGATCCGACGGCAGGTGTGTACTTCATCGGCGGGCACCTCGATTCGGTGAAGAACACCGTCGCGATGGACGACAATGGTTCCGGTGGGCTCGGAATGGCGCTCATCGCCCGCGTCATGGCGCACTACAAGTTCAAAGCAGAAATTCGCTGCGTCATCTTCGACGCCGAGGAGATCGGCTTGGTCGGCTCCGCTCACTACGCGACGGCGCTCAAGACGTCGTGCCCCCCCACGACGTGCGGCAAGGCGTACATCAACTTGGACGAGGTCGCCTACGATCCGCAGAGCCGTCGCGGCATCCGCGTGTGGAGCGATTCCACCGAGCTCAAGAACTTTCACACGCAGGTCAACACCACGTACGCGCTCGGAATGACGCTCACCCTCGGGACCGGGTCGTGCCACCGTTCGGACGACTGCTCATTCTCCGAGCAGGGTTATCCGACCGTTTACAACTTTCAATCGACGCAGTCGCCCTACTACCACATGCCGGGTGATACGGCCGACACGCTGAACTTCACGACGCTCACCAAAGTGCTGCAGATCACGACGGGGGTCATCGCGACGGCAGCCGTGCCCATCGGACGCGCGCCGTGAAACGAGCGAGCCTTCTGGTTGCCGCGGCGGTATGCGCGGCGCCTTCCATCGCGCTCGCCAACGGCAGGTACCCGGCCGCGAGCCAGCTGCTCATCGATCCCACCAACCCGCAGCACATCGTGGTGAGCGCGACCTTCGGTCTGCTCGAGTCGCGCGACGGCGGCAAAACCTTCGGCTGGCTGTGCGAAGCGGCCATCGGAACGTCGGGCCAGCAGGATCTGATGCTCGCCATGGCGGGCAGCGGAGCCACTGTGGTCGCCATGTACAACGGCATGACCACGACCATGGACGGCTGCACGTACCGCGCGGCCCCCGAGCTCGCCAGCAAGACGATGGGCGATCTCACGGTGAGCAAAAGCACGCCTCACCAGCTCGCCGCTTTTTGGCTCGAATTCAAACCCGGAGGAACATTCGCCTCCCAGATCGTTCGTTCAGAGGACGACGCGCAGACCTGGATCCCCGCATCGGACATCCTCCCGCCGGACATCTACCCGCTCACGATCGACATCGCGCCGAGCCGCTCGTCGCGCGTCTACCTTTCCGCGCGCGGCGACAAGACCAAGAACTTCGGCTCCATGCTCATGCGCTCGGACGACGGCGGATCGACGTTCACGAGCGCGGACATCCCCGACACGGAAGAGCATCGCCTCACGTACATCGCGGCGGTCCATCCTTCCGATCCCGATCGCGTCTATCTCCGCGTCTTCGATCCGGCCGCGACCGTCATTCAGATGAGCACCGACGGCGGGCGCACCTTTCAAAAGATCTTCACGGGAACCGATCAGCTGCTCGGATTTGCCATCTCGCCCGACGGCTCGCAGATCGCGTTGGGGGGACCGAAAGACGGTGTCTGGGTGGGCTCCCTCGATGGCTCGGACCTCGCGCGGCGCTCGGACGTGGGACCGACGTGCCTCACCTGGACCCCCGACGCGCTCTACGTCTGCGCCGATTACAAGAATGACGGCTTCTCCATCGGGCGCTCGAAAGACTCGGGCAAAACCTTCGAAGGCCTCTTCCGCTTCGACACGCTCTGCGGTCGCGCCGCTTGCGCCAAAGACAACACCGCGAAATGCACGGAAGAGTGGGACCTCGTAGCGCCTGCCATCGGCGCGACGTGCAGCGCGGATGGCGGATCTACCGACGGCGCCGCGGGGGGAACGAGCGGGGAAGGTGGCCCGTCGGGCGGAGCGGGGGGCACTGGCGCAACAGGGGGCACTGGTGGAAGCGGTGGAACGGCAGGCGCCGCGGGCCCCGCGCCATCGACCGATGATTCCGGCGGCTGTTCGATCGGCGGCCTTCGCGCGCGGCCAAGTGCCGTCGCGTGCGCTTGGGGCGCAGTCGTTGCCCTTTTGGCAGCGACGCTACGACGTCGCCACGCATTGCGCCGGGCTCTTTACCGCTGAATCGCCTTACCGCTGAATCGGCGGCTTGGGCCGGTTCGAGGCGCGCAGCATCACCGGCTCCCACACCCGCGACTCGCAGAAGATGCGCACCAGATCCCCGTCGAGGTGCTTGTCTTTCACCTCGAGGGCGAGGATGTCGAGCGCCTTG
>Ga0111538_10015299_pt1 | contig 10090 bp, 20 predicted proteins | sample SoiMethybrSBSTD1_FD_79669 | JGI IMG/M metagenome (GOLD analysis project Ga0111538, IMG submission 79669) | Bulk soil microbial communities from a Populus tree surrounding site in Tennessee, USA - Soil MetaG P. TD hybrid SBSTD1 (version 2)... | ecosystem: Environmental > Terrestrial > Soil >... | reverse complement strand
TTGAAGTGAGGGGTTGTCCATTCGCCGAGTCATCCTTCAGCATCATACGAGCCTTACGTTTCGAGGGTCCTTTAGCCATAACTTAACCTTTCACTTGTGTTGGGAAGAGAATGGGACAGGGGCTCTCTCCGGGGATGAAGGCACGCTGGAGGCTAACCTCTAGTTTCCCGTCTTGAGACACCCTTCCGATGTAGAGAGTCTTGGGGAGGTTATCATCCCCGAGTTCGGCGATCACGAACCTACGGGTATCACCCGCTGCGAGGATGATATAGATAACACCGTCCTTCATAGTCTGCATCTTGACCAAGAACTGGTCAGGTCCGCAGAGCCCAGTCTGACTATTGGTGATGTCCTTCTCCAGCTCAGCTACGGTCTTCCAGGGGAGGGCGGCTTCAGCGGTGGTAGATGCAACAAGAAGTGTTGCGACGACGAGGAGTGCTTTAATCATCTCCTTTCCTTTTGACCGGACCACGGAGGGGGCTCCCATATCCATGGTATTTCGGTGCGGCCAGCACCACAGGGGTCTGGGACGCTCGCCTCAGCCCCAATGCCGAATACAAACCAGTAGCGAGATACCGAAGACAAGCATGTATATCAGCCCAAGGATGGTTACCTTCATCAGGCTCATCGTGGGCACCTCCCGTGCTTTTCTTGGGTGGGTAGACATATTTACCTAGGAATCCTTGGATGAGGACGGGGCATCCGGGGACGTTGACGTAGAAGGAGGGTGTTCCATCGGTTCGCAGCAGTAACAGTTGGTGGACCAGTGATCGACCATCCTTTCGGGACCACCCGTGTTCCCAGGAGGGGAATATACCCAGCTTATTGAGAATCTCGACATCCCTTGTCTCGGATTTTTCACTGGTAGCATTCACCTGTTGCCCAGCAGGATCACAGAAGTCATGGTAGGAAAGGGTGTAGTTAGGGAACCATGCTGAGCATTTCTGGATCACCTTCTCAGCGAACTCACGAGTCGTCTCGCCTTTACCAATAACCTCTCGTATAAGGACCAGCCTATCCTTGCTATCGATCTGAGCAATAAGACAGGCAGGTGCATGCCAACCAAAATCCCAAGCACGATAAATAATCTTACGGTCCCGATAGCCTTCCAGAGTGACACCATGGATCGACTCAGAAAACTCAGGGTAGACACGAGTCCCTGCCGCCACCCACCAGTTGATTTCCATCTCCTGTGCCCATTTATTAGGGTCTGGATAGGATCGTCTGGCGGCGTCGTACCACTTTGTAGCACGGCTGCTTATCTCTGGGTCAGCGTGAGTGACGTTCTTGTCAGGGTCGGCGCTGTAATGGATACGGACAGAGGTAAACCCTAGTTCGTTCTCGCTGACGGAGAAGGAGTTATTCACTCGGTTCTCGGGCTATGGTAATGGCGTTGACCGAAGCGGTAGCCCCCCCTTGGGGGCCTATGGGCTCCACGATGACATCTCGCCCCATCTCCTTAAGGAAGTAGGGATAGGGGTAGACCCAGCCCATACAAGGGAGTCCCTTGAACTCCTGCTTGGCGAGTTTCTCTACTAGGAGGGTAGGCTCCCCGAGGATGATGGTGTTGGACCGGATGATAAAAGCCTTCAGGTATTCCAAAATCTGGGGGTATTCCATGTAGGCCAGGGTGAACGTGGAGAATATGACATCCGCTAGGGGGATATCATCCGAGGTCTTGGGGACATCCCGGATATCCACGCCCCACTCCTCGGTCAGCAGCTCAGCATAGTTCCTGGCATGGGCATTGAGTTCAAACCCTATGACCTTGATATCGGGACGCTTAAGTTTGAGGAGGTAGAGGTTAATCCCCACGGCACACCCAAACTCTAGTACGGTCCCGTCTAAGGGGGTATATTTGGAGATATGCTCTATAATCCTATGGCGGTAGGGATGGGTCCAGGTCTTCCAGTAGTCTTGGAGACGGGGGTTCCATTCCTGCCATGCGAGGTGGTTCATTGAATTGGCCTGCCTGTGAGTGTACTCTGTGCAAAGATATGCCTATGTCTAGTGCTATGTACTTTACACAGTGTGAAGGGGCGCTTTGTGAAGGGTGTTCTAGAGATCTCCTTAACCCAACAAACCACCTGAGGATCTGTCATATCTGCCAGCAGAAGGTTCCTGAATCCCACTATAGACTCATTACCGAGGTGGTTCACTCAGCCACCTCAACGGGATGACCATGAAAAAGAGTAGCGAACATGTTCCCGGCCCCATTTGGGCTACTAACAAAGATAGCCTTCGCTCCCTTTTGAATAAGTGGGGCGACGGCGGTGTAAACTCCATCCTGGTCCTCTTGGTACGCGAACTCATCCTCCACGATGAGCGAGGCTACTTTACTGCGGATTTTATCAGCGCCCCCGGCGAGTCCCTGGATGATACTACCATTCGGGTACTGGATTCTCCCCTCCGATGGTTTATAGGGGATTTGCATCCACGTTGGCAGGTTGTCCTCAATGAACTGACAGCGGCCTTGAAATCCCCCTGATGGCATACAGATCATCGCTACAGCATCCTCGTAAGCCTTCGTCTGCCAGTACACAGCCTGATTACCTTTGTATCGGGCCCACCACGTCACGAAACATGCCATGACCCAGGAGACAAGCATTTGTCTAGACTTGGCGATAACGATACGCTGATCTCGTATAAGGATCGACCACAAATCTTGCACGTAGGTGAGATGGATCGGAAATGGTTTATTAGCTCTCTCAGGATCGCTTTCGTCACGGGTGCGGACAAACCTAAGCCAGAAGAGACCGTCCTGGGCACATCGTTCATTGACTTCTCGTCCCAGGGCGGATAGGAGGGCTCGGGACTGGTCATCGCTGAGGGAATCAACCTTGCTGAGGAGTTTGAGAAGCTGTCCGTGGGAGAGACTTGATAACATTCGGGATCCAGTTCCTATTCAGGTGGGTGGGATCGTTAGCGGCACCAATGGGTGCCCAACGGTTCCCTAGGAACTGGACGAACCCTTCATACCCTTCCCGGACGCTGTAGTCCCAGGAGGCATGGGTGATGGTGTTCACGGCGATCTGGCGGGCCTCTGTGTAATCTTTACACGATGGGACTGAGATGCGAACCGCCCGTACGAATGCTGACGGTCCCCCCTCAGCCCTCACCATCGCATCAATGAGAAGGTCCCGCTGCTTGATCCAGTTGGGGCGGCTTGGGGTCGTCAAGGAGGTTGGCTATGAGAACCTTGAGGTCTACGGTTGGGTTGAGGTTGGTTTGTGTGACATCGACCCTCTGGGCTTCTCCAGAGAGGGAAACTTCCACTTTCTCAAGGGCAGCGATGGCCCGTACCTTCGCATCGATCTCTTTTCCGTCCCCAGCCTTGATAGAATCCTCTGTGGTATCGAAAAGGCTCGGTGTGAGGCGATTTATACGACTTATCTTCAGTAATTTGAGTTTATCTCGGATTTCCTTGATGGTATCCTTCGCACCGGGGGTATTTGATATCGCACGGGTCACTTGGTCGGGTCTGACATCAAAAACCGTCGCGATATCGGCCTTATCAATCCCTGCAGCGGCTAAACCGACCGCCACCTCGGGAATAACCTTGGTTTTCAGCTTCCGGGCATAGAATGTGGACTGGATTTGGTGTACAGGAGGGTCTGGATACTCATCCACCCCCAAATGCTGCCATGAATAACCTCATTTGTCAAGTGGAAAGGGGATTATGCGCTCTATACGGCTCGCACGGGAGCGATATTACTATTTATTCCTCTCCCAAGAGACTCTGACGGTATTTCCGACGCTGATAAGTCCTTATGGCATGACAATTTGAACAGACTAAGTCTACTTTCTCCAATTCTTGGAGCATCTTACCCGTTGTCCACTGGGTGGCATTGGCTAGCCGAGATCCAGGCTCCCTGTGGTCAAACTCCATGACGTAATGGGGATAAAACCTCTTGCAATCCGTACATGGATTCTGCTGCTTCAGCGCCCTAAGGATTAAGAGGTTTCTCTTCGCACGTTCTCTTTTCTTGCCAGTTGGCATAATCTCTAATAGTATAACAGGGTTCTACAGATGGGTATACGGTATTTCCATGTGCCACGCCCGGCCCCTTCCTCCCTACCGTCGGCCTCTAGGGGGGCTGATACACCAGGTACACACGTGGCACCGGGTATGCACCCCTGCATACTCCATGCCTGTATGCATATCTGATACCAGGGTGCTCAGCCCCAGTATCCATGCGGGTATCACACCTATAGGATATACCTATACATTGTATAGGCTATACCTTGAACCCTTAACAATGTTAACGTCGATGATAATATCAATAGGTTAACTCCTACCTTACTACAATCCTCGGAGTACTACAATCTAGAATGTAGGATTCTACGTTTATTGTAGAACTATATAGGTGGCTGGATATGCTAAGGTATTGATAACATTGATATGTGTATATTGGCATTAGAGGTGTATATGTAGAGGGTGGGCGTCATCCGACAATATGTACTGTGGAAAGTGCGGGGACTATTTCGTGAGCATCACACGAGATGATGAATATCCGGATGAAGAGGAGAACTAGACCCATGACGACACAAAAAGATGATGCTGCCGAGTGTGAATGTTACGGTTCATCTCTTCGAGGAATTACATTCTGCCCCCTACACGCCGCAGCACCGGAGATGCTGGAGGCTCTACAAAAAGCCGCTGATACGTTCCATGATTGTGTAATGGTTCTCGATACCATTGGGAAGCCCATTATGGCACAAGCTTCTCGCATCGCAGAGGACCATACTCGTGCGACCATCCGCAAAGCCACGGAGGGATAGATGTCCAATCGTCGCGGTGACCTCAGCTGTTTAACCTTGGAGTATGAGGAGAATAAGGCAATGAAATCTTGGAAATGCCATAACTGTGGCGGAATGAACGTATATTATCGAAAAACTTGTAGAGTTTGCAGGGAAAATAAATTATCCAATATTCAAGTAGTATTAGTGGGTTATGGTCTAGAACCTGTAATTTTTACAGATGAAAAATAGATGAAAACTCTTCTCTCCATCCTCCTCTGCCTCACCACCACCATCACCCTACCAAATGGCCGGACCATGTGGTGCTACCAGTGCTGCCTGGGATCGATGTGTCAAATCACGTGTCAGGGAGGCTAGGCATGACAAAGCGAAATGGTGAGGCATATCGTGGTTATTACATCACAATGGCTTTCGCTACGGGTGAGCATTTTGTATCCAAAGGCGGATTTCATATTTACACTGCCCCATCAATGGAAATGGCAAAGAAGGAAATCGATCTGTTGGTTGAAGACGGGGCATATGAGGCTGGGTCATGACTCCAATGGACACCGAAATGTACCGGAAGAGTATCTCCACAGGAACAGTCCCAGTCTCAACCTACCTAGCCTTGGTGGACCAATACCGGACCCTGGAGAATGAACACAAGAGGGTCAAGCATCTCTTGGATGAGTTCACAAAGGTGGTTCAAGAGGTTGTGGATAAAGGAGAATCGAAATGAAGACTTCAATTAATATGGTTAAACGCGGTAGTTCCATTTGGCTCATTCGACAGGAGAGTACGGGAAATGTCGTCAGGATCGTCAATAGTGAAGAAAAAGCAAAACGCATAGCAGATGAAATGGGCAATACATGGGAACAATGGACTGTTGATTAATGAGACACTTCCATAAGTGTATCAACCCCAAGTGTAAGGCCCGAGTAGGTTGTGAGGGTTACTGTGATGAGTGGCAACCGGAGTATCCCTGTGAAGACTGTTCCGAGATGAAACGGTGCGAATGGTGCGGGGCCTATGTGGAAAAACTTTTCACATATGAGGATCTCGACATCTGCTCCCAGAAGTGTCAAATCGAGATGGATATGAACGACTCGGAACGGAGGGGTTTTGGACCATGAAAAATGACCCCTCTTTTCGTGCAAGTGTAAGAGTGCAAAACCGTACCTTCTTTAAGGGACGTTGCACTCGGGTTGCTGCACTTGGCACTTTTACCAATGGAATCATAACTTTACGCTGAGTGCAAATGGTCAAGGGTACCTTTGCACTGAGCAGGTGCGTCATGACTGGAAATAGAGGCTAAAAAATGGACCAAAAAGTGACGCCAAAATGGGGTGAGATTTGGGGCAGTACAAGGCCTATTATTACGGATACTGGATTGGAGGTTTTGATGTATCGAAAGGGTCAGCGGGTGAGGTTCTACAGCCTAGAAGGTGAGCAGGTGGGGCCTGAGCAAACCAATGTAGCCCCAGCGGTCGCCTACGCTATGGCTCGTGGCTGGACTCTTTAGGCTTATAGGCATATATGGTCCGTCTAGACACTCCCAGTTGCCCCGCCACCCACTCAGCCCGGTCTGTAGAGGCCGTAGAGGGGGCTAGGGGCCAAAGTTCCGCTATCCTGGCGGGTAGGGTATTGGTAGAGTGCCAAGTCACGCTGTTGGGGTCCAAATGGAGCTTATATGGGGTCCACTCCTTGGAGGGGCCTAACTGGGACTTCGTAATGGTCAGCAAGGCATGAGTCCCACCCTTGGTCCCAGCCCGTCCGGTAATGTGGAGGCCAACGGAGGCCTGCTGGACCCAGGCGTTCGAGCCGCTAAATGCCTCACTTGGATCATCCTTCTCGGGATCATGGCTGGACTTCTTGTCATGGGCTATGCAAAGGTGTCCAGCCTGAGGGAACAACCCCACCATGGCCCTGTAGACAGCGACAACCGTGTCATCTGTCTTCATGTCCTCGGAGTGGAAGCGACGTACCGATGACCAGATCACGAGATCGGGTGATAATTTCCTTGACAACTCCGCCAACCTCGCATATGACGGATGACGTGAGTTCAGGATATCCGCCCCGCCTTCGTAGAGATCCTCATACCACCAATCGCCTATGGGCTCCTGAAGTGCGTGGAGTCGTGGAAGCGTATTCCTTAGAGCTGTCTCCGCTTCCACATAGAGCACGCTGGCCGGTTCACATCGAACCTCTAGCCCGAACCTCGTTACAGATTCCCCGACCGAGACGGCCCGAGCTATCTCCCAAGCCAAAGGAGTCTTCCCGAGTGAACTCTTCCCGTGAAAGAAGGTGATACCTTGACGGCCTAAGATGGGGTAGACCAACCAATCCGTTTCTCTAACAGGCTGGCTCAGGAGATCCGAGATAATGGGCATGATTCAAGCGTACGTTGACGGGAAGACCATCAGAGTGAGATTCCTCAATGGCTCAAAGGGTGAGCCCCATGAAGTTAGGCTCCGTCTTTCGGGCAAGGGAACACAGGATGATCTCATTAGGGTTGCCGCTGCTCTAGACAATACGAAGGCATGGAAACCGATCACGAAATCATTATTCTACGAAAGTGGACTCCAGCACTTGAACGAGGAGATTACCAATGCCCAAGGTTAAGCGCGCTCCCTCTCGTGACTGGTCCAAGCAGGATGATGTGACCATTGATGATGTTACACGGTATGCGGTGGAGAGGAAAGCACCGCATTCACTTTTTGATCGACCGGAACTCTTGAGTAGCTCCGCTGATGAGGCTCCTTGGACCGTGGAGCGATGGATAGCAGAGGCTACATTCTTCGTAGGTCCCTGCCCACGATGCACCCACGATACCATAGGAGAATACGTCCCAGTCAATCGTGACGGTGACTGTGGTATTGTAGAAAAGTGTCGATTAGGTTGCTGGGAAGCGGTGAGGATTCGTGGACGGCATCGGGTGCCAGTGGAGTGGAGGACCTAAAAATAATGCGAACATGGCGTGAAAGAGTATGCCAAGAAAGTTTTAGTTTAGAAGATTTAACCCTAGCAGCCCGTTGGAATACCTGTGCAGTCGGTGAACAGCGTCAAATTCATCCTCTGGTCATAGAATGCTCACGATCGTGCCCCAATGATCAGAAATTATGGATTCTTGGCAATGGTTTTGTATTGGCTGTTCAGGAGAATAACCCTTCAAGAGCATCTATCATTCTAGATGCCATTGAAGATCGTGTATTGGAGTTAAAGAGGAATAAAACTGTTGATTAGACCAACCTCCGTGCAAAAGTGGTCCCGATGCCCGACACTCTGGTATCTGACCGATATAGAGGGTTGGAGACAACCCGACTCGGCTTGGTCACCAGAGAGAGACATTGGTACAGCCATCCATGCGGCGATCGCCTTCTATTGGAGGAACGACCATGACATCGTGGGAGCTGGGGTTGAGATGGAACGAGTCCTCCGATCAAAGTGGGTTGAGGGTTCTGCCTTTGAGATTGAAGCTCATATCCCCATTGTCCACAAAACCCTCCTCGCGGTATGGAAATGGATTGAAGCGAATATGTCTCATGTTCGCGTGGTTATGGTTGAACAATCCCTTGGATCGGACGGACACACTACCCCTGACTTGGTCACAGAGGAGGATGCCGACCTCGTGGTCACCGACTGGAAGACCTCGCTAAACTTGCCAGCGGAGAAGATGGTGTACCGCTTAGAGGGTGCCGAACGGGATCACCAGTTCTGGCATTACATCATGGCGGTGAGTGACCATCTAGAGAGACCAGTGAAGAGGTTCCGTAAGGTTGTCATAGGGTGTACCCCTAAGCCCATCGTCAAGGCTACAGAGTTTACAGTGGAAAAGGCTGCATTCCTTTCATGGTTCGACCAGACTATAGAGAAGTGGTTTCAAATGGAATGGATGAAGATGAATCCTCTTAGGGTCTACCGCCGTGAAGAGGGCTGCAAACCCTTCGGTGAGAAATGGCCCTGTCCGATGTTCGAGGCGTGCTGGACCTGTCACGGTGACCGGGAGAAGATGGCAAACTTCTATGTGAAGGAGGATCAGGTATGAAAACTTGGCGAGAACGGATTTCAGAGGCTCGTGAACGTGGAACGTTTACATCGGAGGAAAGAACTCTTGCATGCAGTTGGATGACTTGTGCGGTTGGAGAGCAAAGAGAAAGATTCCCTGAGTTTATCAAATACTCCAATACAGTAGACGGGGCACCGAAAGATTGGGATCTCTGCATTCTCGGCGCATCCTGTGGAGCACCCGACACTGGATTCGCCCACGCTGTAAACAAGAATATGTTTGATTATGCAGACAGACTCTTAGATAGAATTGAGGATCGTGTCCTTCAAATTAAGAGGGAGTTACTTTAGATCTATGCCAATGGTCATCCAGACCGCTGAGGGGTATAAACACCGATTCTTCTGGCATGGGAAGAGTGGGGCGGGGAAGACCCAATCCCTGCTGACTCTTCCAGGGAAGAAAGCTATCGTGAGTCTCCCCGGCGAGAAAGGATATAGGACAGCCACGGATGCCCGAGATGAAGATGTCACGGTCTGGCGCTGGGAAGAGGATGATATCAAGGGCACACAGAGTAGTAAACTCGTTGATATCGTAGAGAAAACCTGCCTTGATATTATCGCCTCGGGGAAGTATCAAAGCATTGGTCTAGATGGCCTCCACAAATATGTCCACTATGCCCTTGATGCCGTGACAGGAGGGTTGTACTTTGACCCAGAGGTTAAGGAGTTTGATCGTAAGTCTTACGGTGTGTGCTATCGAAAAGTTAACGGGTTCCTCAATCGTCTCTCGTATAGTAAGATCCCTGTTATGGCCGTGACCGCATGGTCGGATGCCCGACGGGTGAGGGGAAAGATGTTTAAAGATGAGAAGGAGGATGACATCCCTACCACGATCATGCCAGACCTCCTCGGGCAGATGCATAAAGAGATCATGGGTGAATGGGATGTGGTCCTCTATCAATCATGGAGAAAGGAGAAACCCGGTGATGAAAAGGCCATCCCCATGTGGCAGACTCGGGCTACACAGGATGTCGGGGGATGTGCGATCAAGGGGCGGCGGGAGTTGGTGGAGCGTATTCCCACCTACATCCCAGCGGTGTACTCAGAGTTAATCAAGGTCTTGGAGGGTTAGCATGGCAGATTTCCCCAATGACGGCGTGGACATGGATGAGCTGTTTAACCGCCCCTTCGACGAAGAGAGTGCCTCCGAGGTTGAGAAGGCATCGCTAGTCCCAGAGGGATACTACCTCACCAATCCCGATGAATATCCTGTCACCGTGGCCCCCTATGTATTCGACGACCGCCGTATCCTCAACATCATCACTCGCGCGGAGGGTAAGGTCGC